>ERZ1673701.90-NODE-90-length-116020-cov-14.762825_pt1 | contig 116020 bp, 118 predicted proteins | sample MGYA00580231_ERZ1673701 | MGnify/ENA primary metagenome ERZ1673701 (study PRJEB41218, sample SAMN15661798) | gut metagenome | host: Homo sapiens | place: Canada: London | collected 2015-08-20/2019-03-30 | study: EMG produced TPA metagenomics assembly of...
CTCCTTTTGGCATAGCATTTCCAGCGGGAGTATTTTTATCCATCGTTGCCTTTCCCCGCAAAATCGGCTACAATGGACGCGAGGTGATACCATGCGCTCACTTGGGCTTTACATCCACATTCCGTTCTGCAAGGCGAAGTGCATTTACTGCGACTTCTACTCCCTGCCGCGCGCCGAGGGACAGATGGACGCTTACGTCTCCGCGCTGACCGCGCAGCTTGCCGCGTGGCGGGAGCGCACGGCGGACTGCACCGTAGACACCGTTTACTTCGGCGGCGGCACGCCGAGCTATCTCGGCCGCGACTGCCTGTGCCGCCTTCTGGACGCGGTTTTTCAAAGCTACCGCGTCGCCCCCGGCGCGGAGATCACGCTCGAGGCCAACCCCGACAGTGCGCAGGATATTTCCGCCCTGCGGCAGCTGCACGATGCAGGCTTCGACCGCCTCTCGCTCGGGATGCAGTCCGCGGACGACGCGGAGCTGCGGCGCATTGGACGCGTCCACACGTACGCGCAGACCGTCCGCGCGGTGGAGAACGCCCGCGCCGCGGGCTTTGACAATTTGAGCCTCGACCTCATCTACGGTCTGCCCGAGCAGACGATGACGCGCTGGCAGGCAAACCTCGACGCCGCGCTCTCGCTCGCGCCCGAGCATCTTTCCTGCTACGGGCTGAAGGTCGAGGAGGGCACGCCGCTCTTTGCGCAGCGCAAGCGCTTCACGCTGCCGGACGACGACGCGCAGGCGGATATGTACCTCTACGCCGTCGATTTCTTGGCGCAGCATGGCTATGAGCAGTATGAAATTTCCAATTTCTGCCGCTCCGGACGGGAATCCTGCCACAACAGCCGCTACTGGGCGCTCTCGGAGTACCTCGGCTTCGGCCCCGGCGCGCACAGCGACTTCGGCGGCGAGCGCTTTGCGCTCGCGCGCGATCTCGACGCCTACCTTGCGGGACACACCGTCTATTCCGAGTGCTCCGCGCCCTCGGCGCGTGAGCGGGAGACCGAGCGCGTCATGCTCGCGCTCCGCACGACCCGCGGCGTCGCCGCGGATACGCTGCCGGAAGCCGCGCGGCGCATTCTCCGGAATTGTGAAGCCCACGGCCTCGCCCATCTTTCCGGCGGCTTTTATGCCCTCACGCCCCGCGGCTTTCTGGTCTCCAACGCCATCCTTGTCGATCTTTTGGAAACAATGGAGCTTTGACGGAACTTTTTTCCGTCTTTCTTCGTCTTTACTTTTAAGGGCCGTCATGGTATAGTAACGTTATGTCAACTTTTGCTGTGCAAAAGCATAGCAAAAACAGGTATGTGCCGTATTTCAAAAGGAGATCATTATGAAAGCACTGTCCCGCAAATGCACCGCCTTTCTCTTATCCCTCACCCTGCTGCTGACGCTCGCGCCGACGGCGCTCGCCTCCGAAGCGCTGGGCGACGACCTTGACCTGCGCTCAACAACGCTCAACCGCGGCGCCGAGCTCGGCGAGGGCACGTTCTGGAGCAACACCTTCTCCGACCTGCGGCAGGAAAACTACGTCGTCTACACGCCGAACACGAGCGTGACGCCCATCGTCACCTACGGCGATTACACCACCGCGACGAGCACCGTTTCCGCCGCCGCCAAGCGGCTGGAGGAGCAGGGCCTGCGTGTGGTCGCGGGCATCAACGGCGACTACTACGATACGCTCAACGGCGCGCCGCTCGGCACGGTGATGACCGATGGCGTGCTGCGCGTCGCCTCCGCGAGCAACTATGCCGTCGGCTTCCGCGCGGACGGCACAGCCATCCTCGGCGCTCCGGCGCTGGCAATGCAGGTCGAGAGCGCCAACACGTCCTTTTCCATTGCCGCCGTCAATCAGGTGCGCTACTCCTACGGCGGCATCTACCTCTACACCTACGATTTCAACGCCCGCCGCTCCACCGGCACCAACGCCGCGGGCTATGACGTGGTCTGCTCGGCGGTCGACGGCCGCCTGAGCATCGGCGAATCGCTGACGCTCACCGTGGACGAGATCCTGCCCGAGGCCACCGACACCGCCGTGAGCGAGGGCAAATACGTCCTGACGGCGAACCTCCTCTCCGGCGAGGAGAACCTTGCTCTGCTGCGCGCGCTTGCGGTCGGCGACACGCTGACCGTCACCGTCCGCGCGGCGGACGGGGGCTGGAACGATGTGGATTACATGATCGGCGCGCTCTATCAGCTCGTGGAGAACGGCGAGGTCTGCAAGGGGCTTGAGGCCGGCGCCGCGCCGCGCACCGGCATCGGTCAAAAGGCCGACGGCAGCCTTGTGCTCTACACCATTGACGGCCGCCGGAAGGGCTACTCCATCGGCGCGAGCCTGACGCAGGTCGCGCAGCGCATGATCGAGCTCGGCTGTGTGACCGCGCTGAGCCTGGACGGCGGCGGCTCGACGACTCTGTGCGTCACGCTGCCGGAGGACGGCAATGCCGGCGTCTACAACACCCCCTCCGAGGGCAGCCTGCGCGCCGTGACGAACCACATCTTCCTCGTTGCGTCGAATGAGCCGAGCGGCACGCTCGACCACATCGCGCTGCGCACGGAAAGCGACCGCGTGCTCGCGGGCGCGCAGGTCCTGCTCCGCGCCGCCGCCATCGACACGAACTACATCCCCATGGATAAGGAGGTATCCATCGCAAGCGACCGCGGCAGTGTGCGGACCGACGAGCTGGGCAATACGGTCCTGACCGCGCCGAAAACCGCCGGCACCGTGACCGTCGGCGCAAAGGTCGGCGGCAAGTACACCACCGCCGAGCTCCGCGTAGTCGAAACGCCGGACGAGATCCGCCTCGGCAAAAGCGGCACGCTCACCGAGCTGCGCGTCTCCCCCGGCGCGAGCGTCGAGCTGACCGCGCAGGCCTATCAAAACCACCTCTCCCTGCTCGCGCAGAACTCCTGCTTCACCTGGACCACCGAGGGCGGCGTCGGCACGGTTGATGAAAACGGCGTCTTTACCGCCGCCGGCCATGCCGCCTACGGCAGCCTGACCGTCCGCGCGGGCGAGACCACGCGCACCATCCCCGTTTACGTCACCTCCGATCCTCTGGTCCTACTCGACGGCTTCGAGGGCGAGCAGACCGTCCTTACCCAAAATACCGACAAGAGCTTCGTCCGCTTCGGCTCTGCCTCCGCACGCTGGGACTATCGCGCCGAGAACGTCCCCGAGAACGCGGAGGAGCTCCTTCTGAGCGTGGAGCGAACCTACGCCGTCCCCTCCGGCTATGACCGTGTAACGCTCTGGGTCTACGGCGATGGACAGCGCGAGACGCTCGCCCTCACGACCGATGCGGGCGAAACGAACGCTGCCGTGATCGACTTCACCGGCTGGCAGCAGCTCACCTTTACCCTCCCCGACAAAGCCGCGAGCATCACCGGCTTCGCGCTGCGCCTGCCGTCGGCTCTGAGCGGCACGCTGTACCTCGATCAGCTCGTCGCGGCCCGCGAGGGCATGAGCGATACCGCCGCGCCGGAGATCTCCGTCTCCCTCTCCGAGGACGGCACGGCCCTGACCGGCAAGGTCTTTGACGCCGTGGACGGCGGCTCGCTCGCCACGCTGCGCATAACGCTCGACGGCAAAGCGCTCAGCTTCACCTACGACCACCAGACCGGCGCGCTCCACGCTGCGCTGCCTGCCGCGGACGGCAAGGCGCACCGCATCGCCGTCATCGCCGGCGACGCGAGCGGCAACCTCGCCCGCACCGGCCTAAGCATCACCCCGTCGGAGCTGTCCGCCGCCTTCCCCGATACGGACGGTCACTGGGCCAACGCCGCCGTGAGCTTCCTGAAGGCGAGCGGCGTCACCACCGGCGACGATCTCGGGAACTTCAATCCCGACAGCCCCATCACCCGGCAGGAATTTGCCGTGCTGCTCTGCCGCTGGCTCGCGCCTGCACAGGACACCTCCTCCGTTGAGCTGCCCTTTGCCGACAGCAACCGCATTGCCGATTGGGCGAAGGACGGCGTGCACGCCATGTATGCCCTCGGCGTAACGAAGGGCAGCTACGACGGCTACGGCCGGCTCTGCTTCCTCCCCACCGCGACCATCAGCCGTCAGGAGGCACTGACGATGCTCGGCCGTCTCCTTGAGCTGGGCTACGCCGCGCCGGAGTGGAGCTTCACCGACAGCGACGCCATCGCGGACTGGGCGCGCGAGCACATCAATACGCTCTGCGCGATCGGCGCGCTCTCCGGCTACGCCGACGGCGGTATCCACCCCACTGAGCCCATCACCCGAGCGCAGGTCGCCGCAACGCTGTTCAGCATGACGTAAAAAACGCAAGCAGCTCTTGCCGAGCCTTCGGCAAGAGCTGTCTGCGTGATTGTGTGGAGGGACTCTCGTCCCCTGGTATAGAAACCGCCTTCGGGCGGTTTTTATCATTTTTTACTCATTCTCGAGCATCCGGTAGCCCACGCCGATCTCGGTGAATATGTACTCGGGCGCGGCGGGATTCTTCTCGATCTTGCGGCGGATGTTCGCCATGTTGACGCGCAGGATCTGATTGTCCGCCTTGGCCTTGGGGCCCCAGATCTCGCGGATGAGGAAATCGTAGGTCAGCACCTTACCGGCGTATTTGCCCAGCAGCGCCACGATCTTGAACTCGTTGAGCGTGAGGTGAACGTCCTCCCCGCGCATGAGGACATGGTGCTTGTCGTAGTCGATGGTCAGGTCGCGGACCGTATACTTGCCGGACTGCGCGATAGAGTCATTGTCAAGGCCCGTGCGCGTATGGCGGATGGCCGTGCGGATGCGGGCAAGCAGTTCACTCGTCCCGAAGGGCTTTTCGATGTAATCGTCCGCGCCGAGATCGAGCGCCGCGACCTTGTCGCCCTCGTGCGTGCGCGCGGAGACCACGATGACCGGCACGCTCGACCAGGCCCGCACCTGCTTGAGCACCTCCATGCCGTCCATGTCGGGAAGACCGAGGTCAAGGATGATCAGGTCGGGACAATGCGACGAGATCATCGACAGCGCCTCCTTCGCGCTGCCCGCCATGAGCGTGTCGAAGCCGTTGGCGGCCAGAATGGTGGACATGAAATTCTTGATGTTCTGCTCGTCCTCGACGATCAATACCTTATCCCTGATCTTCATCCTCTTTTTCCTCCTTGAGCGGCAGGTAGAAGCGGAACTGTGCGCCGCCCTCCGGCCTGTTTTCTGCGGTGATCCTGCCGCCGTGTGCCTTGACGATCGTCTGGCAGACGGAAAGACCGATGCCCATGTTTTTCTTCATATCAAAGCCGCCGCCCTTCTCGCCGGAAAGCGAGCCGTCGAAGAGCGTCGCAAGTCTTTCGCGCGGAATGCCGAGCCCGTTGTCGCTGACCGTGAAGCAGGCCTCGTCGCCGATGTGCTCCACGCTCAGCCGCAGCTCCGTCGTGCTCTCGCCGTGCAGCACTGCATTTTCCATCAGGTTGAGCAGCACCTGCTGGATGAGCGTCGCGTCCATCGGGACGAGCACGACCTCCTGCGGCACCTCGACTGCGATGCGGATGTTGCTTTTGAAGCGCTTTTCGAATTTGTGGACCGAGGCCGCGAGGATCTCCTCCGCCGCCTCATATTCCTTGCTGATGGCCGTCTGCTCGCCTGAGATGCGGGTAATGGAGAGCAGATTCTCCACCATGCGGATGAGCCACTGGGCGTCCTCATTGACGTCGCGCAGCAGCTCTCTTTGCTGCTCGGTCGAGAGCGTGTCTCCGTTTTCCAAAATGGCGGAGGTATTGCCCACGATGCTCGTGAGCGGCGTGCGGATATCGTGCGACATCGCGCGCAGCAGATTCGCGCGCATCGTCTCGCGCTCGGCCTCCGTGCGCAGCCGCTCCTGCTTTTTGATCTTGGTGTTCATCGCGCTGATGATGAGCGACACCGCCAGCATCGTCAGAAAGGTCAGCGGATAGCCGGTGAGCCTGAAGTTGAACGCCCAGAATGGATAGGTGAACACGAAGTTCACACAGATCACGCCGAAAAGCGAGCTGAAAACGCCCCAGAAATAGCCCTCCGTAAAGCGGGAGATGATCACCACCGCCAGCACGAAGATCAGCAGCGTGAAGCTGCCGTTCTCGTCGATACTGCGCAGCACAAAGCAGATCGCCGCGGCGATACCGAGCAGCAGCGCGGTGAATATCGCGTCACGCAGGTGGATCGGTATGCTTCTCCACATTTTTTCGGTCCATTGTCCGATCCGGCTCAGCAGGTCCTTCATAGCAAGCTCCCCTCCGGTCACCCTCTATGATGACCATTGTATCATATCTCTTGCTAATTATCTGCTAAGCTTTCCGTTTTTGCAAGTCATTTCTGCTAAGCTTTCCGTTTTTGCAAGCCATTTCTGTTCAATTCCCGTCCGTTTTTGCCGCACCGGCGAATGGAAAAGCATCAGGGGCGGCGCGCTGCGCCGCCCCTGATGCTTAAAGGGAGAAGTGAGAATCTATGTCGGAGTTATGTAAGGGTGTGTCCTTCCGCTCAGATCCTGCGGATGTCGATCGAGCTCACGCGGGCCAGATCGAAGCCGGGCTCCTGCTGCAGCGCCGCGAGAATGGCGATCCTGACCTCGGCGGTCAGGCCGTCCGCAGGAACAGCGGGCGCGGCGGGGACCGGCGCCGCCTTGGGCGGCTCGGGCTTTTCGAGCTTCTGCATGACCTTGCCCATCAGCATGGTCAGGAAGATGATGCAGATGAGGCCCACGAAGGTGGTGCCCATACCCATCAGACACACAAACAGATTAGAAACTTCATTCATTGGGAAACACGCTCCTCTTTTCTCTTGGTGTCCCCATTATACGGTTGCAGGTTTTCCTGCACAAGGGCTTTGCCGCTCTCTTCACGCCGCCTTTACGCTATAAACTTTTCTCTTAACGCGCGGTTAACCGTCCCGCTTCTCCGTCACCTCCACCACATACACAGCGCCGTCCGCGACGCGGAAGCGCACCTCAAGCCCGGCAAACGCCATGCCGTAAATACGCTGCGGATCGCTCTGGTAGTGCGGCCGCGGGTCCTGCGCGAGAACGCCTGTGAGGGCATCGCGCTTGTCCTCCGGCACGCGCGATAGAAGCTCCGCCGGGAAGTCCACCGCCAGCGTCTTGCCGCGCTGCGGCGCAAAGCCGCCGCTCGCCTCCGGCTTGCAGTCGGCGTAGGGGAGGTACGGCTTGATGTCATAGATGGGCGTGCCGTCCATCAGGTCCGCGCCGGAGACGAGCAGCACGCTCCCCTCCGCCGTCTGCTCCACGCCATCGAGCCGCACGCAGGAAAGGCCGATGGCGTTCGGGCGGAACGGCGAGCGCGTAGCGAACACGCCCATGCGCTCGTTGCCGCCGAGCCGGGGCGGACGCACGGTGGGCGACCAGTCCTCGCGCACGGCCTCGGAGAACTGCCAGATGAGCCACAGATGGGAAAAGCCCTCGATGCCGCGCAGAGCGTCGGCATTGCGGTATTCCGGCTCAAACACGATGCGCGCACGCAGGGCCTCCACCAGCCCGCTCTGGCGCGGCACGCCGAACTTCGTTTTGAAATCGCTGCGGATGCGCGCGATGACCTTGATGCTGTGCTGCTCCATAGGACCTACCTCGTCGGTGACCGCGCCCATGGGCGCGGTGAAATAAAAAGGCTCGCTGCGGCTATTGTAACAGCCGCAGCGACCTTTTGCAATTTTATTTCAGCTTCATCGGGGTGAGGGCGAGGTAATCGTCCAGCGTGCCGTCGTGCAGGCAGCAGTCGATGATCTCCTTCCCCAGCGGGTCGAGATCGTCGCAGACGAACTGCGCGACCTGCTCCTTGATGAAATCGGCGAGGATCTTCGCGCCGGCGTCGTAGCCCTCGGTGCCGAGCTTGGACTGCGTCTCGGGGCGCAGGAAGGTCTGACGGACGAACTGGCCGTCGAGCTTCATCTCGTCGAGCGCGTAGCCGAACAGCGCGCAGCGCGCGGGCACCAGATGCTTCGCGCGCACCGTGCCGAGATGGCGGGCGAGGTACTCACGGCTGAGCCATTCGCCCATGAAGCCGACGTGGTAAGCGCCGATGTGCTGGTTCGGGATGAGCACGTTCGTGGTGTTGGGGCTATTCATGATCTGCTCGAGCAGCAGATTCGCCTGCGTGACCTTGAGCCCCGTGGCGAACGGCCAGTAGGAGCCAACGCCCTCGGCCTTCAGACCGCTGCCGGCGTTCGTGTCCGCGATGGACGGGTTCTTGAAGCCGCGCGGCGAGACCAGACGCCACAGCCAAGCGATGCTCTGCGGCACGACCTGCAGCATACCCATCACGCCGTAGTTCGGGTTCTTCGCGGTGCTCGGCGGCATCCGCACGCCGAAGCTGCGCACATCGACCTCCACCGGCTCGGTGTCGGGCACGATGTTGTCGAGCATCTTGCGCGGCAGGATGACGCGCGGGTTTGAGCAGGGCTTGCCGTTCGACTCGATGACGTGCTCCCAGATTAGGCAGGTCGAGCCGGGGATGCCGTCCATGTTGAAGAACACCAGCGGCTCGCTCGGATGGATGCAGATGCGCTCGTAGAGCGGGTTGTTGCCGTAGGCGTTCATGCCGTCCATGCGCAAAAACCAGCCGTTCTCGGCGTCGAGAATGCGCAGCTTGCCGCTCGTGGGGTCCTGAATGGACTTGAGCGCGCAGGCCATGTCGTCGGCGATGGGGTGGATCTTGCAGCTCTCGCCGAGCGTCATATAATATTTTTCGCCCGTGACCGTGTGCGTGCCGATGAGCAGACGGTCGTCGTCCTCGCGGTGGAAGTCCTCGAGCATTTCGCTCTTGCCGCCGCCGGAGGCACCCTCGTGCATGAACACGATCTCGTTTTCATACGGCGTCTCGACCATCGCGGCGCTCGTATGGCAGCAGACCCAGCCCTCATGCTCGCCGATGTCGAGCAGCAGCGAGAACACGCCCTTCTTCGCGCTCGGGCCCGGGTAGAGGTTGTAGGCCCAGACCTCGTGCAGCTCCGCGCTGCGGTTGTGGACGACGACCTGCTTGCCGTCGAAGTGCGTATGGCGGAACGGAGGCGCGACATAGATGATGGCGCGCGGCTTATAGTGCTCGGGCACGTCCGCGATGCTCACAAAGCCCTGCATATTGGCGAGCGAGAGCGCGAAGAACGCCGCGTTCATCGGGCAGATCATCAGGCTCGGGTAGCCGTGGCCGTTCGGGCCCGCGTAGAACGGCAGCATCACGATCTGCTGATTGCTCAGCCAGTCGAGCGTCTCCTGCCGGAGCTTGGAGAACTCATAGCCAAAGCGGTCCTTGAAGCGGGGCTTGTCGGTCGGCAGCTCGTCGCCGATGGCCATGCTGTTCGGATCGCGGCGGCGCATATAGTCCTCCATGAAGTTGACCACGCAGCCGTTCTTGCAGCGCACCACCTCGGCCTCCTTGACCGTGCCGAGCCCTTCGATGGGATACACCACGTCGTAGCGGGAGGTGTGCGTGGGGCCGTAGGCCATTTCCTGCAGCTCCTCCTTCGTCTCGGCGTAGGCGATGCACTTGCACTTCTTCAGTGCCTCCGCTACCTCGGGCGCAAGCTCAAATCGGTTGAAATAGTTGTCGGTATACATGCAGCAAGCCGCCTCCTTCAAAAATAAAAGATTAGGTCGTACATTATCACACTTTTCCCAAAAATGCAATAAAATTATTCCGAATCACTCCATCAAATTATCTGATATGCACAAATTCCGTCGTTTTTCCGACTTTTTGCAGGAAATCATGCAAAAGGGAGATGCCGTGCGGCATCTCCCTTGCTTCAGGACAGCTTGCGGATGAAGTTTCCGTGGATGGTCACGCCCTCCTGCGTGATGAAAAAGGCGTTCGGGTCCAGCTCGTGGACCACGCCGTAGAGGTCGGCCTCCTCAAATTTGGAGACGCACACGCACAGCACGCGCAGGTCCTCTCCGGTGTAGGCGCCCTTGCCCTCCCAGTAGGTCACGCCGCGCCCGAGCCGTGCCATGATGTTCCTCGGCAGCTCGGGGTCCTCGTCCTTGGTGAAGATGAGCACCTGCTCGGTGATGTTCTGCTGGTGCCCGCGGTCGATGAAGAGCGCGCAGAACACCGTATAAATGATGGAATAGATCGCCGCGCGCAGACCGAAGAGGACCGCGCAGAGCGTGTAGAGCAGCGCGTTGAAGCTCAGGCTGAAGCGCCCCACGCTGAAGCCCTTGCCCTTCTTGGCGAGCCACAGTCCGAGGATGTCCAGCCCGCCGGTCGAGCAGCCGCAGGTGAGCACGATGCCGAGCGAGAAGCCGACGAGGATGCCGCCGAGCACGCAGTTCGTCAGCGTCTCCTCCACCAGCGGCGCCGCCGGCGGCGGCACAAGGCTCAGAAACAGCGACGAGGTGACGGTACACACCGCGGTGCGCACAAGGAAACCCCTTCCCAGCGCCTGCCACGCCAGCAGCAGGATGGGCACGTTCGCCGCCAGATACAGGATGCCCGAAAAGTCTACGTTCGGCGACAGCCCCAGCGCCTCCACGATCAGCGTGCGGGCGACCTGGCAGAAGCCCAGCAGGCCGCCGGTGTAAAGTCCCATCGGGACAATGAACCAGTTCACGCCGATGGCGTAGAGCAGCGTCGCGGCCACGGCCAGAGCCAGACGGCACCACCGGTTCTGTATCGCTTTGTGCAGCATAGACATTCCCTCCGCTCCCGTTTTCCCTGTGCTTTTTATTGTATGCGCACCGCGTGCCGAAGTCAAGCGCGGACTACAGCGCGTAGCGCAGGCATTGATAGAGCCGCCGTTTGGCGCGCAGCAGCGTGCGGGACACTGTGGATTTGTTGACGCCCAGCTCCTGCGCGATCTCGGTCACGGTCTTATTCTGCTCAAAATTCATCCGGAGCAGCTGCCGCTGCCGCGCGGTCAGCGCCTCCTGCCTTGCCAGGCGCAGGTTGCGCTTGAGCCGAAGCAGCTCACCGTCGTTGTCCTGCGCGTTGGCGCGCAGCCACGCCGCCATGTCGCCGTAGAACTCGTTGTTGCGGATGCTATAGGGTGTACCTTTCATCGCGGTGATAGTTCCTTTCGTAATAGCGTTTCGTCAGCTCGGCCAACTCGCTCGACTGACGGCGCAGCACCTGAAGCTCGGCAATGCGCCGCTTGAGCCGCTCGGCCTCCTCGCGGTCCTGCGCGGCCCGGGCCGCGGCGCGCAGCTCCGAAATGCGCGTGCGCAGCACCGCCGCGTCCGCGCGGTATGTAAAGGATATCTGATATAGTGTCACGCTTCCCCCTCCATTCCGAACACGGTCTCACAGGGCGCAAGCTCCGCGCGAGCGAAGGCCGGAAAGCAATCCGCGCAGACGCTCTGCCCGTTGAGATACCAGCCGCGCTCCCCGCGCAGCAGCTCGCACCCACACAGCGAGCATCGGCCGCAGGGACGGCCGTAGGGCCTGCGTTTTTCCGCAGGCGAACAGATTTTAAAGTGCAAAAGCCCTTCCTCCCGAAAAATGAAAAATTTAGGCTTGACAAACGGCGCGGCATCTGCTAGAATCCATTCTGTTGCTGAAATGCTGGTATAGCTCAGTTGGTAGAGCAGCTGATTTGTAATCAGCAGGTCGGGGGTTCGAGTCCGTCTACCAGCTCCAAGCTTCCGCTTCAGCGCACAAGTGAATATGGGGGAATTCCCGAGTGGCCAAAGGGGGCAGACTGTAAATCTGTTGTCAGTGACTTCGGTGGTTCGAATCCACCTTCCCCCACCAAGAAAATCGTTACGCCTTATGGCGTGACGATTTTCTTTTTGAAAGGCGGGCGGATCCGCCTTCCCCGCCGAAGCCCCCGGCGGTTTTCCGCATCCATCCTTTCCCGCCGAACAGCATACCGAAAAGCATCTCGATCACAAGTTAATGGAAATTGCCGCTTTGTTTTGCCAAGTTTCTTGTGAGCATCCTTACCATATCACAAGAATCTTGTTATGTCAAGAATAAATTTACAAGTTTCTTGTTAAAATGTTTGACAGAACCAAGCTTTTGCGTTATGATGGTGTCGAAATTGCTCGAACCCTTTATAGGAGGTGCTTTCCATGAGCTTCCGTGATCAACTCAAGGCGCGCCGCGAGGCCTGCGGCCTGACGCGCGCAGCGCTGGCCGAGCAGCTCGGCGTTTCCGCCAGCGCCGTCGGCAACTATGAGACCGGCGTCAGCTTCCCCAAGGAGGACGTGCTGCTGCGGTTGTTCGACGCGCTGCGCACCGACCCCAACCAGCTCTTCTGCGGCAGCTACCGCAGCGGCGGCTTCGATCTCTCCGGGGCTGAGCGCACGCTACTGGAAAAATACCGTTCGCTCTCTCCCATCGGGCGCAGCACCGTGCGCAGCGTGACCGACGCACTTTGCGACTACCGCGACGAGCTGACAGAGGAGCGCGGCGGCAAGCGCGAGCCGCGCCTGATCCCGCTCTACAATTCCCCCGCCGCCGCGGGCTATGCCGCGCCGGTGCTCGACGAGGACTTTACCTATATCCCCGCGGACGAGAGCGTGCCGCGCGGCGCAGACTTCGCCGTGCGCATTCAGGGCGACTCCATGGAGCCGTACATTCACGACGAGAGCGTGGTCTACGTCAACCGCGACCCGCTCGCAGACGGCGACGTAGGCATCTTCTGCGTGGACGGCGCAATGCTCTGCAAGCAGTACCACCGCGATGCGCTGGGCATGACCTACCTTTTCTCCCTCAACCGCGCCCGCGCCGACGCGGACGTCGTGTTCACCTCCAGCGGCACGCGCAGCCTTGCCTGCTTCGGCCGCGTGATGCTGCCGCATCGCCTCGCGGTCCCGCAGCTGTAGCATCGCTCATTTTTTGCGCAAAAAATGAGCTTTTTGCCCGTGAGGGACTTGAATCGTTCACAACTCGGGCATATAATAGCAATTCAGTAAAATCAAGAAAAAGGAAGCGTATCCCACCATGACAAAAATTGACATTTTCTCCGGTTTTCTCGGCGCCGGCAAAACGACGCTCATCAAAAAGCTCATTGCCGAAGCCTACGCGGGCGAAAAGCTCGTGCTGATCGAAAACGAATTCGGTGAGATCAACATCGACGGCGGCTTCCTCAAGGAGTCCGGCATCGAGATCTCCGAGATGTCCGCCGGCTGCATCTGCTGCTCGCTCGTGGGCGATTTCAACAAGGCGCTGCGCGAGGTCGTGGAGCAGTTCCACCCCGACCGCATCCTCATCGAGCCGAGCGGCGTGGGCAAGCTCTCCGACGTCATCGTGGCGGTCGAGCGCACCGTGGACGAGTGCCCGGAGCTCAAGCTCAACAGCTACGTCACCGTCGCCGACGCCAGCAAGGTCAAGGTCTATATGAAGAACTTTGGCGAGTTCTACAACAACCAGATCGAGGCCGCCGGCACCATCATCCTCTCCCGCACGCAGAAACTCTCGCAGGAGAAGTTAGAGGCCGCCGCCGCGCTGCTGCGCGAGAAGAACCCCGACGCCGCCATCCTTACGACTCCGTGGGACGAGCTGGACGGCAAGACCATCCTCTCCGCCATCGAGAAGGTGTCGCTCAGCGACGAGCTGCTCGAGAAGATGCGCCGCGAGCACGAGCTCGAGGAGGCCGAGCACGAGCATGAGCATCACCATGACCATGATGAGCATGACGAGCACGACCATGAGCACGAGCATCATCACGACCACGACGAGCATGATGACCACGACGAGCATGAGCATCATCACGAGCATGACCACGACGACCACGAGCACCATCACCATCACCACGACGGCGAGGAGTGCGACGATCCCGCGTGCGAGTGCCATCACCATCATCACCACGCCGACGACGTGTTCTCCTCCTGGGGCAAGGAAACGCCCAAGCTCTACTCCAAGGCAGCGCTTGACGACATCCTCACGAAGCTCGACAGCGGCGACTACGGTCACATCCTGCGTGCCAAGGGCATCGTGAACGGCGAGGGCGGCTGGCTCGAATTTGACTACGTTCCCGAGGAGCACGAGGTCCGCGCGGGCCATCCCGACTACACGGGCCGCCTGTGCGTCATCGGCGCGGAGCTCAAGGAAGACAAGCTCGCCGAGCTTTTCGGTCTGTAAGGAAGGACATTCATGGATATTCCTGTCTATCTGGTCGCCGGCTTTCTCGACGCCGGCAAGACCAATTTTATCAACGGCATTTTGGAGGACGGCTTCGCCCGTGAGGATAAGACCCTCCTGCTCTGCTGCGAGGAGGGCGAGGAGGAGTACGAGAAAAAGGCGCTCGACAACGTCACCGTCGTCACCGTGGACGACGAGGACGAGCTGACCGCCGACTTCTGCCGCGAGCTGGAGAAGAAGTACCGTCCCAAACAGGTGCTCATCGAGTACAACGGCATGTGGCAGATGGAAAAGCTCTACCGCGACGTGCTGCCCGCCAACTGGGTGCTCTACCAGATCATGACCTTCGTGCAGGCGCCGACGTTCGAGCTGTTCGTGAAGAACATGGGCCAGCTCATGATGGAGAAGATCACCAACGCGGATATGCTGGTCTTCAACCGCTGCACGCCCGAGCTGAAGGAGGCGCTCCGCGCCCGCAATCTCCGCATGGTCAACCGCCGCGCGGACATCTATCTGGAGGACAACGACGGCAACAGCGAGGATTACCTCACCGGCAACGAGTGCCCGTTCGATATGACGCCCGACCTCATCGACATTCCCGACGACGATTACGGCGTGTGGTATGTAGACGTGATGGACCACCTCGACCGCTGGGATGGCAAGCGTGTTCACATGAAGCTCCTCATGTGCCACTCCAAAAAGTTTCCCGGCGTCCACTGCCCGGGCCGCTTCGTGATGACCTGCTGCGAAAACGACATCCAGTTCGTCGGCGTAGTCGCCAAGGGCAAGGACCTCAAGGCGTACAAGAACCGCGACTGGGTGGACGTCACCGCCACCGTCCGCAAGGAGTATATCGAAGCGTATCAGGGCGAAGGCCCCGTGCTGTATGTGGACAAGATCACCACCTGCGCCAAGCCCGCGCAGGAGGTCGTTTCGTTCTGAGAGAAAAAGGAAGCCATGCGGTGCATGGCTTCCTCGGCAAACGAAAAGCTCCCGCCTTCTGCAAGGCGGGGGCTTTTCCCGTTTTATTCTTCCTCCGGAAAGGGAACAATGAGCCTGCGGCACGGGCGGCAGCAGTATGCCTCCGGCCATTCCCGCCGCGTCAGAGCTGGGTTCCACGCCAGCCCGACCGCGCCGACCTTTTCCATGCTCTCGCGCGTGAACCACGCCGGGAGCTTTGCGCCGTCCGGCAGAAAATACTCGCCCCCTCGGCTGTGAAGCGTCCCCTTTTCCAGCGCGCCGCCGCAGTACGGACAGTTCATCTTTTCTCCTCCTTCCTTTTTATTTCTCTTTTTCGATCACTTCCTGCAATTTTTTCCAGCAGGATTCCTCATCGTATTCAAAATTCTTCTGAAATTCGAGCCAGTCCGCCCCCTCGCCGGTCTGCGTAAAGCCCCATTCCTGCGCGCAGCGCAGGCCGAGCGCGTTGCCCTTGGCAATGCGTCCGGTCGAAAGCCGCTCGCACCCGTGCGCGCGGGCGTAGGAAAGCGCCTGCCCGACGAGCTGCTGCCCGAAGCCAAGCCCCTGCACATCGTTCTCCAGCCAGAATTCACCAATGGTCGCAAGGCCGTTCTCACACTTGTCCACGCTCACCGCGCCGACGGTCTCGCCCGCGCGGCAGACATCAAAATGTCCCTCTGCGCCGGAGGGCACATAGTAGATGCCACCCTCGAAGCCGCGCGCGTTCTTCAGCCACGCCTGCCGCTTGAGGCTCATCAGCTCGTCGCTCAGGTGGCTCGCGTCGTCGCGGTACACGACGCGGAACGCGCCGTTTTCGTATTCGAGCCTGCTCACCGCGGTGTTCTCCGCGTGGCCCGTGCCGTCGATCTCGTGAAGCGAAAGTCCTTGCAGCGTGCCGACCGTCAGTCGGATGGCCATGCCGTGTGAAAAAACGGCGACCGTTCCGTTCGGGTGCGCCTCGGCGATCTCGCGCAGCGCGCCGATCATGCGCTCGCGCACGTCGGGCAGATACTCGCCGCCCGCAACGTGCCAGTGCGCGGCATCCGTATTGAAGCGCTCCAGCTGTTCACCATCCGTGCGCTCCAACTCCGCCCACGGATGATCCTCCCACACGCCGATGCCGATCTCACGCACACGCGGCGTGGTCACGAGCGGCAGGCCATGTGTTTTGTAAACGGAAAGCGCCGTCGTCATCGTGCGGCGGCGGTCGCTCGAATACACCGCGTCAAAGTGTGTTGAGGCAAAGCGCTTTGCAAGCGCGGCGATCTGGCGGTAGCCGCGGTCGGTGATCACGCTGTCGTACCAGCCGTGCGCGCGGCGGTAGAGATTGCCGTCCGCCTCGGCGTGGCGGATCAAATAGATGGTGGTCATGAGACTTCCTCGCTTTTTGTCTGATTTTAAGAATATTATAACGGCAATGGCGGATTTTAGCAATGCGCTTTCCGACTTTTTTGCCGCGCACGGGGCATACTGTCGCTGTGCGAAAAGGAGTGTGAGTGAAATGGAAAATACCGCGTTCTGGTGCGGTATCGGTGCCGGCATGGTGCTCGGCGCAGCGGTGGGCATGGCCGTCTCTCCCCGGCAAAGGTCCATGAAGACCTGCGTGGGCCGCACCATGCAGCACATGGGTAACGCCGTGGACAACGCCTGGGAGGACTTCCTGCACGCCATCGAGTAAAGCAGGGTCACGCGAGCCGCGCAGCGAAGCCCAAAAATAAGGCCATCTGCCAAAGGCAGATGGCCTTATTTTTGGTGGAGGCGGCGGGAGTCGAACCCGCGTCCGAAAGCGCTTGAACAGGACTTTCTCCGGGCGCAGTCAGGATCTAAGCATTCCCTCCGCGTAAGGACACCTGACAGACCTTACGTTTCAGTAGAGTCATGATGCGTGGGCGGGTCAACTCTTTCCCGCCTCACGGACGCCGCGTTCACGACGCCTTCCCCGGCCCGCGGCCGCTCCGGTTCAGACGGCTGCCTTAATTAGGCAGCGACAGCAACAGTGTTGTTGTTCTTTAATTTATAAGTTGCCCGTTTTATGGAGGCCAGGCGCCTCCGCCCGCTTATCCTGCCTCCACACCCCCGTCGAAACCGGTACGCCCCCGTGTGAGCGGTGTGAACGACGTTCCCTTCACACCGCGAACGGGATGCTTGCTTCTTTAGGTCTGCGAAAGCAAATGAAAAATGTCTTAGTGCTTCTCCGGCGCAGGATACTCCACGCCCTGCGTGTCCACGCGAATGGACTTGATGGTCTGCGGCTTCTTCGGCTTATCCGTGAACATATCACGGTTGACGCGGGAGATGTCCACCGCGGCCTGCGCGTTGTCCGTGATCTTGCCGAACGCGGCGTACTGCCCGTCGAGGTGCGGCGCGTCCGCGACCATGATGAAGAACTGGCTGCCGGCGCTGTTGGGCGCCATCGTGCGCGCCATGGACAGCACGCCCAGCGTGTGCTTGAGGTCGTTCTTGTGACCGTTAGCGGAAAATTCGCCGTCGATCTCATAGCCCGGGCCGCCCATGCCGTTGCCCTGCGGGCAGCCGCCCTGGATCATGAAGCCGGGGATGACGCGGTGGAAAATGAGGCCGTCATAAAAGCCAGAATTTGCCAGCGCGATGAAGTTGTTGACGGTGTTGGGGGCCAGCTCGGGATAGAGCTCGCCGGTCATCACCGCACCGCTCTCCATCTCGATGGTCACAATGGGATTGGACATATTCGTTCTCCTTGTCTCGCGCCGCGGCGCGTTCGGTTTTTTATTTCACGAGCAGGCCGACGCCGTGCTCGCTGAGATACTGCAATAGGATGGCGCTGTTTTCCTGATTGTCCTCAAAGCGGGCAAGCGTCCGGCCATCCTGTCCGACCAGCCTGCGGCCGTTCGTCCCGATGGTCATGCCCGCAATGTCCGCCAGGCGGAAGGCGCGGGACCTGCCGAAGGTCGGCAGGTAGCTGAACACGCCGCCCTCGACCACCAGCCTGCGCCGGACATGAAAGATTAGGAACACGCCGAACACCGCAAAAACGAGCGCGAAAGCGGAAAAGCCCACCGTCTCGGCAAGCGACCAGCCCTCTGGCTCGTCGATCGAGCTGCCGATCACACCGGCAAGCAGGGCGGTAAAGAAAACGGCGATCAGCACACCCACGATACGCACCGTCACCCTGACCCACTTCTTATCCCGCACGGTGAAGCTCTGCGGCACGGCAAAGCCCGCCGCGGCGTTCGCCTGCGCCGTCTGCGCGGTGTGCGCGGCCATCTGCGCCGCGCGCTCCGGGTCGGTGTAGGCGAGGACCTTCTGCTTCACGCACACCACGCCCAGCACGCCGATGACCATGCCCATGAGCATGGACGGCGCCATGATGCCCCAGTTCTCCGGCATGAGAATGGATTCCCACGCCAGCTGCGCGACCGGGATGCCGTACCACGCAGCGTCCGCCTGCCATTCGGGATCGGAGCAGAGGACGTACATCCACGAGGCGATCTCCGCGGCAAAGAGCGCGAGGAGCGAGCAGACGATCACCGTCGCCATGGCAAAGCGTGTGGAGCGGCGGCCCTTGAACAGGCGGTAGCCCCAGCAGGCTGCGACGCCCACCAGGAAGCCCAGCCAGCCGACGAAGAAGTCGGCAAAGGTGCTCGCCAGGAACCAGGGGACCACGCCCACGAGCGCGCCGAACAGCGCGCCGAGGATGCCGGTCAGGGCGCTGCCGCGCGGCGGCTCCTCGAGCTCGCAGGACACGGCAGCCTTCGGCTGCGCGTCCGCTGGAATAAAATCGGCGGGGTCAAAGCGGCCATTTTCTCTCTCTTCGTTCATCGCTTCGCTTCTCCTTTTTCAGCGGTAGTTTTTCATATGGCGGTCGATCTCGCGCTTCGCGTCGCGCTGCGCGGATGCCTCGCGCTTGTCGTAGTTCTTCTTGCCCTTGCACATGCCCAGCTCGACCTTCACGCGCGCGTCCTTGAAATAGACCGAGAGTGGGATGAGGGCGTAGCCGTCCTGCTTGACGAGCGCGTGGAGCTTGTTGATCTCACGCTTGTGCAGCAGCAGCCTCTTGGGGCGGTCGGGATCGTGGTTGAAGATGTTGCCCTTGTCGTAGGGCGAGATGTGCATGGAGTAGACCATGGCCTCACCGTTTTTTACGACGCAGTAGCTGTCCTTGAGGTTGAGCGTTCCCGCGCGGATGGACTTGACCTCCGTCCCCTTCAGCTCGATACCGGCCTCGAGACGGTCCTCCACAAAGTAATCGTGATAGGCCTTGCGGTTCTGCGCCGCGATCTTGATTCCCTTTTTCTCCACGGCACAGTGCCCCCTCTCCTTCAAAGCGGATTTCAGTATACCATGATTCTGCCCAACGTACAAGGGCTGTAATCAAAATGTAATAATTTTGATTTCTCTGTTGAAATTCTCGGTGCTTTATGGTGTAATATAAGATGGTTTTTTACCTGTTTTAAGAGGTGATCCGTCATCGGCGATTTTGTCCATATCCGCGTCAGCGCGCCGCTGCTGCGTGCGCTGACGCTGCTTCTGATAAGCTTTGCCTGCCTTTCCGTGCTGACAGCCCCGGCCGCTCCGCCGGTCACCGAAGAGAAGGCCCGGCCCGCGGGCGAGCTGAGCGCGGAGGAGATCCTGGCCTCCTCCCGCACCGTCATGCACGGGCTCGGCCAGCTGAGCGGGACCTCCGTGCTCAACTGCCGCGAAGGCTTCGATCGCTACTACGCGCGCGGGGCGCGGGTATTCGAGGTCGATCTGCGCATGACGAGCGACGGGCAGGTCGTCCTGCGGCACGACTGGCGCGGCGGCTGGCAGGAGGGGATCAGCGAGCTGTCGATCCCCACGCGCGATGCGTTTCTCGCCGCGCCCCTTCTGGAAAGGTACACGCCCATGAGCTTCCGCGACCTGCTGCTCCTGATGGAGGAGTATCCGGATATCTGTATCGTCACCGACACCAAATTTACGGACGCCGAGGTCGTGACCGCGCAGTTCACCGCCATGCTGAACGACGCGCACGAGCTGGGGCTCTCGTATCTCTTTGAGCGTATGGTCATTCAGGTCTATAGCCCGCTGATGTTCCGTGTGGTCGATCATCTCGGGCATTTCCCGCATTACATCTATACGTTCTACGCCGAGGGCTTCAACGGCACCGAGGAAGCCCTCCGCAAGCGGCTGACCTTCTGCCGGAAAAACGGCATCGAAGGCGTGACCATGTGGAGCTGGCTGTGGCGGCCGTCCTACGCCGCCATCGCGGAGAACAGCGGCGTACGCTGCTATGTCCATACAGTAAACGACAGAGAAACGGCCGAAGCCCTGCTGCAAAGCGGAGTAAGCGCTGTTTACACCGACTATCTGGTGCTTCATGAGGATTAAGGAGTGATATCCATGGAATTAAAAGAAACCTTTGTCAGCCGTCAGGAAATTTTCCACGGGCGCATCGTCGACCTGCGCGTGGACACCGTGCGGCTGCCCAACGGCCATCTCACCACGCGCGAGGTGATCGACCATCCCGGCGGCGTCGCCGTCGTCGCCATCGACGAGAACGACAACGTGCTGACCGTGAAGCAGTACCGCTATGCGTTCCAGACCGTGCTTGAGGAGCTCCCCGCCGGCAAGCTCGAGCGTGGGGAGGACCCCGCCGCCGCCGCGCGGCGCGAGCTGAGCGAGGAAACGGGCGCGAGCTGCGAGACGCTCACCCCCCTCGGCGAGATCCTCGCCTCCCCCGGCGGCTTCACGGAGGTACTGCACCTTTACATGGCCACGGGCCTGACCTTCGGCTCCCAGCACCCGGATGAGGACGAGTTCATCAACTTCGAGCGCGTCCCCTTCGATGCGCTGCTCGACCGCTGCCTCTCCGGCGACCTCCGCGACGGCAAGACGGTCGCGGGCGTGCTGAAGGTCTACGCCCTGCGCACACGCAAAAAGGAGGAGAAATGAGCATGGAGCCGAAAAAAACCGTCCTCATCGTCGAGGACGAGATGAACATCGTGGACATCGTCCGCTTCAACCTCCAGCGCGAGGGCTACGCCACGCTCGAGGCCTACGACGGCGAGGCAGGTCTCGCGCTCGCGCGCGAGAAGAAGCCCGACCTCATCCTGCTCGACGTGATGATGCCGAAGATGATGGGCTTTGACGTCTGCCGCGCCCTGCGCGCCGAGGGCGACAACGTGCCCGTCATCATTCTCACCGCCCGCGAGGAGGAGGAGGACAAGATCCTCGGTCTGGAGATCGGCGCGGACGACTACATCACCAAGCCCTTTTCCATGCGCGAGCTGATGGCCCGCGTGAAGGCGAACATCCGCCGCACGGCGATGGTCTCCGGCACAGCCGCCGAGAGCGGCATGAGCGCCGGCGGCGCCCTGACGATCAATACGGACAGCTTTCAGGTCTTCAAGAACGGTAAGCCCATCGAGCTGACGCAGCGCGAGTACGAGCTTTTGACCTTCCTCGCCAGCCACCCCGACAAGGTCTTTTCCCGCGTCGATCTGATGGAGCAGGTGTGGAACTACGGCTATGTCGGCGACGATGTGCGCACCGTGGACGTCACCGTCCGCCGCCTGCGCGAGAAGATCGAGGACGATCCCGCCTCACCCCGCTACATCCTCACCCGCCGCGGCGTGGGCTACTATTATTCCACGCTGTGATCTTCCCCGTCCGGACAGAAGGGAGGCTTTGCCGTGTTCCGCTCGCTGCACATGAAATTAGTGCTCATCATGCTGCTGCTCATCACCTCGCTCATGGCGGTGGTGGGCGCGTTCCTGATGACCAGCGTGACCAACTTCTACATTGACGACTTCTACTCGCAGATGGGCGAGACCTTCGGCGAGAGCAACGCCGACTTCGTCAACTCCCTGCGCGCCGAGGCCGCGCAGGAGGGCGGCGTGGCGGTCATGCAGTCCATGCTCGAGACCTATTCCGGTACGCTCGGCATCGACTCGCGCAGCCGCAACTACTACATTCTCGACGCCGCGAGCGGCGAATGCCTCGCCGCGAGCGACGAGCTCGGCGGCGAAAAGCTCGAGCAGACCGCGAATCTCCTCACCGCCCGCAACGGACAGGTCGGCGACGAGAGCGACATCGCGGCCGGCTACATGGACGTTGCCATCCCCATCTCCGGCGGCGACAACAGCTATATCATCTACATCCGCGACAACCGCAGCACGGTCTCCAGCCTCAACAGCGAGCTGCTCATCATCATTCTGCAGGCGCTGCTCGTGGGTCTTCTGATCTCCGTGCTGCTGAGCTTCCTGCTGAGCAAAACGATGATCAATCCCATCGAAAAGCTGACCGAGGGCGCCGAGCGCGTGGCAAGCGGCGACTTCAGCGAAAAGCTCGAGGTCGACTCCACCGACGAGATCGGCATCCTCACCACCACGTTCAACGACATGGCAAGCGTGCTGCACTCCACGCTCGAGGCGGTGGAGGACGAGCGCAACAAGCTCGACACGCTCTTTCTCCACATGACCGACGGCGTGGTCGCCTACGACCGCGACGGCGCGCTCATCCACTGCAACCCCGCCGCGAGCGAGCTTTTGGAGCGCAGCGCGGACGAGTGCGTCTACGCCGACCTCTTCGAGCCGCTGTGCCCCTTTGAAAAGGTGATGGCCATGCAGCGCAGCGACTTTGTCGCCTCCGAGCTGACGGTCGGCGAGCGCACGGTCGAGCTGTACTTCGCGCCCTTTTCCGATGAAGAGCGCGGCGGCGTGCTCGTCGTGCTCCATGACGTCACGCAGCAGCGCAAGGCCGAGGAGCGCCGCCGCGAGTTCGTGGCGAACGTCTCCCACGAGCTGCGCACCCCGCTCACGAATATCCGCTCCTACGCCGAGACCATCCGCGACGCGGGCGACGAGCTGCCGCGCGAGCTGGAAAACAGCTTCCTCGACATCGTCATCAACGAGTCCGACCGCATGACCCACATCGTGCAGGACCTGCTCACGCTCTCGCGGCTCGACAGCGGGCGAAGCGAGATGAACATGGCGCGCTTCGACTTCGGCGCGGCCATCGACTCCGTGCTGCGCTCCATCGAGCTGGAGGCGCGCCGCCACGGCCACGAGCTGACGCACGACTACCATGATCTCCCCATGATCATGGGCGACCGCGGGCGCATCGAGCAGGTCATGCTCAACGTGCTCGGCAACGCCGTGAAGTACACGCCCGACGGCGGCCACATCCGCGTCACCGCCGGCACCGTGGGCGAGAGGGTCTGGATGGAGGTCGCGGACGACGGCATCGGCATCCCGAAGGCCGACCGCAGCCGCATCTTCGAGCGCTTCTACCGCGTCGATAAGGCGCGCTCGCGCGAATCCGGCGGCACGGGTCTCGGCCTGTCCATCGCCACGGAGATCGTCCAGCGCCATAACGGCACCCTCTCCCTCGTGGACCGCGAGGGCCCCGGCACGACCGTACGGCTCGAGCTGCCCATCCGCCAGAGCGAGGTGGGCGGCGCGCAGGAGGGCGGCAATGGATAAGAAAGCCAAGCTCCTCGACCGGCTGCAAAACCTCGCCATCGCCGTGCTCTCGCTCTCCTTCCTTTTTCTGCTCGTGCAGACGCCGCTGTTCGGCGACACGGGCGATACGACGATCGCCTCGACCGTGCGCGGCTGGTTCACCGACCGGCAGACCTCCGCCGCGGAGGAGCCGGACTCCCTCGCCGCGCTCGCGGTGCCGGTGCGCATCGTGCAGAGCAACGACTTCATCCGCAGCGGGCTGGACGCGCTGACGACCGCGGATGACGCCTTTGAGACCGTCGGCTCGTTTCTCGGCGAGGCCATCGGTTCGGCCCGCGGCATCTCGTCCGTTTCTGAGAACACCTTCCTCTCGGCGCTGGACGGCTCCGGTCTTTACTTCGCCTTCGCCTGCGACCTGCCGCTTGAGGTCCTCTCGGCGCGGCTGGGCGTGCAGTCCCCCACCGCGCGGCAGCTCGACGTGCGCCGCTGCCTTCTGGGCCTTGACGGCGAGGACACCGCCACGCTGTACCTGCAGGACACGAAGCAGGGCGTCTACCGCTTTTCGACCGCGGTGAGCGCCGCGTCAGTCAGGGATTACCTTGAATCGCAGGACGGCGGCAACGCCGACTTTGCCCGCTCGCTCGGCGAGGGATACACCTCTCTTTCGCCCTACACGCTCGTATTCGACAGCGTGAGCGCGCGCCGTGAGCTTTCCGCCGCGAACGCCCTGAGCGATTACCCCTCGGAGGAGCTGCTGCGCCGCGCCGAGTTCAACCCTCACACCAAGGACCGCTACGTCGAATCCTCCGGCACGGAGGTCGTCATCGAGGGCCAGCGCAAGCTCTACCTTCATCCGGACGGTATGCTCTCCTACAGCGGCGGAGCGGCAGCGGACGGCTCCCTCTTTGCCGTCGCCGCGGCGGACGCCGCGCACATCTCCCGCGCCGAGCTCTGCGCCGCCGCGCGCGGTCTGATCGGCGCGCTCACACAGGGCCGCATCGGCGATGCCGCGCTTTTCCTCAGCGGCATCGAGTCCGACGACGACGGCGCGACTGTTTTCTTCGACTATATGGCCGGCGGCACGCCCATCCGCTTTTCCGACGGCTCCCACGCTGCCGAGGTCCGCATCGAGGGGCAGAGCATCACCGCTTTCTCCCTGCGCCTGCGGCGCTATACGCTCACCGAGCGCGATTCCCTGCTGCTGCCGCTCGCGCTCTCGCGCGCCATCGCGCAGCGCTACCCCGGCTGCGAGCTGACCGTCGCCTACATCGATTCCTACGGCGACAGCGTCGGCGCGAGCTGGATCGCCGACTGATCTCTTTCGGAAAGGAGGACGCCATGAATACCGCACGGCTCAAGAACATCGTCATTCTCATTCTGCTGCTCGCCAACGCCTTCCTGCTCGTCCTCCTGTTCTCCCGCCGCGCGGAGGAGAACGCCTCCCACGAGCGCTCCGTCGCGCAGCTCACCGCGCTCCTTAACGCCGACGGCATCGCCTTCGACAGCGCGCTGCTCGACGGTCTGCCCGACACGGTGCTGAGCGTTCAGCCCGCGCGCGACCTCGCTGCCGAGCAGGCGCTTGCCGAGGGCATCATCGGCTCCGTCACCTCCATCGACTCCGGCGGCGGCATCTACCGCTACTACAGCTCCGACGGACTCAACAGCGGCTCCTGCCTCATCCGCTCCGGCGGCGCGCTGGAGGCCGCCGTCAGCCGCGCGGTGGACGATCCCGCGGAATTCTGCGCCGACCTCTGCGTCCCCCTCGGCTACCGCACCTTTGATGTCCTCAGCGACGGCGCGCGCACGGTCATCACCGCCTCGCGCTTCGTCGGCGAGCTGGAGGTCTGCAACGCCTCGCTCATCTTCACCTTCTCCGGCAGCACCCTCACCACGGTCACCGGCACCTTTCTGCCGCCCATCGACACGAGCGAGAGCGGCGAAACGGCGCTCGACGCCGTGACCGCGCTGGTCCGCTTTCTCGACTACCGCAACGCCTCCGGCGCGGTGTGTACCGGGATCACCTGGCTCTCCGCAGGCTACCTGGTGCAGAGCACGACCTCCGCGCCGCTCCAGCTCGTGCCCGTGCTGCGCGTGGACACCGACGTTTACAGTTATTATGTCAACATCGTTTCCGGCGAGGTCTCCCGCGTTTCGGCATAAAAATGCGTTTGTTCTGCAAGATAAATCAAAAAGAAAAGGGATTGCTTTTTCCGGATTTTCTGGTATACTGTAGCTGTATTATGTGAATACTATCGGCGTATGGCATCCGGAGCGCATCGCGCCCGCGCCGCACGGCCGCTTTTCTTCCTGTGAAATATTGAAGCAATGAGGTGTCCTCATGACCAAGTATATCGTTCAGGGCGGCTCTCCGCTCTTCGGCGAAGTCCATATCAGCGGCGCGAAAAACGCCGCTGTTGCTATCCTGCCCGCCGCCCTTCTGGTGGACGGCGTGTGCCGCATCGAGAATATCCCCCAGATCAGCGATGTGACCGTGCTGCTGAAGATCTTGGAGCAGCTCGGTGCGAAGGTCCGCGTGCTCAACCGCAGCGACGTGGAGCTTGACTGTCGCCACATCGTCACCACCCGCGCCCCGCAGGAGCTGGCGCACAAGCTGCGCGCGAGCTACTATTTCATCGGCGCACTGCTTGGCCGCTTCGGCGAGGCCGAGGTCTCCATGCCCGGCGGCTGCAACTTCGGCGGCACCCGCCCCATCGACCAGCACGTCAAGGGCTTTGCCGCCATGGGTGCGACCGTGCGCGAGGGCGACTACATCTGCGCCGCCGCCGAGGGCGGGCGCATGAGGGGCGCGAACATCTATCTCGACGTGGTCTCCGTCGGCGCGACCATGAACATCATGATGGCCGCAGCTCTGGCGGACGGCACGACCGTCATCGAAAATGCGGCGAAGGAGCCGCACATCGTCGATCTCGCCAACTTCCTCAACTCCATGGGCGCGGACGTCAAGGGCGCCGGCACCGACACCATCCGCGTCGCGGGCGTGGAGCGGCTGCACGGCGGCGCCTACGCCATCATCCCCGACCAGATCGAGGCAGGCACCTACATGGCGGCCGTTGCCGCCACGGGCGGACAGATCCGCGTGCGCGGCATCATCCCTAAGCACATGGACTGCATCACCGCAAAGCTGCAGGAGATGGGCGTGGAGGTCGAGGAGCAGGATGACGATCTGATCGTCCGCCGCAGCGGCGAGCTGCGCCACGCCAACGTCAAAACGCTGCCCTACCCCGGCTTCCCGACGGATATGCAGCCGCAGATCACCACTGTGCTCGCGCTGGCGAGCGGCACCAGCACCGTCACCGAGGGCGTGTGGGACAGCCGCTACCGCTACGTCGGCGAGCTCACGCGCATGGGCGCGCAGATCCGCGTCGAGGGCCGCACCGCCATCGTCGAGGGCGTGGAAAGGCTCACCCCCGCCAACATTCAAGCCTACGACCTGCGCGCGGGAGCCGCTATGCTCATCGCCGCGCTCGCTGCGGACGGCGTGAGCGAGATCACAAACGTGCAGTATATCGAGCGCGGGTATGAGGACATCATCGGCAAGCTGCGCGCCCTCGGCGCGAAGATCGACTGCGTGGAGGAGAACGACGAGCCGCCCATCCGCCAGATCGGCTGAACCGCAAAAGGAAAAGCACCGACCTTCGTCGGTGCTTTTTTGTCGGCAGATCGTCTCAGCCCACCAGATAGCCCACGCCCATAATGAGGTAGAGCGGGCCGAAGCAGTAGGGCATGAACAGCTCGTTGTGCGGGATCTTGACCTTGAAGCAGTCCGTCAACACCATGATCTCGCAAATGTAGGCGATGGCGCCGAAGAGATAGCCCACCGCGCGGAGGATCGGGTAGCGGTTGGAGGCAAAGGACAGCAGGAACAATATCGCCGCCAGCAGGACCATCGCATTGCGGAAACGCAGCGCGATCTGCGCAGGCGTACTCTTTCCTTTGCCGACCAGCAGATCCTCTTCGCCCCAGAATTTCTCCAGCGCGGATTCGACTTCCCGGTACTTATCCTGTGGTTCCATCATAATGGCCCCGCCCCCTTTCCAAAATTTAGTCAACAGCTCATTCCGTTTTGTTATTTTTAGTATACCGAAAAACGATGTTGTTGTAAAGAAGTTGTTAAGAATTAATATGTAAAAAATTTGCGGCGTCTTTACGCAGGATATGTGCAACTTGCACTACTTTTTCTTTTGACTATTCCCCTGCGCTGTGGTATTCTTGGGAGTAGATCAGATAAAGGACCGTTTCCCATGGAATTTTACACGCTTGCCAGCGGTTCGAGCGGCAACTGCTCGCTCGTGTGCGCGGGCGACACGCTGCTGCTCATCGACGCGGGCATCTCCTGCCGCCGCATCGAGCAGTCCCTCCGCGCGCTGGGGCGGACGCTCGGCGACCTGACCGCCGTATTCATCACGCACGAGCACGCCGACCACGTCGGCGGCCTCGCCACACTCAGCAAAAAAAGCGCTGCCCCGGTCTATGTCACGCGCGGCGTATCCCATATCCTCACCTGTCCCGTCGTCGCCTTCACCGCGGGCGACACGCTTGAATTCGCGGGCTGCACCGTGCGCTCGTTCTCCACCTCGCACGACGCCGTGGATCCCGTCGGCTACCGCGTCGACGCTCCCGACGGCTCGCTCGGCATCCTGACCGACACCGGCTTCGTCACCGACGCGGCGCGCGAATCGCTCGCAGGCGTGGATACGCTCCTGCTCGAAGCCAATCACGACGTGGAAACGCTGCAATACGGCCCCTACCCCTATTTCCTCAAGCGCCGCATCCTCGGCGACGGGGGGCATCTGTCCAACGACGCGGCGGCGGAATTTGCGCGGCTTGCCGTGCAAAGCGGCACGCGCGACATCCTGCTCGCGCACCTTTCCAAGGAGAACAACACGCCCGAGCTGGCAGAGTACGCCGTCGCCCGCGCGCTGCAGTCCGCGGGACTTTCCGTGCGGCTCGGCGTCGCGCCGCGCGATACCATGAGCGAGGTACATCTATGCAGAAGGTCACCGTCCTTTGCGTCGGCAAACTGAAGGAAGCATTCTACGCGGCAGCCGTCGCGGAGTATCAAAAACGTCTCCAACGCCACTGCAAGCTGGAGATCGTGGAGCTGCCGGAGCAGAAGCTCCCCGAGTCGCCTGCCCCCGCCGAGATCGAGCAGGCGCTCGCCAGGGAGGCCGCGCTCATCGAGGAAAAGCTCCCCAAGGGCGGCGCGGTCATCGCCCTGTGCATCGAGGGCACGGAGCTGAGCAGCGAAGCCCTCTCGAAAAAGCTGGCGCAGCTCGCCTCCGCGGGCGCCTCGCAGCTGACGTTTCTCATCGGCGGCAGCTTCGGCCTGCACCCGCGCGTGAAGCAGCGCGCCGACCTGCGCCTTTCCATGTCGCCCATGACCTTCCCGCACCATCTGGCGCGGGTAATGCTGCTCGAGCAGCTCTACCGCGCGTACCAGATCGACACAGGCACGCGCTATCATAAGTAAGGAGGAATTCCCATGTCCTTTCCCAAGCTGAGCTGGGGCCGTGAAAAGCACGACCTCGTCGACCGCTGGCCCAAGGGGCCGGACGGCACGCCCGAAAAACCCACCTTTCTTGCCGACTCGACCGAGGAGGACAACGCCGCGGGCATGACCGTTGAAATGCTGCGCGCCTACGGCATCCCCGTGATGAAGAAGTACGACGAAAAGGACGGCACGCTCGGCAAGGTCCTGTTTGGCACGCCGAGCGGCGGCGTCGGACTGTATGTACCCGAAAGCATGCTCGAGGACGCGAAGAATCTTCTCGCGCCCGTGGAGGAATCAACCCGGAATGAGGAGGAATCGTAATGGATTATCGCAAAGAATATGAAAAGTGGCTCGCCTCCCCCGCGCTGAGCGAGGACGAGCGCGCTGAGCTCAGGGCGCTCGAGGGCAACGACAAGGAGATCAAGGCTCGCTTCTACGGCCCGCTCGAGTTCGGCACCGCAGGCCTGCGCGGCACGATGTACACGGGCCTGCACAACATGAACCGCCACGTCATCCGCTGGGCGACGCAGGGCTTTGCCAACGTCATCCGCGCCGAGGGTACGGAGGCGATGCAAAAGGGCATCGCCGTGTGTATGGACTGCCGCAACCACTCCGCCGAATTTGCCCGCGAGACCGCCTGCGTCATGGCAGCCAACGGCATCCATGTGCGGCTCTTTGAGTCCCTGCGCCCCACGCCTGAGCTTTCCTTTGCCGTGCGCGAGTACGGCTGTCAGGCGGGCGTGAACGTCACCGCCAGCCACAACCCCAAGGAGTACAACGGCTACAAGGTCTACTGGGCGGACGGCGCGCAGCTGCCGCCGCAGCACGCCGCGGCCATTGCCGACGAGCTGACGCGGATCGACATTTTCACAGGCGTCCGGTCGATGGACTACGAGCAGGCTTTGGCCGAGGGCAGGATCGAGCTGCTCGGCGAGGACTGCGACCGCCGCTTCATGGCGAACGTCATGGGCATGGTCAACGACTATGAGACCGTGAAAAAGGTCGCGGACGACTTCGGTCTCGTCTACACGCCGTTCCACGGCTGCGGCTACAAGCTGGTGCCCGAGGCGCTCACAAGGCTCGGCATCAAGCACCTCTACTGCGAGCCGAAGCAGATGGTCATTGACGGCGATTTCCCCACCGTCGTCTCCCCCAACCCCGAAAACCCTGAGGGCTTCTACCTCGCTATCGACCTCGCCAGGGAAAAGAACGTTGACTTCATCCTCGGCACCGACCCCGACAGCGACCGCGTGGGCATCATGGTGCGCAACAAGTCGGGTGAGTTCGAGCCCGTCACCGGCAACCAGACCGGCGTGCTGCTGCTCGACTACCTCATCGGCGCGATGAAGCGCGCGGGCAAGCTGCCCGCGCACCCCGCCGCGCTCAAGACCATCGTGACGACCGAAATGGCGCGCGCCGTCGCCGAGGCCAACGGCCTCGACTGCTACGACACCTTCACCGGCTTCAAGTTCATGGCGGAGAAGATGAACGAGCTGGAGAGCGCGGGCAAAAACACCGTTATCTTCTCCTATGAGGAGAGCTACGGCTACATGATCGGCCACTACGTCCGCGACAAGGACGCCGTCACCGCCTCTCTGCTCCTCACCGAGATGGCGGCATGGTACCACGCGCAGGGCATGACGCTCTTCGACGCGCTGCAAGCCCTCTATGAAAAGTACGGCTGGTACGGCGAAAAGACGCACAACCTCGTCATGCCCGGTCTCGACGGTCTTGAGAAAATGGCGGCGCTCATGCAGTCGCTGCGCGCGCAGCCTCCGGTCGAGATCGGCGGCGTAACGGTCGCGCAGTACAAGGACTATTCCGACGGTACGGTGCGCGACGCCGCAACCGGCGCGATTACGCCGATGCCGCTCTCCGGCTCGAACGTCCTGCGCTTTGAGCTGACCGACGGCTCGCACATCGTCGTCCGGCCCAGCGGCACGGAGCCGAAGATCAAGGTCTATATCCTCACCAAGGGCGCGGACGCCGCGGAGCGCGACGCGAACCTCGAAAAATACAGCGCGTGGGTCAAGACCCTCGCCTGACCGCACAGCCACATACTGCAAACGGAGGGCGGCGCAAAACGCCGCCCTCTTTTTTGAAAGGAAGATCTTCCTATGGCCTCGCTCGCCCTCTACTGGTCGGTCATGATCGCCTGCTACCTGCTCGCCTCACGCCTGCGCCGCTACGCCGACCGCCTCGGCTTTGTCAATACGCTGCTGAGCGTCAGCGTCTACGCGCTCGTTTTCGTGATGGGTCTGCGCATGGGCGCGAACCGCGAGGTGACGGACAACCTCGGCGTCATCGGCGTGCAGGCGCTGCTCGTCACCGCGCTGACGATGGCGTTCAGTATGCTCGGCGCGTTCGCCGTGCGCCGCGCCCTGCACATCGACCGCAATGCCCTGTCCCGCGGCGCGGAGAAAACGGCGGCGGAGCCGTCCGCTGCCGCATACGCGGACGCCTCCGGCTCCAAAACCTCGCTCATCATCTTCGCGATGGTCGCGGTGGGGATGCTGCTCGGCTATTTTGTCGTTCCGCGCGTCGCCGACCCGGACGCCTTTCAGGCCGTGTCCGGCAGCTGGCTCGTCGTCGGACTGTGCCTGCTGCTCGCCTTCGTCGGCTTCGGCATGGGGCTGGAGGGCAAGCTCAAAGCCATGCTGCGCGGCGCGGGGCTCGGCATCGTTCTCGTGCCGCTGGCGATGGTCGCCGGCTCGCTGCTCGCGGGCGTGGTCTACTCGTTCCTCTCCCCCATGACGCTGCGGGAGGGGCTCGCCATCAGCGCGGGCTTCGGCTGGTACACGCTCGCGCCGAGCGTCATTTCCGGCGCGGGCCACGCGGTCGCGGGCGCGGTGTCGTTCCTGCACAATGTGCTGCGCGAAACGCTCGGCATCATTCTCCTCCCGCTCGCCGCCTCGAAGATCGGCTGCATCGAGGCCGTCACGCTGCCCGGAACGTGCGCGATGGACGTATGCCTGCCCATCGTCGAGCGCTCCTGCAGCGCCGAGACGCTGCCCTACTCGTTCACGACCGGCATGGCAGCCTGTCTTTTCTCCGCGCTGCTCGTGCCGCTCATCATGGGCGTATAGCGCCCTTCCCTTCACGAAAAAACCGCTTGGCCGATCTCGGTCAAGCGGTTTTTCTTTAGTCCTTCCTGCACTCGGCGGTGATCTCCTCGCGCAGCGCGGCGAGCTGCGGGCTCGTCAGGTCGCGCGGATACGGCAGCTCCAGCTCCCACACACGCACCGAGCTGTCCGCGTGCAGCACGACGATCCGCTGCGCGAGCAGCAGCGCCTCATCAAGCTGATGCGTCACGAGCAGAATGGTCTTTTGCAGCTCCTTCTGAATGTCCAGCAGCTCCGCTTGCAGCTCGCCGCGCGTGATGAAGTCGAGCGAGGCGAACGGCTCGTCCATCAGCAGCACCTGCGCCTGACTGGCGAGCACGCGGGCAAGCCCGAGCCGCTGGCGCATCCCGGTGGACAGCTCCACGGGCGTCATGTCGGCGTAATCCTCCAGCCGCACGAGCTTCACGAGCTTCTTCGCCAGCTCCAGCCGCTCCTCCGGCGTGCGGCCCGCGCCCGCCGCCATCGCGACGTTGCGCTCCACCGACGTCCAGGTGATCACATAGGGATCGGGCGAGAGCAGCGCGCAGCGCCAGCCCTCCGGCATCACGATTTCGCCGGAGTCGGGTGCGTCCTTCGTTCCGTCGATGAGCCGCAGCAGCGTGCTCTTTCCGCAGCCGCTCCGCCCTAAGATCGCCGTGAGCTTCCCCGCGGGAAAATCGACCGACACACCGTGGAGCACGGTGCGCGTCGTCGAGGGGCGCTTCGCGCCGTTGAGGATGATGTCGGTGCTCTGCGTGGTGTAGGTCTTGACAAGGTTTTTCACCTGAATGCCGTTCATTGCGTTCTCCCCTTCGCTTGGCAGAAGAATACCGTTGACCGGGAGGAGGCTAAACCACCGGCCAACGGTAATTTTAACAGGTCATGCCCTGTTTTTCAACAAAAAAGAAGCGGAAAGCCGTCAGGAAAGCAGCAGCTTGTCGTTCGCCTCGGTCGAGCCGCTGGCGCTGGAGAAGAGCGCGAGCAGGTCGGGCACGGTCAGCTTTTTCTTTTCCTCGCCGGAGATGTCCACCACCACGCGGCCCGCGTCCATCATGATGAGGCGGTTGCCGTGCGCGATGGCGTCCTTCATGTTGTGCGTGATCATCAGCGTCGTGAGCCGATTCTCCTGCACGATCTGGTCGGAGAGCGCGAGCACCTTGGCGGCCGTCTTGGGGTCGAGCGCCGCGGTGTGCTCGTCGAGCAGCAGCAGCTTCGGCTGCTTGAGCGAGGCCATCAGCAGCGTCAGCGCCTGACGCTGACCGCCGGAGAGCAGACCAACCTTGCTCGTCAGGCGGTCCTCCAGACCGAGGTCGAGGGTACGCAGCAGCTCCTTGTAGTCCGCACGTTCAAGCGGCGTGATGCCCCACTTGAGGCCGCGGCGCTGCCCGCGCCGGGCGGCGAGCGCCAGATTCTCCTCGATCATCATGGTCGGGGCGGTGCCCATCATCGGATCCTGGAACACGCGCCCGAGCAGCGCGGCGCGCTTGTGCTCGGGCAGCTTGGTGACGTCCTGCCCGTCGATGAGGATGGAGCCGGAGTCCACCGGAAACACGCCCGCGATGGCGTTGAGCATCGTGGACTTGCCCGCGCCGTTGCCGCCGATGACGGTGACGAAGTCGCCGTCGGCGAGCGTCAGGCTCAGGTCGTTGAGCGCCGATTTGGCGTTGATGGTGCCGGGGTTGAAGGTCTTGCAGATGTTCTTGAGCTCAAGCATGGTGCGTGCCTCCCTTCTGTGCCTTGCCGTGGAACGCCTTGCCCTTCCAGTACGGAATGGCGAGGAACACCGCCACGATCAGCGCCGTGACGAGCTTGAGATCGTTGGTGTTCAGACCAAGCTGGAGCGCGGCCTGCAGCACGATGTAGTAAAGGATCGCGCCGATGGAAACGGCAAAGAGCCGAAGGCCGAAGTTGATGAAGATCTTGCCGAACACGACCTCGCCGATGATGACGGCGGCAAGGCCGATGACGATGGCGCCGCGGCCCATCTGCACGTCGCTCGAGCCCTGATACTGGGCGAGCAGCGCGCCGGAGAGCGCGACCAGTCCGTTGGAGAGCATCAGCCCGAGCACCACATTGGCGCTGGTGTCGATGCCCTGCGCGCGGGCCATGTTCTGGTTCGCGCCGGTGGCGCGGATGGAGCAGCCCTTCTCCGTGCCGAAGAACCAGTAGAGCAGCGCGATCACCGCGGCGGTAAAGAGCAGCAGCAGCGGCAGCGGATTCTTCGTCAGCAGCTCGCCCACGGGCGAGAAGGTGCGCACATAGCGCTGGGAAACGAGCAGGTCGTACTTATCCACGCTGACCGCCTGATTCGCCTTGCTCTCCATGATGCGCAGGTTGACCGAGTAGAGCGAGAGCTGCGTGAGGATACCGGCAAGGATGGCGGGAATGCCGCACTTCGTGTGAAAAAGGCCCGTGACAAGACCCGCCAGCATACCGGCGAGCATCGCGCACAAAAGCGCCGGCCACGGGCTCACGCCCGCGCGAATGAGCATCACGCAGACCGCGCCGCCGGTGGCGAGCGAGCCGTCCACCGTCAGATCCGCCACGTCAAGGATGCGGTAGGTGATGTATACGCCGATCGCCATGATGCCCCAGATCAGGCCCTGGGCGACTGCGCCGGGCAGCGCGTTGAGCAGAGACGTCAGGAAACTCATCGTTCTTTTCCTCCAAACACTTCGTTATGGGAGAGGGGCGGCGCCCCTCTCCCATCGGGGATATTCCGCTTACTCCGCGATGGCGGTGTAGCCCTCCAGCGGAGTGATGCCGAGCGTCTCGCACATGGAGGCGTTGTACTTCGGCGTTGCGGTGGTGAATTCGATGGGCATGGTGGAGATATCCGCCTCGCCGGTCAGGATCTTAGCGGCCATCTTGCCGGTGGTCATGCCGAGATCGTAGTAGCTGATGGACAGGGTCGCCACACCGCAGCCCTTGCAGATGCCCTCCTCACCGGCGATGACCGGGGTCTTGGCGGGAACGGTGACGTTGGCGATCGCCTCGGTGTTGGAGGCGGCGGTGTTATCGGTGGGAACATAGATCACATCAGCCCAGTCGCAGGCAGCCTGCGTAACGGAGGAAACGTCGTTGGTGTCGGTGAAGGCAAATTCCTTGGTCTCAATGCCCTTGGCGGACAGGTTCTTGGCGACCTCCTCGATCTGATAGCGGGAGTTCGGCTCGCCGGAGCAGAACAGCAGACCGACCTTCTGCGTCTCGGGGAACCACTCGGTGATCATGTCCGCCTGCTTGCTCAGGTCGGCCAGATCACTCGTGCCGGAGACGTTGCCGCCGACGGTGCCGGAGAAATCGTCAATGTCCAGCGCCACGCCGTAGGCGGTGATGGAGGTGCCGAGAACGGGGATGTCGCTCGTCGCGGAGGCCGCTGCCTGCAGCGCGGCGGTCGCGTTCGCCATGATGAGGTCCACGCCCTCGGAGACAAAGCCGTTGACGATGGTGGCGCAGCTGTTGGAATCGCCGGAGGCGTTCTTCTCCTCAATCTTGACCTGACCGGGCAGCGCCTCGTTCAGCGCGTCAATAAAGCCCTGCGTCGCGGCGTCAAGCGCCTCGTGCTGCACGAGCTGGCAGATGCCGACGGTGTAGGTCGCGGCGTCGCCGCTCGGCTCGGCGGGATCGGTGGTATCGGGGGTGTCAGCCTTTTGGCCGCAGGCGGCGAGGCTGAGACACATCGCTGCGGAAAGCAGCATGGCGATAATCTTCTTTTTCATGGTACTTCTCCTTTTCATTTGAACAAATTAAAGAGCGGTCCCGTCCGTCGGACGAAACCGCTTTGCTCACATTCCTGTGCAAACGCGTTTTCTTCTCATCGACGGCTCCGGGAGGGCGTGCCGAAATAGCGGCCCGCAAAGCGGAACGCGAAAATGAAAAAGGAATAGCGGCTCAGCATTGCGGATCTCCCTTCCGTCCGCCCCGTGGGGCAAACTCATTTGATGTTCGGAGTATATTCCTTTAGAGCTTTAAAGTCAAGAGGTGAATATCTGCAAATCCGCACAATTTCATCGCTATATTTTGTGCAATATGGCAAGGTGTAGTTTTCTTCCTCCTACCACCGCGGCGGAAAGGACTTGCATCCTGCGCGCGGCTTGCATATACTATAGGAGAAACACCCGCACGGGAGGCAAAGGGCATGAAAAAGTGCATCGTGATCTCCGATTCCTTCAAGGGCTCGCTGCCGAGCCGCGACATCTGTGCCATCGCGCACGAGCGTATCCCGCTCTTCTTTCCCGCCTGCGAGGTTCGCGCGCTGAGCGTGGCGGACGGCGGCGAGGGGACGGTGGACTGCTTTCTCGCCTCCTGCGGCGGCGAGCGCGTGCTCGTCTCCGGCGTGCAGGACCCCTACGGCGAGCCGATCGACGCGGCCTACGGCCTGCTGCCGGACGGCACGGCAGTCGTCGAGATGGCTGCGGCAGCGGGACTCCCGCTCGTTGCCGGACGCAAAAATCCCTGCGTCACCACGACCTACGGCGTCGGACAGCTCATCGCCGACGCGCTTGCGCGCGGCGCGCGGCGCATCGTGCTCGGTCTCGGCGGCAGCGCCACGAACGACGGCGGCTGCGGCTGCGCCGCGGCATTGGGCGTCCGCTTCACGGACGCGGGCGGCAGGGCCTTCGTTCCCGTCGGCGCGACGCTCGACCGCATCGCGCACATCGACGCCTCCGCCGTGCGCGAAAGGCTTCACGGTGTGCGCGTGATCGCCATGTGCGACATCACCAATCCCATGCACGGCCATAGCGGCGCGGCACACATCTTCGCGCCGCAGAAGGGCGCGGACGAGGCCGCCGTGGGCGAGCTGGACCGTCAGCTCCGCGCGTTGGACGAGACCTTCCGCCGCGAGCTGAACGCCTCGGTCGCCATGCTTCCCGGAGCCGGCGCGGCGGGCGCGTTCGGCGCGGGCTGCGTCGCTCTGCTGGGCGCGGAACTGCGCCGCGGCATCGAGGTCGTGCTCGACGTGGTCGGCTTCGACGCCCTGCTCGCAGACGCCGACCTTGTCATCACCGGTGAGGGCCGCATCGACGCGCAGAGCACCCACGGCAAGGTCGTGGGCGGCGTGGCGCGCCGCGCTCACGCGCGGGGCGTGCCCGTTTTTGCCATCGTCGGCGATGTGGGCGACGACGCCTACGGAGCCTACGACGCCGGCGTCAGCGCCATTTTCAGCATCAACCGTCTGGCTGTCCCGCGCGACGAGGCCAAGGCCCGCAGCCACATCGACTACACCCACACGCTCGACGATCTTCTGCGCTGCATCCGCGCCGCCGAGCAGTTCAAACGATAAAGGAGGACTCCCGCCATGCGCATCGCCGTTCCCGTATCCAACGACCGGACCGCCGAGACCCTGTCCGGCATCGAGGGCTTCCAGTTTTTTGAGGACGATCACGGCCGCATCGTCCGCCGCTTCTTCGTCCCCCGCGCGGGCGAGGGCGCCGCTGCCGCGGTCGCCCAGCTCGAGCCGTACGGCGTGGACGCGCTCGTCTGCGGCGCGCTGCCCGGAGACGAGCGGCTCGAGACCGCCGCCGCGGGCATCCTGCTCTTCCCCACCTTCTCCGGCACGCCGGAGGAAGCGGCGCTCGCCTTTTTGGGCGGCACGGTCGCCCGCGACCCGAACAACAAATGCAACGCCTGCGGCTTTCAGTCCTCCTGCTCACTGAGCGGCAAGGGCGGCTGCGGCAGAGACTGACGCAAAAAAGCGTTCCGCATCGCGGAACGCTTTTTTCCTATTCTCCTCAGGTGCGGCTCAGGCTGCCGGAGGTCACCTCGACCGGCGGCTTGGCGGAAAGATAATCCGAGCTGATCCAGCCGAACTTGCTGCCGACGGAAACGAAGGTCCAGTTGCCCTTCTTCGCCGCGGCCTTGACCTTTGTGCCCCGGTCGACGAGCTGGACCTTGCCGTAGCTCGTGCTCGGGCCGCTGCGCAGATTCACACCGGCGGTGGTGTAGTAGGACGCATACTCATTGAACACCTTCTCGGGCAGCACCGTGACCTCGCTGTGACCCGTGAGGTCCAGCCAGCCGACCTTCCTCTTGCTGTCGCTCACGCTCGTATCCGGCTCCTTCGTCTCGTTCGGATCGACCGCGGGCGTATCCCCGCCGGGGAGCTTTTCGTCCGGCCCATTCGCGGCATCCTCCGCGGCCTTCTTTTCTTCCTCCAGCTTCTTGACCTGCTCCTGCAGCTCCTCGATCTGCGTCTCGGCGCCCTTCGCCGCCTTCTGCGCCGCGCCGAGCTTCGCGCCCAGCACGATCACCACGATCAGCAGCACGAACACCGCTGCGACCAAGCACAAAAACATCACATACAGCGGATTGCGCTTCGGCGCACTGTGATTCACACGACGACCTTCCATGGAAAAGCCCTCCTTATCTTCTCTTTATTATCTTATTGTACCGAACCGGGACGTATTATGTCAAGCGTTTGATAGCTTAGACGCAAAAAATTGACAAAAAGTTCCCAAAATTTTATACTGAAGAAAACGTTTTGGAAGGAGGGCAACCGTCATGGCGCTGTGCAGACGCATTTCCTATCTCTATGCCCTTGCCCTGCTCACGGTCTACGCGCTCTTTCTTCCCCTCGGCGGCTACGAGCGCATGATGGAGGGCAAGTACCGCGCCTTTCTGCTGCTCTCGCTGGGCTACGTCCTCGCGATGACGGCGCTCGGCGCGTGGAGGGCTGTCCGCTGGCGGGAGCCGATGTGCCTTGCCGCGCTCGCCTATCTCGCGCTCACCGCGCTCAGCGCGGCACTCTCGCCCTACGGCACGGCGGTGCTGCTCGGCGGCACGCGCCGGGACGGACTTCTGACCGCCGCGCTCTACGCTGCCGTCTTTCTGCTCCTCGCGCGGCACCTGCGGCCCGACCGCCGGCTGCTCTATGCCGCGGCGGCCTCCGCCGCGCTGTGCGGGCTTCTCGTGCTCGTTCAGCTCACGGGGCGGAATCCCCTTTGGCTCTACCCCGCGGGGCTGAACTACTTCGACGGCGACGTCGCCTACTCCGGCTTCTACGCCGGCGCCGCCGGCAACATCGACTTCACCGCCTTCCTCCTCGCGCTCTGCGCCGCGGCGATGGCGGCGGCGCTCGTGCGCGGCTGGTCCGGATGGCTGCTCGCGCCGTTCGCGCTGACGATGTGGACGCTCTGGCAGCTGCGCGTCGCCGCCGCGCTGCTCGGGCTCGCGGTCACGGCGGTGCTCGGGCTGCCGCTGCTGTTCCCGCGACGTCGGCGGGCGATGTGGGCGCTGACGCTTCTGCTCACCGCGGCGGCGTTCGCCCTTATCTGGTTCTTTCCCGGCGACGGCGGCACGCTCTCCGAGCTGCACCGGCTGCTGCACGGCGACGTCGATCTGACCTTCGGCTCGTCGCGGCTCCTGATCTGGCGCTCCCTCCTGCCGCTCATCGCGGAGCGCCCGCTGCTCGGCGGCGGCTGCGGGACGCTGTACCTGCGCGACGTCCCGCCGTTCTACTGGCAGCGCGGCGGCGAGACCACCTACTTCGCCGTCACGAGCGCGCACAACGAATACCTCGGCGTCCTCGTCGATCAGGGCGCGTTGGCGCTGCTCGCGTTCCTCGCGCTGCTTGCGCTCGCGCTTTGGCGCGCGTACCGCCATGCGGAAAGCGACCGCTGCGCGGTCGCGGGCGCGGCGCTGCTCTGCTACGCGGTGACGGCGTTTTTCTCCGTCGCCTGCTGCATCACGGGCGTCTACCTCTGGCTGCTGCTCGCCATGCTCGCACCGAAGGAAAAATAGAAAGCGAGGGGAAGGTCCTTGACCTTCCCCTCACCTTTTTCACTTTCTGAGCGTCAGGCGGAAGTCCCCGCCCTCACTCGCGCAGGACACAGTGTAGCCCTGCTTCTCGCCGAAGCGGGTCACGTTCTCCACGCAGGTCTGGCTGTCCACCAGCACCTCGAGCGTGTCGGGCGCGTTCTTCTTGACCTCGTTCTGCACCATCACCACAGGCATGGGGCAGGAGTAGCCTCTTGCGTCGATCATTTCGTTGTCTCCTTTTTGGGCATATTCCACATGGCGATCACCAGCAGCACGACCAGGCCGACGATCACGGCGACCTTGCCCGCAGTGGAGATGCCGCCGACCACAAGCTGACCGGCCTCGTTCTTGCTGTCGGGGTTGCCGGCGAGGCCGAAGTTGTGCGCGAGAGCCGCGCCGACGATCATACCGAACACGGTCACGGCGCTGTCGCCGTTGCCCTGCGCCGCCAGGATGAGCTGACGCAGCGGGCAGCCGCCGAGCAGCACGCTGCCCCAGCCGACGAGCACCATGCCCAGCAGGTTCCAGACGTGGGCGCTGTGGGCGATGGGCTGCAGCGCAAAGCCGAGGTTGAACCTATTCATGGCAAGATTGCCGACGAGCGTGACGACAAAAATCGCCGCGAAGCCGTAGAGCAGGTGGAAGTCCCCCAGCATCACGGCGTCACGCAGACCGCCGACCATGCAAAGGCGGCTCTTCTGCGCCAGCGCGCCGACCACGAGCGCGACGATCAGCGCGATCCAGAACGGCGCGTGCATGGAGCCGGGGCCGGCCTCGGACGCCTTGAACAGCGCGGGTACGGTCAGCACGAGGATCAAAAGCGCCGCCATCACGGTCGGCAGCACGCTGCCCTCGGAGACGCTGACCTCGTAGGAGCGCTTGAGCGTGAAGCCGCGCTTGAGGCAGGCGATGCCGATGAGGATGCCGATAAAGAAGCCGATGAGACCGACGAGCGCGTTCAGGTCGCCGCCGCCGAGACGGAGCACCATACGCAGCGGGCAGCCGAGGAAGGCGAGCGCGCCGATGACAACGAACGCGCCGATGACGAAGCGCAGCGCGGGCGACGAGCCGGCGCGGGCCTTGAACTCCTTGCCCGCCACGCTCATGAGGAACGCGCCGAGCACGAGGCCGATGATCTCCGGACGGACGTACTGCACCTTGGCGGCGCTGTGCAGGCCGCAGGCGCCCGCGGTGTCGCGCAGGAAGCAGGCGATACAGAAGCCCATGTTGGCGGGGTTGCCCATCGCCGTGAGAATGAGGGCGGCAAGACCGACGGCCACGCCCGCGAGGACGACGCCCCAATGGATCTTTTTCATTTTCTCTCCACTCCTTGTTCTTTCTCTCTCGTTATTCTTTGAGAAAGATATTGATGAACACAGTATAAAGTCTCCGTCAAAAAATGGCAAATGGATTTATCCGAAGAAAACGGTAATATCATCGGTTTTTCCGATGATATTACCGTCCTGTTTCCTATAGTTCTTTTTTCACAGCGTCAGCTCGTAAAAGCCCTCGACCTCCAGCCCCTCGCCGGCGGCAAGCGCCTCGAGCGCGGCGCGCCTGTCGATCTCGGCACGCCATGCCATGCCGCAGTCCGCGGTCAGCGCGCGCGGCACCGGAATGAGCCGCCCCGCAAGGCCGCGCGCCGCGCAGAGCTTCTCCATGCCGATGGCGGCGGCGGTGGTGTGAAAGGTCACGACCAGCCACGTCTTTCTCTCTCTCATCGCGCCAGCTCCTCCACCGCGCGGATGGCCGCGTCGGTCTCCTCCTCGGTGTTGTACCAGCCGAAGCTGAAGCGCACCGCGCCCTGTCCCTCCGTGCCGAGCGCACGGTGCAGCCGCGGCGCGCAGTGCGCGCCCGAGCGCGCGGCGATGCCGTAGTCCTCCGCGAGCGCGTCGGCGACCTCGCCGGAGTCCAGGTCCGCGATGTTCAGCGCGACGACCGCCGTGCGCTCGTGCGTGAAGTCGCCGTAGACGGTCACGCCGGGGATGTCCCGCACGCCCTCATAGAAGCGGCGCATGAGCGCCGTCTCGTGCGCACGGATGGTCTCCATGCCGGTCACCGCGATGAAGTCCAGCGCCGCGTCCAGTCCGGCGATGCCGTGGCCGTTGAGCGTTCCCGCCTCGAGCCGCACGGGCAGCTGCTCGGGCTGGCGCTCGGAGAAGGTCTGCACGCCCGTCCCGCCGACCTTCCACGGCAGGATGTCCGGGTCGCCGCGCAGGCACAGCCCGCCCGTTCCCTGCGGCCCCATGAGCGATTTGTGGCCCGTGAAGCAGAGCACGTCGATGTGCATCCGCTCCATGTCGATGGGCAGCACGCCCGCGCTCTGCGAGGCGTCCACCACAAGCAGCACGCCGTGCGCGTGCGCAAGCGCGCCCACGCGGGCAAGGTCCACCGCGTCGCCCGTCAGGTTCGAGGCGTGGGTGCAGACGATGGCGCGGGTCTCGGGACGGAGCAGGCGCTCAAGGTCCGCGTAGTCGATGCGCCCCTGCCGGTCTGCGGGCACGAAGTCCAGCGCCACGCCGCGCTCGTCGCGCAGGCGGTAGAGCGGACGGAGCACGGAGTTGTGCTCCAGATCGGTGGAGAGCACATGGTCGCCCGGGCGGACAAGCCCGTTGATGGTGATGTTCAGCGCCTCGGTCGAGTTGGCGGTGAAGACCACATGGTCGGGCCGCGGGCAGCCGAAGAGCGCCGCAAGCTTGCAGCGCGTGTCGTAGATCGTGCGCGAGGCGGTCAGCGCGCCCTCGTGCGTGCCGCGGGCACTGTTGCCGAAGCTCCCCATCGCGCGCGCCACCGCGTCGATGACCTGCGGCGGCTTGCGAAGCGTGGTCGCGGCGTTGTCAAGATAGATCATGCGCACTCCTCCCGTCCGTTGTTTCCCGACCATCATAGCACACCGCACACGGTTTGAAAACGGCTTTTTCCGGCCGTCCGGCATTTTTCATCGTTTTTTCCGATGGAAAACGCCGAATTTTCCGTGAAAGCATTTGACAAACCACGCCGCGCTCTCTACAATAACATTTAGAAAGCCACAGAAGGAGGCCGTGCGATGGAACGTCTGAATCTCCGTCAGCTTGAGATCTTTTCCGCCGTCGTGGACGCCGGCAGCTTCACCGCCGCCGCGGAAAAGCTCTACCTTGCCCAGTCCACGGTGAGCGACAACGTCCGCGCGCTGGAGGAGCTGCTGCATCTCAAGCTCTTCCACCGCGAGTCCAAGCGGCGGCTGACGCTCACGCTTGAGGGCAAGCGCGTCTACCGCTACGCGCAGGACATCCTCGGCCGATGCAGCGCTCTGCTGCTCGACGTCGCGGTCGACAGCGCGCTCGAGCTGACGCTCGGCGCCTCCACCGTGCCGGCGCAGAGCCTTTTGCCGGGCTACATGGCGCGCTTCGCCCGGGAGAATCCCGCCTGCCGCTGCACGCTCCTCTGCGGTGACAGCGCCGCGGTGCAGCAGATGCTGCTCAACGGCGACATCCACCTCGGCTTCGTCGGCAGCGCCGACGACCGGCAGGACCTCATTTACGAGCCGATCGCCGAGGACCGTCTGGTGCTCATCACGCCGAACACGCCGCGCTTCGCGGCGCTGAAAACGCAGGGCGTGCTCGGGCGCGAGCTGTTCCGCGAGCCGTTCCTCTTCCGCGAGCGCGGGAGCGGCACGCAGAAGGTCATCGACAACTATCTCAGCGAGATCCGCCTTGACCCGCAGGTCATCCACACCGTGGCCTACGTCTCCGACCCCACCGTGCTGCAGCGGCTGGTCGCGGAGGGCACGGGCGTATCCATCCTCTCCGCACTCGCGGTGCAGGAGACCGTCGCGGCGGGACAGCTCTTACAATTCGAGCTGGACGAAACGCCCGTGCGGCGCAGCATCTACATGGCCCGACGCCGGAAAAGCTCCATGAGCTCCCCCGCCCGCACCTTTGCCGAGCTGGTGCGCAAGCAGGCCAAGGCGTCCGTGTAACTTTACCATTTCACCACAGAAAGGAGGCAGACGGCAATGGATCAGAACCGCGAGCTTCGGCTCACGCAAATGACCTCCGCCGCCGGTTGAGCGGCAAAGCTGGGGCCGGGCGCCCTGTCGAAAATTTTAGAGGGTCTGCCTAATGTGTTTGACCCGCGGCTGCTGGTGGGCTACGACAGCAGCGACGATGCCTGTGTTTACAGCGTGTCGGACGACGTGGCCGTGATCGAAACGGTGGACTTCTTCACGCCCATCGTGGACGATCCCTACCTCTTCGGTCAGATCGCCGCAGCGAACGCGCTCTCCGACGTGTACGCCATGGGCGGCGTGCCGAAGCTGGCGATGAATCTGCTCTGCGTGCCGAGCTGCCTTCCGCTCGATACCGTCCGCGCCATTTTGGAGGGCGGGCACGACAAGGCCGTGGAGGCCGGCTGCGTCATCGCCGGCGGACACACCATTCAGGACGACGAGCCGAAATACGGTCTGTGCGTCACCGGCTTCGTCCACCCGCAGCACATCCTCAAGAACATCGGCGCGCAGCCGGGCGACGTGCTCGTGCTGACCAAGGCGCTCGGCGTCGGCGTCATCACCACCGCGCTCAAGGCCGCTCTTGCGGACGACAGCGCCCGCGACGCGGCGTATGCGAGCATGGCGGCGCTCAACGCGAAGGCCGCGCAGGCCGTGCGCGAGGTCAGCCGCGTCCACGCCTGCACCGATGTGACCGGCTTCGGTCTGCTCGGGCACAGCTACGAGATGGCAAGCGGCTCGGGCGTCACCGTCCGGCTGCACGGCGCGGCGCTGCCGCTGCTGCCGCAGGCGGAGGAGCTGGCGGACATGGGCATCGTACCGGGCGGCGCGTACCGCAACCGCGACTATGTGAAGCCGCACCTGCGCGTGCTCGACGGCGCACAGCGCGCGAGGCTCGACCTGGCCGCCGACCCGCAGACCTCGGGCGGACTGCTCGTGTCGATTCCCCGCGCGGACGCGGAGGAGCTGCTCGAAAAGCTCCACGCCTTCGCGCTGTGGAGCGCCATCGTCGGCGAGGTACTGCCGCAGGGCGAGAGCGCTTTGGAATTTGACTGAACGGAAAAAGAGACGAAAGCCACGGCTTTCGTCTCTTTTTTCTCATAAATCCTGTTTTTTATGCTTCTTTGCCTCGCGCTCCTCAAGGAACTCCTTCGGCTCCGCTTCGGCGAGCGCTTTGGCGCGGCGCTCCAAGACCTCCTTGGGCTTGGCGGTGATCTCGCCCGCGGCGGTCAGCGCCTCCTTGGTCAGCAGCGGGCCGACCAGCTCATAGATCAGCACGGAGAACAGCACGATGTTGCGGACCAGCAGTCCGTCCGCCGCGCCCAGCTCCTGTGCGCTCACGCACATACCCAGCGCCACGCCCGCCTGCGGCAGCAGCGTGATGCCGAGGTATTTGACCGTCTTTTCGTCGCAGCCGACCGCCTTGGCGGAGAAGTGCGCGCCGAGATACTTGCCCATGCTGCGGAAGATGATGTAGATGACGCCGATGAGCACCATCGTCAACTCGCCGAACACCTCCAGCCGCAGCTCCGCGCCGCTGATGACGAAGAATACCGCCAACAGGGGGGCGGACCAGTCGTCCGCGCGGTCCATCAGATCCTCGGAGAGCGGGCAGATGTTGCAGAACACCGTGCCGAGCATCATGCACACGAGCAGCGGCGAGAAGCCGATGACGACCTCGCCGATGCGCCACTCCAGCGCCGCGAGCGCGACCGTGAGGAACACGAACGCGATGGTCATGGACATTCGGTTGCGGTTGGAGTGGAACATGGCCTCGAGCCGCGTGAGGGCCGCTCCCGCGAGCATTCCGAGCAGCAGGGAGAGCACGATCTCGATGAGCGGGTTGACGAGCACGGAAACGATGCTCAGCGCGCCGCTGATCATCGCCTTGGCGATGCCGAAGCTGACTGCGAACACCACCAGGCCCACCGCGTCGTCCAGCGCGACGATGGGCAGCAGCAGGCTCGTGAGCGGGCCCTTGGCCTTGTACTGGCGCACGACCATCAGCGTGGCGGCGGGAGCCGTCGCCGCGGCGATCGCGCCGAGCGTGATGGCGGCCGGCGCGGAGAGGATGTCGGGGCGCAGGAAATGGAAGCCGAGCAGGGCGAGATCCACCAGCGCGGTGGCGACGAGCGCCTGCACGATGCCGATGATGAAGGCCTGACGGCCCGTCTTGCGCAGATCCTCCAGCCGGAACTCGTTGCCGATGGCGAAGGCGATGAAGCCCATCGCCACATCGGAAATGGTGCCGAGCGCGGCAACGTCCTCATAGGCGGCGAAGCCGACGCCCGTGATGCCGAGCCTGCCGAGGCAGAACGGTCCGATCAGCACACCCGCGACCAAAAAGGCGGTCACGTCGGGCAGACGCCAGCGGGAGAAGATGCGGGTCATCAGCAGTCCCGCGAGCAGGGCAAAGGCAACATTGAGCAAAGCGTACATGGGCGCGGCGTCCTTTCTTTTATGCAGAATGCACTACACTTGTAGCGCACTGATAGTTTATTATAGTCTTTTCCCCCGAAAAGGCAACCCGTTTTTGCCGTTCGCGCCCCGACATTCTCTCATGCTTATCCTGTAAAAATCGCATAAAGAAACGCAGCTCGCGGGAGCCGCGCACATAGTCGTCCCTCTGACCGTCGCGGGACTCGTAGAGGTACTGCACACGGTAGCGGTACTCATTCGGCGCTCCACGACGATAGCGGAAGGAAAGCCAGCCCGTGCCCTCGAGCTGCCAGCCCTCGGCGGAGAGGCGGTTGAACTGCCGCTCCATTTTTTTCCGGATCGAGCGTATAGACCGGTCCGCACCAGGTCTTTTTCACATCGTTCATCGTCGTCTCCTTTCCCGGCGGGTCTATTCGTGAACGAGCTGTTCGTCTTTGAGCCCGCGCCATTTCCGGTGCGTGCGCACCGCCGCGCACACCCCACACGGTAAGTCCGAGCCACAAAAGGCCAAACGCGGCGTACATCGCGATCCTCGGCGCCCACGCCTCCGCAATGCTCGGCGCGCCTGCGGCGATCAGGTCGGCATAGAGCTCGTCGAAGCCCCTCGCCGCGTCGAGATCAAGCCACGCCCGGAAAAACAGCAGCGCGGCATTGGCCGCACACCACACCGCCGCGGCCAGCTGCGCGATGCGCACGCACTTCGCCTCCAATGCCTGCGACGCGAGGTCGGAAAACATTTCCACCGGTCTGCCGTCGTCCTCCCAGCGGAAGAACGCACGATGCCAAAAGCATCCCAAGCAGGTCACACCCAGCTCTTCCACACCCGCGAGATAGGTCCGTCCCCGCTTCGTATCCGGGTCATCCCTCATCTCCGTCACGCCCAGTCCCTTGTCAGCGCCTCGCCGTTGGCGGTCAGCTCCTGCAATCGGGCAAGCTCCACGCGCACGGCGGCGCGTCCCTCGGGGGTGATGCGGTATTCCTTCCTGCGGCCCTCGTCCTCGCCCACGGCCTCGATCCAGCCACGCTCGGTGAGCGTGGTGAGCGCGCCGTAGAGCGTTCCGGCGGCAAGGCGCACGCGCCCGCCGCTCAGGCGCTCGACGTTCTGCATGATGCCGTAGCCGTGCAGCGGCGCGTCGAGCGAGAGCAGGATATAAAAGACCGCTTCGGTCAGCGCGGCGGTGCTCATACGCTTCCCCTCCCCGTTTTTATCGGCTTCCGATATATCGGCTACCGATATAGTAACATGGAGCGGTCCGGTTGTCAAGCAGAAAAATGCCTCGCAGAGTTTCGCGTCCGCAGACGCGAAAGCAGGATGATTCGTTTTCTGCCGCGACCTGTGCGCGGCAGAAAACACCTTGCGCGGAGTGAGCGTCGAATTGTCCGCTGACAGCGGACAACCGAGGCGCAGAACGCAGCGAAGCCTTCTCGAAAAAGTGGTTTTGCCACTTTTTCGACAGTAAGCGGCGGTCCTCACGGACCGCCGCTTAGCTTTCCTTATCCGAGCTGTTTGGTTTTTTCCACGGCGGCGTCCACCGCCTCGATGCACGCGCTGCGCAGGCCGCTGCGCTCCAGCGCGGCGACGCCCGCGATGGTGCTGCCGCCGGGGCTGCACACCTCGTCCTTGAGCTGTCCCGGGTGCCGGCCGGTGCGGAGCACCATTTCGGCGCTGCCGAGCAGCATCTGCGCGGCATAGCGCTGTGCCTTGGCGCGGGGCAGGCCGTTCTTCACGCCGCCGTCCGCCAGTGCCTCGATAAACAGATAGGCGTAGGCGGGGCCGCAGCCGGAGACGGCGCTCGCCGCGTCGATCAGGTGCTCGTTCAGCTCGTCGAGCGCTCCGGCGGGCGCCATCAGCTCGCGGAAGGCGCACAGCTCGTCCTCGCTCACGCGGCCGTTCGCCGCGTAAAGGATCAGCCCCTGCCCCACGGCGCAGGGCGTATTCGGCATGATGCGGATGATCTTCTTGTCCGCGCCGAGCAGCAGCGCGAGCTTCTCGAGACTCACGCCCGCGAGCATGGAGACGAAGATGCCCTCGGAGGCCAGAATGTCTGCCTTGAGGCTCTCGACCACGCCGACGACCATCTGCGGCTTGACGCCGAGAAAGACGAAGCGGCTGTCCGAGAGGATGCGCTGCGGCGTTTCCGCCGTGCAGCCGAGCCGCTGCGCGGCGGCCTCGGAGCGCTCCCGCGTGGAGCACGCCACGGCGATGCGGTCGCCGCCGGTCTTTTTCGCCGCGGCGAGCGCAAGCGCGCCGCCCATATTGCCGGCGCCGATGAAACCGGCCTCATACTTTGCCATCAGGCGTCCCTCCTTACCGGATCTGTCCGCTGCCGCGGACGACGTATTTGTAGGTACACAGCTCGTCGAGGCCCATGGGCCCGCGGGCGTGGAGCTTCTGCGTGGAAATGCCCATCTCGCAGCCGAGGCCGAACTCGCCGCCGTCGGTGAAGCGGGTGGAGACGTTGACGTAGACCGCCGCGCTGTCCACCTGCTCGGTGAATTTCTTCGCCGCGGCGGCGTCCTCGGTCACGATGCAGTCGCTGTGGTGCGTGGAGTGCGCGGCGATGTGCGCGATGGCGGCGTCCACGCTGTCCACCACGCCGACGGCGAGAATGTAGTCGAGAAACTCGGTGTCGAAGTCACGCTCCCCAGCGGGGGTGCCGTCGATGATCCGCGCGGCGGCGGGGTCGAGCCGCAGCTCGACGGGGACCAGGCCGGCAGCGGCACGGTCGTCCACGATGGCTTTTTTGAGCAGGGGCAGGAACTGCGCCGCGACGTCCCGATGGACAAGGCAGACCTCCTCCGCGTTGCAGACGGAGGGCCGGCTGGCCTTGGCGTTGACGATGATGCTGACCGCCTTCGCAAGGTCGGCGGCCTTGTCCACATAGACGTGGCAGATGCCGGTGCCGGTCTCGATGCAGGGGACGGTGGCGTTCTCCACGCAGGCGCGGATCAGGCCCGCGCCGCCGCGCGGGATGAGGAGATCGACGAGGCCCTTGGCGGTCATCAGCTCCTGCGCGGAGGCGTGGCTCGTATCCTCCACGATGTTCACGATGTCGGGGTCGCCGCCCGCCTGCGCAACGCCCGCCTTGAGCGCAGCGACAATGGCGCGGGCGCTGCGGTAGGCTTCCTTTCCGCTGCGGAGCATACAGACGTTGCCGCTCTTGACGGCAAGCGCCGCAGCGTCGGAGGTGACGTTGGGGCGGCTCTCGTAAATGATGGCGACGAGGCCGAGCGGCACCTGCACCTTGTCGATGACGATGCCGTTGGGGCGCACGACCTCGCTGAGAACGCGGCCCGTATGGTCGGGAAGCCTGACGGTGTCGCGGATGCCGTTCGCCATGCCGGCGATGCGGTTTTCATCGAGCTTGAGCCGGTCGAGCATGACGTCGGTGATGCGGCCGCGCGCGGCGGCCATGTCCTCCGCGTTCGCGGCGAGGATCTCCGCGCAGCGCGCCTCCAGGCTGTCCGCCATGGCAAGGAGCAGCGCGTTCTTTTTCTCCGCGCCGGCAGCGGCAATGCTGCCCATCGCCGCGCGGGTTTTTTGAAGAAGCTCCAGCGTTGTCATATTCTTCACCTCTTGACCAGAAAGCGGGTGCCGATGGGCTTGCCCGCGACGATATCATACAAAAGCTCCGGCTTTTCGCCGTTGGCGATGACCATTTCGCAGCCCGCGCCGACAGCGATCTGCGCCGCCAAGAGCTTGGTCGCCATGCCGCCCGTGCCGAGGCTCGAACCGCTGCCGCCGCCGAGGGCGATGATGCGCTCGTCGACAGTCTCCACGGTGGGGATAAGCTTCGCGTCAGGGTTTTTGCGCGGGTCACCGTCGTAGAGGCCGTCGATGTCCGAGAGCAGCACGAGCAGGTCCGCGGAGACGGTGGCGGCGACGATGGCGGAGAGTGTGTCATTGTCGCCCACGGCGATCTCCTCGGTGGAGATGGTGTCGTTCTCGTTGATGACGGGCAGCGCGCCCAGCTCCAGCAGACGGTCCATCGTGTTGTGGAAGTTCGCCTTCCGGCTGCCGCCGTCGGCGATGTCCGGCGCGGTGATGAGAAGCTGGCCGACGATGTGGTTATACTCGGTGAAGAGCTTGTCGTAAACGTACATCAGCTCGCACTGGCCGACCGCGGCGGACGCCTGCTTGCCCGGCATATCCTTGGGGCGCTCGGACAGGTTGAGCTTGCCGAAGCCCATGGCAATGGCGCCGGAGGAAACGAGAATGATCTCGTGGCCCGCGTTCTTCAGGTCGCTGAGCGTTTTGCACAGCCGCTCCATCCGCTGAATGTTCAGCCGTCCTGTGGGGTAGGCGAGCGTGGAGGTGCCCACCTTGACAACGATACGCATAAGAAAGGCTCCTTTCTTTCAGTAACAAATAAAAGTGATTTGCATTATAGCACAGCCTTTCGGATTTTGCACTACCTTTCTGCAATTTTTAACGCGGCGCGCTGCATTTTTTCGCGTGCGGCAAAAAAATGCACCCGAAAGCCACAGGCTTTGGGTGCATTTTCTCAGTCAACAATATCGACCGATACTTTCTCTCCGGTGCGCTGCGCATAGGAGCGGATGACTGTACGGATCTCTTTGGCGATGCGGCCCTGACGGCCGATCACCTTGCCCATATCGTCGGGCGCAACGTGCAGCTCCAACGTCAGCTCGTCCGTTCCCTGCTTCTCCGTCACCGTGACCTCATCCGGATGCTCGACCAGATTTTTGGCGATGTAGAGCAGCAAGTCCTTCATGCGTTGTCCCCCGCGGATCAAATCGCGTTGATTCTCTTGAGCAGCGCGCGGACGGTGTCGGTGGGCTGGGCGCCGGTCTTGATCCACTCCTGAGCGCGCTCGGCGTCGATCTTGATCTCAGCGGGGCTCACGCAGGGATTGTAGGTACCGATCTCCTCGATGAAGCGGCCGTCGCGGGGATAGCGGGAATCGGCGACGACGACGCGATAGAAAGGAGCCTTCTTGGCGCCCATACGGCGCAGACGAATTTTGACCATGGTGTTTTTCCTCCGAAATAAAATATGTTTTTTGTTGTATGATCGTATGCACTTGGCATGAATCAACGGGGTATTATTTGAAGCGCTTCTTGCGGCCGAAGCCGTGCATCCGGCTCATGCCGCCCTTGCCGCCGAAGCCGCCGAGTCCCTTGGGCATCCTGCCGCGGGTCATCTGCTTGACAAGGTCCTGCATCATCTCGAACTGCTTTAAGAGGCGGTTGACGTCCACGACCTCCAGTCCGCAGCCGGCGGCGACGCGCTTTTTGCGGCTCGCGCCGAGGAGCTTGGGGTTCTCGCGCTCCTCCGGCGTCATGGAGAGGATGATGGCCTCGGTGTGCGCCATGACCTTGGGGTCGATCTCGGCGCCGGCCAACTGCTTGCCCATGCCGCCGGGCATCATCTCGGCGAGCTGGCTGAGGTCGCCCATGCCGCGCAGCTGCACGAGCTGTTCATAGTAGTCGGTGAGGGTGAAGCGGTTCTTCTTGAGCTTTTCCTCGAGCTTCTTCGCCTTCTCCTCGTCGACGTGCTGCTCCGCCTTTTCGATGAGGCTGAGCACATCGCCCATGCCGAGGATGCGGGAGGCCATGCGGTCGGGGTGGAAGGGCTCGAGCATGTCGAGCTTTTCGCCCGTGCCGATGTATTTGATGGGCTTTCCGGTCGCCGCGCGGATGGAGAGCGCCGCGCCGCCGCGGGCATCGCCGTCGAGCTTGGTGAGCACGACGCCGTCGATGCCGAGAGCTTCGTCAAACGCGGTGGCGGCGTTCACGGCGTCCTGTCCGGTCATGGCGTCCACGACCAGCAAGATCTCGTTCGGCTTCACCGCCGCCTTGACGCGCTTGAGCTCGTCCATGAGCTGCTCGTCGATGTGCAGGCGGCCGGCGGTATCGAGAAAGACGATGTCGTTGCCGTGGTCCCTGGCGTATTTGACGGCCTCGACCGCGATGGTGACGGGGTCGATCTGCCCCATCTCGAACACGGGCAGGCCGAGCTGGGCGCCGACGACCTGAAGCTGCGTGATGGCCGCGGGACGGTACACGTCGCAGGCGGCGAGCAGCGGGCGCTTGCCCTGCCGGCGCAGAAGGCCGGCGAGCTTGGCGACGTTCGTCGTTTTGCCCGCGCCCTGAAGGCCGACCATCATCACGACCGTCGGCGGGTTGTTGGCAAAGGTCAAGCGCGCGTTCGCGCCGCCCATCAGAGCCGTCAGCTCCTCGTTGACGATCTTGATGACCTGCTGGGCGGGGGTGAGGCTGTCGAGCACCTCGGCGCCGACGGCACGCTCGGATACTTTGGCGACAAAGTCCTTGACGACCTTGTAGCTCACGTCCGCCTCGAGCAGCGCCATGCGCACCTCGCGCATCGCGAGCTTGATGTCCTCCTCGGTCAGGCGGCCCTTGCCGCGCAGGCCCTTGAATACGCTGTTGAGCTTTTCGCTCAGGCCCTCAAATGCCATGAAATGCTCCTTCTTACTCCTTGAGTGCCGCGGTCTCCTGTTCGATCACGGTCACGAGCTCTGCGATGCGGGAATCCTCATACCGGCGGTCATTGAGCCTGCGCAGCTCGTCCGCCGCCGCCTCGATGCGCTCGAGGTGGGGGGTGCGCTGCATAAAGCGCTTGACAAGGCCGGTCTTATCCTCGATCTCGGTCATGTACGCCTCGGCGCGGACGATGACGTCGCGCACGCCCTGGCGGGAGATGCCGTAGTTCTCGGCGATCTCGGAGAGGGACAGGTCCTCGTCGTAGTAAAGCTCGTAGAATTCCTTCTGCCGCTCGGTGAGGAGTTCGCCGTAGAAGTCAAAGAGCATCGTCATGCGAAAGGTCTGATTTTTCACGGGGAATCCTCCTTTGAGTATTCCGTGTAAAGTCATAATGCTTTACAACAGGAATTAGTTTACATGAGTTTAGCAGAAAAGTCAAGGGTTATTCGTGGGAAAAACGGCGAATGGGAAAGATTTTATGAAAAGATGTGGTAATGTTCACATTTTCGTGCTATGCTACCATCAATATAGAATGGAAAAGGAGCCGCTTTTATGGAGCCCTTGCGAAAGGAACTGGCGGAGGGCGTTTTTCTGACCTATGTCCCCGCCGCAAAATTCAAGACCGGCGTGCTGGGCGCGCAGCTCATCACGCCGCTGGAAGAGAGCACCGTCGCCGCCGGCGCGCTGCTGCCCGCCGTGCTGCGCCGCGGCACGACCGCGCACCGCGATATGCGCTCGATCGCCGCGGAGCTGGACCGCCTTTACGGGGCGTCCATCGCCTACACCGTGCGCAAGAAGGGCGAGAATCAATGCCTCGGCTTTGTCGGCAGCTTTCTTGACGAGCGTTATGTCCCCGGCGGAGAGCGGCTGCTCGAACCGATGGCCGACCTGCTCGGCGAGCTGCTGCTCGACCCGCTCACGCGGAACGGGCGCTTCCTGAGCGACTATGTGGAGAGTGAGAAGGAAAATCTGATCGACGCCATCGAGAGCATTCTCAACGACAAGCGCGACTACGCCGACGCGCGGCTTTTGCAGGAGATGTGCCGCGGTGAGCGCTACGGCATCGACCGGCTCGGCACTGTGACGGGCGTGGAAAGGCTAACGAACCAGACGCTCTACCGCTATTACAGCGAGCTTCTTGCCACGGCGCGCATCGAGCTGTTCTACTGCGGCAGCGCGGACTGCGCGCGCGTGGAGGGGGCGCTGGACCGTGCGCTGGCGGCGCTCCCGCGCGAGCGGGTCGCCGAGCCTGCGGTCGCCGAGCGTGTGGGCGCGCCCGAAACGGTGCGCGAGATCACGGAGACGATGGACGTGACGCAGGCGAAGCTCGCCATGGGCTACCGCGCCGCGAGCGAGGACACGCCCGCGCTGCTGCTGGCGAACCTCATCTTCGGCGGCTACTCCAACTCCAAGCTGTTTCTGAACGTGCGCGAGAAGCTCTCGCTGTGCTACTATGCCTCGTCCGGCTACCACCGGTCCAAGGGCATCATTACGGTGTCGAGCGGCATTGAGGCGCAAAATTACGAGGTCGCGCGGCGCGAGATCGCCGCGCAGCTCGAGGCCGTGCAGAACGGTGACTTCGAACCGTGGGAGCTGGAGGGCGCGCGGAGCTGTATGCTCTCCTCGCTCCGCTCGCGCGAGGACAGCGCGGGCCGGCTGGAGGAATGCTATCTCGGACAGGCTGCGACGGGGCTGTGGGAGGATACCGACGCGCTGCTCGCGCAGCTCGAGGCCGTCACGCCCGAGCGCGTCGCCGAGGCGGCGCGGAGCATCCGGCTCGACACGGTCTATTTCCTCACCGGAAAGGAGGGCGCGGCGCAATGAAGTGGAACGAAACGAATTATCCCCGCATCGGCGAAACGGTGCTGCGGACCACGCTGCCGAACGGACTGACCGTCGCCGTTGTGCCCAAACCCCTCTACCGCAAGCGCTACGCCTTTTTCACCACGCGCTACGGCGGCATGGATATGCGCTTCCGGCTCGACGGCGTGTGGCACGATACGCCCGCTGGCATCGCGCACTATCTGGAGCACAAGATGTTCGACACCGAGGACGGCAACGCCCTGCAGGAGCTGAGCCAGAACGGCGCGGAGCCGAACGCCTTCACCTCCAACGCGACGACCGCCTATTACTTCGACTGCACGGAGCACTTTGAGGAGAATCTGAAGATCCTGCTCTCGTTCGTCTCCGTCCCCTACTTCACGCAGGAGAGCGTGGACAAGGAGCGCGGCATCATCGGTCAGGAGATCCGCATGGTGGAGGATACGCCCGACTGGAGGGTCTACACCAACCTGCTCGAGTGCCTGTACCACTCCTCCCCCGCCCGCGTCGCCATCGCCGGTACGGTGGAGAGCATTGCGGAGATCACGCCCGAAACGCTCTATGCCTGCCACAAGGCGTTCTACGACCCGGCGAACATGATGCTGTGCGTCGTCGGCGACGTGAAGCCCGACGAGATCGCCGCCATCGCGGAGGAGATCCTGCCGAATAGCCGCGGCGAGGTCATCGAGCGCGACTACGGGCAGGAGGATATGCGCGTCGTCGAGAAGTGCCGCCGCGAGGCGATGGAGGTCTCGATGCCGCAGTTCCTCGTTGGCTTCAAGTGCCCTCCCGCAGCGGACGGCGCGGCGCTGATGCGGCAGGACATCATCGCGGACATCGCCTGCGACATCCTGCTCGGCGATTCCTCGCCGCTCTACCAGCGGCTCTACGATAAGGGTCTCATCAACGGCAGCTTCGGCGGCGGCTTCGACCAGCTGCCCGGCATCGCCTATCTCTACGCGGGCGGCGACAGCAACGAGCCCGAGACGGTCGTGCGCGCCATTCTGGACGAGGCGCAGCGCCTCGCGCGCGAGGGCGTGGACGAGGCGTTCTATCAGCAGCTCCGCCGCGCGAGTTTCGGCTCGACGCTGCGCGCGCTCAACAGCTTCGAGAACATCGCCGTATCCGTTGCGGACGGCGCGTTCCGCGGCTTTGATCCTTTCCGCTTCCCCGAGGTGTACGATTCCGTCACCCGCGCGGATGTGGAGACATTCTTGCGCGAGAGCATCGTCGAGGAGCGCAGCGCGCTGTCCATTCTTATCCCCAAGAAGGAGGGAGCTTCCCAATGAGTTATCCCAACGCAGACATCAGCTTTCCCGGGCTGTTCGGCGACTGGCGCTTTACCCTCTCGCCCAAGCTGCTCGACATCGGCAACGGCATCTACTGGTACGGCGTGCTCATCGCCGCGGGGCTGCTCATCGCCCTGTGGTTCTGCATGAAGCGCGCGCCGCGCTACGGCCTGAGCGAGGACGATGTGCTCGACACCGTGCTTTGGGCCATTCCCTTTGCCATCGTCGGCGCGCGGGTCTACTATGTGCTCTTTTACCTTGACCAGTTCCGTCTTGCGGACGGCAGCATCGACTGGGCGGAGACTTACCGCATCTGGGACGGCGGGCTTGCCATCTACGGGGCAGTCATCGCGGCATTTTTGACCGCGTGGCTCGTTTGCCGAAAAAAGCAGCTCAGCCTTTGGGCGCTTGCCGACTGCTGCGTGGCGGGCTTTTTCATCGGACAGGCCATTGGCCGCTGGGGCAACTTCTTCAACCGCGAGGCCTTCGGCGGCATGACCGAGCTGCCGTGGCGGATGCGGCTGTGGATCAGCGGCACCTACTATATTGACGTGCATCCGACGTTCCTGTATGAGAGCCTTTGGAACGTCGCGGGGCTGCTGCTCCTCTGCCTTGCGGTGGACAAGGTACGGCGCTTCGACGGGGAGAACACCTGCTTCTACTTTCTCTGGTACGGCATCGGGCGCTTCTGGATCGAGGGGCTGCGGACCGACAGCCTGTATCTTTTCCACGTCACGCTCTTCGGCGAGCGCGTGCGCGTGTCGCAGGCGCTGAGCCTTGTGATGATCGTTCTCACGGCGGTCATCCTGCTGAAGAACCGCAGCGCCGATCCCGCGCGGATGTTCGTCAACCGCCGGCTCGACGGGCAGGCGACCGTCCTGCCCGATCGGAGCGAGGAGCGTCCCATCGCGGACGGTCCCGCAGAGGACGCTGCCGGCGGGGAAGCGTCCGCGGAGGGCGCCGCAGAGCCGGCGGACGGCGGAGACAACGGCTGAGAGCCTATTGAATAAACGGAAGGACCGCGAGCGCGGTCCTTCCGTTTTGCTTTGCTGTTTTATGGTTCGCTCTGCGCGGCGGCGAGCTTTTTGGCCTTCCTCCGCTCCCGGCGGTGCGTCAGGTCGTCGATGACGCAGTAGTACACGGGAGTGAAGAGCAGCGTGATGACGGTCGAGACGAGCATACCGGCGATCATGGTGGTGCCCATGTCGCTCATCATCTCGTTCATCTTGCCGGTCATGCCGAGCGCCGTCGGCACGAGGGCAAGGATGGTGGTGAGCGTGGTCATCAGCACGGGGCGGATACGCAGCGGGCAGGCGTGGAGAATGGCCTCCTCGCGCGTCTCGCCGCGGTCGCGGCGCTGCTTGATGTAGTCCACGAGGACGATGGAGGCGTTGACCACCGTACCGGCAAGCATGATGAGGGAGACGAGCGAGATCATCGAAAGGTCCTTGCCTGTGAGCGGCAGCGCGAAGAGCGCGCCGGCAAAGGCGATGGGCAGGATCATCATGATGATGACCGGCATGACGAAGGACTCGAACTGCGAGGCCAGCACGAAGTACACAAGGCCGATGGAGACGATGAGCGCGAGGCCGAGGTCGGAGAAGTTCTCCATCATCTCCGTGTAGCCGCCGGCAAGCTCGGCGGTGTAGCCGCCGGGGAGCGTGTAGCCCGCGAGGATGGCGCGGATGCTCTTGGCCATGGCGTTCGTGTCGCCGTCCGCGGCGTCACCGGAGATGGTCACCTGGCGGGACTGGTTGTAGCGCGTGATGGTCTGCGGGGACATGACGACGCTGACGTCGGCGATGCTGCCGAGCGGCACGCTGCCGCCGGTCGGCGTGGAGATCGCCATGGAGCGCAGGGCGTCCAGACTCTCCTCCGCGCGGCCGTCGCCGCGCACGACCACGTCGACCTCCTTATTGTCGATGGTGACGGTGGTAGCGGTGGTTCCGGTCAGGCCGGAGCGCACCGCTGCGGCGACGCTGTAGGCGGTCAGGCCGTACTGCGAGCACGCCTGACGGTCCGCGGTCACCTTGACCTGCGGCACCTGCTCGGCGACCGTGGAGGAAACGTCCACCGCGCCGGGGATCGCCGCGATCTGCGCGGTGAGGTCGTCCGCGATCATCTTGAGCGTGGTGTTGTCCTCGCCCGTGATGTTGACGCTCACGCCGCTGCCGCCCATCATCGCGCCCATGTCGTAGGCCGAGCAGGTGATCTCGCAGCCGGCAACGTCATAGGTCGCGTCGCGCAGGGCGTTGGCAATGTCGGTCGCGCTGCGGTCGCGCTCGCCCTTGTCGGTGAGGTTGAGCACCAGACTGGCGCTCTGACCGCTATCGGCGGTGTAGTAGTAGCCGGCAAGCTCGGGGATGGTCTCCTCGGCAATGGCGGCGACGCGCTCCGCCATCGCCGCCGCCTGCTCGACCTTCGAGCCGATGGGCATGGAGACGGTCACGGTGACCATGCCCTCGTCCATCTCGGGCAGGAGCACCATTTTGGTATTCAGGCAGGCGGCGAGGAACACCGCGACGAGGGCGACGGACACCAGCACGCCGCGCTTGAGGTGATGGATATAGTAGTCGAGCTTTTTCACATACCAGTCCATGAGCTTCTGCGCGCGGCGTCCGACCTTCTGCGCCCTTTGCAGGGCGTCAAGATGCACCTTGCTCTCGTCGAGCAGGAAGTAGCACAGCAGCGGCACGAGCGTCACGGCGACGGCGAGCGAGCCGAGAATGAGGAAGGCGATGGTCAGGCAGAAGTCCTTGAAGATCTGACCCGCGATGCCGCCGGTGAGACCGAGCGGCAGGAACACCGCAACGGTGGTGAGGGTCGAGGCAGTCAGCGAAAGCGTGACCTCCTTTGTGCCCTCGACGCAGCTGGTCATGCGGTCGTGTCCCTCGGACGCCCAGCGGTAGATGTTTTCGAGCACGATGATGGAGTTATCCACAATCATGCCGACGCCCATGGCGATGCCGCCGAGGCTCATCATGTTGAGCGTCAGGTCGCAGACGTACATCAGCACGAACACCGCGAGGATGCACACGGGCATGGAGACCGCGATGGTCATGGTCGCGCCGCCGCGGCGCAGGAACAGCCACACCACGAGCGCCGCAAGCACGACGCCGAGGATGATGCCCTCGAGCGCGGCGTCGACGGCGACGTTGATGTACTCGCTGGCGACGTAGGGGATGGCGTAGTGGATGGAGCCGTCCTTCGCCGCCAGCTCCTCCATCGCCGCGACCACCGCCTCGGCGGTCTTGACCTCGTTCGCGCCGGAGCGCTTGCTGACCTGCAGCACGATGCCGGGCGTACCGTCCATCGCGGCGATGGCGTCGCGGTCGGAGGTCTCGAAGGCGACGTCGGCGACCTCGCCGAGGCGCACCGTGCCGCCGGTCTGGAGCGGGATGTTGATGTTGGCGACCTCATCGACCGTGGAGAGCTGCGCGTCGGTGGTGACGGAGAGCTTCTGACTGCCGTTGTAGACCTCGCCGGCGGGATAGAGCAGGTTCTCCGCCTGGAGGATCTGGGTGATGTAGCTCGTGGAGAGGCCGTAGCCCGCGGCGCGCTGCGCGTCGAGCGTCACGGTGATCTGACGCTCCACACCGCCGGAGACGGAGACGGACGCCACGCCGTCGATGCGCTCAAGCGCAGGGGCGACCACGTTCTCCGCCTGCTGCTGGAGGGCGGCGAGGTCGTCGCCGAGGAGGCCGACGATGGCGCTCGGCATCATCTCGGACACGTTGATGTTCAGAATGACGGGAGAGCCGCAGCCGTCGGGCAGGCTGAGCGCGTCGAACTTCTCGCGCAGCTTGGTCGCCGCGATGTCCACGTCGGTGTTCTCAACGTACATGATCTGGATGGTCGAGATGCTGTCGGCGCTCGAGGAGGTGACGGAGTCCACGCCGGGCACCGACATGATGGCGGACTCGAGCGGGCGCGTGACGAGCTGCTCGATGTCCTCGGGGCCCGCGCCGTTGTAGTAGCAGTACACATAGGCCGCGGGGTACTCGATGTTCGGCAGCAGCGCCATCTGGAGCTGGGTGGTGTAGACCACGCCGAACACGGCGATCATAATGACCGCGAGCAGCGTTGTGACCTTATGTCTGATGCAGAATTTTGCAATGTTCATGGAGCTTATCCCTCCACGACGCGCACGGCGTCGCCGTCGGAGAGGTACTGCTGGCCCACGGTGACGAGCTGCTCGCCCGCGTCAAGACCGCTCGTGACCTCGGTCATGCCGCTGCCGGTGAGGCCCGTGGTGATGTCGACGCGCTTTGCCGTGTCGTTCTCGACGATAAAGACATACTGCCTGTCGCTGCTCGTGAGGATGGCCTCGCTCGGCACGACGACCGCGCTCTCGCTCACGGCGGTGTGGAAGGTGACGTCGGCAAACATACCGGAGAGCAGGCCCTCGACCTCCGCGGGCACCGTGACGGTGACGGTGTAGAGCTTTGTCACCTGATTGGCGGTCTTTTCGACGGAGCGGATCACGCCCTCAAATTCGGCGTCCGCCGCGCTGACGCGGACCGTGACCGTGTCGCCGATGGCGAGCTTGGGCACCAGCGCCTCGGAGACCATGACGGTGACCTTCATCTGCTCCGCGCCGTCGATGACGGCGACGGCGTAGCTGGGCGAGACCATGCCGCCCTCGCTCGCGGTGAGCGAGGCGAGCACGCCGTCCACCGGCGCGATGACGTTGCCATGGCTGTCGATGTTCTCCATCGCGAGGGCAAGCTGCTCGTAGCTCGACTTCGCGCTCTGCATACTCGCTTCAAGCTGGGCGAGCGTGGAATCGCGCTGCGCCTTGGTGGAGAGGTATTGCAGCTCCATCTGGTCGACCTCCGACTGGGAGGCTGCACCGATCTCGAAAAGCGCCTTGGTGTCGTTCCAGTTTTTTTCGTACAGAGCGACCTGTCGGTCCAGAATGTTCTTCTGGTCGCTGTAGCTCGACGCGGCGCTCGTGTAGCCGATCTCCGCCGCGCGGTACTGCGCGAGCGAGCTTTCCATGTCGAGCGAGCAGATCACGTCGCCCGCCTTGACCGCGTCGCCCGCCTCGACATAAACGGCGGTGCATTTGGCCGTGGCCGTGACGTAGACGCTCGTTTCGCTGCCGGCGGTCACCTGACCGGAGACCGTGTTCTCCGAGGCGATGTCCTGCGCCTCGACCGTCTGCACCTGCACGGCGACGCCGGCGGGCGCGGTGACCATCTCTTCCTTTTCGCAGCCCGCAAGGCTCAGAGCCAGCGTGAGCGCCAGCAGCAGGGAAATCGTTTTCTGTTTCATCGTCTCAGCCCTCCTCAGCCGGCCAGCAGGCCGTAGTCCACGGCCCAGCGATAGTTGTTGTATGCGGTGAACAGGTCGCGCTCCGCGCCGGAGACGGTGTCCTGCGCGGTGTAAAGCTCGTCCTCTGCCGTATGCAGGGCGTTCTCGGAGATCGTGCCCTGATCGTACCTGAGCTGTGCGGCCGCGAGGTCGCTGCGCTCGCACTCGAGCGAGACCTTCGCCGCATTCAGCGCGCTCGCGTAGCTCTGCACGCTGTCATAGAGCGAGCGGAAGCTCAGCTCGAAGTTCTGCACGGCGGCGTTGTAGGTGTACTGCGCCGCCTGCCACCGGTGCTTGACGGCAATATACTCATAATTGTCCTTGTTGTAGCCGAGATCGCCCGCCTTGTCCTTGTATTCCTCGTCGGCGTCCTCGAGCGTGAGCTTGGCGGCGTAGAGATCATAGCTCGCCGCCTTTGCCTTTTCCAGGTCCTTCTCCACATCCATGGCGGCAAGCTGCTCCGCGGTCACCTCGGGAAGCGCATTGAGCGTGAGCGGCGCGGTCAGCTCCTCCCCGATCATGGCGTTGAGCTGACGGCGCAGCTGTGCGGCGGCGGCATCGATCGCCGCTTTTCCGCTCTCCACCTGCGCCTTGCCCGCTTCCGTCTGCTGAAGCGTCATGGCGCTGACCTGACCGAGCTCATAGCGCAGCTTCACTTCCTCGATCGTGCGGTCAAGCGCCGCATTCTGTCTCGTCAGCGCGGCGGATTGGTCCTCGAGCGCGAGAAGGCCGACATACAGCGATTCACCCGCCGCCAGAAGCGAAGCCTGCGCGTTGCGGAGCTGGCGGACGAGGTCGGCGTTGTCCTGCTGGAGCTTGCCCTCCTTGATGTCGTCGAAGGTCTTGCGCAGGGCGTCGTAGCGCTGTGTAAGGGTCTCATAGGTGTAGCTCTCGCCCTGTCCCATCTGGATCAGACCCCACTGGGCGGAGGCGATACTGTTGAGGCCGTTGCGCAGGTCCTCGTACATCTTGTCATAGTCCAAGCACTCGATCGCGGCGACATTCTCCTCGAGCGAGAGAAGGGTGTAGTTTCCTGTGCGCATACGCGCGCTGAGATTTTCAAAGCGCAGCGTGCCTGCCGCGTCCGGCGTGGTCTGCGCGGTCTCCTCCGCGGCGGTTTTCTCTTTGTCCTGTTCATCTGCCAGCGCGCCGACCGCCAGCGCTGAGAGCATGGCGAGGGCGAGCAGCAGAGCCGTCCATCTTTTCTTCATTTGCGGTGTCCTCCTTCGGGTACGGCAGCGCTGCCGTTTTTGATGATCTCAATGCGCCCGCGCATCCGCTCGCGCTCGAGCGCGAAGCTCTCCGGCTTTTTCAGCGTGCGGGCGATGGCGCAGGCAAGCGCTCCCACGAGCAGGGTGAATACGTCGTCCACAAAGCCGTCCTCCTGCGTGCGCAGGAGCGTGGGGTCGATGTGCTCGAGGAGCTTCTGCGGGCAGAGCTCCCCCGCCGCGCGCTCAAAGAAGAGCTGCTGCACGTCCATATTGACGTTCAGGCTCAGCAGCGCGAAGCCGCGGGAAAACGCCGGCGTGATGCAGCCGCTCGGGGCGACCATGGCGTCGAGCAGCGCGAGCGGCATGGCAAAAAGGTCTCCGCCCGAGCGCTCGAGCGTATCATGGAACAGATCGAGAAACTGGTCGCGGATCTCGTCGATGAGGGTGAGGAACAGGTCGTTCTTATCCTCGAAATACTGGTAAAAGCTGCCGCGCGGGATGCGCGAGGTCTGCACGATGCGGTTGATGGACGCCTCGGCGTAGGGCACGGCGGTAAATTCGCTCCACGCGCCCTCCAAAATGCGTGCTCGCTTCTCCTCCGGCAGACGGAAAAAGGTATCGGTCGGCATAGGCCCCTCCTGTATGACAAGCTGTCGTAAAATGACAATCTGTCATATATTATACGAGCACTTCCCTACTCTGTCAATAGGTCAAATCGTTAAGAAATCATGGATGGTTAAGTATATCTAACCGCATTTCGTCGAAAAGCGCCGTCCGTGGGACGGCGCTTTCGTCTCAGCCGATGCCGCCGAGGAGCGCGCCCGCGATGAGCGCGAGCAGCGCGCAGGCGCAGTAGACGTATTTGCTCAGAGGATAGAACCACGCGCCGATGGGCTTGCCCGCGCCCTTGTTGACCGCGGCAAGGACGAAGTCCTTCCCCGCCACCCAGAAGAACAGGATGCCGGCCAGCAGCGCGCCGAGCGGGCAGATGTAGATGGACACCACATCCATCCAGTCGGAGACGATGGCCTGAATGCACAGCGACACCGCCGTGCCGATCACGGCAATGACTGCGACCGCCGCCACGCGCTTGAAGTGCAGCTTATCCTGCAGCGCCTCGACCGAGACCTCGTAGAGGTTCACAAGCGAGGTGAGCCCCGCGAAGAGCACGCAGAGGAAGAACACCAGCCCGATCACGCGCCCTCCGGGCATCCCGTTGAACACGTTCACGAGGAAAATGAACATCAGTCCCGGGCCGCCGTCGGAAAGGTCCGCGCCGCCTGCCGCCATCGCGGGAATGATGACGAGCGCCGCCAGCAGCGCCGCCAGCGTATCGAACAGCGCCACATTGCGCGCGGCGGAGGGGATCGACTCGTCGTCCGAGAAGTAGGAGCCGTAGATCACCGTGCCGTTTCCCGCCACGGAGAGCGAGAAGAACGCCTGACCGAAGGCGTAGATCCACAGCTTCGGGTCGGCAAGGCCCACGGGGTCGAGGGTAAAGATGTAGCGGTAGCCGTCGCCCGCGCCGGGCAGCGTCGCAATGTAGACGCCCAGTCCCGCAAAGAGGAAGAACAGCACGGGCATCATGACCTTGTTCGCCCGCTCGATGCCGCCGCCCACGCCGAAGGCCATGATGGCGAAGTTGACCGCCAGCGCGATCACCAGCCAGAAATTATTGCCCCAGCCGCAGGCCGTGCCGTTGAAGCGGTCGACGATGACATTCATATTCTGTCCCATGGCAAAGAGTCCGCCGTCGAGCGCCAGCGCAAAATACTTGAAGATCCAGCCCACCACGCAGCTGTAGCCGATGGCGAGCGCCAGCGAGCCGAGCACCGGGATATAGCCGACCGCCTCGCCCGTGCTGCGTCTGCCGCGCAGGGCAGCCGCCTGCCCGAACGCGCCGATGGGGCCGGAGCGGGTGGAGCGGCCAAGCGCCATCTCGCCGATGATGCCGGTCGAGCCGATCAGAAGAACAAAAAGGAAATACGGCAGCAGGAAGGTCATGCCGCCCCACGCGGACACGAGATAGGGAAAGCGCCAGATATTGCCCATGCCCACCGCGCTGCCGATGCAGGCGAGGATAAGGCCCCAGCGGCTGCGGAATGCGTCGCGCTCCGTCTGCTTGCTCATGGTGTCGTCCTCCAAATTACACAACTGTCTCTCCGTCGATGCACACAAAGAGATAGTTAAGTCTATCCCCCAAGGGCTGTGTTTGTCAAGGCTTTTCCCCTCCATCCGGATGGAAATGTCGGTTTGGACCGGAACCCAAAAAGAAAAGCACCGCTTTGCGGTGCTTTTCTTTTTGGCGCAGTGGGAGGGATTCGAACCCTCGGACGGCTTTTGGCCGTCACACGATTTCCAGTCGTGCTCGTTATGACCACTTCGATACCACTGCGTATCTCAATGCTCAACAGCAAGCATCATTATACCAAAATTGGGCGCGAAGTCAATACCCAATTTTCGCTTTTCCGCAAAAAAGAGACGGAGCGGCGCTCCGTCTCTTCTCTTTTTGCCTTTACTTTAACTGCTCGAGCGCGGCGAGCTTTAGGCAGCAGCAGAATACCTCCATCGCCTGCTGCAGCTCCTCCACCGGCGGGAGGGACGGAGCGACGCGGATATTGCTGTCCTTCGGGTCGACGCCGTAGGGGAAGGTCGCACCCGCGCTCGTCATAATGACACCCGCCTCCTTACACAGCGCCAGCGTGCGCTTGGCAAGGCCCGGCAGCGTATTGACGGACACAAAGTAACCGCCCTTGGGGTCGTGCCAGGTGGCCAAATCGAGCGGACCGACCTCGCGCGCGAGCGTCTCGGTCACCGCCTTGAACTTCGGCCCCATGATGGCCGCGTGCTTCTTCATCAGCTCCAGCGTGTGCGCCTTGTCCTTGAGGTACTTCACATGACGCAGCTGATTGATCTTATCGTAGCTGATGATCTGGACGTTGATGAGCTTCTCCATGTACTCCATGTTCGCCTCGCTGCACGCAAAGCACGCCACGCCCGCACCGGGCAGCGTGATCTTGCTGGTGGAGGCAAACTCAAACACCATGTCGGCGTTGCCGTACTTCTCGCACAGGCTCAGGATATCCGGGAAGGGCACGAACTCGCCCTCGAACTCATGGATGCAGTAGGCGTTGTCCCACATGAGCAGGAAGTCGGGAGCCGCAGGCTTCAGCCTGGCGATGCGCTCGATGGTCTCGTCGGAGTAGATGATGCCGTCGGGATTGGAATACTTCGGCACGTTCCACATACCCTTGACCGCCGGGTCCTTGACGAGCTGCTCGACCAGATCCATATTCGGGCCGGTCTCGGTCATAGGAATGGTGATGAGCTCGAAGCCGAAGCTCTCCGTGACCTTGAAGTGGCGGTCATAGCCCGGCGCGGGGCAGAGCCATTTGATATGCTCCTCGCGGCACCACGGCTTTTCGCTGTGCAGCAGGCCGTTGGTGTACGCCTTGGCGATGGTGTCGTACATGAGCTGCAGGCTGGCGTTACCGCCGACGAACACCTGCTCCGGCTTGCAGCCGAGGATCTCGGCAAAGAGCGCCTTGGCGCTCGGCAGGCCGGAGAGCTGGCCGTAGTTGCGCACATTCACGTCGCCGTCCACGCAGTCCGCAGGATCGGTCATCACCGAGAGAATATCGGACACCAGATCGAGCTGCTCCTTGCCCGGACGCCCGCGCGCCATGTTGAGCTTCAGGCCCTTGGCCTTCCACGCTTCAAATTCAGCGGACACCTTTTCAAATTCGGCCTTGCGCTGTTCAGCCGTCATTTCCCTGTATTTCATCGGAACGGACCTCCTATTTCAAATGTTGGAGAAATTATAGCATACCCTTTTCCAAAACACAATGTGCAAAAGAAAAAGAGGGCAAAGCCCTCTTTTTCTTTCTTTTGTTCTCTTAGCCGAAGAGCGCCATGAGGACGCCCGCGGCGATCGCGGAGCCGATGACGCCGGCCACGTTCGGGCCCATGGCGTGCATCAGCAGGAAGTTCGCGGGATTCTCCTTCTGGCCCACGACCTGGGAGACACGCGCCGCCATCGGGACGGCGGAAACGCCGGCGGAACCGATCAGCGGGTTGATCTTCTCCTTCAGGAACAGGTTCATGAGCTTGGCGAGCAGAACGCCGCCCGCGGTGCCGAAGCCGAAGGCCACGACGCCCATCGCCATGATCTCAATGGTCTGGAGGGACAGGAAGGTGGTGGCGGTCGCCGTCGCGCCGACGGTGAAGCCGAGGAAGATGGTGACGATGTTCATCAGCTCGTTGCCGGCGGTCTTGGTCAGACGCTCAACCACACCGGACTCCTTGAAGAGGTTGCCGAGCATGAGGCAGGCGATCAGAGGAGCGGCGGAGGGAACGAGCAGCGCCACGAACACGGTGATCATGATGGGGAAGATGATCTTCTCCTTCTTGCTGACCTGACGCAGCGGCTTCATCACGATCTTGCGCTCTTCCTTGGTGGTCAGAGCCTTCATGATGGGCGGCTGAATGACCGGAACGAGCGCCATGTAGGAATACGCCGCAACGGCGATGGGGCCGAGCAGATGGGGAGCGAGACGGGTCGTGACGAAGATCGCCGTCGGGCCGTCCGCGCCGCCGATGATACCGATGGAGGAGGATTCCTGCGAGGTGAAGCCGAGGAGCTGGGTGCCCACATAGGTCATGAAGATACCGAGCTGGGCAGCCGCACCGAGCAGCAGGGACTTGGGGTTGGCAATCAGGGGACCGAAGTCGGTCATGGAGCCGACGCCCATGAAGATCAGGCAGGGATAGATGCCGAGCTTGACGCCGAGGTAGAGGACATCGAGCAGGCCGAGGTTGACCGTCGGGCCGGCAAGCTCCATGCCGTACACCGCGGCAGCCTGTTCGGCCTGTGCAACCGCCTGTGCCTGCGCGGTGAACTCGCTGATGGTGCCGCCGGCAGCAGCCATGACCTCACTGGCGACCTGCTGGATCGTATCCGCTCCGAAGGCCTCCTGCGCGCTGGCGAGCAGCTGCTGGAAGTACGGAGCAAGCACGGCGTCCGAAACGCCGGACTCGCTCATCTCCGCAATAAAGGAGGCCGTGACGGGCGTGCCGCCGAAAAGGTCCCAATGGACGTGACCGCCGGCAAACAGGATCTCATGGAACATATCCGCGCCGGGCAGGTTGGTACACAGCATACCGAAGGAAATGGGCAGGAGCAGCAGCGGCTCAAAGCCCTTCACAATGGCCAGATACATGAGGATAAAGGAAATGGCGATCATGATGAGGCATTTCCAGTTACCGTCCTGACCAAACATATAGAAGCCGGTCTGCTGCAGGAAATTGATAATAGCAGGCATTTATTTCTGGTTTCCTTTCACAGTTTATTTCAGGGGTGTGCGGAAATGTCTCAGCCGATGACGCACAGAACGTCGCCGGGGTTGACGGCAGCGCCCTTGGAAACCGCGACGGAGGAAACGGTGCCGTCGCAGGGAGCAAAGATCTCGTTCTCCATCTTCATGGCCTCGAGGATGAAGAGAATGTCGCCGGACTTGACCGCCTGACCGGCCGCGACCTTCACGTCGAGGATGGTGCCGGGCATCGGGCTGGAAACGGTCTCACCGGAGCCGGAAGCGGCGGGAGCGGCCTTGGGGGCAGCGGGAGCCGCGGCAGGAGCGGGAGCGGCGACGGGAGCGGCAGCGCGGGCCACGGGGGCGGAAGCGGTGCGGGCGACGGGGGCGGAGGCCATGCGGCCGCCGGAGACGGACTCGACGGTAACTTCGTAGGCGGTGCCGTTAACGGTGACAGTGTACTGCTTAGTCATGATGTTTTCTCTCCTAAAATAATCAAATTTTGTTGATGCTGGTGATCTGCATACGGGAAGCGCTGGGGCCGAGGTCCTCGGTGACCGCCGCGATGACGGCTGCAAGGATCTCCTGCTCCTTGGCGGTGTTGACCGCAGGAGCAGCGGGAGCCGCAGCCTTGGGAGCCGCAGCGGGCGCGGGGGCGGCGGGCTTGGCATTGCTCTTGAGGACCGATCCCATGATCGTCGTGAGGACGATGATGCAGATCAGGCCGAAGAACACCGTGCCGATGCCCATCAGGGTGACGAAAAGCGGGCTGTACATAGATTCTCCTTATCCCTTTCGTTAGAGTGGATTATAGCAAATCGCCGTTGAGCTTTGCAACAGCGGTCCTGCAATTTTTACGCCGTCTGAACAGCCGGCGCGGCGCGGGGAGAGCTTCTCCCTCTCTCCCCGCCGCCGTCGGGATACCTTACTGAACGGACAGAACGTCGGCGAACGCCTGAATGGCGGTCGCGGCCTGACCGAAGTCGCGCATCTGCTGGTCCACACCGAGCTTGATGAAGGGGATGCCGGCGGCGTCGAGCGCCTTCTTGAGGTACGGGAACTCCATCTCCTCGGGGTCGCAGAACTGCTGCATGAAGAGCACCAGGCCCTGCGCGCCGGACTCCTTGACGAGGTTCGCCACGAACTCGCCGCGGCGGTTCTTGCTGGACTGCGGATCGTAGAGCAGCACGTCGTAGTCGGTGTTGGTGAACTGCTCGACGAGGGCCATCATGGGATCGCCCTCCTCGCTCGCGTCGGTGCGGAACGCACGGGACTCGTGCGCGACGTCGTCGGCGGCGATGGCAACGTTGTTGTCCTTGAAGACCTTGAGCAGGACGGGATTGTCGCAGATGATGCCGGAGGTGACGACCTTCACACCGTTCCACTTCGCCGCGGGCAGCGCCTTGAGCTCGGCGTTGAGGGCGTTGAGCTTCTCGGTGTACTCGGCCTTATCCATGAACCACGCGGCCTTGAGGACGGCGGAGCGCATGATGGGGTCGATGACGTCGCAGTGGTCGCTGGCGAGCTTGACGAACTCGCGGCGGGCGGCACGGGACTTGTTGTAGACCTTGATGGCCTTGGCAATGTCCTCGCTCTTGATCTCGTGGCCGGCGATCTTCTCCAGCTCGCCCTTGACATGGTCATACTGATCCATGCAGAACTGCTTGCCGAAGTCGGCGAAGCGGTTCTGGGGATGGGCGAGGAAGATGCAGGGCAGCTTCTCGCTCATGGCGACGCGGATGTTCTGGCTCATGGGACGCAGCGTATCACAGATGGTCGGGGTGATGACGCCGTCGAGCAGGTCCATCGTGCCGTCGAGCAGCATCTCGAGGTCGAGCTGGGCGATGGTGCAGTAGAAGGTCGCGCAGTATTCCTTGGCGCGCTGGATGGTCTTGCTGTTGCTGCCCCACATGCCGAACGGCATCATGCCGGCGGCATAGACCAGCTCCTCGGGGGCGTAGTAGGGCATCACACCGATGCACTTCTTGCCGGCGTCCTTATAGGCCTTGAGCTGGCCCTTGGGGTTCGCGGCGACGGCGGAAAATTCCTTCACGATAGCTTCGATACTCATTTTTTCACGCCCTCCTTAGTCTTTCTTGTTGGCTTCCATGGCTTCGACAAGGCCCTGCACGCGGGTGGCGTACTGCGCTTCGTTGAAGTTGCGCGGGTCGGCCTGGTCGCCGTCGAAGCCGGCGCACGGCACGCCGAGGTCCTTGGTGAAGCGGCGCTGCATCTCGGCCATATAACCGGACCACGGCTTGCAGGAGCGGTTGTAGTGGACGAGCACGCCGTCGACCTTATTGTCGCGGCAGATGCCCTCACGCCACGCAACGCCCTGCTCGATGCAGACGGAGTTGGGCGCCTTGTAGTAGGCTCGGGCCATCTCGTCCATGTTGTTGTAGACGAAGCCGAAGGCGGGCGCGTACACAACGGCGGTGACGTTCACGCCGTTTTCCTTGAGGGGCTTGAAGAGGTTCGGGAGCTTCGGCCAGCAGGGGATGCCCTCGAACATGACGCGGTACTTCTCGGGGAAGGGCAGCGTGGAGGTGCCTTCCTTGATGTTCTGCTCCAGGTCCTGCGCGAGCAGCTCGAAGGCGTCGGCGGCGGCTTCCTTGCCGCGGGCGGTGACGACGTCGGCCATGTGGTTGAACAGGTCGAAGCCGCTCATCGGGGCGGGCTTGTACTGCAGGTAGTCGCAGACCTTCAGCCAGTTCTGGGCGGTGCGGTTCGCGTGCTTGCAGGCCGCCTCGAACTTGGCCTCGTCGAACTTCTTGCCGGTCAGCTCCTCGAGCTGATGGATGGCGTTGTCGAACTGGGCGCGGACGTACTTCACGGCGGAGTCGCTGACTTCGACGGTGTTGTTGTAGGGAATGTCGACCATGATGAGCGGAATGTTGCACATACGGGCGATGTTCTCGTACCACTTGGTCATGCAGTTGCAGATGTTGTTGCAGCACAGCACGAAGTCGGGCTGGGGGATGCGCATCTGCTTGTAGGGCTTGATGGCCTCGCGGCGGAAGTTCTTGTAGGCGATCTCCTTCTCGGTGGTCTCGGGCAGCGCCTCGATCTCATGGATATCGTCCAGAACGGTGTAGGGCACCTGGGTCTTGGGGTCCTTCTTGGGCTTGCCGGTCTCGGGATCGATGACGACGTTGCCGTTCTCGTCCTTGAGGGGCTTGCCGCTCTTGGGGTCGATGATGAACTCGAGCGTCTCGGGGTCGAACTTACGGCTGGCACGCTTGCCGGCGGCGTAAGCGAGGGAGATGCGGGCGTAGCCGCAGATGTCGTTGTCGAAGCCGAGGTCCTCGGCGGCCTGGCACATGATCTCGCCGTCGCGCTGGGCGGCAATGCCGGCAGCCTGGTTCTCGGGATACATCACGTTGAGGTCAAAGGCCTCAGCCAGCTCGCAGGGGAACTTGGAGCTGGACCAGCCGACGAGCTTGCCCTGCTTCTTTGCCTCGCGGGCGTCGGCGTACACGTCGTCGACGACCTTGCGCAGCGCGAGGACGCCGGGACTGACCTGTTTAGCCATTTTTGATTCCTCCTAAATTATTCTTGTAAAGAATGGTGCAGCTCAGGGCTGCTTTTTGAGTGCTTTCTGATAGGCGAAGAGCGCTGCGCCGAGGGCGCCGTTGTACTGCGTGAGCGGAGAGGTGGAGATCTCGTGCCCGAGCTGATTTTCCAGCGCCTTGACGATGCCGTGGTTCTGTGCCACGCCGCCGGTCATCACCACGCGGTCACGCACGCCCACGCGGTTGCACAGGCCGCTCACGCGCCCCGCCACCGAACGGTGGATGCCGGCGATGATGTCGCACTTGTCGGTCCCGACGGCGAGCTGCGAGATGACCTCGCTCTCGGCGAAGACCGTGCAGGTCGAGCTGATGCCGATCTCCTTGGTGGACTTGTCTCCGAGGTCGCCGAGGTCCTCGACCCTGACCTCCAGCACGCGGGCCATGACGTCGAGGAAGCGCCCCGTACCGGCGGCGCACTTGTCGTTCATGACGAAATTCTTCATCATGCCGTTCTCGATCTCGATGACCTTCACGTCCTGCCCGCCGATGTCCACGACCGTGTGCACATCGGGGAAGAGATAGGTCGCGCCCTTGGCGTGACAGCTCAGCTCGCTCATCTGCAGATCGGCAAGGCCGTCGAGCGAATTGCGTCCGTAGCCGGTGGCGAGGACGAAATCCATCTGCTCGCGCGTCATTTTGGCGTTATCCAGCACCTCCGCGATGGCGCGGGCGGGGCCGGACGTGCCGGTGCCGACAGGGACGAGGGACTTGGCGACGATCTCCTGACCGTCCTTCATGATCACGCATTTCGACGCGGTGGACCCCACGTCGATGCCCATGGTGTAAATGCTCATAATCGCTTAAAACTCCATACCTCCCCGCGCGGCTCTCGCCGCGCGGGGATCGATCGCTTCAAAAAATCTTACGCCTTCTGGTTCAGGTTGTCGTAGTCGCGGATCACGCGCGGGAGCAGCATCTGATGGAACGGGCAGATGCTCTCGGGATTCTGATAGCAGGCGTTCGCAAAGGCCTGAATGTAGGGACGCATATCGTTCATGTCGACGATCTCGTCCGTCAGGCCGGCCTTGGCGCAGAACTTGGGGCTGGACTTCTTGGCATAATCCTGGATCAGCTCGTTCATCTTGTCGATGGTGGGCTGGAGGTCCTTGCCGGCCTTCTCGTCCTTGACCAGACGGCGGGCGTACATCGCGGCCGCGGCGGTCTCACCGTGCATGACGTAGATCTCGGTGGTGGCGGTGCCGATGGAGAAGGCGTTGGTGTCGTTGCCCTGCGGGCCGCCGAGGACATAGTGCGCCGCGGCGGTGCCCTTGCGGAGGGTGATCTCCATCATGGGCAGGTCGCTGGACTGGATGGAATAGATGAGGCTCTGGCCGAGGCCGAGGAGCTCCGCGCGCTCGGCGTCGTTGCCGACGTCGATGCCGGTGGTATCCTGGATCCACAGCATCGGGATACGGTCACGGGCGCAGAGGGTGACGAACTCGTTCATCTTGATGAGGCCCTGACGGTACAGCTTGCCGCCGACGCCCATCGCGGAGCCGTAGGTGGCCATCTTGTACTCGGGGTAATTCATCAGCATACCCTGCGCGTTGGCGACGACGCCGACGAGCAGACCGTCGATCTTGGCAAGACCGGTGATCATCTCGGGGCCGTAGCCGTGCTTGAACTCCATGAACTCGGAGCCGTCGAGCAGGCGGGCCATGACGTCGTACATATCGTAGCTGCGCTTCTGGTTGAAGGGCACGATGGAGTACAGGTCGTTCGCGTCGAACAGGGGCTCCTTGGGATCGTCCACGCGGAAGAACTCGGGATCGTAGGCGGGCAGCATATCAATGTACTTGCGGATGCCGCCGAGCACGCCTTCCTCGTCGCAGTAGACCTCACGGAAGAAGCCGGTCTCATCGTAGTGGATGGAGACGGTGCCCGGAATATCGGTCTTGAGGTTCTTCTGGGCCTGAATGAGCGCTTCCGCCGCTTCCTTATCGACGTAGCCCTTGGGGTTCATGCCGCCGACGATGCCGGCGCCGCCGACTGCCATGTTGGCGTCCTCATGCGCGATGAGGATGGTGGGGCTGATGGAGTGATAGCCGCCGCCGGCGGGGTTGGTGCCGTAGATGCCGACGATGACGGGAATACCCATCTGGTTCAGCTCGCTGTTGCGATAGAACGGGGTGCCGCCGCCGCGGCGGTTGGGATAGACCTTCTCCTGCTCGTCGAGCTTCACGCCGGAGCAGTTGAGGACGTAGACCAGAGGGATGCGCAGGCGCTTGGCCGTGTCGCTGCCGCGCAGCAGGGCGTCCGCCTGACCGGGGACCCATGCGCCGGCGAGCTTCTTGTTGTCGCTGGCGATGATGACGGCCCACTTGCCGTTGATGCGGCCGAGGCCCTTGACGATACCGACGCTGCCGTTATCGTTGTCCTGCGGGTTGTAGAGGCTGTTGAGCGGGCACCAAGTCCCCTCGTCCACCAACTCCTCGATGCGCTGCATCGCGGTCCACTGGCCGGATTCGTTGAGAGCCTCGGTGCTCTTGCCGGCTTCCAGCGCGGCCTCGCGGATCTCATGGATCTCCTGCTCTACTTCCTGGATCTGCGCCGCGTTCTCTTCGCTGAAGTGAGCCACTTCCTTGCCGATGACGGGCATAGTCTGGAAATAAGAGGGCATAGAATATTCGCTCATGTTTTGTTCTCCTTCTTATTTAATGATAACGGACTTACTTTTCCTTGGGGACCTTGATGAAGGCCTGGCCGGGGTCGATCTCCTCGCGGATGAGACGGATGATCTCGGCGGGAGGCGCCTCGAAGGTCTCCGCACGGGAGCAGTCGATCTCAAAGCCGGTATTCTCCTGAATGATCTCGGGCGTGACGCCGGGGAACATATAGGCGCAGTACATACGCTTGGTCTCGTCGTCGAACTTCATGATGCCGAGGTCGGTAACGACCATCTGAGGACCGCGGTTGCCGGGCAGGCCCGCGCGCTCACGGCCGCCGGGGCCGTCCATCCAGCCGCAGGAGGTGATGTAGTCGACGTGGTCGATGAAGCGGCGCTTCTGGTGCTGCATCATGATGATGGTGTTGCAGTAGGTGGCGATGCCGTTCGCGCCGCCGGAGCCGGTGAAGCGCGTGGTGGGCTGGAGATAATCGCCCTTGCCGAAAATGCAGGTAGAGTTCACGTTGCCGTAGGGGTCGATCTGCGCGCCGCCGATGAAGGCGACCAGACGATCCTCGTCGTGCAGCCACTCGTTGGCCTCAAAGCCGACGAAGCGGATGTTGGGCCACTGCACGGCGCAGTGCGCCATGAAGCGGTTGTCGCCGACGGAGCGGGGGACCTCAACGGGGTCGCAGTCCATCAGGCCGGACTCGACGATGGGGTGGCAGCTCGGGCAGATCGCGCGCTTGGCGAGGGAGGCGCCGATGAGCGGCAGGCCGGTGCCGACGATGACGATCTGGTTTTCCTTGATGCTCTTGGCGATGGCGTAAGCCTGCATCTCCTGCTTGGTATACTTCGTATAATCAGACATTTCAATACCCCTCCTAACTTAGTGCGTCGTGGAATAGCCGAGGTGCGGCTCGTTCTTCAGGCGCATCAGGCGGCTGCCGCCGATCTTGTCGAGCAGCTCGGCCTGGTCCTTGCAGCCGTAGACCCACTTGTTCAGATAATCCTCGAAGGTCTCGGGGATCAGCTCGCCCGCGGCAGCGGCCTTGGCAGCCTTCTCGGCAGCCTCGGCGGCCAGCTTGAGCTTCTCGTCGGCGGGCACCTTCTCGAGCGCCTTGACGGCCTTGGCGGCAGCCTTGGCGAGCTGCTCGACGGCGTCGGCCTTGTCCTGATACTTGGAGGCCTTGTCGTACTCCTTCAGGGCGGCGTCGTCATCGTCGTAATAGTCATAGCACTGGGCGGGCCATGCGCCGTAGGGAGCCTTCACGACGGCCTGCACACACTCGCCGAAGATGCGGGTCTTGGTGGGATCGCGGCGGATGTACTCGTTGGAGACGATCTCCTCGCAGGTGACGATGGTCTTGCGCGCGGCGACCGCGATGTCGATGTCGTGGAACTCATCGCCGCAGATGATGCAGGTGCCGTCGGGGCTGGCCTGCTGGACGTGGATGAGCGCGGTGTCGATCCTGGGAACGGGAACGGCGACGACCTTCTGGCCGGGGACCATGGGATTTTCGATCTCAACGCACTTGAGGTCTTCCATCTTGGGCATGGTCTTGCGCTTTTCCTCGCTGATGCCCCAGTACTTCATCAGGCCGCTGCCCTGCATCAGGCGCACCGGCAGGAACGGAAGGCCGAGGGAAGAGGCGTGCAGCATAAGCATCAGCACGTCCTGCGAGTAATCCTCGTAGGTCAGCTGGCCCTTTTCGATGGCGGCGCGGAAGCGGCGGGAAACGTTGGTGTAGCCGGAGTTCGCGGTGTAGCAGTTGATGTACGCCGCCACGCGGCCCTCGCCGATGAGCATATCGACCTCGCCGCCGCCGGGGCCGGCGTAGACGATGAAGTCCTTCTGACCCTGGCGCAGGATCTCGGAGACCGCCGCATAGGGCTTGCGGTTGGTGGTGAAGCCGCCGGTGGCGAGTACGTCGCCGTTTTCAACGTACTTTGCAACGGCATCGTGCAGTGACATGACCTTATTCAAGATAAAACCCTCCCTGTTTTTATTGGTTACGGTATCTTATTGCCAATGGGCCCCTGTTTGCATGAAACCTTTCAAAATCAGCCGACAGGTGCTCATACAGGCTTCATTGTAGATTATAGAGGAAAGCGTTCATTTAATCAATGAAAAAAGCAAAGAAAATCAAAAAAAAGTAGCCAAAATTTTTTTGCCATTTTTGTCGTATTCGCGAATTGCTTTCGACGCTCCTCGCTGCATTCCCCTTTTCTTTTTGCAGGAAAACTTGCACTTGTGAACTTTTTAACAGCATTTTTACACCCTTTCCCCTCGCTTTTTTCCGGCACACGGGTGTTGCGCCGATGTAAAAAAGCTGTTATCATACTCTTAGCTTCTGCCGCAAATTTCCGTATCATACCAAGGAGGTACCCTTTATGGAGCTTTTTGATTTCGGCATCCCCGCGCTGGACAAGGCGCTCAACCTCACCGCGACCGTCCTTTTGCTGCTGGCGCTCGGTATGCTGCTCATCCGCGTCATCCTGCGCCTGTGCGACCGCGCGTTTGACCGCTCCGAGCGTCTCGCGCCCTTCCGCACCTATCTGCGCTCGACGCTGCGCGCCGTGCTCTACCTTCTCCTCGCGCTCGCCGTTCTCGGCTCGATCGGTGTGGAGATCACCTCGTTCGTCGCCCTGCTGAGCGTTGCCGGTCTCGCCGTGTCGCTCTCGCTGCAAAATACGCTCTCCAACGTTGCCGGCGGCGTCATGCTGCTCATCTCCAAGCCCTTCACCGTCGGCGACTACGTCTCCTGCGACGGTATCGAGGGTGCCGTCCGCGCCGTCGACCTCGCCTACACCACCTTCACCACCGTGGATAATAAGGAGATCTTCGTGCCCAACAGCCAGATCGTCACCGCCAAGATCGTCAACTACAATGCTCTCGGCCGCCGCCGCGTCGACCTGACCTACACCGCCTCCTACGACGCGCCGACCGAGACCGTCCGCACCGCGATCTTGGAGGCCGTCGCCGCCTTCCCGCAGGTGACGGACGAGCCCGCGCCCACGGTCGTCCTCAGCGAATACGGCGCGAGCAGCATCTCCTACCTCGTCAGGCTCTGGGTCTCCGCCGCCGACTACTGGACGGTCTATTACGGCATGAACGAAAAGGTCCGCGAAACCTTTGCCGCCCACGGCGTTGAGATGACCTATGATCATCTCAACGTCCACATGATCAAGGACTGAATCAAAAAGGAAAAAAGAGGGAGGAGGCAAGCCGCTTGGCTTGCCTCCTCCCTTTCTCATTTCTCCAGCTCCCGCAAGCGCTTGAGAAACACCGCCAGCTGCTCGCGCGTGACGAACGAGCGGTACTGCTTGTTGCCGTTTCCGTCGCCCACGATCAGTCCGTTTTTCTCGGCCCACTCGCGCGCCTCTGCGCTCCAGTCCGCCGGCTCGCGCTGCGCGAGCGAGCGCCAGTAGCCCTCCATCAGCGTGTTGAACTGCTCCTGCGTCATCGTTTCCTCCTCTTCAAAGCGCGGCATCGGCGGCGGATACCGCCCCGCGCGCACCATCGACGAGGTGTATTTTCCGCCCCCGTCCCATTGAAAATGAGGCCGGTCAGGAAAGCTCCGCCAGTCGCCGCCCCAGGTGAAGCCCATCTCCTTGCCGAGCCTTCCCATCGCGGTAAAAAATCCCGGGTCGTCATACTCGTGTCCCTTCACGTTCTTGCAAATATCGAACGCCAGCCCTACGCCCTTTGCGTGGAAGGTCGGCACCGTCGCCGTCCTGGCCGCGTAGCCCATCGAGACGAGGTAGCGCTGGTATTCCACGTCGCGCACGGTCTGCACCACCAACACCGGCAGTCCCCGTGCCGCCGCGCGCTCGATCAGCGTGCGGCAGTTCACCGCCACATCGGCGCGCAGCTCGCCGATCTCCCGGCTGTTATACATCCTCGTCCTTCTTACTCTGCGTGCCGAAATAAAAGCCGATCACTGCCGTGTAGATCGTCATATAGTCCTGCGAGAGCGACCCGCAGCACTCCAGCACGCAGAACGTGATCGTCAGCGTGATCGTCACGATGCTCTTGACCGTAAAAAGATTTGTCAGCCGCTTGAGCGCCAGCTCCTTCATCCGTTCTCCTCCCATCCGTCGCAGTCCTGTCCGCTGCGCGCCTGTCTGCCGCAGGCGGCCTCAAACACGATGCCGCCCGCGGTGTTCTCCGCCTTTGCCTTGTTGTAATAAAAGCCCGCCGATGCGCCGTAGGCCCCCCAGGCGGCGCTCACCGTCGCCGCCACCCACGGCAGCGTTCCGAGATAGCCGTATCCCACCGCCAGCCGCGCCAGCGCGAAGCCCTCATAGGTGGTGTAGAGCACCACCGCGCTCTCGAGCAGGAGCAGCAGCTTGGAAAATGTCCACTTTCTTCTCATGCCGCCGCCCCCTGTGCCAGCAGGGAGAACACCGCGCCGAGCAGCAGGTAGAGCACACGGTCGGCCAGCGCCTCCCAGCGCTTCCCCGGCTTTTCCGTGATGCTCTGCACCGCGTTTCGGATCTCCTTCACATTGCCCTCCACGCTCTCCTGCCGCACGGCGAGCACCTCCACCGCCGTTACCAGTTTATCCAGAGCGTCCTGTCTGCGTTCCACCGCCTCCAGACGCTTCGCGCAGGCGTACAGACGCTCGTCGTTCTCCGTCAGGCGGACCGAGACCTCCTGCTCCGTCATACCGTCGGCACCGCCTTTTCAAAGCTCTCCCAGGTGTGCCCCGCGTCCTCGATGCCCTGCCATGTCCACGCGGCGGCCTCGCACTCCTCCCATGTCAGGAACCGGAAGTAAAAGTCCACCTGCAGATGGCACGGCATGATCTCCAGAATGATGTCGCGGATGCGCGCAAAGTCCTCCGGCTCGCCCGCCACCTGCGGGAAGGTCACACGCACCACGCCCTGCTCGTCCGTCTCTGCGGCCACGGCGCGCACGCCGCAGCCGCTGATGGTCTGGTTGACCGCCTCGAGCGTGAAGCCGTCGCCGCCGACGCGCAGCAGCGACGCGATCGCCAGCCGGCGCAGCGCCGGCGTCGTGCGCGCGCCGACGCGGGAGAACAGCCGCTCGCGGCGGGAAAGCCCCTCGTCCTCCGCCGTCATCAGCACACCCTCACGCGCCGCCTTCTCCAGCGCCTCAGCTGCGGCGTCCAGTCCCTCGCCCGCGGCGTACAGCTCCGCACCGCTCAGGCTGCCCTCATCGAGCCGATAGACCCGCAGCGGGCGCAACAGCTCGCAAAGATAGTTGTAGTAGCCCATCGCCTCACGCCTCCGTCAGCTCACTGATCGTCACCGTGCCGAGCATTGGCAGCTCCGTCGAGCCAACCGCCACATCCGCCGCCGGTGCGGTCAGATGCACGTTCTCCACGCCCTCCACACCGCAAAGCAGCGTCAGCAGCCTCGCCGTCGTCACGTTCTTTCCCAGCAGCCCGCCGGTGAACAGCGCCTCCAGCGCGCTCTGCGCGCCGGCCTTGACCTCGGCAAAGGTATACCCCGGCGCCGCCTTGAGCGCCGCCGTCACCGCCACCGTCTCGACCGTCGGCGCGAGCACCTTCACATCCACCGCGATCTCGCGCTTTTTCTGCAAGTCCATCTCGACCGCCGCGAGCAGCGCCGCGTCCGGAACGCCCGCGTGCGTCGCGATCACCACGTTCACCGTCCCGATGCCGCGGGCGCGACCCACCGCCTTCGCCGCCGCCACACCGGGATAGCGCATCGCCTCCTGCTCGTAATAGGCCGCGTTCGCGCCGTTCGGCAGTCGCTGATAGCTCGCCAGGACCCGCCCGCGCAGCGCCTCGTCGCTCTCGGCGTCACAGCCGCCGGAAAATGCCGCCGGGTTCGTGCACTGCACCACGCCGACCGGCATCGCCGACAGCAGCGTGACCGTCCCCGCGATCACATTGCCGCCCGCGCCCGCCTCCACAGCCTGCGCGGGCACGTCGGCCCATTGGCTGCCCACGGCGATGGTCGCGTCCTCCGTCGTCTCAAAGCGCACGCCCTCCGCCGTCATGCACACCGTGCCCTTTTCGATTGGGCACGCCGCCGTTACCTTGTCCGCCGCGGCAAAGCGGAGGGTACCGACCGCCTTTTCCGCCGCCGCGCGCGTGATGCCGCGCGTTTCGGCATGATAGTCCAGATACATTCCCTGCGCCGTCTGCGGAAAGCTCTGGTCAAGCACCCAGTCTGCCTGCATCAGCAGCGACTGCAGCTCCGCCGCGAGCGCATAGAGGCGCACCGCGCTGTCGCAGCCCTCGCTCGGCACAAAGCCCGCTCTCTGCGCGAACGTGCCGCGCATCTGCTCATAGATCTCCGTCCATTCCTTCACCGTCTCTCACGCTCCTCTCACCGTCATCTCCAGCGCGGCGCTCTCGCCGTCCGCCGTCAGCAGCACGCGCAGGGCCATGACCCCGTCCCCGCGCTCCGTCAGCTCCACATCCTCCACCGTCAGCGCCGTTTCCTCCGCCAGCGCCGCGGCGGTGTACAGCTTCGCCGCGGCAGCCCGGGCCGACGGCTTCTCATGCCCGAGCCGATACAGCTCGCTCCCCAGCTCCGGCAGAAAGGGAAAGCTCCCTCTCCGCACGCTCAGCCGGAAGAGCGCGCGCTCAAGCAGCGCCTCGGCTCCATCCGCGCGCCGTTCCCCGCCGATGCCGTCGGCGATATAGTCTCCGTTTCGGATCTTCAGCTCCATTCCCGTCACCCCTCAGCTTACAGGCGGCACATACATTGCGCCGTTGATAAAGAGATCTCCCTCGATCTCCACATGGCCGTTTCGTCGCAGCGTGATGCTCGCGCCGCCGCTCTCCGCGTAGATGCGCACCTCGCCGTCGTCCAGATCGTCCTGCTCCCGCGCGGCGTCCAGCGAGCCGGCCACATACCGCTCCTCGTCGAGCGTGCCGCCCTTGATGACCAGCACACGCTCGCCGTTTTTCGGCCGCCAGGCATACCCGCCCGGCGACGCGAGCGGAACGTTGCGCTCCTCTCCCCGGCTGAGCACGCCCGCCGTGCTTCCGCCGATGGTCACGGTGCCGCTCTCCGCATTTGTTGTCTCCTGCGGCTCCTCCGTCCGTCGGAGCCAGCCTGCTACCCACATTTTTTCATACCTCCCACAGTGTCAGCTCCGTCGTCTCGCCGCGCGCGGAGAACGTATGCAGCGTCTCACTCACGCGAAACGTCCCCCGCACGCCCAGCCGCGCGAGCGACAGTTCCACGCGATCCATCGGCTCGGCGTCCACGCTCCCTGCGAGCGTGACCGTCAGCTCCCGCGCGTCCTCCGCGCTCTTCTCGATCTGATAGCGCCCCGTGTAGCGCAGCTCATTTACGCTCCGCGAGGGCACATACACCACGCGGCGGCAGCTCCCGCCCCGCGCGAGGAACGCCTCGTTCCGCACCGTCTGGCGCAGCTTCTTCGCACGGTTCACCGCCGTCACCTCGGAGAGCACGCCGTACCGCCTGTCGCGGTACGACGCCTCGATCACGCCCTCTGGCTCCTCCAGCACAAGCCGGCGCCCTTCTGCCGCGCCGCGCAGACACAGCACGCCCTCCCGCGTGAAATACGGCGTCAGTCCACAGCGCCGCACAAAGCCCTCAATGGCCTTCCACCGGCTCGATCCGCTCGCCACCGCGTATTCGCCCGTGCCGTACACCTCGCCGCGCGGCTCCCATGCCACGCCGCACACCGCCGCGTGGTCCTTCAATATCTCGCTGAGCGCCGCGCGCTGATAGGTCACCGCCTCAGCCTCGTTGTCGAGCAGCAGCGCGGCCATGCCGCGCCCCTCGACCGTCAGCACCGCCCCCTCCGCGCCGCACACGGCGCTCCACTCGTCGATCACGCCGCGGAACCGTGTCACGCCGTTCTCCGTTGCCGCAAAGCGGCAGGCCGCCTTCAGCGCCTCCCCCATCTCGGCGCTGTAAAGGCACCTTGCCCGAAAGCTGTCGCACGGCACGCTGCCGGTGCGCCGCAGCCGCCATTCCAGCAGCGCCGGCAGCTCGTATACCTTGCCGTCGGCCGTTTCCACTCTGCCGGTCATGAAAGCCTCACCCGCTCTCCGGGATAGATCCGATTCGGGTTCGCGATCTGCGGGTTGAGCGCACACAGCGCGCGCACCGTTGTGCCGTTTCGCGCCGCGATGGCCCAAAGCGTGTCGCCCTGCACCACGGTGTGATACCGCGCCCCCGCCGTTCCCGCCGCGCTGCCGCCCGCCGCCGAAGTGCTCACTTCCTTCAGCGCCGCACCCTCGCTTCCCGCCTCGCAGAACGCGAAGCGGTAGCGCACATAGTCCGGCAGCGGCTCCTGCACGACCTCCAGCTTGGTGAAGTAAGCGCGCGTCGTCATCCACACCGGATGCACCAGCACGCCCGCGCCCCCTCCGTAAAACACCGTCGCCAGCCGCTTGAATTCCTCATACGCGCCCTCTCCGGCGAATTCCCCCTCGCCCTCGAGCACGCGGCAGACCTGTCCGAGGTCCTGCGTCACGCTCCTGCCGAACGGCAGCTTGTGCTCCACCACCACGCGGCGGAACGAAATGCGGTAGCTCCCGGGATTGCTCGGCCAGATGTAGTCCTTATATCGCATGGGCGTCAGTCTCACGTCCCCGCCTCCTCTCAGTAAAGATAGAATCCGCCGTCATAGCGCCGCGCGTCGCGCTCGATCTCTCCGCTCACGCTCCGCGCGGTGCGGAGGGCGTCTCCGCCCTCCGCCGAAACGAACGTCTCCGCCGCGTCATGCCTTCCCGCGCCGCTCTCCGGCGCGGCAGCGGATGCGCTCCGTTCCCCGCTTCCCCGCGCGCCGGCGTCCCCCGCCGCCGTGCGCGCAGATGTCGTTTTTTCTGCCGTCCGCCTTACGCTCCGCGAACGGTCCTCCGCATCGGCGCGGCCCTCGCTCTCCTCCGGCTCCGCCGCCGATGCGCCCTGCCTGAGCCGCAGATAACGCGCCATGTCAAAGCTCTCGTTCACCGTCTCGCCCGCACGGAACGCCTGCGCGCCGTCCTCCCATGCCGCGTCAGCGGAGTCCTGCCCCTCGTTCTCTCCCGTGGGCGCTCCCAGATACTGCCGCACCATCAGTCCGACCGCCGCAAGCATCGCCGCGCCGAGCTGCTCGGTCACGCGCCTTTGCTGCGCCGCGAAAACCGCATCGTCTCCCATCAGGCGTCCGTCTCCATACGCTTACAGGAGATGACCGTCACCTTTTCCGCCACCGGCTCGCCGAGCTTGCCCAGCTCCTCGATGTTGCTCCAGCGGCAATGGCTGTAGATGATGCGCTTGCCCGGGCGGCACACCACCACGGAAAAGTCGTCGAGCTCATAGAAGCTCACGCCGTCGCCGATAGCCTCGTCCGTCGCGTACAGGCGGCTGAGCTCCAGCGTATAGCGCGTCTGCCCACCCACGGTCGCCACCGGCTCGCTCTCGCCGAAGGCCTCGACCTCGCGGCTCGTGCGCAGCGCCTTCGCGCTGTAGCCCTGCACCACCGCCAGCTTTTTGCCGTTGAGCTCCAGATAAATGTCCCGGCTCGTCGGGATCGTCATATTTGCCATCTCTCCGCCTCCTTACACCGTGATGTGCGCGCTGAGGTAAATGCGGTTGAGCCCGTGCGCCACCGCGAAGCTGAACTCCACCAGGCACACCGTCGGATCGTCCTCCGACGCCTTCACGCTCACCTCGCCGAAGCTGTCGATGATCTCCTGCGCGCGCTTGTTTTCCAGCTCCACCATCACCTGCGAGCGGATCGCCGCGCGCACCTGCGCGGTGTTCTTGCTGCGCACGAAGCGCGCACGCAGCGACGCGCGCAGCGCGGGGATCACGTCGTCCACGATCCGCACCGTCGTCAGCTCGCGCCAGGTCTTGTCCGCCGCCCCGCCGGTGGTCGTGCGCGTCGTGATGCCGCGCACGATGCTCACCTCACCGCTCACACACTCCAGCGGCGTCACGCCGCCGGTGACCAGGGTATCCACCTGCGTGTCGTCGTAGCTCGCGCTCAGGCCCGAAAAGCCCGCGAGCACCGCGCCGTTCACCGGCACGGACGGGTCGCTCTCCCCCGCGATGACCGCGGCGGCTGCCGCCGCCATGCGCACATCGCCGGGCGCCGTGAGCACCATGCGCTCGCTGTTGAGCTTGCCCGCGCGCTCCACGAGCTTCGCCGCCGTCTCGCTCGCGCCGCCCGAAACCACGCCGATGCGCTCCCTCTGCGCGCCCGACGCCTTCTCCACGCTCGCGCGCAGCTTGAGCTGCACGTCCACGCTCGTGCTGTCGCACACGATCACATCGACCGCCTCCTGCTCCAGCGCGGCAAAGGCCGCCTCATAGCCGGTCGGCGTCGCCGCGGATACCTTCACCGCCTTGACCACCGCCGCGCCGTTGCGGTAGAGCGCCGCAAGCAGCGCCGCCATGCCGACCGTGCCCTCCGCGTCCTCGCCGAAGGCGCTCACGCCCTCGGCGTAAGAGGTCAGCGTCACCACTTCATTGGCCGTGCCCGTCGTGCTCACCGCCGCCGCGCCGAGGATCCTCGCGGTCTTTTTCCCGCCGATCACGCTCGAGGCGTCGTAGGACGAATACACGCCCGGGTGCTCATGTACCACCGTGTTGCTCACCTACTGCATCACACCTTTCAAAATAAAATCCGTCAGCACCGCGCTCTCCTCGTCCGCCGTCGCCACGAAGTAGGCCGTGCAGCGCGCGGTGCCCCGCCGCACGAACATACCGTACTCCTCGTCCCACTCCGTTTTCTCCCAGCTCAGCTCATCGAGCGTCAGCCCGTCGGCAAGGCCGTCCAGCAGCGCCTCGCTCACAGCCTCCGCCGTCTGCTCACAGCCGCGCGCTCCCTTGCGCCGCGGCGCGTAAACGTCCAGCGACGCCGCCATTTTGAGCTTCCTGCCGTACACCTCGACCGTCCGCCCGCTCTCCGCGTCGTACCGTTCGCCGAGATAGTTCATCAGTCCCGCGTGCGCCAGCTCCGCCTGCTTCGCGCCGACGGCGACCACGCTCCCGCTCCTCTCGCGGAAGCGCTCGTCCTCATAGGCCTCCGCCGCGTCAAGACCGGCGGCCTTCAGCCGGCTCACGATCTCCGACCGCACCTGTCCCGCCGCCGTCATGCCGTCTCCTCCTCGCGATCGAGCACCGCCCAATAGTGCGTCACCAGAGCACCGAGCTTCACGCTCTCTGCGCGGCGGACGCGGTAGCGCTTTCCCTCGCAGAGGATATGGTCCCCCTGCGCCACGCTCACCTCCGCGCTGCCGAGATAGCGCCAGCAGCGCCGATCCGCCGCGCCCAGCGGCCCGACGGAGAACGGCTCGCCGCCGCTCACCGCCGTAACGGGCTGCACGAAGCCGTGCGTCTCGCCCGTCTCCGCGCCATGCTCCACCGTCACGGTCATGCCGTAGCGGCGGAATGCCTGGTCGATCATGCTTTTCATCCCTTCACTGCGCAAAAGAAGAAGCCGCCTCCTTCCGTATACGGGGCCATCAGCTGCCGCGCGCTGCGCCGCAGCGCCGCGGCGCGTTCGCTGTTTGCTCCGCCCCTGACCTCGATCGTCACGTCGCCCGCGCGGAGGGAGGACAGCTCCTCCGCCCCGCCGAGCCTTGCGTCCGTCAGCGCGGCGGCCGCCAGCCATGCGCTCGCGCAGATGAACGCGCCCTCGCAGTCCTCCGGCGCAACGCCCTCGCGCAGCTCGCGCTCGAGCGCCTGCGCGCTTGCCGCACAGAGCCGTTTGAGCAGCGCCTCATCCTCCGCGCCGCAGGCGCAGATGCTCTTCGCCGTCTCAAGGATCTCCTCGTCCATCGCTCTCCCCCCTTTCGCTTCCTGCCGCCGTTAAACGGTCAGCACCTTGGAGGCCTCCTGATAGGGCTTGGCAAAGCCCGAAATGCTCGTGATCGCCGCGCGCTCGATCTGGCGGTCGATGAGCTTGTCGTACTCCACCATCACCTCGCTGCCGCAGATGTGCTCAAGGGCATAGTTTTTGTCCAGACCGATCAGCTTGCCTGCGGGAACGGCAGAGGTGCGCAGCAGCTTCGCGCCCAGCGGCGTGGAGAGCGTGCCGGTGCCCTGGAAGTTCAGGCCCGTCAGCGGATTCTGGAACTCCGAGAGCTTGAGCATCTGCAGCATCACGTCGTTGGACACCAGCATCGTATTCATGCTGTAGGGGTCGAACTTGGACCAGAACTCCAGCAGCGCGCTGTAGGTCAGCGTGCCCGCCGTGCCGCTGATCTTGCCGCTGCCGCTGCCGATCTCGTAGGCGTCGGCGGCGTTGTTGTTGCCGTCGCCGTTCATCAGCACCTGCACCGCGTCGTCAAGATGCATACGGGCGATGTACGCGCCGATCTGGCGCAGGGTCACGGAAAACAGATCCAGTCGCTGGAAGCGGATGGCCTCGTAGCTCGCCACGAGCATACGTCCGCGCTTGTGGAGCTTCACCAGATTCTCCTGCGTGCGGATGGCGGTCGTCGGAAGGACCGCGCCCTCCTCCACGCGGCGCAGCGCCTTGTCGTCGTCCGTCGGCACGGACGCGATGGTGCGGTAATCCATGCCGTCGAAGTTGGTCGTGGTCGCGGTGATCTCGGGCAGAATATCGCTCTCCATGCCCTGACGCACCACGCGCGAAACGAACTCGGGGAACAGCACCGCGCTGTCGGTCGTGTGGAAGAACTTCTCCACCATGTCGCTGCCCGCGCCCTTGACGTGGATATCAAAGCGCTTGAGCTGACGCTGGAAGGCGTCCAGCCCCTCCATCGCCGTGCCGCGGTAGTTTTCGCTCGGGTCCAGGCTTTCGAGCACTCTGGAAAAGCTCTTGCCGCTCTGGGCATACATGCCCTTTTCGAGCTTCAGATTTTCATAGCCGTACGTCATTTTTCTCCTCCTCTTAAAGCATGATGGTCATGGTCTTGCCGGTCGTATCGATCTCGACGGCAAGGTAGCTGTGTCCGCCGCTGGTCACAACGCTCACGCCGCCGTTTCCGTCCGCCGCGAGCAGATTCCAGCCGACCGCCGGCGCGGTCTCGCCGCTGTACGGTACGCGCACAAGGCCGCCGAGCTGCACGCTGCACGCCTTGCCGTCGCGGCCCATCGCCGCCACCACGCCGCAGAAGCCGTCGTTCGCGGCGCACTTGCTCACCGTGCCATTGGCGGATACCTTGACGACCTTGCCCTCCTCGGCTCCCGTGCCCGCCGCAAAGGTGGCGCACCACGCGCCGATGCCCTCGTAAGAAATGCTCATCTCATTTCCTCCTCTTTTCTTCGTTATTTATTCCAAAAAGCGCTCCGCTTTTTTGGTCTTTCCACTCACACGCAGAAGTCGCGCTCGTTCTCCTCGCGCACCTCGCGCGGATTACCGATCTGCACATTCGTGCCGAGCTTTTTTGCCGCCCGCGCGCCGAAGGCCTTCTTGAGCTCCAGCAGCTCGCGCTCACCGAGCTTTTCGGTCACGCTCTCGGCTACCGCGCCGTCGAGCGTCTCGTCGGCTACCAGCATCAGGCGCCTCACCTCGCGGCGCAGCGCGCCGAGATAGCTTTTCCCCAGCGCGGAGAATGTCTCCAGCTCCTCCAGCTCGCGTACCTGCGCGCGGCTGCCGCACGCGCGCACCATCGCCTTGAGCGAGCCCTCGCCCTGCCCAAAGCGCTTGACCACGCCCGCCGCTCTCTGCGCGGGCACCGCCACAAAGCTCCACTCATAGGCGTCCGTGATGTCGCTGAGCACCGCGTAGCACAGCTTCCCGCCGTAATATTTCCCGCGCTCGTGCTCGCAGAGCCCCGCGTCCTTCCCGCAGATCGAGCAGCTTCGCTTCGCCGCGCTGCACCCGACGCTCACTTCTTTTTTGATGCCGCCTTCGATCTCCGCGATCAGCTCCGCGTTTTTCTCCGTGCGCAGCATATAGGCCCAGCCCTTGCACCAGCAGTATTTGTCGCCCGCCGTCGTGCGCGTCTCCTCCTCGATCACCTCCGCGCGGTAAATGCGCGCCGTCTGTCCGCCCGCCGACCAGCTGTGGTCGAAGATGCCCGTCCTGCCGACGAACAGCTCCGAGAGCTTCTCCAGCGCCGCACGGTCGAAGCGCTCAAAGTCGCGATCCACCTCGTTGTCGCACAGCTTCACCGCAAAGGTGTAGACCTCCTCCGCGCGCAGCTCCTTCTTCGCAAAGCGGTTGATGCGCGCCAGCTCCTCCGCCGTCACAGCGATGCCCGCTTCCTTTCCTTTCTCGCTCAAGTCTGTTCCTCCCTCTCGTCATTTTCCAGTCGGAGCCTGCGCGCCTGCTCGCGGTACAGCTCCGCCTTGGCCTCCTCCACAAGGTCCTGCAAATTGATGTCGTCCCACTCCACGGCAAAGCGGCAGCCGTAGCCATGCAGGCGCAGCCACAGCCGGCACACGCGCTCCACCATCGGCGTGAGCGTGCGCCGCAGCGCCGTGATCTCGCTCGTGAGCATATCCGCCTGCTGGCTGCTCATGCGCTCGGTGGACGACCAGCTCAGCCCCAACAAAAACGGCGGCAGGCCGGTCTTAGCCACCAGCTGCTCGAGGATCTGCCGCACCGGCACCTCGCAGTCCGGCATCACGTTGTCCGCGCCGATGGCGCGGATGCTCACGTCGCCCACGCTCACAAAGTCGCGCACGCTCCCGCCGCGCGTCTCCTGCATCGCGCCGGACCACTCCTGCGCCAGCAGCTCGGCCCGCTCGCGCGCCAGCGCGCCGTCCGGCTCCTCGCCCTGCGGCTTGTAGACCACCGCGAAGCGCACGTTGCCGCAGCGCTCCCAGTTCTGCCCCACCGCGTAATAGATGCGCGAGAGCAGCTCCGCCATAAAGGGCATTGAGCGCAGCAGCGACACGCCGTAGGGATTCTCCGACTCCGGCAGCAGCGGCGTGAAAAGCACCAGCTCCTGCCGCGGCAGCTCGCGCAGCCTCCCCGCCGCGTCGTAGCCGCAGAACCGCACATCCAGCGCCGTCTCGCCCTCGCGCAGAGCCAGCTGCTCCACGCGGTGGCACAGCACCGCCGCGATCTCGCGTCCCTCCGCGTCCGGCACGATCTCGCCCACCGCGCGCCCGTTCGTCAGCAGCGAATCCAGATACTTGTCCAGAAAGGCGTTGAAGCCCACCTGCGCGTGTCCCACATTCACCGTGCGCAGGAATTCGCCCAGCTCCTCCTGCGCCCGCTCGTCCTCACACAGCACGCGGAAGCCGCCGCTGAGCCTCACCAGCTTTCCGATCGCCGCGTCCACGATCGGCACCGCCTCGCGGACGCTGCGGTAGAGCGCCGCGTCCGCCCCGCCGAGCGGCATATAGCCTCGCAGCGCCGCAAAGGGATGCCCTCCCCTCTCGCGCACCTGCACCGCCGCGGCCGCGCCGCCCGTCTGCTCCTTTTTCCTTCGTTTCACCGTTCTGCCGCTCCTCTCCAGTTCGTCGTTCTTGTCACCGCGCACGCGGTCGGCATCGCGCCGCGCCCCGCCGCCACAGACATCGCAAAGTATCGCATCTCGTCCATCGCGTGATCGTTCTCCTTGCGCGGCACATCGTGCCCGCTCCCGTCGTTCACCCATTCGTAGCTCTCCATCTCCCGCAGGCAGTCCTTGCAGCTCCAGCAGATCACGAGCCTCCGCTTCTTCAGAAGATCCGCCGTCACCCGCAGTCCGTCCGCCACCGCGTTGTTCGCCCGCATCACGCGAAAGCCCCTGCGCCGCAACGTCTCGATGAAGCTCGCCGCCGACGGGTCCACGATCACGCGCTCGATCCTTCTTCCCCGCGTCAGCTCCTCGAGCGCGTCGACGTATTCCTCATCCGTTTTCTGCCGGCCCTCCGTGCGGGAATCGTAGTCGTAGTAGTATTCGTCCACGCGGTACCACACGCCGTCCTTGAGCGCCCACAGCCCCATGCTCGTAGGGTTCACCGTCCCGTAGTCCACGGAAACGCGCAGCCTCTCCCACGGCTCCGCGGGCGCCTCCTGCGCGTACTCCCCCGGCGCGTAGAAGTCGTAGATGCGCCCCTCCGCCGCCGTCCATTCGCCCAGCACGAAGCGGCGGTAGAAAATACCGCTGTACATGCTCTCGTACCGGGCGCGCACCCTCGCGCTCAGCGACGGATTGTCCTCCATCGTGAAGTGGAGATAGAGCGCCCTTTTCTCCTCGGCCCGGCACACCCACTCCCGGTAGAACCAGTGGTTCGGCCCCTCGGGATTGCAGCTGAACCACAGCCGGCTCCCCTCGACCGAGCAGCGCGCGCTCGCCTGCTCGACAAACGAGCGCGGCATCAGCGCCGCCTCGTCAAACAGCACTCCCGCCAGCGTCATGCCCTGGATCAGCGCGGCGCTTGCCTCGTTCGCCCCGCCGAAAAGATAGAACCGGTTTTCCCGTCCGCGCCGCCGCACGATCAGAAGCTTTTCGCTCCGCTTCTCCTCGCAGGCAAAGCCCAGCCTTCGCAGCTGCGGCAGCACCGTTTCCAGCAGGTTGCGCCGCAGCGCGCCCACGCTCCGCCCGCACAGTGCGAACTGCCGGTCGGAAAAGCACGCCATCGCCCAGAAGAAAAAGCCCATTCCCATCGCCAGCGTCTTGCCTGAGCGGATAGCGCCGTCGCAGATGATCGCCGCATAGTCCTCGTATTCCCTCCTCGCCCACCAGACGAACGCCTTCCTCTGCCGCAGCGAGAGCGGTATCATCTCCTTCACGCTTCCTCCTCCGCCTGCACCATCGCGCGGAAAAACTCCTCCGCCTCGCAGCCCTCGCCCTCCAGCATACCGGCCAGCGCCTGCAATGCCTTCACCCGGTCGATGAACCGGATCTCCACGCTCCCGAGGTTGCTGCGGCGGAACTCCGCCACCGCGCCGAGGTCCAGCCGTCGGATCTCGTCCTCCGTCGGCTCCTGGCAGTAGGCGAGCTTCACCGCGTCGTTTGCCCGCGCCAGCGCCATTTCGTACAATCTCTGAATGACGCGCTCACGGGTCGCCTTTGCTCGCATTCCTTCGATCACATCCCTTCCGCCGCCGTCCCCGGCTCTCCCGCATTTCTTTCTTCCCTGCGCGGGCTGCACCGGTTCCGGCCGCCGTTCGTTTTCACCCGTAGCCGCCCACCCCCGTTTTGTTGCACGCTTCCGTGCGTCAAGCGTTCAAAAATTTTTATTTTCCCGCTTTTTCTCATTTTAACGAAATCTTTACGGTCAAAATATCCAACGATTTACCCGTCAATTCGTCACATTCACAAAAATTACATATTTTACCTCTCTAAAGCGTCAAAATGATTGCTTTTTTTGAAGCATCGCTTTATAATTTTTGCTATGGTTTCGCCGTTCCCTGAATGGGCGGGCTTCTTTTTTACACGGCGGATACCGGAATACCCCCCCCGCCGAATTTTTGATACGGCGGACTTTGGGAAGATCCCCGCCGGATAAGGAGTGACAGCAATGGAAAACAAGCTCGAAAAGAAATACGGCCTCTTCACCGCGATCTGTATGGTGGTCGGCATCGTCGTCGGCTCGGGCGTATTCTTTAAGGCGCAGGTCATTTTGCAGAAGACCGGCGGCGATATGCCGCTCGGCGTCCTCGCCTGGCTCATCGGCGGCGCCATCATGATCGTCTGCATCCTCGCCTTTTCCGCCATGGCGCAGAAATACGAAAAGGTCAACGGCATCGTCGACTATGCCGAGGCCATCGTCGGCAAGCGCTACGGCTACTACATCGGCTGGTTCCTTTCCACCACCTACTATCCCACGCTCACCTCGGCGCTCGCCTGGCTGAGCGCCCGCTATACGCTGGTGTTCGTCACCTCCGTCGATCCCGATTTCCCGCTCATCGTTCCGGCCGAGGCGGGCGGCTGCATCATCGGTCCCGAGTGCCTCGCGCTCATGCTCTTCTACATGGTCTGCGCCTACGCCGTCAACGCGCTCTCGCCGAAGCTCGCCGGTAAATTCCAGGTCGCCACCACCGTCATCAAGTTCATTCCCCTCGCGCTCATGGCGGTCGTCGGCATCATTTTCGGCCTCGCCAACGGGATGCTGACCAACAACTTCACCACCCCCGCCGTCGGCTACGAGGTCACGGGCAGCCCGCTCTTCGCCGCCGTCTGCGCCACCGCCTTCGCCTATGAGGGCTGGATCATCGCCACCTCCATCAACGCCGAGCTCAAAGATTCCAAGCGCAACCTGCCCAAGGCTCTGCTCATCGGCGGCCTCATCATCGTCGCCACCTATATCCTCTATTACATCGGCGTCGCCGGCGGCGCCACCAATCAGGAGCTGTGCGACTCCGGCGCGACCGCCGCGTTCATCAACGTGTTCGGTCCCGTTCTCGGCAACATCCTCAACCTCTTCATCGCCATCTCCTGCATGGGCACGATGAACGGCCTGATGCTCGGCTGCTGCCGCGGTCCCTACTCCCTTGCCGCCCGCGGCGAGGGCCCCCACCCCGAGCTTTTCGGTCAGGTAGACAAGGTCTCCAACCTCCCCAACAACTCCGCCATCCTCGGCCTGTTCTACTGCGCCGCCTGGGGTCTCTACTTCTATCTCTCCAACCTCGCCGGCACCTGGAGCCATGCCGTCGCCTTTGTCGGCACGCCGTTTGAAAGCGTCATTTTCTTCTTTGATCCCACCGAGCTGCCCATCATCACCATCTACGCCCTCTACATCCCGATCTTCATCAACTGGATGAAGAAGGCGACCGACGAATCCGCGCTGCGCCGCTACGTCATTCCGACGCTCGCCATCTGCGGCTCGATCTTCATGGTCATCGCCTGCCTCATCGGCCACAAGATGGGCAACTTCTGGTACCTGCTCACCTTCGCGGTCATCATGCTCATCGGCAAGCGCTTCGCCAAAAATAACGCCTGAGCCCGTCTCATTCACCGGATACCCTGAAGCAAAAGCGGGGCAGAGAGCCGTTCGGCCCTCTGCCCCGCTTCCTTTATTCCTGCCCATCATCGGCTTTTTCCCGTGAAAAAAACGACCGCTCCCGCGGTCGTTTTTCGTTTCCTGTTCGGTTTCAGTTCAGCGCCTCGGCGTTGAGGTCAAAGAGCTCGCGCACCCGCGCGTGCAGCGCCGGGTGTCCCTCCAGCCTCGGGTCGAGGGCGAGCAGCGCCTCCGCCGCGCCCTGCGCCTCGTAAAGCAGCTCCATGTCGCAGGCGAAGTCCGCCACGCGCAGCGTCGGCAGACCGTGCTGCCGCGCGCCGAAGAAGTCGCCCGGGCCGCGCAGCTTCAGATCCTCCTCCGCCAGCGCGAAGCCGCTCTGCGTGCGGCGCATCACGTCGAGCCGCGTTTTATTGTCCTCGCCGCGGTTGTCGGAAACGAGGATGCAATACGACTGCCATGGCCCGCGCCCCACGCGCCCGCGCAGCTGATGGAGCTGCGAGAGCCCGAAGCACTCCGCGTTCTCGATGAGCATGACCGAGGCGTTCGGCACGTCCACGCCGACCTCCACCACCGTGGTGGAAACGAGCACGTCGATCTCGCCCGCGGCGAACGCGCGCATGACCGTTTCCTTTTCCTTCGCTTTCATTTTTCCATGTAGAAAACGCACCGTTCGGTTCGGAAGCACCTCTTTCTGCAATTTTTCCGCATAGGCGGTCACCGCCTTGCGCTCGTCGGGCAGCTCGCCGTTCTCCTCCACCATCGGGCAGACGATGTAGGCCTGCCGTCCCTCCGCGAGCTGCTTTTCGAGGAAGGCGTAGATGCGCTCATGGTAGCTCGACGGCACGGCGTAGGTCTCGATGCTCCGCCGTCCGGGCGGCAGCTCGTCGATCACGGAAACGTCGAGGTCGCCGTAGATCATCAGCGCCAGCGTGCGCGGGATGGGCGTTGCGGACATGACGAGCAGGTGCGGGTTCTCACCCTTGGCTCCCAGCGCCGCGCGCTGGTTCACGCCGAAGCGGTGCTGCTCGTCGGTCACGACCAGCCCGAGGTTCTGATACGAAATGTCCGGCGAGAGCAGCGCGTGCGTGCCGATGGCAAGGTCGATCTCCCCCGCCGCGAGCTGCTCTAAGATCGACCGCCGCGTTTTCGCCTTGGTCGAGGCCGTCAGCAGCGCACAGCGCACGCCAAGCTTTTCCAGCAGCGACGCGAGCGTGTGATAGTGCTGCTCGGCCAGAATTTCCGTCGGCGCCATCAACGCCGCCTGCAGGCCGTTTTTCGCCGCGAAGTAAATTCCCGCCGCCGCGACCATCGTTTTGCCGCTGCCCACGTCGCCCTGCACCAGCCGGTTCATCGGCCGCTCCGCCGTCATGTCGCGCAGAATATCGTCCACCGCGCGGGCCTGCGCGCCGGTGAGCGAGAACGGCAGCGCGCCGAAAAACGGCGTCATATCGACCGCCGCGCAGGTCTTGCCCTTTACGGTCGTCCGCCGTGCGCGCAGCAGCCGCAGCCCGAGCGTGAGGAAGTACAGCTCCTCGAACGCGAGCCGCCGCCGCGCCGCCGCCAGCGCCGCGTCGTCCGCGGGGAAATGGATATTCTCGTAGGCATACCGCACATCGCACAGCCCATGCTGCCGCCGCAGCTCCGCAGGGAGCAGGTCGGGCAGCCGGTCCGCTCCCTCGTCCAGCCCCTGCCGGATGGCGCGGTGGAGCAGGCTCTGCCCCACGCCCGCCGTCAGCGGATAGACCGGCACGATGCAGCCGGTGACGGCGTGCAGCCCCTCCCGCTCAAAGACGGGATTCGTCATCGTCCGCCGCAGCAGCGTCCCCTCGACCGTGCCGTAGAACGTGTAGCTCTCGCCCACGTGGAACGTGTTTTTCAGGTACGACTGGTTGAAGTACGTCAGCTCCAGCGCGGCGCTCTCATCCACCACGCGCAGCTTGACGAGCTCCAATCCCTTTCGGATGCGCGAGAGCTTCGGCTCCGATGCCACCATCGCCGTCACGCAGGCGCGCTCACCGACCTGCAGCTCCGCGATGCAGCGGCTCTCCCTCCGGTCCTCGTAGGCGCGCGGGAAATAGGAGATGAGGCTTTTCAGGTCTGTGATGCCGAGCTTCGCAAGGCTCTTCGCCCGCGCCTCGCCCACGCCCCTGACAAAGCGCACATCGGTATTCAGCTCCGCCACGGCCCTCGCCTCCTCTCAGAAAATCTTTCTTCATTATACTCGTTTTCTCCGCATTTGAAAAGGGCCTTCCGCTCTTGCGGAAAGCCCCTGTTCCCTTACGTTCTTCGGACGTAATCGACATAGCGGAAGCGCAGGCCGTTTTCCTCCTGCCATTCCCCCACCGTCTCCACTGTCCAGTCGGGCGCGGCGTCGAGGTTCGGAAAGAAGGCGTCCGCCCCCTCCGCCGCGGCGTCCACCTGCGTCACCAGCACGCGCTCGCAGCGCGGCAGCAGCGCGCGGTAGAGCTGCGCGCCGCCCATGAGCACAGCGTCCTCTCCCGCCAGCGCCGCGGCCTCCTCGATGCTGCGCGCGACCTCCACACCCTCGCGCGGCGCCATCGTCGTGCTCACCACGAGGTTCCGCCGGTCTGGCAGCGGTCTGCCGCCCGGCAGCGAAAGCAGCGTATTCTTTCCCATCACGACGGTCTTTCCCGTCGTGAGCGCACGGAAATGCTTGAGGTCGGCGGAAATATGAAACAGCAATGCGTTGTCCCGGCCGATGGCCCAGTTTTTGTCCACACAGACGATGGCGGTCATAGCGTTCTCCTTTACACCGCGATGGGAATTTTCGCCTCGAACGGGCAGGGCTCGTAGCCTTCGAGCCGGAAGCTGTCCTTTGTGAAGGCATAGAAATCCTTCACGCTCGGGTCGATGAAAAACGCCGGCGCGGGCTTCTCCGGCTCCGAAAGCATCTGCTCGATGATGGGCACATGGCGGTCGTAGATGTGCGCGTCCGCAATGACATGCACCAGCTCGCCGGCCTTGAGCCCGCTGACCTGCGCCATCATGTGGACCAGCACCGCGTACTGCACCACGTTCCAGTTGTTCGCCGCCAGCATATCCTGACTGCGCTGGTTCAAAATGGCGTTGAGCGTATCGCCCGACACGTTGAAGGTCATGGAGTAGGCGCAGGGGTAAAGCGCCATTTCATGCAGGTCGGCAAAATTGTAGAGGTTCGTCAGGATGCGCCGCGAGGCAGGATCATGCTTCAGGTCGTAGAGCACGCGGTCCACCTGATCGAACATTCCTTCTTTATATTGGTGCTTCACGCCGAGCTGGTAGCCGTAGGCCTTGCCGATGCTGCCGCTCTCATCCGCCCAGGCGTCCCAGATGTGGGAGGAGAGGTCGTGGACGTTATTGCTTTTTTTCTGCCAGATCCACAAGAGCTCGTCCACCGCGCTCTTCCAATAGGTGCGGCGCAGCGTGAGGATGGGGAATTCCTTCCGCAGGTCGTAGCGGTTGACGATGCCGAATTTCTTGACCGTGTGCGCCGGGGTCCCGTCCTCCCAGCGCGGACGCACGGCAAGTTCCGTGTCCCACACGCCGTTTTTCAAAATGTCCTCGCAGTTCCGGCGAAAAACCTGATCGGCATAGCTCATATCCTGACCTCCCGGGATCGTTGTTTTTCTATCTTACCACAATCGGCGGACAGCTGTCACTTCTTTTTTCATTTTTTCGCAAAATTCGCCTTTCCCTGCATTTCACGCCGAAAAAGCATACATCTCATACCCTTGTTTCCCAATTTTTGGAAAAAATTGCTATGCTTGGTTCCAATGATGAAATCTGCAGAAAAAGGAGTTGAAGCCGATGCCGTCGTGGGTCGCCTGGCTGATCGCCGCCGTGAGCACCACCGCCTTTCTCGTCCTCTGGTTCTGGGAAGTGCGGCGCGTCCTGCGCAGTCGGCGCAGCGTGGTGGAAAGCGCCGCCGCGCAGCTCTCCGCCTGCCGCCGTCAGGCCGCCGGCGTGCGCTACGATCCCGAGCTCGCCCAGATCCTCGCGCGCAGCGAGAGCATCTACCGGCAGGCCGTCGCGCACTACAACGATACGCTTTGCAAGCCGTGGTGCCGCCTGCCGGGCCATCTGCTTGGCTTCGACCGCGACACCAGGGAGGACGACCTCTGACCGCCGCGCCGCCGGATCGCTCCATACCAAAAAGAAAGCGGGCCGCTCTGTGAGCGGCTCGCTTTTTGCTTACTTTTTCCCCTCCTCGGCGGGCGCGGCGGGCGCCTCGGCGGCGTGCTTGGCCTGCTCCTCTTCCTCCAAAACGCGGTAGGCGACCTTGCCGACGAGCGTCTTGGGCAGCTCGTCACGGAACTCGATGTCGCAGGGCATGGCGTACTTCGCGATGTGCTTGGAGCAGTAGCTCATCAGCGCCTGACGGGTCGCGTCGTTCGCGGGGATGCCGGCGGCGAGCTTGACGAAGGCCTTGACCTTCTGCATCCGGTAGGCGTCGGGGATGCCGATAACGCAGCTCATCTGCACCATCTCATTCGCGTCAAGGATGTTCTCGATCTGACCGGGGTAGACGTTGTAGCCGGACGAGACGATCATGCGCTTGGCGCGGCCGCGGAAGTAAACGAAGCCCTCCGAGTCCATCGTGCCGAGGTCGCCGGTGTAGACCCAGGTCAGACCGTCGGCGTGACGGCGCAGGGTCTGCGCGGTCTCGTCGGGATGCTTCATGTATTCCTTCATCACGGTGGGGCCGGCGAGCAGGATCTCGCCCTCGGTGCCATAGGGAACCTCCTTGTCGGTGTCCGGCTCGACGATCTTGATGTAGGTGTCCGGGAACGGCACGCCGATCGAGCCCTCCTTGAACATATGCGGCGGCGTCAGGCAGCAGGCCGTGACGGTCTCGGTGGTGCCGTAGCCCTCGCGCACCTGCACGGGCGCGCCGTGGGCATAGAGGAATTTATCCAGCTTCTTCTTCAGCTCGATCGACAGGCTGTCGCCGCCGGAGAACACGCCCTTGAGCGAGCTGAGGTCCGCGCCCTCCATGCTCGGCAGACGCAGCAGCGCCTCGTAGAGCGTGGGCACGCCCGCGATGAAGTTGCAGTGATACTTGGTGATGAGCTTCGCGTAGCTCTTGGCGGTGAAGCGCGGCACGAGGATGCAGCGCCCGCCCTGCGAGAGCATGGTGTGGACGCACACGCCGAGGCCGAAGCCGTGGAACAGCGGCATGGCGGCGAGCATCTTGTCGCCGGGGTTGAACATCGGGTTCGCCGCGATGACCTGCTGGCCGAGCGCGTTGAAGTTTCTGTTCGTCAGCACGATGCCCTTGGTCGTGCCGGTCGTACCGCCGGAGTAGAGGATGACGGCGGGGTCGTCGCCGGTGCGCTTGACGGAGTAATTCCAGAAGCAGGCCTTGCCCATGTTCATGAATTCCTTCCAGCGGATGACCGGCGCGTCCTTCGGGATCTTGGCGATCTTGCGGCCCTCGGTGAGCATATAGCCCGCGCGGACGGGCTTGCTCAGCTCATCCTTGACGCTCGCGATGATGATGTTGACGACCTTTGTGTTCTGGCGGATGCTCTCGAACTTGTTGTAGAACTGGTCGAGCGTGATGGCGGTGACGCTCTCAGACTCGTTGAGATAGAACTCGATCTCCTTCTCCGCCGAGAGAGGATGGATCATGTTCGCGATGCCGCCGACGAGGTTGACAGCGTAGAACATATAGATGGCCTGCGGGCAGTTGGGCATGGCGATCGTCACCTTGTCGCCCGCGCGCACGCCGATGGTCTTGAGGGAGCGGGCGCACTTCTTGATCTCCTCGATCATCTGGGGATAGGTGGTGGGCTTGCCCATGAAGTCGAACGCGATGTTCCTGGGGTACTTCTTGGCGACCAGCTCGAGCGCCTCAAACATCGAGCCGTCAAAGTAGTCCAGATGCAGCGGCACGTCGCCGGTGTGACCCGCCCACGGGGTCTTGGCAGTGATCTCAGTCATAATCGACCTCCTGTTCAAATGGCAGCTCGAGCAGCTCGGGGTGCGCGAGCAGGTGCTTGAAGAGCCGGATGCTCTTGGAATAGTAATAGCCGTCGGCAATGCGCTCGTCGACCGTGAAGCCGAGGTCGACCGTCTCGCGCATGGCGACGAGGCCGTTCTGATCGTAAAGCGGCGTCCACTTCTTTTCGCCGATGACGCAGAAGAACGAGCAGGTGCCCCAGTTCGTAAGATGGTGGTAGCCGCTGCGCAGACGGATGGAGCCGAGGTTGGAGAGGAACACCGAGGCGTAGTTCGGATCGTCCCCGATGAGAACGTCCGGACACCAGCCGTGACGGTCGAGCCAGCGGATGAAGCGGATCGCCGCCTTGGAGAGAAAGCGCGGCAGCTTGTTGAGAATATCCATGCTGTTGTCCGTGGTGTTCAGCTTCTGCTCATGGCGCGTGGCGTAGACGCGGCGGCGGATCTCCTCGTGAACGGTGTCCACGGTATCGGTCGGTGCGGCATCGAGCAGGGCGACCGCCTCCTCGCTGCCGTCGGAAAATTCCTTCTTGATGATAAAGCCCGCCGTGACCTTGTTGCGCTGGTAATAATTCTCGTTCGCGTAGAAGCGGTTGAGCTTGGGGCGCAGGGTGATGGTCTTGACCAGCGCTGCCACGATGACGTGGAAGAAGGTGTACTTGAACTCGATGCCCTCGACGTTCTTTTTCGCAAGGTAGGCCTTGATGGGCTCCAGATCGATGCGCTCGGCGATGTAGGCCTCGTTGTCGGCGCGGTGGGGGTAGATGATGCCCATGATAAAGTGCAGGGCGTCGGTCTCGCGCAGGAGCACCGCGTCTCTGCGGTCGCCCCGGCGTCTCTTCGGAGTCTCGCTCATGGAGTGTCCTCTTTTCTTTCTGATTTTCTCTCTGCCCCGTCCGGGTCGAAGCCCTCGAAGATCGCCTGCGCGCCCTCGCGCTCCACGGCCTTCAGGTCCTCATAGGTGCGGACGGTCCAATAAAACATATGCGCGCCGTAGAACGTGCGGCAGATGCGCGGCGCGAAGCGCCGGCGGTCCTCAAATTTATAGGCGATGAAGTCGGGCGCGGTGAAGGCGTTGAACAGGAGGTTCGAGAGCAGGAAGCCCACGAAATGCTCCCAGCCCCGCGCGTCCTTGCGGAAATTTTCGGAGAGCTGACCGCGGATGATCTCGGGCCGGAAGGCGCGCAGCCACATCAGGCAGCGCGGGTCAAAGCTCTCCATACAATAGGGGATCTGATATTTGTCCAGCTCCTTCGCCGTGCGCTCGGCGAGCGCGCGGTGGTTGCCGCGATAGCTCTTGAGCTCCACGACGAGCGGCAGGCCCGTGCCCTCGTAAAGGGAAAGGACCTCACACAGCTGTGGGATCGTTTCCGGCGTACCGGCAAGATGGAGCGCGGCAAGATCCTGCGCCGTGCAGTCCTCAAGCACGCCGGTCACGCCGGTCATGCGCTTTAGGTCGCTGTCGTGAAAAACGGCGAGCGTGCCGTCGCGCAGCAGATGCACGTCCAGCTCCGCGCCGTATCCGTGCCGGATGGCGCGGCGAAAGGCCGCAAGGGAGTTTTCCGGCACGCTGTCGGCGCTGCAATGCAGCCCGCGGTGGGCATAGCGCCGATGCTCCAGCGCCGCCCAGCTCGGATGGTTGGCACGGCTGTTGAGAAAAAAGAGCCAGACGGTGAGCAGAAACAGTGTGAAAAGGATAACGAATTGTAGAGTCTGCACGAAAAATCACTTCTTGTTATTGGAAATTGCCGAATTCAGTCGTCCATATCCTCAAAGGCGGCCAGACCGCTCTTGGCCTCAGCTCTGGAATCGCCGTGGCGCACGAAGCACATCGTGACAAAGGACGCGCCGACGAAGAGCGCCGCGTAGGGGAAGAGCACGCGGTAGCTGATATGACGCATCAGCGTGCCGGCGAGCACCGGCGTGACGACCTGCGCCGCCATGGAAAAGGTATAGTAATAGCCGGTGAATTTGCCGATGTCGCTGCCGCGGCACATCTCCAGCACCATCGGGAGCGAGTTGACGTTGATGGCCGCCCACGCAAAGCCCACGAGGGCAAAGCAGACGAACATGACGGGATGAATGGTCGAGTAGAGCGTGGTGAGGAAGTAGAAGGTCAGGAACATCGCGGCGAGCAGGGCGCAGCCGAAGAGAATGGTCTTTTTGCGGCCGATGCGCGAGGCGAGCTGACCGATGGGAATGTAGCTGACGACCGCGCCGGCGGTGGCAATGAGCAGGCAGGTGGACGCGCCGCCGAGCCCCTGTCCCATGACTGCGCCGACGTAGGTGGACCACCAGGTCGTCACACCGTTGTAGCCGATGTACCACAGCGCGATAGACACGAGCAGAAAGCCAAGGCTTCGCTTGACGGGCTTAGGCAGCACCTCATTGCCGCTGCCGTCGTCCTCGGTGAGGTTCCACTCGGGATGCTGCGCCTCGAGCGCGCGCGTCTCCGCGGCGAGCTTCGGCTCCTTCACCGTCAGGAACAGCACCGCGACGCTCACGAGCATGACGGCGGAAACGACGAGGAAAAGCGGCTGATAGTTGACGTGGGCGAGGCCCGCGATCTTGGCGTTCGGGTACATCACCGCCGCGACAGCCAGATAGATGATGCCGCCGATGGCGCCCATGAGGTTGATGATGGCGTTCGCGCGTGAGCGCAGGGGGTTGGGCGTCACGTCCGGCATGAGGGCGACGGCGGGCGAGCGGTAGGTGCCCATCGCCACAAGCAGCAGGCCCAGCACGGCGGCGAAGCCGACGAGCTTCCCGGTCGAGGGAGCTGCGGCGTAGCGGTTATCCAGCACCGGCAGCAGGTTCATCAGCACGGCGGCGCAGGCCGTGCCGAGGAGGATGAAGGGCATCCGGCGGCCGATTTTGGTGCTCGTGCGGTCGGAGAGCGCGCCGAACAGCGGCAGCAGAAAAAGCGCCAGAATGTTGTCCAGCGCCATGATCGCGCCGGAGATCGTCTCATTCAGGCGGAACGTTTCGGTCAGGATCTTGGGGATGACGCTGTCGTACATCTGCCAGAAGGCACAGATGGATAAAAACGCAAGGCCGACGAGGATCGTGCGGCGATGATCGAGCTTCATGCGCAGGGTCTCCTTTTGTAGCTTTCTCGGGAGAAACGCGGCGGCCGGAGCGGAAAGGGAAGGCCCTTTCCACCTTGACCACCCGTTAGGATAGCACAAAAGCGCGGCGTTGACAAGCGCCGCGTTTTCGTTTAACACTTTTTTAAGATTTCAGCTCGCGGACCGCTCGCCCGTGAAGCTGACGTTTTGCAGCCGGAAGTCCCTGAGGGGCTGGGAATGGCCGCTGACCTCCAATGCGTGCATGCTTTCTTTCTCTTTCTCAATAGACCTTGTCATAATGCCAGTAGAATACGGTGTAGAGCAGGCTCTGCAAGCAGGTCAGGCCGCAGAGCACCTGTCCGACGAGCGGCCGGTCGAACACAAGGATCGCCAGCAGTCCGGCTGCAAGCTGAACGTAGATGCTAATGAAAAAAGCCATGCTGCGCGCCTTGTTTGCCACATACGCCGTGCGCTCGTCGCGGAGTGAGGCCTCATAGTCCGCCGCCTTTTCCGGATCTCGGCTGAGACGGCGCACCCGCAGCAGCCGCGCCGCTCCCACGCCCATCAGTGCGCCGCCGAAGCCGCTGATATAGCTGCCGTATTCCGTCTCCCCCAGCAGCAGCCCCGCAAGAAAGAGCGCCGCGCCGATGCTGAGCCACAAAATGCCGAATTTTTTCTGTTCCTTCAATTTCATACTTCTTCCTCCTCAAAAAGAAAGATGTCCTCGATCTGCGTGCCGAACAGCCTTGCGATGGCGTGGGCGAGCAGGATGGACGGATTGTACTTCCCGCTTTCCAACGAGATGATGGTCTGGCGCGAGACGCCGAGCGCCGCGGCAAGCTGCTGCTGCGTCATGCCCCGCTCCTTCCGCTTTTGTTCAATGATATTTTTCATGCTGTGCTCCGTTCTCAGAAAGTCAAGCTTGCTTTACATTCATGAGCATAACACTTCATCGGCAAAATGTCAAGTATCTTTTACATTTTTATTTTGCGATTGATTTTAGGCGCGGCCTTTGCTACAATAAATTGAATCTGTTTTTTCACAGGAGGCTGCCGCCATGAACATCAAGATCGCACCGTCCATTCTCTCCGCCGACTTCGCCAATCTCGAGCGGGACATTCGGAAGATCGACACCGCCGACTACGTCCATGTGGACATCATGGACGGCGAGTTCGTGCCGAATATCTCCATCGGCATCCCGGTGGTCAAGGCCATCCGGCCCGTGACCGGGCTGCCGCTGGACGTGCATCTGATGATCACCAAGCCCGTGCGCTACGTTGAGCAGTTCTGCGACGCGGGCGCAGACCTTGTGACCGTCCACGTCGAGTCCGACTTCCCCGAGAACATCCACGCCGCGTTGGAGAAGATCCACGCGAAGGGCAAGCGCGCGGGCATTGTGCTCAAGCCCAACACCCGCGCCGAAGCGGCGCTGCCGTACCTCAAGGAGTGCGACATCGTGCTGGTGATGACGGTCGAGCCGGGCTTCGGCGGGCAGAAGTTCATGGCGGACATGATGCCCAAGGTCGCGCAGCTGCGCGCGATGCTCGACGAGGTCAACCCGGACTGCGAGCTGGAGGTGGACGGCGGCGTGGACACCGCCACGCGCGATGCCTGCGTGAATGCGGGCGCGAACGTGCTGGTCGCGGGCAGCGCGGTCTACAAGGCGGCGGACATCCCCGCAAAGATCAAGGCTTTGAGAGAGGGTTAACAAGGTATGGAGTATTTTCCCGCAGCGCTGGAAAAGCTGGTCGAGCAGTTCGCGCGGCTGCCGGGCATCGGCGGCAAGAGCGCGCAGCGGCTGGCGTTCCATGTGCTGAGCCTGACGGACGCGGAGGCGCAGGAGTTCGCCGACGCCATCGTGGAGGCGAAGAAAAAGGTGACGTGCTGCCCTATCTGCCGCAACCTGACGGACGGGGGGCTCTGCCCCATCTGCGCCTCGCCCAAGCGCGACGAGCGCGTGATCTGCGTGGTGGCGGACGCCCGCGATGTGGCGGCCCTTGAGCGCTCGCGCGAGTACAGCGGGCGCTACCATGTGCTCCACGGCGTCATCTCACCGATGAACCACGTCGGTCCCGACGATCTGGAGATCAAGTCTCTCGTCGAGCGCGTCGCCGCCGGCGGCATCGACGAGGTCATCATGGCGACCAATCCCGACACGGAGGGCGAGGCCACGGCGATGTATCTCGCACGGCTGCTGCGCCCCTTTGGCGTGAAGGTCACCCGTCTCGCCTACGGCATCCCCGTGGGCGGGCATCTGGAATTTGCCGACGACGCGACGCTCATGCGCGCGCTCGAGGGACGGCGCGAGATCTGAGGAGGACAATGCTATGACGGCAAAGTTAGAGCTGTACCGCGTGTTCCGCGAGGTGGCGGAGACGGGCAATATTTCCGCCGCGGCGCAGAACCTTTACATTTCGCAGTCCGCGGTGAGCCAGAGCGTCAAGCAGCTCGAGGGCGCCTTACAGACGCGGCTGTTCATCCGCTCCCCGCGCGGCGTGACGCTCACGGACGACGGGCAGATGCTCTTTGAGCACGTCCGCAGCGCGATGGGCCTTTTGGAAACGGGCGAGGAAAAGCTCGCGCAGACGCGCGCCCTGCAGATGGGCAAGCTCGTCATCGGCGCGAGCGACACGGTGACGAGCCAATTTCTGCTGCCGCACCTCGACTCGTTCCACAAGAAGTACCCGAACATCCATATTCAGATCATCAGCGGCCGCAGCCACAAGGTGCTCGGCCTGCTGCGCTCGGGCAAGGTGGACGTGGCGTTCGCCTCGTCGCCGAGCGAGGACGAGGGACTGAGCTGCGTGCCGTGCTTTGCGACGCACTCGTGCTTCGTCGCCGCGGCGGACTATCCCTGCGACTTTGAGCGCGCCTATTCGATGCAGGAGCTTGCGGCGCTGCCGCTCATTCTGCTCGAGCGCAAGGCCAGCTCGCGCGTGTATCTGGAAAAATACTTCCTTGCGCACGGCGTTTCCCTTTCGCCGGAGATCGAGCTGGGCGCAAGGAGCCTGCTCGTGGACCTCGCCCGCATCGGCTTCGGCGTGGCGGGCGTGACGCGGGAGTTCGTGACCGCGGAGCTGGAGAGCGGCGCGATCCGCGAGCTGAAAACCGACTTTGAGATCCCGCCGCGCTCCGTCGATATGTGTACGCTGCGCGACGTGCCGCCGAGCGCGGCGACCGCGCGCTTCACGCAGGAGGTCGCGCGGCGGGTGCAGGCCGGAGAAAGGGGCTGACGAACCATGCGGAGATTTGATACCGTCCTATTTGACCTTGACGGGACGCTGCTCGACACGCTCGAGGACATCTGCGGTGCGGCGAACCACACGCTGCGGGAGCTGGGCTATCCCGAGCGGACGCTCGCGGAGATGCGGCGCTTTGTCGGCAACGGCGCGGAGATGCAGATGCGCCGCGCCCTCGGCGCGGACGCGGACGAGGAGACCGTCGCGAAGGCGCTCGCGCTTTACAAGCCTTACTACGCCGCGCATTGCCAGATCAGGACGAAGCCCTACGCGGGCGTTTTGGAGCTGATGGCAACGCTCAAGGCGGAGGGCTTCCGCCTCGCGGTGGTGTCCAACAAGCCGGACGAGGCGGTGCGTCCGCTGGTCGCGCAGCACTTCGGTACGCTTGCCGACATCGCCATGGGCGAGACGGCGCAGCGCCGCCGCAAGCCCGCGCCCGACATGGTGAACGACGCGCTCGCGGCGCTCGGCGCGGACAAGTCCCGCGCGGTCTACGTCGGCGACAGCGAGGTGGACATCGAGACGGCGCGAAACGCGGGCATCCCCTGCATCTCGGTGACGTGGGGCTTCCGCGACCGGGAGCAGCTGCTCGAAGCGGGAGCAGCTGAGTTGGCCGCCGATGCAGGCGAGCTTCATGCGCTGCTGGAAAAATGAACCAAGGCACAAAAAGCGCAGACCCGCTCGGGTCTGCGCTTTTTCGGTTATTTCGGAATATTATGGACTTTACAGATGCAGCACGCGCTCCTTGATCTCCTGCGTGCGGCCCTGGTTCCAGAACTGGGTGCCGATGTAGCCGCAGGTACGGCGGGCGACGTTCATCTTGTCCTGATCGGTGTTGCCGCACTTCGGGCAGCGCCAAATGAGCTTGCCGCCGTCCTCGACGATCTCGATCTCGCCGTCCCAGCCGCAGACCTGACAGTAGTCGGACTTGGTGTTCAGCTCGGCGTAGATGATGTTGTCGTAAATGAACTTCATCACCTGCAGCACGGCCTCAAGGTTGTTCTGCATATTGGGGACCTCGACGTAGCTGATCGCGCCGCCGGGCGAGAGGTGCTGGAACTGCGCCTCAAACTTGAGCTTGGTGAAGGCGTCGATCGGCTCGGTGACATGGACATGGTAGCTGTTGGTGATATAGCCCTTGTCGGTCACGCCCTCGATGATGCCGAAGCGCTTTTGCAGGCACTTGGCAAACTTGTAGGTCGTGGACTCCAGCGGCGTGCCGTAGAGGGAATAGTCGATGTTCTCGGCAGTCTTCCACTCCTTGCACTTGTCGTTCATCTTCTGCATGATGGACAGGGCGAACGGCGTGGCGGCGGGGTTGGTATGGCTCTTGCCGGTCATGTACTTCACGCACTCATAAAGCCCGGCGTAGCCGAGGGAGATGGTGGAGTAGCCGTCGTAGAGCAGGCGGTCGATCGGCTCGCCCTTCTTGAGACGGGCGCAAGCACCGTACTGCCAGAGGATGGGCGCGGCGTCGGAGAGCGTGCCGCGCAGGCGGTCGTGGCGGCAGCGGAGCGCGCGGTGGCAGAGCTCGAGGCGGTCTTCAAAAATATCCCAGAATTTTTCGATGTTACCGCCGGAGGACAGCGCGACATCGGGCAGGTTGATGGTCACGACGCCCTGATTGAAGCGGCCGTAATACTTGTGCTTGCCCGGCTCGTAGTTGCCGGCGTTGGCGATGTTGCCCACGCCCGCGTCGGTGAAGCGGTCGGGCGTGAGGAAGCTGCGGCAGCCCATGCAGGGATACACGTCGCCCTTGAGCTCGAGCATCTTCTTTTCGCTGATGTAATCGGGCACCATGCGGCGCGCCGTGCATTTTGCGGCGAGCTTGGTGAGATAATAGTAGGGCGAATCCTCGTGGATGTTGTCCTCCTCAAGCGTGTAGATGAGCTTGGGGAAGGCGGGCGTGACCCACACGCCCTGCTCGTTCTTCACGCCCTCGTAGCGCTGGAGCAGCATCTCCTCGATGATGAGCGCGAGATCGCGCTTCTCCTGCTCGCTGCGCGCCTCGTTGAGGTACATGAAGACGGTGATGAAGGGGGCCTGTCCGTTCGTAGTCAGGAGCGTGACGACCTGATACTGGATCGTCTGCACGCCGCGGCGGATCTCCTCGCGCAGGCGCTTTTCCACAATACGGGCGATCTTCGTCTCATCCTGCGCGACGCCAAGCTCCTCGATCTCGGCAAGCACCTGCTTGCGGATCTTCTGACGCGAAACGTCCACAAAGGGCGCGAGGTGCGTGAGCGAGATGCTCTGCCCGCCGTACTGGTTGCTCGCCACCTGCGCGACGATCTGCGTGGCAATGTTGCAGGCGGTGGCGAAGGAATGCGGACGCTCGATGAGCGTTCCGGTGATGACGGTGCCGTTCTGCAGCATATCCTCGAGGTTCACGAGGTCGCAGTTGTGCATGTGCTGGGCATAGTAATCCGTGTCGTGGAAGTGGATGATGCCCTCCTCATGTGCCTTGACGATGTCCTCGGGCAGGAGGATGCGGTTGGTCAGGTCGCGGCTGACCTCGCCCGCCATGTAGTCGCGCTGCGTGGAGTTGACGACGGGGTTCTTGTTGCTGTTCTCCTGCTTGGCCTCCTCGTTGTTGCACTCGATGAGGGTGAGGATCTTGTCGTCCGTCGTGTTGCTCTTGCGCACGAGCGAGCGGGTGTAGCGGTAGGTGATGTAGCGCTTGGCGACCTCAAACGCGCCGTGCGCCATGATCTGATGCTCGACGAAGTCCTGGATCTCCTCGACCGTGGGGGCGCGGCCCAGACCCTGACAGGCCAGCTCCACGCTTTCGGCGATGCGCTGGATCTGGACCGGCGTCATGCGCGCGTCCTCCTCTGTGGCGGCGTTTGCCTTGGTGACGGCGGCGATGATCTTGACGATGTCGAACTCGACCTCCGCGCCGTTTCTTTTGATGACCTTCATGGCTGGCAGCTCTCCCTTACTCTAAAATATCCGATAAAATCTATCCTACAACACAATATCTTGTGGCAGTTGACCGTCTGCATTTCAAATTATGGCATACTCTCGCGCACAATGCAAGAGGTTTTTGAAATTTTCTCACAATATCTTGTGGTAGCCGAAAACAAGTATAGACTAAATGTGGTGGAATTGCCGTAGCTTTTGCAACAAAGCCGATAAATCGCGGCACTTTTTTCCCGTTTTTCCGCCGCACAGAAAATTTACCTTGCAAAAAGCGAACACTTCTGGTATTATACCAGTCTGTGGGTCTTTGCTTGAGCCCGCAAGAACGAAAGAAGCCTTTCGGAGGTCATGATAGATGGCAGCAAAAAAGAACGATCCCAGGCGTGAGGCGCGCATCGCCAAGAATAACCGCAACCTGAACAGCGCCCTGACGCTCTTCACCGCCGGTTTCATTGCAGAGTTTTACCTTCTGCTCATCAACCAATACTTTGTCAAGGGCTCCGTCGATCAGGTCGTTGCGATCGCAGGTTATCTTGAGGTCATGGCCATTGTCGGCGCGGCCGCGTTCGGCGCGGGCGTTGTGCTCACGGCCATGCGCCGGAAATGGACGCGCTTTGCCGCGGCCGGCAAGTGGCTGCTGGGTCTCGGCCTGTTCTTTGGCGTGTCCTCTCTCCTGATGCGCAGGGTCTACCCGATGGGAACGACGGTCATGTGCATTCTCGTGCCCGTGCTGATGCTGCTGGCGGTCGTGTTCCTGCTCTATCAGCACGAGTTCGCCGTGCAGACCATCGCCCTGACGCTGGCAATCGCCTCCGCTGTTCTGCTCAATCACGGCAGCTCCTCCATGCCCGCTCTGGTGACCGCCTTCTGCTGGGCCGCTATGGTGTTCGTTGCCGCTCTGCTCGTGCTGACCGTGATGCTGCAGAAGCATGAGGGTTCCTACAAGGGGACCGCCATTTTCCCCGCCAAGACCAATTATGCGCTCACCTGCGCGGTGCTGGTGCTGAGCATCGCCGCCATCGCGGTGTCGCTGTTCGCGGGCCTCGCGTACTATGTGATCTGGGGCGCGGCGGTGCTGCTGTTCGTGCTGGCCGTTTGGTACACGGTAAAGATGCTGTAAAAACCGAACACAGAGGAGGGACGCGCGGGCGTCCCTCTTTCTTTTTTCCTCCGCTTGCATTGCCGTGGGGGATTTGCTATAATCATATCACTGTTTTTTCCAATTCATTTCGTGAGGTGTTTTTTATGCATGAGCTTGAACGTCAATATCATATCCACTGCGCACAGGGCGAGGTGGGCCGCTATGTAATCCTGCCCGGTGACCCGGGCCGCTGCCCGTCCATCGCCGCGCTGTTCGATAATCCCGTCAAGGTCGCGCAGAACCGCGAGTACACCACCTACACCGGCACGCTGCTCGGCGAGAAGGTCTCGGTCTGCTCCACCGGCATCGGCGGCCCCAGCGCGTCCATCGCGATGGAGGAGCTGCATCAGCTCGGCGCGGATACCTTCATCCGCACCGGCACCTGCGGCGGCATCGACATCAACGTGAAGTCCGGCGACGTGGTCGTCGCCACCGGCGCGATCCGCTACGAGCACACCTCGCTGGAGTATGCGCCCATTGAGTACCCCGCCGTGGCAAACTTCGACGTGACGCTCGCGCTGCGTCAGGCGTCGGAGAACCTCGGCTACCGCACGCACACCGGTGTCGTGCAGTGCAAGGACAGTTTCTACGGGCAGCACAGCCCCGAGAAGAGCCCCGTCTACTATGAGCTTCTGCAGAAGTGGGAGAGCTGGAAGCGTCTCGGCGTCAAGGCCAGCGAGATGGAGTCTGCCGCGCTCTTCGTCGTGGCCGACGCGCTTGGCTGCCGCTGCGGCTCGTGCTTCCATGTGGTCTGGAATCAGGAGCGCGAGAAGGCCGGTCTCGATCAGGACATGAGCGAGGACACCAGCTCCTCCGTCAAGGTCGCGGTCGAGGCGCTCAAGCTCATCATTCGCCGCGACCACGAGCTCGCGGCGCTGCCGAACCATGAGCAGAAGCTGCTGGACAAGTAAAACCGCTTTCCGGAGGACTGTACCATGAGCAAAAAAGTCATCGGCATCCTCGGCGGCATGGGGCCTCTGGCGACCGCCGACCTCTTTCAGAAGATCACACTGCACACCGTCGCCGCGTGCGACCAGGCGCATCCGCGCGTGTGCATCGACTCGAACACGGACATTGCCGACCGCACGGCGGCGCTGCTCCACGGCGGCGAGGACCCCGTGCCGGAGATGATCAAGAGCGCGAAGCGGCTCGAGAGCATCGGTGCGGATTTCCTCATCATGCCCTGCAACACCGCACACAACTACTATGAGCAGGTCTGCGAGGCCGTGACCATTCCCGTGCTGCACATGATCGCGCTCACGCGCGACGCGCTGAAGGAGCGCGGCGTGAAGTGCGCGGGGCTGCTCGCGACCGACGGCACGGTGCAGACCGGCATCTATCAGCGCACCTTTGAGCAAAGCGGCGTTGCATTGCTCACGCCGGACAGCGCCGCCGATCAGGCCGCGGTGATGGACGTCATCTACAACGGCGTCAAGGCCGGCGACCTGACGCATGACGTCACCGCGTTCCGCGCGGCCTGTGAGCATCTGCTCGCGCGCGGCGCCGAGGTGCTGATCCTCGGCTGCACAGAGCTGCCGCCCGCGTTCGAGCTTTACCATCTCGACTATCCAAACGTTGACCCCACGCTGGAGCTGGCGCTCGGCGCCATCCGCGCGGCAGGCTGCGAGACCAAATAAATGTTCAGGACCCCGCTGCGCGGTCTGCGCCGCCGTACCGGCTGTCCCTTCGCTGTGCGGCCGGAAGGAGATGTTTTTTCATGGATGAGAGAAAGCTGCTGATCGCGGACGATTCCGAGCTGAACCGCGCGATCCTTGTGAGCGTGTTGGAGAAGAACTTCGATATTCTCGAGGCCGCCGACGGCAAGGAGGCCATCGCCACGCTCGCGGCGCACGAGGGCAATATCGCCGCGCTGCTGCTGGATGTTGTGATGCCCGAGGCGGACGGCTTCGAGGTGTTGGAGGAAATGAACCGCCGCGGGTGGATCGACGAGATCCCCACCATCATGATCTCCGTGGAAACGGGCGGCAGCTACATCGACCGCGCCTTTCAGCTCGGCGCGGCGGACTATGTCAGCCGTCCCTTCGTGCCCAATATGATCCGCCGCCGCGTCATCAACGCCATCCTGCTCCACACCAAGACGCGGAAGCTGACGGGACTCATCGCCGACCACTTCTACCGCCGCGAGCGGAACACCGACATTCTTGCCGCCATTCTCGGCTACGCGGTGGAGGCACGCAGCGGCGAGAGAGGCACGCACATGACAAATGTCAGCCGCATCACGGGACTGCTGCTGCACCGCCTGCTGGAACGGACGGACCGCTGCCCCATCGGGCCGGAGGATATCGAGACCGTCTGCATCGCCTCGAGCCTGCACGATATCGGCAAGCTCCTCATCCCCGAGGGCATCCTGACCAAGCCCACCGCGCTCACGCCGGGTGAGTTCGACATCGTCAAGCAGCACACGCGGCTGGGCGCGAAGATCATCTCCGACCTGCCGATCTATCAGAATGAAACGATCATCAAATACGCTCTTGAGATCTGCCGCTGGCACCACGAGCGCTGGAACGGCGAGGGCTATCCTGACGGCCTCAAGGGCGAGGATATCCCCATCGCCGCGCAGGTCGTCTCTCTTGCCGACGCTTACGACGCGCTGACGAGCAAGCGCTGCTACAAGGAGGCGCTTTCCCACGAGAAATCGCTCGAAATGATCCGCGGCGGCGAATGCGGCAACTTCAACCCGCTGCTGCTGGAATGCCTGAATGACATTGCCGACACCCTCAAGCACAGCGCAGGGGCCGAGGCCGCCGCGGAGCCGCCTGCGTACCGTTGGGCGAAGGAGCTCATCTGGAAGCCGGACGGCAGTCGGCAGGAGCTCTCCTCTGCGCGCATGACGAAGCAGGTGGAGCAGGAGCTGTCCAAGCGGCGCTTTTTCAGCGACCTGACGGAGGAGTTCTGGTTTGAATTTACCCGCCATCCGGACGCGGTCGCTCTCTCTGCCGGCGCGGCCCGCCGCACCGGTCTGCCGCGCGTCATCGTCGGCCCGCTCAGCTGTACGCAGCTCTGCTCGGTCGTGAGCGCAGACACGATCCAAGCCATGCGGGACCGCCTGCTCTGCGCCGCCTCCGACGAGACCTATTTGGAGTTTGAGACTGAGCTGACGCTCGACGGCCATCCCAGTCTCTGCCAGATCGCCATACAGATCACCTGGGCCTCGGACGAGCCGGGCCGCTTCAGCAGCCTTTTCGGCCGGGTGCTGGACATTGGCGAGCGCTGCCGCCGGCTGGAGGATTACCGGCAGGCCTTTGCCGCCCCTGTGCTTCATCCGGCGCTCCTGCCGGTCACAGTGGGCGCGGACCATGTGCTGCGCATCACGGGCGAACAAGTCATCGGCGTGCTGGAGAGCTGCCGCAGTATGTTCGACACCGTCCGCCTTGTGGACCCGGAGATCTGTATGCAGCTCACCGACACCTCAGACGGCGCGGTCGTGGAAAAAAGCGAGCACTGCTATGCCATCTGGAACAAGACGCAGCGCTGCGAGCACTGCATCTCGCAGGAGGTCATCCGCACCCGCCGTGCCCAGACAAAGGTCGAGGCCGTGGACGACAAGGTGTTCTACGTCCACGCCGTATGTGTTGAGGTGGACGGAACGCCCTACGCACTCGAGCTGGTCAGCCCCATCCGCATGGAGGACCTGCGCGGCGACGAGGACGCGAGCGTGCTCAATCAGCTGCTTCTGCGCAACCGGCAGGTCTACATCGACTCCGCCACCCACGTCTACAACCGCCGTTACTTCGACGACCGCCTGCGCGATCTGGACGGTGAGTTCACGCTCGCCATGCTCGACCTGGACCATTTCAAGCACATCAACGACACCTATGGCCATCTCGCCGGCGACGCCGCGCTTTCCCGCGCGGCACAGGCCATCCGCTCCGCGATCCGCACCGGCGACGAGCTGGTCCGCTACGGCGGCGACGAGTTCCTCCTGCTCTTCCACGATATGCCGCGGAACGTGCTGAAAAAGAAGCTGGAAAGCATCCGCGCCGCGGTGGAAAGCCTTGAATTTCCGGAATACCCCGGCCTGCGCATCACCGTGAGCATCGGCTGTGCACACGCCGTCGGTCCGCTCGCCGACACCGTTCAAAAGGCGGACCAGGCACTCTACCATGCCAAGGCTGCCAAAAACCGTACTGTGCTCTACAAGGAGGACCTCCAATGACCATCCGCGAATTTTACACGCTCGTCGGCGGCAGCTATGACGACATGTCTGAGCGCTTCCCGAGCGACGCGCTCATTCTGCGCTTTCTGACCATGCTCCCGCAGGACGGGAGCATGGAGCTGCTTGCCCGCTCGGTGGACGCCGCGGACGCGAAAACCGCGTTTCGCGCGGTCCACACGCTCAAGGGCGTCGCGCTCAATCTGGGCTTGACCGCGCTCGCGGGCGTCTGCTCCGAGATGACCGAGGCGCTGCGCGGCAGCGATACGCTGCCCGCCTCCGCGCCCGCGCTCTTCGAGGCCGTGCAGCGCGAATATGACAAAGTGACCGGCGCGCTCGTGCAGCTCACCGCATGAGCGGCACGGAACGGCCCGCCCGCATCGAGCTGATGGACGCCCTGCGCGGCCTTGCCGTGTGCCTGATGGTGCTCCATCACTTTCTCTATGACCTGTGCGAATTTCTCGGCGCGCCGTGGTGGCTGTTCACCAACCCGGTGTTCGATGTGCTGCACTACTTCTTTGCAGGGCTGTTCATCTTCCTCTCCGGCATCAGCTCGGATTTCTCGCGCAGCAACCTCAAGCGCGGCGCAAAGGCGATGGCGCTCGCTCTCGGCATTACGCTCGTGACCTATTTTATGGATATGACCATCGTGTTCGGCGTGCTGCATCTGCTTGCAAGCTGTATGCTGCTCTTCGGCCTGACACGCGGATTCTGGGAGGCGCTGCCCGCATGGGTGCTGCCGGTCCTCTGTCTCGCGCTCATCTTCCTCACCGCGCCCTGCGCGGACGGCGTGACCACGCAGACGCCGCAGCTGTGGCTCTTCGGCTTCACCACGCCCGACTTCGCCTCGGCGGACTATTTCCCGCTGCTGCCGTGGTTCTTCGTGTTCCTGCTCGGCACCTGGGCAGGGCGCTATGTCAAGGCGGGCCGCCTGCCGCAGTGGTTCTACACAGCCAGAGCGCCGCGTCTCGCCCTCGTCGGGCGTCACGCGCTGCTCCTTTACGTTCTGCACCAGCCCTTGCTCTACGCGCTCACCATGCTGCTCCGGCTCATTTTTATCCGATAGGAGGTCCGCGATGTACTACGGAGAGATCAAAAACTGCGACATTGCCAACGGCGAGGGCGTCCGCGTGACGCTTTTCGTCTCCGGCTGCACCAACCGCTGCAAAAACTGCTTCCAGCCGCAGACCTGGGCGTTTGACTACGGTCAGCCCTTTACCGCCGAAACGGAGGAGGCTCTGCTGCAAATGCTCGCGCCCGCCTACATCAACGGTCTCACACTTCTTGGCGGCGAACCGTTCGAACCCGAAAATCAACGCGGGCTGCTGCCTTTTCTGCGTCTTGTCCGCGAAAGATTGCCGGGCAAGACCATCTGGGCTTTCACCGGCTTCACCTGGGAGCAGCTGCACACCGACGGCGCCCATCCCCGCTGCGAGGTCACGGACGAGCTGCTTTCGCTCGTTGACGTGCTCGTGGACGGGCGCTTTGTGGAAGAGCTGCACGACATCTCGCTCCGCTTTCGCGGCTCGAGCAACCAACGCATCATCGACGTACCTCGCACGCTGTCGAGCGGCGGCATCACACTCTGGGAGGATCAATAAACCATGGCTCAAGTCAAGATCAAGAAGTTAGACCCCAACGCTACCATTCCCACCAGCGGCTCCGCGTTTGCCGCCGGTTATGACCTCTACGCCTGCCTGAGCGGCGACGGCGAGGTGACCATCCCCGCGCACCACACCGTTATGGTGCCGACCGGCATCGCCGTGGCGCTGCCCGGGGGCACCTTCGGCGGCGTGTTTGCCCGCAGCGGACTGGCGAGCCGCGAGGGGCTGCGTCCCGCAAACTGCGTCGGCGTTGTCGACAGCGACTACCGCGGCGAGTGCCTTATCGCCCTCCACAACGACACGGAGGAGCCGCGCACCGTCCGCACGGGCGAGCGCATCGCGCAGCTCATCCTGCTGCCCTATCTGCCCATCGAATTCGACGAGGTCACCGATCTGCCCGAGACCGCGCGCGGCGAGGGCGGGTTTGGCTCCACGGGCAGGTGAGCGCGTATGAATCCAATGAACAGAGTCGCGCTCGTCACCGGCTCCTCGCGCGGCATCGGCCGCGCCATCGCCGCACAGCTTGCCCGCGAGGGCTATGCCGTCGGCATCAACTATTACGAGCGGCGGGATAAGGCCGAGGAGCTTGCCGCGCAGCTTGCCCGCGAGGGCTGCCGCGCGCTCGCCGTACAGGCGGACGTCTCGAAGCGTGACGAGGTCAACGCGATGGTCAAAAGAGTCGAGGAGGCTTTCGGCCCGATTTCCGTGCTGGTCAATAATGCGGGCGTCGCCGGTCAGGCGCTCTTTCAGGATGTGACCGACGCGCTGTGGGAGCGCTACTTCGCCGTCAATCTCAACGGCGCGCGCAACACCATTCAGGCCGTTCTGCCGCATATGCTGCACGAAAAGGCCGGCGTGATCGTCAACATTTCCTCCATCTGGGGCCAGCACGGCGCGAGCTGCGAGGTGACCTATTCCTGCACGAAGCACGCGCTCATTGGTCTCACGCGCTCACTCGCGATGGAGCTTGCTCCCAGCGGCATCCGCGTCAACTGCGTCGCCCCCGGCGTGATCGACACCGACATGGTGCAGGTGCTCGGGCCGGAGGTGCTGCATGACCTCGCCGAGCAGACGCCCCTCGGGCGTCTGGGCACGCCGCAGGACATCGCCAACGCGGTAGCGTTCCTCGCCTCGGAAAAGGCATCCTTCATCACCGGGCAGGTACTGACCGTGGACGGTGCGTTTGTCGGATAACCTCAACGAATGAAAGCAAGGGAAGCGAAGCCATTTCATGGCTTCCCTTCCCTTTTTCCCTCTCTGCCGCAAAAAAAGCGACGGTCTAAAGACCGTCGCTTCAGCTCGTCGAAAAAGTCCGGCTGGAGCTGGGCTTTTTCTGATAGATATG
>ERZ1673701.95-NODE-95-length-115085-cov-181.160749_pt1 | contig 115085 bp, 94 predicted proteins | sample MGYA00580231_ERZ1673701 | MGnify/ENA primary metagenome ERZ1673701 (study PRJEB41218, sample SAMN15661798) | gut metagenome | host: Homo sapiens | place: Canada: London | collected 2015-08-20/2019-03-30 | study: EMG produced TPA metagenomics assembly of...
TTGCATAGTAGTTTTGTCGTGTTTTATTTTGTGTTTGTGTTGTGGCTGTTCTCCGACGAGAGTCGGGGAACAGTTTTTTTTGTAGTTAGGGATTTTATTATACCTTTGCAACCGATTTTCGAATCAAGGGAATGGAACTTCCCTGTGATAAACCGCTAATGAAGTAGCTGATAGTTCCTGCCGAGGCGGGCCTTTTTCGAATGGCCGGCAGGAAGCATTGTATTTGCATCCGGGCCTATGCAGTGGCTGCCTTGGTTTTTGCGAAGACCAGAATGTAGGATGTAAGAAAATAACAGACAGTATGAAGACTTTGAAGAATCAGAATTATTGGTGGAAATTTGAGCAATTTCCTTTATTTCTTTATTTGTTTAAATGGCTTTTTCTTTCCGTTTTGTCCGGTGCGTGCATTGGCTCGGCTTCTGCCCTGTTGCTAGTGTCGCTGGAATGGGCCACGCAGTATCGTGAACACCACCTTTGGATTATTGCCTTGTTGCCATTGGCAGGATTGATTATTGGATTGATGTATCATTATCTTGCCGGATCTGCTTCCAGGGGAAACAATTACCTGATAGAGGAAATCCGCTCTCCTCACGACATCATTCCCTTTCGGATGGCTCCATTGGTATATGTCGGTACCGTACTGACGCACTTGTTTGGTGGTTCTGCCGGTAGGGAAGGCACTGGTGTGCAGATGGGAGGGGCGATAGCCGACCAGTTTTCTCGTTTATTCCGCATGCGGCGCAGAGACCACCGGTTGATGGTAGCCATCGGTATCAGTGCAGGTTTTGCTTCCGTGTTTGGTACGCCGTTGGCTGGAGCCGTTTTCGGTCTGGAGGTTATTGTAGTAGGCCGTATGCGTTACGAGGCCATCTTGCCCAGTTTCCTTTCGGCTGCGGTAGCCAGTATGGTGTGTCATGCTTGGGGAGTGGAGCATACCCATTATGTGATGCCGGAGGTTCCTGCGCTTGACGGAAGCAATCTGCTGTGGACTGTGGCAGTGGGTATCCTTTTCGGACTGGCGGCCATGCTGTTCTCGCGTTCCATCGGTTTCTGGTCGGGAGTGGCCAAGCGTATCAGTTACCCGCCATTGCGTCCGCTGGCAGGAGGTGTGGTGATAGCTGTTGCTGTCTGGCTGATGGGAACCACGAAATACATCGGCTTGGGTGTTCCCACCATTGTGGCTTCTTTCTCCGAACAGCAGATGTGGTATGATTTCCTGTTGAAAACGTTGTTTACCACCTTTACCATCGGAGTTGGTTTCAAGGGAGGAGAAGTGACTCCTTTGTTTTTTGTGGGAGCTACGTTGGGAAGTGCCTTGTCGGCTATCGTGCCTCTGCCCATGGGATTGCTGGCCGGAATCGGTTTTGTGGCCGTATTTGCCGGGGCAACCAATACGCCGATAGCCTGTACGCTGATGGGAATTGAATTGTTCGGGGCTGGTCCGGGCATTTATTTAGGAATTGCCTGTGTAGTAGCTTATCTGTTTTCCGGTCATACGGGTATCTATACGGCCCAGTTGATTGGAAGTCCCAAACACTTGGTTTACCTTCGGGAAAAGGGAAAAACTTTGGCTGAAAGAAGCTGATTGACGAGAATTTGAAATCAGACTGTAAAGATAAATTATCCTCGACTCGTTCGTGCGAAGACCTTGTCACGTTCGTGCGGAGACCTTGACACGTTCGTGATGAGACCTTGACACGAACGTGACGAGGTGTATGAATCAAGGCGCTTGATAAAATTTGCAGAGATTGTTTGGTCATAAACTTGAAAAATTCTATCTTGTATCGAGAATAAAAAAACAGACAGCTATGGAAATCAAGCATGATGAATCCCGGCAGGAGTTTTATGTGGAACTGGAAGGGCACCGGGCCCATGTGGCGTATCAGATTCACGATGAAGGATTGGACATACGGCATACCATTGTGCCGGAAGCTATTGGAGGAAGAGGCATTGCCTCAGCTTTGGTAAAGGCTGCCTACGATTATGCCCGTTGTAAAGGATTGAAGGCGGTGGCCACTTGCTCGTATGCTGTCATTTGGTTGCAACGGCATCCGGAGTATCAGGGAGAAGTGGGCGAGGATTATGCCGGACAAGGAACCTGTGCCCTATAAGGAAAGGGCACAGGCAGGCTGTTTTCAGACGCGGTAGATTTTCTTTTTCTTGATGAAGAACAGCCACCGCAGGAAAGATGCGGTGAAGGTATGGCTGAAGGAGTTGATTCCGTCCGTGCGGTCGTCAATGTCGTTCAGCAGTCTTTCTGCGTCTTTTTCGGCCAACATACCGCTGTTGACCATCTGCCGCACGGTGCGGCGTTCGTTGCTCAGCAGCATACGGATAGATTTGACGGTCAGTGCGTGCCCGTATGCTTTCGGGAAATTCTTCGCCAGATTGCCGATAAAGGTTCCCATACGGGTGATGTTGTCGTTTATCTCTGCGCGTAAGACTTCCAGTACGGGTTGCTGTTCACTGGTAATCCATTCGGACGACGTCAGGTCGTTCAGCAATTTCAGGCTTTCTTTCTGCAAGATGATGAATCCCCGACCCAGGTCGTAGACCACCGTGATGCGTTCACGGAAATAGAAGGTCATCCAGTTCTGGAGGTAAGGAAGTCCCCGCAGACTGTTCAGCACATCGGTCCGTTGGCAGAACTTGAAGATGGAGTGCCGCATGTTCAGCGGATACTTCCCGTCGTGGTCATACAGTTCGTCCAATGAGTTCATGAGTCGCAGAAAGACTACTTTCGAAATAACCCCTTCTTCATAAATCTGGCGGCAGACTGCCTTCTCTTTATCCAGCACGCGCAGACGGATTTCCGGAAGCATGGCCTGGTTCTGCGGATTCTTGGCCGGTTCCTGCGGGCGGCTGGTCATGTAGCTTTCCACCTTGTTCCAGTTAGCCCCCTCCAGGGCTTCTCTCTTCTTCAGGCTTTCCAAGTACTTTTCTGAATTTTCGCGAACCGATTTTTCAATGCGGTATTCCAGCATGGTACGAGCCGAAGGAATGTGTGTCAGTCCCAGTCGGTTCAGCAGTCCTCGCATGGTCGTAGCGTTGATGCACAAGGTCAGGGTCACAATGCCGGCTGTGAAGAACAGTACCTGACTTCGGATATCCTCGGGAATGGCCGGGGTATAGGAGACCATCAGGGCCAGCGTCATGGCCAGTGCCCCGCGAAGTCCGCCCCAGGTGAGGATGACCGATTCCCGTTTGGTCAGTCCGTATCCCAGCCGTTTCATCACCGGATAGAGCATCATAATCATGGCAAAGCGAATCAGGTTGAGGGCGACATAAAGGAGTAGGAGTATGCCGAGCGCACTCCAGGAGAAGTCCACTTTTTCCGCGATGACGATACCCACTAGAATGAAAATCAGCGTATTGGCGATGTAGGTCAGCAGCTCCCAGAAATGTTCCATGAAGGTGTTCACCTGAGGCTTCAGCCGTGGTTTCCCTACGTAGGTTACGGTCAGCCCGAAGGCTACGAGGGCAATAACGCCTGACACACCGAGATAGTATTGCGAGAGGATGAACGTGAGATAAGCTGCCAGGATGATGACACTGTTCTGCACCATTTCTTCCGAATTGATGCGGGTGATGAACCAGATGACGATGCGTGCCAGAAAGAATCCCAGCAGGGTACTGATGCCCATTTCCTGAATGAATGTGACGAGAGGAGAGGTATGGCTGGCTTCGCCCGACACGTAGGCCCCGAAGAAGAGCATGAAGCACACGATGCCTGTTCCATCGTTCAGCAGGGATTCCGCATCCACGAGGGTGGAGAAGCGTTTGCTGGTTTTCAGCTCGTGCAACAGGGCCACGACGGCTACCGGGTCGGTGGCACTGATTAAGGCACCGAACATGAGGGCAAATGCCCAGGTCCATGATTCGAGTCCGGGAACAAACGTGGCGATGCCCATAAGGAAGGCGCCTGTCAGCAGCATGCAGATGACGAGTCCAGGAGCAGCCAGCAGGGTGGCATTAGCCAGGGTCTTCTTGAAGATATGCAGGTTGAGTTCGTAGGCCGCATCAAAAATCAGGATGGGCAGGAACAGGTAGAGAATCAGGTCGGGATTGATGTTGGCTACAGAGTTGACGGCACTGTGCAGTTCCGGCATCGACTGGAACACTCCGGTGCGGTTCAGTACGCCGACAAGGATTCCGATGGCAAACAGTCCGACGGTGTAGGGAAGTCGGCTGTGCTTGAGCAAGGATTTCAGGATAGCTCCGATAATGAGCCCTCCGATGGTCAGCAGCAGAGGGGCAAGAAAGGTGTATTCTTCCATAGTTTGTTGTCCAATAAAAAAATGAGCATTTGAATATTTAACAAAGTTAAAAAATCAAATGCTCATAAACAAGTGGTTTGCTTCTTATTTCTCCTTTTGTCTTGCGATTTCTTCGGCCATCCTGCGTGCAGTGGCCCGGTCGGGCTTGCCGGTTCCGGTCTGTGGCAACTGCCGGATGTGGAAGATTTGCTTGGGTCGCCAATAGGGAGGAAGGGAATCGAATGCCTTTCTCAAGGCCGTTTCCGGGCAGGTGCCGTCCTCGTCTTCCAGCAGCAGTACGATGCGCTCCCCAAATTTAGGGTCGGCGACGGCAGTTATTTGGAAAGGAGTTGCTAAAAAGGATTTCAGCGCATTTTCCACCTCTTCAATCTGTACCTTGACGCCTCCCGTGTTGAGTGTGTTGTCTTTCCGTCCCAGAATGCGGAACTGTCCTTGTGCATTGAACTCACAGATGTCGTTGGTGGCCAGGATGTCCGGGCAGACAGCCGGGGCCTGAATGGTCAGGGTATTTTCCGCTGAAAGAGATAGTCTGACGTGTGGGAAAGGCGTGTACCAGTCGGAGGCCTCCGGACCGTTGAGGCGTCGCAAGGCAATGTGCGACAGGGTTTCCGTCATGCCATACGTACTCCATACGGCGTGTGGAAATGACAGCAGTTGCTTTCCCAAAGACGCATCGATGGCTCCTCCGCCGATGATGAGGTGGCGGATTTGCCGAAGGCATTCTTTTTCTTCGGCCACTTGCAAAGTATTGAATACCTGCATGGGAATCATGGCAGCGAAAACGGGAGCAGTGCTTGTCTGTGCCAGCGGATGTCCGCTGGGAGTGACTGGCAGCAAGTTCAATCCGGCCACCAGCGCACGGACTACTACCATCTTTCCGGCGATGTATTTCAGTGGCATGCAGAGTAGGGTCGTATCGCCGGGAGTCAATCCTAGAAAACTGACTGTCAGCATGGCGCTTTGCATCATGCGTTGTTTTTCTACCCGCAGCGGTTTGGGTGTTCCCGTCGAACCGGAAGTGTGTACCTGTACAGTATCGTTGTCGTCAAACCATTCACTTAGGAAATCGGCCAAAGAGGCTTGGAAACTCTCCGCTCCGTATCGGGCATAGAAGGTTTCCTGCAGGACACTGTGTTGTCCTTCCTGTAGGGTACGGGCCTCGGCAGCCGAATATTCCACTCCTTCTATCCGGATGTGCTGACGGGCAATGTCAGTGATAAATGTAGGATTGCTCATGTCAGGGACGATTCAGGAAAGTTAGAAAATCAGGGGCTTTTTCTTCGGGATGGAACCATAGGCAGTCGCCTTCAATGTGCAGCGGATAGTCGAGGTTGTCGGTAAAGAGCTGGCCGGTACCGAGTCCCTGTGGCATGGTCGGGTGAAGCGTGGCACACCATTGGGTGATGGCGTTCAGGCCGATGTTCGATTCCAGCGCTGAAGTCACCCAGTAGCCGATACCCCTTTCCTGGGCCAGTGAAATCCATTCTTCTGCCCCTCGGATGCCTCCGTGGAGCGACGGTTTCAGGATGATGTATTGCGGACGGATGGTATCCAGCAATTCTTTTTTCCGGCAGGTTTCGTTCACGCCAATCAGTTCTTCGTCCAGTGCGATGGGGAAGGGAGAGTCAGCGCACAGAGCCTTCATCGCTTCCCATTGTCCGGCCCGTATGGGCTGTTCGATGGAATGAAGCTGGAATTCGTTCAGTTGTGTCAGTTTCCTCAGGGCATCTTCCGGTCGGAAGGCTCCGTTGGCATCCACACGGAGTTCGATGTCGGAAGCGGAAAAATGACGGCGGATGTGGGCCAGCAGTTCCAGTTCCCGTTCGAATTCGATAGCCCCGATTTTTACCTTGATGCACCGGAATCCGGCTTTCATCTTTTCTTCGATGCGGCGGTACATCTCGTCAAAATTGCCCATCCAGATGAGTCCGTTGATGGGAATACCTTGTGTGCCCCGGCTGAAGGGAGTATCCCAAAATCTCAGGCTATGGGCCTGCAGGTGGGCAAAGGCCGTTTCCAGTCCGAAAAGGATGGACGGATAGGGGCGGAGTGCTTCGTAGTCGATGTGTCCGTCGGCTGCAGTCTTTTCACAGATTTCAGCCAGCAGCCGAGGGTAGTCGGGCAGGTCGTCACAGCTCAGGGCAGGCAGGGGGGCACATTCACCTACGCCATACTGTCCGGTTTCCGTGTCGGTGAGCAGCAGATACCAGACTTGCCGGATGTGGTACACTCCGCGGGATGTGCCGGCAGGTTGTTTGAAATGGAGGGTACGCGGAAATATTTTCAGTGAATACATGATACATTCTGTGAGGGATGAAACAATAAGCGGACAGAAAGCAAAAGCAAGTTTCGCTTTCTGTCCGGTAGAAATTTGTGGGATGAATCAATCAGGGGAATTTAGGATACTTGCTCCAGTCGGGTTTCCGTTTTTCAAGGAATGCTTTTCCGCCTTCCTGTGCTTCGTCGGTCATGTAATAGAGCATGGTGGCATCTCCGGCAAGTTCCTGGATACCGGCCTGTCCGTCCAGTTCCGCATTGAGTCCGGCCTTGATCATACGCAGGGCCAGCGGACTGTGTTGCATCATGGTTTCGGCCCATTCCACTACTTCATCTTCCAGCTGGTCGAAAGGCACCACCTTGTTCACCAGTCCCATTTCCAGTGCTTCCTGGGCAGAATACTGGCGGCAGAGGAACCAGATTTCGCGGGCCTTTTTCTGGCCTACAATCCGGGCCAGGTAAGAAGAGCCGAATCCGGCATCGAAGCTGCCCACACGAGGCCCTGTCTGTCCGAAGATGGCATTTTCGGAAGCGATGGTCAGGTCACAGACCACGTGGAGTACGTGTCCGCCTCCGATGGCATATCCGTTGACCATGGCAATGACCGGTTTCGGGATGGAGCGGATTTGTTTCTGTACGTCGAGCACGTTCAGGCGGGGTACGCCGTCGGTGCCTACATAACCTCCGTGTCCTTTCACGTGCATGTCGCCGCCGGAGCAGAAGGCTTTGTCGCCGGCGCCTGTCAGTACCACCACGTTGATGTCCTGACACTCACGGCAGATGAGCAGGGCATCGCTGATTTCGGAAGTAGTGGTCGGGGTGAATGCGTTTCTGTATCGCGGACGGTTGATGGTAATTTTGGCAATACCATGATAGAAATCAAACAGAATATCTTGGTATTCTTTGATGGTTTTCCATTCTCTGGGTTGTGACATAATGCTTGTTATTTTAAGTTGTGATAATATGTTTTCAGGTGTTCAATGTCCTTGTCTTTTTCTGTAAACACTTCCAGCAATATCGGTCGTGAAGTGATGGAAGGCTGGGTGAATGCTTCGACAGTCTGGTCCAGTTCCTCGTCGTTATGGGCGGAGAGGTAGTGGAAGCCACGGTCTTCGGCCCATGCTTTGGCCGAGGTGCGGTGCGTGGCCGTGATGAAACGTCGGCTGCTGTCCTGCATCTCCAGTCCCGGAAGGGCATGGAAGATTTCGCCTCCTTCGTTGTTGAGCAGGAGGATGCGTACGTTGCTTCCGTAGTTGGTGTTCCAGAGGGCATTCATGTCATAGAAGAAACTCAGGTCGCCGATAAAGATGAAATTGAGCTTGTCGGAGGCCGTAGCGTAACCGAGGGCCGTGGACAAGGAGCCTTCGATGCCGTTGGTTCCCCGGTTTGACAAAACTTCCACTTCCTGAGGGAGCGGGAACAGTTGGGCATAGCGTACCGTCGAGCTGTTGGCCAGGTGGAGCGAGCAAGGTGTCGGCAGGTGCCCGATGACTTTTCCGATGGCACTCATCTCGGAGTAGGGAAATTCGGCCTGCGGAATCTGCTTGGACAGGGCTTCCCAGGCGCGCGGGTATTCTGGAGTTCGGCTGTCCATCATCGGTGCAATCTTTTCCAAAAACTCAAACGGGTCCATTTCGATGACGGTGGTCAGAGAACCGAAAAGGTCGGCTACCTGCCCGTCGGGAGTTACGTGCCAGTGTTCTACCGGTGGATGGCGGCGAAGGAATTTCTTGAGTCGTTTGGAGATGATATGTCCTCCGTATGTGATGAGCAGTTCCGGACGCATCTTCTGCTGCGCTTCAAAATCCATAGAGCAGAGCAGCGGCTCGATGTTGCGGATGGGCTGTCCCGGAATGGTCTGGTTGCTGATGTTTTCGGTGAACCAGGCAAAATGCTTGTAGAGCATCTTGGTAGATTTCTTGTCGAACAGGTAAATCAGGTTCATCTGTCCCACCACCACCATGCGTCGCTGGTAACGGTTCAGCCGTTCGATGAGCGGCTGGTAGTCCTTGTCGTACACGTTCAGTCCCTGGTAACGGGTAATGACCCGTGCTTCGGGAAGTTCCGTTACCGGGAGTTTAAAGAAGGGCTCACTGATGGGAACGTTGATATGTACAGGTCCTTTCCCATGGTGGTCAAGTTCCATGAGAGCCTCGTTGATAAGTCGGTTGCAGTACCATTCGTCTTCTTCCGTCTGTACTTCGGGCAAGTCGACCGATTTTTTGACCAGGCTGCCAAACACCCCTGGCTGCGGAAGCGTTTGTCCGTCCATCTGGCCAATCCATGCCGCAGGGCGGTCGGCCGAAATCACTACAAGAGGGACTTGCTGGTAGAAGGCTTCGGCCACGGCCGGGTGAATATTCAGTAGGGCCGTACCCGATGTGCAGCAGATTGCCGCCGGTTGGCCTCCGTTCAGGGCCAGTCCCAAGGCAAAAAAACCGGCACTACGTTCATCGGTCATCGGATAGCAGGTAAACTCCGGAATGTTGACCAAGGTTTGTACGATAGGAATGTTCCGGCTTCCGGGGCATAACACAATCTTCTGTATGCGGTGAGCTTTCAGCAGGGCTACGAGCTGCAAGATATTTTTTTTGTCAGTATACATGATTCTTTTATATGTTTTAGATTGAGAGGATATTTCGCATGGTATTCATTTTCTGCTGCGTTTCTTCCCATTCCGAATCGGCCGTGGAGTCGGGCAGGATACCTCCTCCCGCATAAAGGGTGGCTGTATTTCCTTCCACGTGCATGCAGCGCAGGTTGACATATAGGGTGGTGTCGCCTTGCGGGTCCATCCATCCGATGATGCCGGAATAGAAAAGGCGGTCGTGCGGTTCCGTTTGCAGAATAAACCGGTAGGCTTCTTCTTTCGGCAGTCCGCAGACGGCAGGGGTGGGGTGCAGTTCTTGCAGCACATTGCCCAAGTGGTTTGTATCCTTCAGGCAAAAATGAAAGTCCGTTTTCAAATGTACCAGTTGACCGGCACGGGCCGTATAAGGTCCCTTTTCGGTCAGTTTGCTGCCGAATCTCTTGACGGTTTTACGGATGTATTCTCCCACGAAAGCCTGTTCTTCCTTGTTCTTTTTGCTCCAATCCGTAGGCATGACTTCTCCCTGCATGGGCATGGTGCCTGCCAGGGCTACGGTATGCCATTCCTCCTCGTGCCCGCTGAGGATGATTTCGGGCGTGCTGCCTATCCATGTGCCGGTAGAAGGGGTGTGGCACAAGGAAATCATCATGCGCGGGTAATTGTTGCAGGCCTGGATGAATGTGGTCAGTGGAGAAAATGCTTCGTGCAGTGGCTGGACGCTACTTCTTGAAAGCACCAGCTTACGGAACAGCTTTTCTTTCAGTGGCAGGATAAAGCGGCTGAATGTTTCGGTGTATTGCTCCTTTTCCTCTTTTTCAGAGGGTTGGAGTGTCGTATCCACCTCTTCTTTTTCTTTGGGGAAGGATTGAATTGGGTTCATGGACGCTGGATGGCGAGTCGTCCATTCCTGCAAGGCCTGTTTGATTTCTTCCCAGTCGTGTGCTACGATGTCTGGACGGATTAATATTGCAGGGCGTGTATGGGTCAGCTGGAACGGGGATAAAAGAAATCCTTTTCGCTGATTCAGTTCTTCCAGACTGTTTAGAAGGATGGGGCTCCCTTCTTCTTGCATGACCAGGATTGGCTCGTCTGTCCATGGAAGCCGGTATAGCGCAAAGCATACTTCTTGCCGCGTAAATGAATCGATGAGGTGGTGATAGATAGTTTCCGGAGTTTTCATGAACGTTTCTTGACTATTTGGTTGACGATGCGTGCAGTGGAAATCAAATTTCCCGTGGAGTTGGTGATATCTACATTCCACAAGTGAGAGGTGCGGCCACGGTGAATCAGTCGTCCTGTGGCAATTACATATTCTCCTTTGGGGACCATGCGGAGGTGGTTGGCACTGACCTGAATGCCGCAGGGCATTTCTCCAGGGCTGCACAATGGAATGGAACCGTGCCCGGCTACGATTTCTGCGAGGGCCAGTGAGGCTCCGCCATTGAGTATGCCAAATGGCTGGCAAGTCTTTTCGTCGACTGGCATTTGGGCTTTGACATATCCCTCTTCCATTTCGAGAAACTGAATGCCTAGATGAGCTCCCATGGAGTGGCTCAAATCAGGCAGTTCATAAGAGGATTTATCATTCATGGATGTGTTCAGTTTGTGGTTATAATTGCAAATGTACACATTTCCCTGCAAAACACGGGAATTCATGAAATAATTAAACATCTTATGGATGAGTTGGCCGAAATAGGGAATAATAAATTTTGTGTATTTGACGATTTGCTTTGTCTATCCATCAAACAGACTTATATGTAGTATGAAAAAAATAAACTTTTTTTGTCTCTTGGATTCTTTTTTGTTATTTTTGTTATTAATAAAGAGGGTATGAACTTAGTATGAAGTATTATTATAAAGTAGGAATAGGAGTTGGCCTTTTCTTTTTGTTTGTGATGATGGGATGCGGGAGGACAGAAAATAGGAACAAGGTCGACTTCTTTGAAAGATTTTATCAGCAGATGGAGAGAATCTCTGCCGATTCACCGGAACATGTCAGCCGGATGGTCGACCGGATTATTCCGTCTGTGAAAGATAGTACGATGTATTATCGTTTGTTGTTGTTGAAAGTAAGAAGTTGTTTTTTATCTTTTAGGCTGGACTCAGCCTCTTATTTGTTGGATAAGATTGGTGCTTTCTGTGATAAACATGCTGAAAGTCAAGATATAGCCCGTTTGTATGCAATGGTTTATAATGCGCGAGGGAATATTTGTGTGCGCACTTCTCAGGCGGATTCTGCTTGTCGGTGTTATTTGAAGTCTTTTGAATATGCCACTCGCGGTGGCAACCGGGAGTCTTTGCCCGATATATGTTTGAACCTGGCAGATGTGTATGTCAAGAAAGGACGTTATGACTTGGGAGCTTTGTGGTATAATCGTTCGTTGTCTATTGCCGACTCGCTGGATATGTCCGACAAGCAACGGTTTCCGGCCTATTATGGTCTGGCTCAAGTAAATATGGAGTTGAGGGATTTTGCTGCTTGTGATTATTATTATAACCTGGCATCGCGTTATTATGACCAGATGCATCCTTTTGAGAAGCATATTTATTTGAACAACCGGGGAAATTCATATTATTATCGTCAGGATTATGCAACCGCCTTGACGTATTTCCGTCGCTCATTGGGGGTGGTGAATCAATATCCGGATATGAATTTTGAGCGGAATCTGACCATGATTAATCTAGGTGAAGTGTTTCTGTTGTTGAACCATTTGGATTCCGCTTCTTATTATTTGCAGAAATGCCGGGGTTTTTTTGACTCTATTCACCATTCGACAGCTTTGTATTGCATTGATACGCAGTTGATGGAGCTGGCATTAAAGCAAGGAAATGTGGCTTTGGCTAAAGAACGCCTGAAACATGCCAAGAAATATGATCAGGTGGAACCCAATATGATTCATGTGCGCAACCGTTACTTGCAGCGGTATTATGAAAAGGTGGGTGACTATAAACAGGCCTATCATTATCTGAAGGAGAACCATCGCATGGATGATTCCATACGGAATGAGAGGGTGAAGATGCGGGCAGCAGAACTTGAATTGAAGTATGCACAGGACAGTACGTTGATGAAAAAGGAAATTTTTATCCGTGAGAAAGAAAATCAGGTACTTCAGCTGCACCAATGGATGTATATGATTGTGGGCGGATGTTTTTTGTTGATAGCAATCGCTTTTGTAATCATCTTGTATCGCAAGCGTTTGAGGGAGAAGGAGCAGTGGCGTATGCAGAATGCGATTACTTCATTGCGCCTGGAAAATGTGCGTAACCGGATTTCTCCCCATTTTGTTTTTAACGTGCTGAATCGTGAAATGAATCTCCACAAAGGAGAGGAAGAAAGCAAGAACCTGATTGGTTTGACAAAGCTGATACGTCGCAATCTGGAACTGACTGATTGTCTGGCCGTATCATTGGCTGATGAACTGGAGTTTGTGGATACGTATGTGGATTTGGAGAAAGAATCATTAGGGGCCGATTTTCATTATCAGTTGGAGCTGGATGAACGGATAAATTTGCAAGAGGTGAAGGTGCCTTCCATGCTGTTGCAGATACCTGTGGAAAATGCCATCAAGCACGGGTTGCGGTTGAAAGAAGGAAAGCGCTTGTTGATAATAAAAGTGCGTCGGTTGGAAGATAACCAAGTAGATATTGTGGTTTGTGACAATGGAGGAGGTTATCGTCAAGTGAGCGTAAATCACGGTACGGGAACCGGTATGAAGGTGATTACACAGACCATCCAATTGCTGAATACGTATAACTCACGTCCTATACTGGTGAAAATTAGTAATGTAATGGTAGGAGATGAGAATGAAATGGGGTGTGAGGTACGATTTGTGATTCCTTTGAACTATTCTTTTCAATTAAAGAAAATAAAAAAAGCATGAATGATAAAATTAAGGCTGTCATTGTAGATGACGAAGAAACGGCCATTGATAATCTTTGTTTTGAACTGAAGAAGTATCAGTGGATATCCGTGGAAGGGATTGCCCATAATGGAAAGTCAGGCATCCGTTTGATTGAGAAGGAACATCCGGATTTGTTGTTCTTGGATGTGGAACTCCCTGATATGCTGGGGATGGACGTGGCTATCAAAGTGCATGAGATTCAAAATTGGGACATGCATATTATTTTTTATACGGCGTATAACAAATATCTGATAGATGCTTTGCGTAATTATGCTTTTGATTTTCTTTTAAAGCCTGTGGACCCTAACGAACTGGCCATGGCTTTGGGACGTTTGCGGGAGACGGGTGTCAAGAATTCGACAAACTTCCTGATAAATAATGGCCGTGAGGGAGAAAAATCTTTTATGGTGGTGACTCCGATGGGCGATTTACGGGTGTTGCGTGTGTCTGATATCGGTTATTTCCGGTATGTGTCCGACCGGAAAATCTGGGAAGTGGCCTTGGCCAACGGTTCTTTTATACCTTTAAAACGGAATACAAGGGCAGAGCATCTCTGTGCATACGATTCGGCTTTTGTGCAGATTCATCAGTCGTATATCATCAATATGAATTATTTGTTGATGGTGCAGGGCGGACAGTGTGTGATGTATCCTCCCTTTAATGAAGTTGATGAGCTTCAGGTATCTAAAAAATACCGAAAAGAGATGATGGAGCGTTTTTGCCAGTTGTAATAAATTTGTTTTTTGCAACTTAGTGGCGAAATACAAACATTTGGTAGCAGATATGTAGTGTATGGTTCGCTGACCTTGTTTTAGAGTTTCTTCCATATTATAGATATTTTTATTTTTGCATTAAAACTTATTAATATACTAGGGTATGAGAAGATTTGGATGCAAGGGTTTGCTTCTGTTAGGGAGCATATTAATGTGGGGAGGAACTGCGGTACAGGCTCAGTATTTGCGTTCTTCTTATTTTATGGAAGGTACAAGTGCGCGTTTGCAATTGAATCCAGGCTTGCAGCCTACAAGGGGATATTTCAATATTCCTGTAATTGGCTCGTTTAATATGTCGGCTTCTTCTAATGTTTTGGGTACAAGTGATATCATTGATATCTTGGATTCTGGGAGTGATTTGTATTCAAATGATAAGCTGTTTGATCGCTTGAAGGCAGATAATCGCTTGAATGTGAACCTGAATACCGATATTTTATCTTTTGGCTGGTATAAGGGAAAAGGTTTCTGGAGTTTTAATCTGGGTTTACGTGCAGACTTTGGAGCAGCTTTATCCAAAGATATGTTTTCCATGATGCGTACGATGAATGGCTTCTCCTTGGAAAACATTGCAGGGCAAAAACAGCAATATAGTTTATCCAACCAGACCCTGAATATGAAAGCCTATGCTGAAATTGGGTTGGGTTATTCTCGGCAGATTACAGAAAAACTGACAGTGGGAGGACGGGTAAAAATCCTGTTGGGTCTGGCTCGTGCTGAAATGAATGTCAATAAGTTTGACTTGGAATTGGATGTACCCGATTTGAATCATTACGCTTCTTCGGATTATGCTTCTCGTGGAGAGCTGTCTCCTTCTGACTGGTATGGAAAAGGATATTCTTATGCAGCGGATGCAAACATGATTACGACCTTAAAGGGGGGTGGTATGACTTTTGATCAAGATGGCAAAATAGATAATTTCGACCTGGAGGCAGGAGATTTGGGAATAGCAGGTTCCGGTTTTGGAATTGATTTGGGGGCAAGTTACAAAGTTTGGGATAATCTGACTGTATCTGCTTCCATTCTTGACTTAGGTTTCTTGAAATGGAAAGAAAGTGAGACAACTGTGGCCACAGTAAGTGGGAGTGAAGATGTGACTATTACTCCAGACAATTATGACCATTATATCGGAGGTGATTTCTTGTCTTTGGAACGTTTTGACTTTAGAGAGGGTTCACCGGAAAAAGTAAAGACAAAAACTCATTTGTATTCTACTTTGTTGTTGGCTGGTGAATATGGCTTCTGGGATAATAAGTTGAGTGTCGGTGCGATGTACACTGCTCGTTTTACACAGCCGAAGACTTTAAGTGAACTGACTTTTTTAGCAACGATTCGTCCGAAAAGCTGGTTGAATGCAGCTATCAGTTATTCTCCGATTCAGGCTGGTGGTAAATCAATCGGTTTGGCGTTGAAACTAGGTTCATTATTTGTAGGTACCGACTACATGTTCTTTGGTGGTAATTCTAAGTCGGTAAATGGATTCCTGGGCATTTCTTTCCCTTTGGGTGGTCCGAAATCCTCTTCTGAATTATAAGGATAAAGTAAAGACAGTTATCTATTGCTATACGTATAGGCTGCCTTCCCAATTGTAAATGTGTATTGTCTGTTATGGGTTACATTGGGTTGGCAGCCGTTTTTATGGGTTTTTAGAGGGATAGTTCTTTTAACGCATCTCCATTTAGTTGGTAGATAGTGATTATTCCGTGTTCGTAACTTGCGAAAGTCGGAGGATTTCCTCCTTTAGGGAAAGTGATGGAGCCGGTATTGCAGATTATTCCATGTTCTGTTTTCTCCAGTTTCCACAGATGGGTATGTCCGTAGAAGAAGGCGTCATATCCGTTGCAGGGAAGCTTTTCTTCATTGTAGATGTGACCGTGTGTGAGGAATAGTTTTTTCCCTTCATCTGCCACTAAGGTGTAGTCCGATAAGATGGGAAAGTTCAGCAGCATTTGGTCTACTTCAGAATCGCAATTTCCACGGATGGCCACGATGTCTGAGGACATTTCGTTTAGTTTCTCGGCAATACCTTTAGGATCGAGTCCTTCTGGCAGTCCGTTTCGGGGGCCATAATTCAGAATATCTCCTAAGATGAGCAGCATGTCATAATGATGGACTCGGTAGAATTGCAGCACCTGTTCCAGGGCGGTCAGACATCCATGTATGTCTGATACGATTAGATATTTCATATATAAGGGTTAAATTAAAGCGATAGAAACATAGTGAAAAACGGGCATTTGTTATAAAAAAACGGCTACCTTATATAGGCAGCCGTTCTTGTTATGAGGGGCTAAATGAATTATTCAGCTTTTTCGTTGCTCCAGTCCATTGCAGCCATACGTTTGTATGAATCGTAACGTTTCTTGGCCATCTTTTCACAAGCGTCGAACAAGTCAGCAGCTTCGGTTGGATACTGTTTCATTACAGATGCGAAACGGACTTCACCTTTTAGGTAATCCTGGAAGTTATCCCAGTTCGGTTCTTTAGAGTCGAGTGAGAACGGATTCTTACCTTCGTCTTCCAAAGCCGGGTTGAAGCGCCACAAGTGCCAGTAGCCGCATTCTACAGCTTTTGCTTCTTCAGCCTGAGATTTGCCCATACCAGCTTTCAAACCGTGGTTGATACATGGAGCGTATGCGATAACCAATGACGGTCCAGGATATGCTTCAGCTTCACGGATGGCTTTCAATGTCTGAGCCTGGTCAGCACCCATCGCAATCTGGGCTACATATACATAACCGTAAGTAGTTGCAATCAGACCCAGGTCTTTCTTGCGTACACGCTTACCAGAAGCAGCAAATTTAGCGATAGCACCTAGCGGAGTAGCCTTAGAAGACTGACCACCTGTGTTAGAGTAAACTTCTGTATCCAGTACGAGGATGTTTACATCTTCGCCAGAAGCGATGACGTGATCCAAACCTCCGTAACCGATATCGTAAGAAGCACCATCACCACCGATAATCCACTGTGAACGTTTGATCAGGTAATCTTTGAATTCAGCGATAGTAGCGCAGTATTCGCATTTGTCTTTTGCAGCTTCTACCATCGGGATAATCTTTTCAGCAGCAGCTTTGCTCTTGTCTGCATCGTTGCGTCCGTCAATCCATTCCTGGAATGCTTCCTTGTATTCAGCCGGAGTTCCTTCAGCGGCAATCGCAGCTTTCATGGCATCTTCCAAACGGTTACGCAGTTTCTTGTTGGCCAATTCCATACCCAAACCGAATTCACAGAAGTCTTCGAACAATGAGTTAGCCCAAGCAGGACCCTGACCTTTTTCGTTGGTAGTGTACGGAGTTGAAGGAACAGAACCAGAGTAGATAGAAGAACATCCAGTAGCGTTTGCTACCATTTCACGGTCACCGAACAACTGAGAAATCAGTTTTACGTACGGAGTTTCACCACAACCAGAGCAAGCTCCAGAGAACTCGAACAACGGAGTAGCGAACTGAGAGTTCTTCACATTAGCTTTGATGTCTACCAAGTGCTGTTTAGACTTCACATTCTCTGAACAGTAAGTCCAGTTGGCAGCTTCAGGCAGCTGGCTTTCCAGATGTTTCATAGTCAAAGCCTTGCCACCCTTCTTCGGGTTGCCCGGACATACATCGGCACAGTTACCGCAACCCAGACAGTCGAGTACGTCTACCTGTACGCGGAAGGTCATACCGTCGAACTGTTTGCCGACAGCCTTCAGCATCGGGAAGTTTGCACCCTTCTGTTCTTCTGCATCGAGTACGAACGGACGGATAGCAGCGTGAGGACAAACGTATGCACACTTGTTACACTGGATACAGTTTTCAGGATTCCATTCCGGAACGAATGCAGCTACACCACGTTTTTCGTATTTAGCTGTTCCCTGATGCCATGTACCGTCTTCGATACCCTTGAATGCAGATACCGGCAGCAAGTCGCCATCCTGCGCATTGATTGGACGAACAACTTCGTTGATGAATGCAGGATCGTTGTTGGCAGCAGCAGCTTCCACTTCCAGGTTAGCCCAAGCCGGGTCTACAGTCAGCTGTTTGTATTCACCACCACGGTCAACGGCTGCGTAGTTCTTGTTGACTACGTCTTCACCCTTCTTGCCGTAAGACTTCACGATGAACTTCTTCATCTGTTCTACAGCCAAGTCTACAGGAATAACGCCTGTGATACGGAAGAATGCAGACTGCAGGATAGTGTTGGTACGGTTACCCAGACCAATTTCCTGAGCAATCTGAGTGGCGTTGATATAGTAAACAGTGATGTTGTTTTCTGCGAAATATTTCTTTACCTTGTTCGGCAGGTTCTTAGCCAGTTCTTCACCTTCCCAGATAGTGTTCAACAGGAAAGTACCGTTCTTGCGCAGACCACGGGTTACATCGTACATGTGCAAGTAAGCCTGAACGTGGCAAGCTACGAAGTTCGGAGTGGTTACCAGATAAGTAGAGTGAATCGGGTGATTGCCGAAACGCAGGTGAGAACAAGTGAAACCACCAGATTTCTTAGAGTCGTATGAGAAGTAAGCCTGGCAGTATTTATCTGTGTTGTCACCGATGATTTTTACAGAGTTCTTGTTGGCACCAACTGTACCGTCAGCACCCAGACCATAGAACTTAGCTTCGAATACACCTTCTGCACCGAGGGCAATTTCTTCTTTCTGAGGCAGAGAAGTGAAAGTCACGTCATCCACAATACCAATAGTGAAGTGGTCTTTCGGCATCGGGAGTTCCAGGTTTTCGTATACTGACAGAATCTGAGCCGGAGTAGTATCCTTTGAACCCAGACCGTAACGACCTCCTACAATCAACGGAGCGTTTTCCTGTCCGTAGAATACGTCTTTTACATCCAGATACAGCGGTTCGCCGTTTGCACCCGGTTCTTTTGTACGGTCAAGAACAGCAATACGTTTTACGGTCTTAGGCACCTTAGCCAAGAAGTGCTTAGCAGAGAACGGACGATACAAATGAACGGCTACCAAACCTACTTTCTTGCCCTGAGCAGTCAGGTAATCAATAGCTTCGCGAGTAGCTTCTGTCACAGAACCCATGGCGATGATGATGTTTTCTGCGTCTTCTGCACCATAGTAGTCGAACAGACCGTAGTTACGTCCTGTGATCTTGTTGATTTCGTTCATATATTCTTCTACGATTGCAGGAACTGCCTCATAGTAAGGATTACCTGATTCTCTGTGCTGGAAGAAGTGATCCGGGTTTTCAGCCATACCGCGTGCAACCGGTTTGTTAGGACTGAGGGCACGTTCGCGGAATTCAGCCAATGCTTTCTGGTCGATAAGCGGAGCCAAATCTTCGTTGTCCAGTTTTTCAATCTTCTGGATTTCGTGAGAAGTACGGAAACCGTCGAAGAAGTTAACGAACGGTACACGTGATTTAATTGTAGACAAGTGAGCTACACCCGCCAAATCCATAACTTCCTGTACAGAACCTTCACACAGCATAGCGAAGCCTGTCTGACGGCAAGACATCACATCCTGATGGTCACCGAAGATACACAGTGCGTGAGAAGCCAGTGTACGTGCAGAAACATGGAATACGCAAGGCAAGAATTCACCTGCGATTTTGTACATATTAGGGATCATCAGCAGAAGACCCTGAGAAGCAGTATAAGTAGTTGTCAATGCACCAGCCTGAAGAGAACCGTGTACTGCACCGGCAGCACCTCCTTCAGATTGCATTTCCTGAACCAATACAGTTTCGCCGAAGATGTTTTTACGACCTGCGGCAGCCCATTCATCTACATGTTCAGCCATAGTAGATGACGGAGTGATAGGGTAGATAGCAGCTACTTCCGTAAACATGTACGAAATATGAGCAGCAGCTTCGTTACCATCACAAGTGATGAATTTTTTTTGTTTAGTCATACAATTACTAATTAAATATTGAGTAATACAATTATATTGTTATCAGTATAAAAAGCCAAATAACCACAGAGGTATCTGGTCGCCATGTCCTATTTCCATCTTATGCATCGCATAATATATGTTCGGGTTGCTTTTGTATTTGCTACCTTCTCCACATATCCGGAAATGCAGTGCGTCGTCTACCACAAAAGAGGTTCCTTTTTCACCTTTGTTTACTTTATGGTCTTTCCATAAGGTATTAACAAAGAATGTTTCCAGTACATCCTGCTCTTCTACTTTTACCGGATAGATGCTGTACATCAGATTCGTGTTATGCATCATGATTTTGGCCGGTTTTTTAGGAAAGTTTTCGCCTTTGGGATAAACCATGTTGATAAGCCTCGAATCTGCCAGGTATTTAATATAGTTCATGACCGTGGCTCGTGAGGTTTGTATCTCACTGGCCAGTTGGCTCACATTGGGCGCAACCGGTCCGTCTACAGCTAGCAAATATAGTAATTTTTTGATTTTAGACAGATATTTCAGTTCAATTTGTTTGATGAGTAGAATGTCTACTTCAATCATCATATTCATGGTTTTCAACAGGTTCTCGGAGAAGTTTCTTTTTTCAAGGAAGAATGGGTAGAAACCATGATGGATATAGTCCTGAAAATAATTGAGCGGATTAATGTGCGGTAGAATTGTCTTTACAATATGCTCGTGGTTATGCAGGATCTCATCAAGTGTATAAGAGGAAAAATGATTTCCTGTTTGCAGATTCAGAAATTCACGGAACGAAAACCCTCTCAGGTTATACGATTTGACGATGCCGTTCAGCTCCGGATTTTCATCTTTCAGTCGCATAACTGAAGAACCGGTAAACACGATTTTGAGTTGTGGATACCGTTCATAACAGGTACGTAGGTCGTGGCTCCAGTTGGGAAGCTTGAATACCTGGTCAATAAGTAATACTTTTCCTCCCCGTTTGACGAATTCTCCAGCAAAATCTACCAGACTGTACTTGGAAAAATAGAAATTATTCATGTTTACGAACAAGCATGAGCGGTCTGTCCCGAATTTTTCTTTTGCATATTGTAAAAGGAAGGTGGTTTTTCCTACCCCTCTTGTGCCTTTAATACCAATCAGTCGGTCGTTCCAGTCAATCTCGTCCATCAGGTCACGACGTACAGGGGCATTGGTATGTTCTACCAAATAGCTATGTGTTCTGTAAAATGCTTCCATGAATTCTGTTTCTACGCTGCAAATATACGAATACTTCATTATATTGCAAACTGGAGATGTCAAAAATTCATCTTTCAAGGAAGATTTTTTGATTCTTACTTCACCGGAATTTTTAAGGTAGGATACGTGAAAAATAAAAGCATCCTTGTTTTTGTAGCCGGGGAAAACAAGGATGCTTAGAGTATTTATTTACGGGTCATAGAGGTTTTATAATCCGTTAAAATTGATAATTTTCTTCTACCCATTCAATGAAGGCTTTGTTTACTTGTTTGGTTCCTCCCGGAGTTGGATAGTCTCCGCTGAAGTACCAGTCTCCCGGATGATTCGGACAAGCTTCGTGCAAGCCTTCCAGTGTTTGGTAGACGATTTGAACTTTTGCCCGTGTGCCTGCAGGAGTCAATAGCGCTGCAATTTTCTCAGAGATTTCTTCATCGGTAAAAGGTGCATAGATTTCCTTTACGTAGTTGCGCATTTTTTCTTTCGGCAAGGTCAGCTGTTCTTTTGATTTTCGGTAGGCATATTCAATGACATGCTGCATGTCGCGTTCTTCCAGTAGGGCAATGGCTGCTTTGAAAGCAATGAATTGCTCCATGCTGGCCATATCGATGCCATAATAGTCCGGATAGCGGACCTGAGGAGAAGAAGAGACAATGACTATTTTTTTCGGTTGCAGACGGTCAAGGATACCAATGATGCTTTGCCTTAAGGTGGTGCCGCGCACAATACTGTCGTCAATGATAACCAGATTGTCTTCACGGGGCACAAGGCTGCCATAAGTAATGTCGTACACATGTGCAGCCAAGTCGTTTCGCGTATTGCCTTCGGCGATGAAGGTACGAAGTTTGATATCTTTGATGGCAACCTTTTCACTTCGGATGCGTTGCGACAAGATTTTCTCCAGTTCCTGATGGTCAGGCTTATGTCCTAAAGCCTCGATTTGTTTGATTTTTAATCGGTTCAGGTAGTTGTCCAGCCCTTGTAACATTCCGTAGAAAGCGACTTCTGCCGTGTTGGGAATAAAAGAAATTACCGTATGGGCTATATCGTGGTCTACAGCTGAAAGAATGGGTTCTGTCAGCATTTCACCCAGTTTTTTTCGCTCCCGATAGATGTCGACGTCACTTCCGCGACTGAAATAGATTCGTTCGAACGAACAAGGTTTGGGGATACCCGGTTTGTTGATTTGTGCCAAACGGAGCTGTCCTTTTTTGTTGACTAAAAGCGCTTGTCCCGGCATCAGTTCGTGGATGCTTTCCACCGGAATATTCAATACAGTCTGGATAACCGGACGTTCGGATGCCAATACCATAATCTCATCATCCTGATACCAGAATGCCGGACGGATACCCCATGGGTCGCGTACGGCAAAAGCTTCTCCGCTTCCTGTCATTCCGCAGATTACATATCCTCCGTCCCATTTGGGTGAAGATGTCTTTAATACGTTTGTCAGGTCAATCCGGTCTTCAATGGCGTGCGTGATATCCATGCCTTTCAGACCTTCTTCTTTGCATTGGTTGTAGAGGCGTTCTACTTCTCTGTCCAAGCGGTGTCCCACTTGTTCGAGCATGATATATGTATCGGCATATTTGCGGGGATGCTGTCCGGCTTCCGTGATGTCGGCAAATATTTCGTCCACGTTGGTCAGGTTGAAGTTGCCGCACAGTGCCAGGTTCTTTGCCCGCCAGTTGTTGCGGCGAAGGAACGGATGCACATACGAAATACCACTCTTTCCGGTAGTAGAATAGCGCAAATGTCCCATATAAAGTTCACCGGCAAAAGGTAAACACTTTTTGGCGAATTCGGCGTCGTGCAGTTGTTCTTCGGTCAAATCTTTGTATTGCTGATGTACGTTGTTGAAGATTTCTGTAATAGCCCCGGCACCTAATCCTCTTTCACGGAACATGTATTCTTCGCCTGGATTCGCTTGTAGTTTCACGCAGGCCAATCCTGCGGCTTCTTGTCCTCTATTGTGTTGCTTCTCCATTAACAAATACAGCTTGTTCAAGCCATACATCCATGTGCCATATTTTTCCTGATAATATTCCAGTGGTTTCAAAAGCCGTATAAGGGCCACTCCACATTCATGTTTTAATGTTTCCATTTATTTACGGTTTCAGACTACTATTGAAAGATTTCTTTTTACAAAATAACAGACAATTCTTAGAACGCGTAATGTATATACTTAAAAAAATAGATTTGTTCTTTTGGAATGTAATAATTGTAATTAAAACAATTATAAATTGTTTCATATTGAAATTTTAATAATGGTATTTTCTTTAAAATAAAAGTATTGACTGGTTGTGATGAAAATATTGTCATGAAAAATCATTTAAAACTGTCATATTGGAAGTTATATTCTTATTTTTGTGGACAAATAGAATGAAAATAGAGAACTAGGTGTTAAATAAGAAAGACAAAATGAGGATAGCAGGAGATTTTATGAAGAAAGACAAAGCAGGAGTTGCGGAAAGTCGTCCGGCTTCTTCCGGCCTTTATCATCCGGAGTACGAGCATGATGCTTGTGGTGTGGGAATGATTGTAGACATTCACGGTAACAAATCGCATGATTTGGTGGATGCTGCCTTGAAGGTGTTGGAAAATATGAAACATCGTGGAGCGGAAGGAGCTGATAATAAAACCGGTGACGGCGCAGGTATTTTGTTGCAGATTCCGCACGAGTTTATTCTGCTTCAAGGTATTCCGGTTCCGGAAAAGGGAAAATATGGTACAGGACTGGTCTTCCTTCCGAAGGATTTGAAAGAACAAGAGTCTATTTTGAGCATCATGATAGAGGAAGTGGAACGGGAAGGCTTGTCACTGATGCATTTGCGTTCTGTTCCGGTGAACTCATCCATCTTGGGCAAAAGTGCACAGGAAACCGAGCCTGATATCAAGCAGGTGTTCATTACGGGAGCTACCGATTTGGAGAGTTTTGAACGTACCTTATATATAGTGCGCAAAAAGATTGAACGCCGTGTGCATCACAAAGACTTTTACATCGTTTCTTTGTCGAGCAAGAACATTATATATAAAGGTATGCTGTCTTCTGTGCAGGTACGTGAATATTTTCAGGACCTCACTCAGCCCTATTTTACCAGTGGACTGGCTATTGTACATTCTCGTTTTAGTACAAATACATTCCCTACTTGGAGTTTGGCACAGCCGTTCCGTTTGTTGGCACACAATGGTGAAATCAATACCATCCGTGGAAACCGCGGGTGGATGGAAGCGCGTGAAAGTGTGCTTTCCACTCCTTTGTTGGGTGATGTGAAAAAGATTGGCCCAATTATCCAGCCGGGAATGAGTGACAGTGCGTCGCTTGATAATGTACTGGAATTCTTCGTCATGTCCGGATTGAGCCTGCCTCATGCCATGGCCATGCTGGTACCTGAATCGTTCAACGACAAGAACCCTATCAGTGAAGACTTAAAGGCATTTTATGAATACCATTCTATTTTGATGGAACCGTGGGATGGTCCGGCTGCCTTGCTGTTCAGTGACGGACGTTATGCCGGAGGTATGTTGGACCGTAACGGTCTGCGTCCGGCCCGCTACCTGATTACGAAGAACGATATGATGGTGGTCGCCAGTGAAGCGGGTGTCATCAATTTCGAACCGGAAGCCATCAAGGAAAAAGGCCGCCTTCAACCGGGTAAGATTCTGTTGGTGGATACGCAGGAAGGTCGTATCTACTATGATGGCGAGCTGAAAGGTCAGCTGGCCGCAGCCAAGCCTTATCGCCAGTGGCTTTCTACCAACCGGATTGAATTGGATACCTTGCGCAGTGGTCGTAAGATTTCCAATTCCGTAACTGACTATGAACGTCATTTGCGGGCCTTTGGCTTTACGCGTGAAGATATAGAACGTACGCTTACGCCAATGTGTATGAACGGAGCAGAGCCGACAGCCTCTATGGGTAATGATACGCCGTTGGCTGTATTGTCCGACAAACCGCAGGTCCTGTTCAATTATTTCCGCCAGCAGTTTGCGCAGGTCACCAATCCGCCTATCGACCCGATACGTGAGGAGCTGGTGATGTCGTTGACTGAATACATCGGTGCAGTAGGTACGAATATTTTGTTACCGAGCGAATCACATTGTAAGATGGTACGTCTGCCACATCCTATCTTGAACAACACTCAGCTCGATATTTTGTGTAATATTCGCTACAAAGGATTTAATACCGTAAAACTCCCGATGCTGTTCGAGGTTTCAAAGGGCGCTGAAGGGTTGCGTGAGGCATTGAATGAATTGTGTAAGAAAGCGGAAGCAGCCGTAGATGAAGGTGTGAACTACGTTATCCTTTCCGACCGCGAGATTGACAAAGAGCATGCGGCTATTCCTTCCCTGCTGGCAGTGAGTGCCGTGCACCATCACCTGATTTCCGTACAGAAGCGTGTACAGACTGCGTTGATTGTCGAAAGCGGTGAAATTCGTGAGGTAATGCATGCGGCCTTGTTGCTGGGGTACGGAGCCAGTGCCATCAATCCTTATATGGTATTTGCCATTCTGGATGACATGGTGAAGAAGGGCGACGTGCAGCTGAACTATGAAACGGCAGAAAAGAATTATATCAAGGCTGTCTGCAAGGGACTTTACAAGGTGATGAGTAAGATGGGTATCAGTACGATACGTTCTTACCGTGGAGCCAAGATTTTCGAAGCGGTGGGTCTGGGCAGTGAAATTCTTTCCACTTATTTTGGTACACCTTCTTCTTCAATCGGAGGTGTGGGATTGGAAAGTATTGCCAAGGATTACAAGGCATTCCATGATGCAGGCTTTGAAGAAGAAGAGGTGAGCGATTTGCTGCCTTACATCGGACAGTTCTCTTACCGGAAGGACGGTGAGAAACATGCGTGGAATCCGGAAACCATCAGTGCCTTGCAGTTGGCTACTCGCTTGGGAAGCTATGCCAAGTTCAAAGAATATACCCGTCGGGTAGACGAGAAGGAAAGTCCGATTTTCCTGCGCGACTTCTTTACTTTCCGTCGTAATCCGATTCCATTGGATGATGTGGAACCAGTGGAAGAAATCGTGAAACACTTTGTGACAGGAGCCATGTCATTTGGTTCTATCAGCAAGGAAGCACACGAAGCCATGGCTTTGGCCATGAACAAGCTCAACACACGTAGCAACACGGGTGAAGGAGGGGAGGATTCTGATCGTTTCCATGAAACCTACGACGGTATCTCCTTGTGCAGTAAGACCAAACAGGTGGCTTCCGGACGTTTTGGGGTTACCACTGAATATTTGGTAAATGCCCAGGAAATTCAGATTAAGGTAGCTCAGGGTGCCAAGCCGGGTGAAGGCGGACAGCTGCCGGGCTTCAAGGTAAACGAGGTGATTGCCAAGACGCGTCATTCTATTCCGGGCATCTCACTGATTTCACCTCCCCCTCATCACGATATCTATTCTATCGAAGATTTGGCGCAGCTGATTTTCGATTTGAAGAATGTGAATCCGAAAGCCAAAATCAGTGTGAAGCTGGTGGCCGAGAGTGGTATCGGTACCATTGCAGCCGGTGTGGCAAAGGCCAAGGCCGATTTGATTGTCATCTCCGGTGCGGAAGGCGGTACGGGAGCTTCTCCTGCCTCTTCTATGCGTTACGCAGGTATCTCTCCGGAAATCGGTTTGAGCGAGACACAGCAGACACTGGTACTCAACGGACTCCGCGGACAGGTGCGTTTGCAGACCGACGGACAGTTGAAGACCGGACGCGATATCATCAGCATGGCTTTGCTGGGGGCAGAAGAATTCGGATTCGGAACTTCTGTACTGATTGTATTGGGTTGTGTGATGATGCGTAAGTGTCATGCCAATACTTGTCCGGTGGGAGTGGCTACACAGGATCCGCAGTTGCGGGCACACTTCCGTGGCCATTACCGCTATGTGGTCAACTTCTTCCGCTTCCTGGCACAGGAAGTACGCGAATACCTGGCAGAAATGGGATTCTCTCGTCTGGAAGACATTGTAGGCCGTACAGACTTGATTGAGATACGTCCGACAACCAATGAGAAAGCATCGTTGCTGGATTTCAGCAAACTGTTGCACAAGGTGGATAATGGGGCTGCTCTGCATAATGTGACCGAACAGCGTCATGAGATTGAAAACGTGAAAGATGTCAGCATGCTGGCAGCTGCACGTGAAGCGTTGGAGAACCGCAAGGAAGTATCGTTGGAATATGCCATTGCCAATACAGACCGTTCGGTGGGAGCCATGCTTTCGGGAGCAGTAGCTGCCAAGTATGGTCAGGCTGGATTACCTGCACAAACCATTCAAGTGAAGTTCAAGGGTTCTGCCGGACAAAGTTTCGGTGCCTTCCTGCCACACGGTGTCAGCTTCAAGTTGGAAGGAGAGGCCAACGACTATCTGGGCAAGGGCTTGAGTGGAGGACATATTTCTGTACAGCCTCCGGTTAGAAGCAATTTCTTGGCCGAAAACAATGTGATTGCAGGCAATACGCTGTTGTATGGTGCTACCAGCGGGGAGGTGTACATCAACGGATGTGTGGGCGAACGTTTTGCCGTACGTAATTCCGGTGCCATTGCCGTGGTAGAAGGAGTGGGCGACCACTGCTGTGAATACATGACCGGCGGACGTGTGGTTGTATTGGGTAAGACCGGACGTAACTTCGCCGCAGGTATGAGTGGCGGTGTGGCTTATGTATGGGACAAAGACCGCAACTTCGACTATTTCTGCAACATGGAGATGGTGGAACTGTCCTTGCTGGAAGATGCCACAGCCCGTAAGGAATTGCATGAACTGGTTCGTCAGCATTATTTGTACACAGGCTCTCAGCTGGCTCGTACGATGCTGGACAACTGGGGCCATTACGTGGAAGAGTTCATTCAGGTGACTCCGATTGAATACAAGAAGGTACTGGCCGAAGAGCAGATGCGCAAATTGCAGCAGAAAATTGCAGAGGTACAGCGTGATTATTGATTAATTGTTGAACAGTAAAAAACTAGATATATGGGAAATCCAAAAGCATTTCTGACCGTTCCCAGACAAGAAGCCGGATATCGTCCGATACACGATCGTATCAGAGACTTCAGTGAGGTGGAACAGACGTTGAACACAAGTGAGCGTAAGTTGCAGGCATCGCGGTGTATGGACTGTGGGGTACCCTTCTGCCACTGGGCTTGTCCGCTGGGCAATCGCCCCCCGGAGTTTCAGGATGCCATGTACAAGGGAAAATGGAAAGAAGCTTATGAGATACTTTCCGGAACCAACGACTTTCCGGAATTTACCGGACGTATCTGTCCGGCATTGTGCGAAAAAAGTTGTGTATTGAAACTGAGTATGGATGCGCCGGTCACTATCCGTGAGGATGAGGCCGCAGTGATTGAAGCAGCCTTCCGTGAAGGTTATGTGCAGCCTCGCCAGTACAAGCGGAACGGGAAATCGGTGGCCGTTATCGGTTCCGGACCTGCCGGACTGGCTGCAGCCAACCAGTTGAACCAGAAAGGGTACACTGTCACGGTGTTCGAAAAACTGGAATATGTGGGTGGACTGTTGCGTTTCGGTATTCCGAACTTCAAGCTCAGCAAGTCAGTCATCGACCGTCGTATTGCGGTGATGGAGGCTGAAGGCATTACGTTCAAAGTGAATACGGATATCGATGTCACTCATCTGCCTGAAGGTTTTGATGCTTATTGCGTTTGTACGGGTACACCGCAGGCACGTGACTTGAATATCCCGGGCCGTGATTTGAAAGGTATCCATTTTGCCATGGAAATGCTGGCACAGCAGAATCGTGTGCTGGCCGGACAGCAGATTCCGAAGGAAGAGCGCATTACTGCCAAAGGAAAGAATGTGCTGGTTATCGGAGGTGGTGATACGGGAAGCGACTGTATCGGTACTAGTAACCGTCAGGGAGCACTTAGCGTGACGCAGATTGAAATCATGCCCAAGCCGCCGGTAGGCTATAATCCGAAAACTCCGTGGCCGCAGTGGCCCATCGTGCTCAAGACGAGCAGTAGCCATGAAGAAGGCTGTGTACGTCGCTGGAGCCTGACTTCCAACCGTTTTCTGGAAAAGGATGGTAAAGTTTGCGGGGTGGAAGTGGAAGAAGTAGAATGGATTCCGGGAGCAGAAGGAGAACGTCCGGTGATGAAGCCTACTGGCAAGAAGGAAGTGCTGAAAGCCGACCTGGTTTTGCTGGCTATGGGTTTCCTCCGTCCGGAACAGCCGGAATTCCCGGCCAATGTGTTCGTTGCAGGTGATGCCGCTACCGGAGCCAGTCTGGTGGTGAAATGCATTGCAGGTGGACGTAAGGCCGCAGCCGACATTGATGCATATCTGAGTCGGAGATAATAATAGATTTTCATACAAAATATAAATACAACTTTACGATTATGTGTGGCATTGCAGCTATTTTAAATATTAAAGAACAAACTCCAGAGTTGCGTGGAAAAGCTTTGGCCATGGCCCGGAAGATTCGTCATCGCGGGCCCGACTGGAGTGGGATTTATTGTGGGGGCTCAGCTATTCTGGCCCATGAACGTTTGTCGATTGTCGATCCGGAAAGTGGGGGCCAACCGCTGTATTCACCCGACAAGAAACAGATATTGGCTGTCAACGGTGAAATTTATAACCACCGCGACATCCGTAAGAAATATGCCGGGAAGTACGAGTTCCAGACCGGCAGTGATTGTGAAGTGATTCTGGCGCTGTATCGTGATTATGGTATTCATTTCCTGGAAGAGCTGAACGGTATTTTTGCCTTCGTGCTTTATGATGCAGAAAAGGATGAGTTTCTCATTGCGCGCGACCCGATTGGTGTGATTCCACTTTACATCGGTTATGACAGCGACGGAAAGGTATATTGCGCCAGCGAACTGAAAGCGCTGGAAGGATTCTGCGAACGCTATGAACCCTTCTTGCCGGGACATTATTATTCCAGCAAGGAAGGAAAGATGGTACGTTGGTACAAGCGCGACTGGACCAGCTATGACGCAGTGGCCGATGCGCCGGCTTCGGTAAGTGCCCTGCGCGAAGGACTGGAAAAGGCGGTTCGCGGACAGCTGATGAGTGATGTGCCATACGGTGTGTTGCTTTCAGGAGGTTTGGACAGCTCGGTGATTTCGGCCATTGCCAAGCGCTATGCGGCCCGCCGTGTGGAAACCGACGGACAGATGGCTGCCTGGTGGCCTCAGCTTCATTCATTTGCCATTGGTCTGGAAGGAGCACCCGATTTGGCCAAAGCGCGTGAAGTGGCTGATTATATCGGTACGGTACACCACGAAATTCATTATACCATTCAGGAAGGACTCGATGCCCTTCGCGATGTGATTTATTACATTGAAACCTACGATGTGACAACTGTCCGTGCATCTACTCCGATGTATCTCTTGGCGCGTGTCATCAAGAGCATGGGTATCAAGATGGTGCTTAGTGGAGAAGGAGCCGATGAGATTTTCGGTGGCTACCTTTATTTCCACAAGGCTCCCGATGCGCGTGCTTTCCACGAAGAAACCGTGCGCAAACTGTCTAAACTTTACTTGTACGACTGTTTGCGGGCCAACAAGGCATTGGCTGCTTGGGGAGTGGAAGGGCGTGTGCCTTTCTTGGACAAGGAATTTCTGGATATTGCCATGCGCCTGAATCCAAAGGCCAAGATGTGTCCTGGAAAGACCATTGAGAAGAAGATTGTGCGTGAAGCGTTTTCCGACATGCTGCCCGAGAGCGTGGCATGGCGTCAGAAAGAACAGTTCAGTGACGGAGTGGGATACAGCTGGATTGATACGCTGAAGGAATTTACTTCCAAAGAGGTATCCGATGAACAGATGGCTCATGCAGCTGAACGTTTTCCCATCAATCCTCCCCGCAACAAGGAAGAATATTATTACCGTTCCATCTTCGAGGAACATTTTCCGAGCGACAGTGCGGCCAAGAGTGTGCCCAGTGTGCCGAGTGTAGCCTGCTCTACGGCAGAAGCGCTGGCCTGGGACAAAGCTTTCCAGCACATTAACGAGCCGAGCGGACGCGCGGTGACCGATGTACACGAAGAAGGATACAAAAGCTAAACCTGAAAACAGTATGAAAATAGAATTTACAAAGATGCACGGTTTGGGTAATGATTACATCTATGTGAATACGATGAAATACCCGTTGACGAACCCCGAAGAAAAGTCGGTGGAATGGAGTCGTCCCCACACGGGGATAGGCAGTGACGGACTGGTGCTGATTGGTGCTTCAGACAAAGCCGATTTCAGCATGCGCATTTTCAATGCCGACGGTTCGGAAGCCAAGATGTGCGGAAACGCCAGCCGCTGCATCGGAAAATATTTATACGAATACGGACTGACTACAAAGACGGACATCCTTTTGGATACGCTTTCCGGTATCAAGGAGCTGCATCTGCAGGTCAATGAAGGAAAAGTGGAGAGCGTGCGGGTAGATATGGGCATTCCAGCCGATATCCATCCGGTAGACTTGGGGGAATCATATCCTTACCAGAAAGGAATCGCTGTATCTATGGGAAATCCGCATCTGGTCATCTTCGTGGACAAGATGGAAGAGGTGGATTTGCCGGCAGTAGGACCGGTGCTTGAGCATCATCCGCTGTTCCCCGACCGGGTGAATGTGGAATTTGCCCAAGTGCTGGACAAGGAAACCATCCGTATGCGGGTGTGGGAGAGAGGCTCCGGAATCACCCAGGCTTGTGGCACAGGGGCCTGTGCCACTGCGGTAGCGGCGGCTTTCACCGGCAGATGTGGGGATTATGCCACTATCTGTATGGACGGAGGCAAGCTGACGGTCGACTGGAAAGGTGAGGGAGCCCATTTGTATATGACCGGACCTGCGGTCAAAGTATTCGACGGAACAATAGAATTAAAAGAGTAAGACAGAACATCAGATGATACAAGTAAACGAAAACTTCATTAAACTGCCCGGAAATTATCTGTTTTCGAGCGTAGCCCAAAAAGTAAATGCATTTAAGACGGCCCATCCGGAGGCCGCACTCATCCGCCTGGGAATTGGCGACGTTACCCGCCCGCTGCCCCCGGCTTCCATCAAGGCCATGCACCATGCCGTAGACGAAATGGCCAGTTCGGCTACCTTTCATGGATACGGTCCCGAACAGGGATATGATTTCCTGATTCAGGCCATCCTGACTCATGATTATCAGCCAAGAGGTATCGAATTGCGTCCGACGGAAATCTTTGTGAGCGATGGTGCCAAAAGCGATACGGGTAACTTCGGCGATATTCTCGGCACAGGCAACAAAGTGGCTGTGACCGACCCGGTGTATCCGGTGTATATCGACAGCAACGTCATGGCCGGACGGGCCGGTGATTTGCAGGCCAATGGCCAGTGGAACCGCTTGACTTATTTGCCTTGTACGGCAGAGAATCATTTTGTTCCGTCTCTTCCCACGGAACCGGTAGACATGATTTATTTGTGCTATCCGAACAATCCGACGGGAACCACACTGACCAAGGCCGAATTGCAGAAGTGGGTGGATTATGCCTTGGAACATAAGGCATTGATTTTGTATGATGCAGCGTATGAGGCTTACATTCACGAAGCCGATGTGCCACATTCCATTTATGAAATCGAGGGAGCCCGTTCGTGTGCCGTAGAGTTCCGCAGTTTCTCCAAGACAGCCGGATTTACGGGTGTGCGTTGCGGTTATACCGTGGTACCGGAAGAGGTAAAGGCTATGACCACCTCTGGCGAAGAGGTAGCACTGAACCATTTGTGGAACCGTCGCCAGTGTACGAAGTTCAATGGAACCAGCTACATTACCCAGCGGGGTGCCGAGGCCATCTACACTCCCGAAGGACAGGCAGAAATCAAGGAAACCATAGAATACTATATGGAGAATGCCCGCCTGATGCGTGAAGGTTTGCAGGGTGCCGGATTTACCCTCTATGGTGGTGTCAATGCTCCTTATATTTGGGTGAAAGCGCCCGAAGGCTTGGATTCATGGAGCTTCTTCGATATGCTGCTTCACGAAGTGAATGTAGTAGGTACTCCAGGCGTAGGCTTCGGACCGAGCGGAGAAGGCTTTTTGCGTCTGACCGCCTTTGGTAAACGCGAAGACTGCCAGGAAGCCATGAGTAGAATAAAAAACTGGGCCGGACGTTAATCCGACCCAGTTCTTAAAACCGCCAGCCTATCCCGATTGAGAGTGAATGAAAAAATGGGCGTTTTTTCCCGAGATTAAGTCGTTTTCCATCGAAAACCGTTTCCCGGACGCCAGAGAGTAAGGGTCAAGGTTAGAGAAGGTGTATCCCAAAGAGATTATCAAGCTTTTTTCCATTCCCAAGGAAACGGAAGTTTTCAGCTGAGAGGATAAAGGCTCCGCACGGGAAGTTGTGATTTTCTTCATAGAAGTGGGGAGTCCATACACCTGTGGAATTTGGGATATAGCCAGGGTTTTTCCTTTATTCTGTTTGCTCTTCGACGGTTACTTCTTTCTTGTCGTAGAAGACCAGTACGATTTCTCCTTTGGCGGGAGTATCGTTGTCTTTGGTTTCCAGTTTCACGCTTCGTTTCAAGGTAAGCATGTATTTTCCTTTGGGTACCTTATCGAAAGAAACACCGTCGCGGCTATTGTTCAGGGTTCCATAATATACGGTATATTCTTCCTGACGGTTGGGGTTGTCCAGCGTAGCCTCCAGTTCTTCGTTGACGGCTATCTTTTCTCCCGTCCATCCTATCACTTCCTGGTTGGAAACCGTGGTGCGTGTGGAAGGTATATATATAGGTTGAATCCATTCCTTGTAAGCATAATTTACCAGCATGCGTGTTTCCTTTTGCTGAGTGCGTTGGAAGACGAATGATACTGTTTCATCCTTTCCGAGTGGGATGAAATAGGAATAGCCGAAAATGGTGTTCCCGTCAAAAGTGTTGAATTCCATTTCCTTCCCGTTGGCCTTGACAGATGAACCTCCCGTCAGTCTGATATCTTTCAGGGGGGTATCCTTTTCTCGTGAAAAATGGGCATAGGCCAGTGTGGGATGTGAGTCGGAAAATGCAACCAGATACTTTTGATAAATAGCTACATTGTCTGGTAGGTTTTCAGAGTTTTCCTCACTGCATCCCGCAGTGAAGAAAACCAATAAGCCATACATCATCCAACAAAATAGTTGTTTTACATTCATTAGTTATACAAGTTTTGATAGATTTACGATGGCAAAGATAGGGGGAATATGTGAAATTCATGGCAAATGATGATGTACACAGGCTGTATTTAAATATCTGGAAACCAGTGTGTTGATAATTCACCTGATGTACATCGCCCTTAAAAGCCCGCAATGAACTCATCAAAACTGCTGTTTTCGATGCGCATTTTTTCTTTCAACCGCATTTTCCGGCGCGAGATACTTCCCTTGGCAATGTGGTAGATTTCGGACAGCAGTGAAAGCGGAAGATCCATTTTCACCAGGCAGCAGAAACGGAGTTCCTCTTCCGTGAGCTGGGGACAGTGTTCCTTCAGCCGGATGGTGAACCTGTCAAAGCAGGTATCCGTGTTTTGCTGGATGATATCCCATTCATCTTCCGTCAGGTGAAGCGCTCCCTGCGAGTTCTTTTTCCGCAGGAGCGAGGGAAGGGTAATGGCATTCAGTTGCCGGTAATATTCCACACTCTTGTGCAGCCGGTCGATTTCCTGTTGCTTCAGCCGTTCCTGCTCGTGAGCCAGTGCCACTTCCGCCTCTTTCCGTTTCAGACTCTCTTCCATCCGCAACCACTGGCTTTCCTTGAGTTCCTCGGTCAGCTTCTGCTTGTGCGTACGGATACGGTGGAGCAATAGTAACAGAACCAAAATCACAAGTCCCAGTGCCACCGCCATCCGGTAGAAAATCAGCTTGTGGTGAGCCGTTTCCATCTCTGCCTTGTTGGCTCGTTCACGTTGCAGCTTGTACTCCTGCATGTCCTGTATTTTTCCGATGACCATTTCCTTCCGTTCCGTGCTCAGCGAGTCGTGCGACAGGATGTACTTCCGCATGTAGGCGTTTTCCCGTTCCCCATCTCGTAGGTTTCCATACATTTCAAACAGGCGGCGGTAGGCCTCCGTGCGCTGTTTCAAGGTCAGGCCCAGTAAAGAAGGCAAGATATAGTGTGTAGCCGAATCAGCTTTCAGAAGCGAGGCAAAGATGTATCCTTTTTGCGTATGCAAGACAGGAGTTTGTTCTTCCGACAGATTTTTGTGGATGGCCTCGTTGATATAATGAAAGGCACTGTCCGTCTGCTCCTGTTGCAGATAGATACGCGAAAGATACAGTTCGTTCTGCACGGTGGAAGCAGTCGTTCCGGAGGGCATGTAGGCAAGGGCTTTCCGGAAATAGGTTTTTGCGGTTTCGGGGTTTTTAGGCAAATAGAACAATGCCTTTTCCTGCCACAAATCGGCATACGAGGCAGAGTCGTTCAAGAACCGGGCCATTCTTTCCGCCTCTCCCAAAGTGCGTGCCTCTTCTACGGTATCTGCTTTGAAACGGCTGATGCGGATTTGTTCAACGTAAATTTTGAACTGTAACAGACTGTCAGTGTAAGGATTCGTTTCGGCTGTCTGTGGAGAGGGTGTTTCATGCCGGGAGGGCGTACATGCGAAAAGTATGCACAAGGGTAGCATCCATGCTCCCCAAGAGCGGATAAGTAGGTTTATGTAATGTGAGAGAATAGACATAGGTTAGTCAGGTTAGTTAGTTTGGGGGCGAAGATACTAAAAATCTTGCCGGAATGTATATTTTTTGAATAAAAAATGAGTTTTGGAATTTGGAAAATCTTTCATTTGTTATTCTGGTGCTTATTCTTTAGCTTTGCCGTAATAGGAAAAATACGAAAAGAAATGGAACAAATGCAAAGCAGGCTCTCCAAATGGCAGGTAATGGCTCTGTCCCGTGAGCTGCATGATGACGAGGAAGGCATCCGTAAGGTTTGTCATCTTATGCTTCATTCAGAAGAGGCACGGTCGGCTTCCAATGCGGCATGGATACTCTCTCATTTGTCGGGAGAAGACAAAAGGCTCTATCTCTCTCCTTTTTATGATGAGATTACAGACCGGGTAATGGCGTCCAATTTGAAAATACGCCGGGGGCTTGTGTTGTCTATTTTGCTGGATTTGGTGACTGATAGGTATTTCCGGACAGACTTGTTTGATTTTTGTCTTATCCATGCAGTCGATAAGAAGGAAGCAGACAGCAGTCGTTCGATGATGATAAAATTGGCTGCAAAGATGTGCCGTTTTGTTCCGGAACTGGCCAATGAACTGAAAGTCTGTCTGGATATGCTGGAATACGAAATGACACCAAGTATTGTGGCAGCCAAGAGAAATGCCTTGAAGATGGTGGTGGCATTGATGAAGCAAACGATGATAAGTCAGGAGAATTCTTCTTTACGAAAAATCCCCAACGTAGGTTCACAGACTGAGCAAGATTTGATGGCAATGGGATATACCTCTGTCGAATCGCTGAGAGGAAAGAAAGCGGAGGATTTATACGAGGAAGAATGTCGTTTGCGCGGGTGTACGATAGATCGTTGCCAGCTTTATCTGTATCGGGCTTTGGAATATTTTGTTAATACGGAAAATCCTGATAGGGAGAAATGCAAATGGTGGTACTGGAAAGATGATTTCTTTTATCCTTCCCCGTGTGGGGCACGGTGTGTGGAGTGTCCGTCATTTCCGAAAGAATGTAAAGGATGTAGAAAGATAAAAGGCAAGGTGCACTGGCTTCAATACACGGGCGATACCGTATGCTCCATCTGGAAATGCTGTAAGGAAAAGAAGCGGGAAAACTGTGGAGGATGCCCGGATTTACCTTGTAGCCGTTTTATGAAAGATCCTTCCATTTCGGATGAGGAGAATGAAGCCAACTTGAAAAAGATGATGGCTAATCTTGTAATGTATAAAAAACATACATAATTATGGAAACAGAAAGATTGATTCTCAGGCCGTGGCGTGAGGCAGATGCACCTTCGCTCTATAAATATGCCAAGGATCCAGCTGTAGGACCGATTGCCGGCTGGCCACCACACACGTCTGTAGAAAATAGTAGGAAGTGATACGTGATATTCTTTCGGCTCCGGAAACTTATGCGGTAGTGTTGAAGGAAACTAATGAGCCTGTTGGCAGTGTGGGCATTATGTTTGGAGACGGCATACATTGTGCCGACATGCAGGAAGGGGATGCAGAAATTGGTTATTGGATTGGAGTTCCTTATTGGGGTAACGGTCTGATTCCTGAGGCTGTCAATCGTCTACTGAGTCGTTGCTTTGAGGAGTTGGATATACGACGAGTGTGGTGTGGTTATTATGATGGAAACACCAAATCGCGTCGAGTAATGGATAAATGTGGATTTAAGTTTCATCATACAGAAGAGTGCAAACTTTCTCCATTAGGTGATGTACGGATGGAACATTTTACTTTGTTGACGAAAAAGGACTGGGAAAAAACGAATAATTGATTCCATGGAAAGTGTAGCAGACTATATGATTCGTCCTTTGTATCCAGAGGAAATCCATTTGCTGAGGGATTTTCTTTATGAAGCGATTTTTATTCCCGAAGGAGTTGAACCTCCGTCGAGGGATGTGGTGGATTTGCCCGAGTTGAGGCTGTATGTGGAGGATTTTGGCAAGAAAAAAGATGATTGTTGCTTGGTGGTCGAGCAGGATGGCAAGGTGGTTGGGGCAGTGTGTGGATTTGAAAACACACAGGCACCAATGAAAAAGCATGCCTGAGTTTTTTATGTTTCTCATGCGGAAAACGTATGTTTCTGCTTCCGGAACCGTATGTTTCCCGTGTGAGAAACGTACGGTTTCGGGCAGAGAAACATAGAAAATGATTCGTCGATTGATGAATTTTATTGTATCGTTTCCTCATTTACAAGAAGATACGTCAATGGGATAATTTATCTGTCATCATTCTATAAGTGCTGATTTATTTTTTTGTATTCAGTTAGATTATGTGTAAAGATATTGAATAAATTTCGCTATTTTTGAAATCAACGAAGAATAAATAATCTTGTAAGATAATGGATTTATCAGATTGGTTCAAAGGATTTGAAAGGGGAATAAACCGTTTGACACCGGAACAAAGAGCCTCGTTCTTTTTGGAATGTGCGAAGAATTGTGTGAAATGCGAAACATTACAAATCTATCAGGAGTTATATGAGAAAGCAAATGGTGATTTGGATGCTTTCTTTGAGGAAGCTGATAAACTGCCAGGTGTAAGAAGCGAAATTATTGAAAAAGGTACTATCTATCATCTCTACTTCATGGAATGTTCTTGTATGCTGTATCATCAAGGTTATGTTTCTACTCCTTTGCTTTGTGAGTGCTCCAGACAAAGCATTTTGTATGTCTTGCATTCGTTATGGAAAGACAAGAGAATTCGGGTAACAATATGCGAATCCATTTTACGAGGTGGCCAATATTGTAAAATGCGAATTGAAATATGTAGTATGGAATAATTTTTACCAACTTCCTGCTTTATATAGCGAATAAGAATTGATACTATTTAATTTAAAAGGTGGTAACCGAAATATTTTGAGAGTCGTTTGAGTAGTTGATAGAGAACACACGAAAAGACATTCTCTATGGAGAATGGAATGACAACAGGAGACTAAACGTAAAAAAAGTGGGGAAAAGTAGATAAAAATATAAGCTGTCAATGTGTACGGACAATCTCGTAAGACTGGCGGACCAGACGCTTTATCTCCTTGTCGGGCATGTCGTCGTTGAATTTGATGCTGATCCAATATTTCGGATTGCAATTATAGGGAGGTTCGACTGACTGATAAGTCTCCTTCAGTTTTTCCATCTCTTCCGGATGACACTTGATTGTGCATCGGTCGAATTGGTCTATGTCGAAATAGCAAAACATTTTTCCGTTTACGTAGAAAGCGAGGGAAGAATGCTTTCCGTGAAAGAATTTCTCGAAAGGCGTTTTTTCCTCGCTTCCCGGGAGGGAAAGGCAATAAGTTCGGAATCCTTCTATGTCCATATTTTTTGAGGGTTTTCCGTTAATTCAGGTTATACAATAGCTTTGGCTTGGTTGAAATCATGATCCATGGGGCGGATAAACGACCAGGTGGAATGGATTACATGCCACTCGCCGTTCTCTTTCTTCTGGAACACTTCAATGCAATCATAGGCCATGTTGATTAGGTTCGTGTCGGCAAAAAGCTGGTAGGTCAGTACGGCCATGTCTTTGCCAATCTGCACACGTGGCACACGAAAATCGTAGCTTGGGGCGAACAGTTTGCCGTTGATGGTCTTCAGAAACTGGGCGATGGTTTCGTGGTCGTCAATCCGTTTGTCCGATACGCTGTCGAAATAAGTGAAGCTGTGTTTGGACCATAACTGCTCGTATCCGGATGTATCTCCGTTGAACCACTTGTCCAGTGCGGCCTTTTCCAGTCCGATAAGGTATTCTGCCAATTGTTGTTCTTCTTCGTTCTTGTACCACGCAGAAACGTTATTGCTATTCTGTTCCATATTCTATTATTTGTTGTTTTTACCTAATATCTTGTTTACTTCTGTTTTTATCACGTTTTCGTGGTGGAAGTAAGCACTATAGTTGATGTGTTCCGCATCGCACCACGTGCATATCTCGCGGTCCATATCCATCAGTTCCAGTTGGTTACCTTCATTGTAAATCCGTCGGTATGAGTCGTAGTATTGGGGATAATTCTCTTGTATATACCGCATGATGACCGGTTTGTAACTGCCGCGCAGATTGAGGTCTTCAAACCAGTATTCGCTGATGAAGTCCTTGGTCTGGTTGATGATGGCTTTCCAGTCGGTAATGTAGATAAAAATAGGGGACATGAAAAGGATGGTGTAGATTCCGTTGTCATGGAAGGTGCGCAGGGTGTCGAGTCTTTCGGATATGGTGCTTCCCTTGTCCATGTCGTGACGGAATTTCTCATCCAGGGTGTTGACCGACATGGCCACGCTGATGTGTTTCATCCGTTTCAGCAGGTCGAGGTCACGGAGAATGAGTTTGTTCTTGGTCGAGATTTGCAGATAGCAGTTGCTGTCTACCAGTTGTTCCAGAATGGAACGGGTGATTTGGTATTTGGCCTCGCACGGATTGTAACAGTCCGTAGCCGTACTCATGAACACGTTTTTTCCGTCTATCTTGCGGAGGTCTATCTTCTTGTCACACCGCTTGACATCCAGAAACTCTCCCCATGGCTCCGGATGATTGGTGAAGCGCTTCATGAACGATGCGTAGCAGTACTTGCATGCATGGGGGCAACCTATATATGGGTTGATGGCATAACGTCCTATCTTTGACGATGTCAGCAAATCTTTTGTTTGTTTCTCTGCAATAACCATGATTGTGTACCTTTTTGAATTTTACAGTGGCAAAGGTATACGGCTTCAAGCAAGAGGGCATTATACAAATAAAGACGGAAGTGTCACTTTTGCGGACTCCTGTTGCTTTCCCGATATTGCAGGGGTGTCATGCCTGCGTGTTTGCGGAAAAAGCGGATGAAATAAGAAGCCGTGTCGAAGTGAAGGCTGTCGGCAATTTCATTGATGGTAGCCGACGTATAGGCCAGCCGGCGCCGGGCTTCTTCAAATAGCAGTTTATGTATATAGAGTTTGGCCGTAGTACCTAAGGTTTGCCGGACCACTTTATTCAGGTAATTCGGTGTGATACACAAAGAGTCGGCATAATATTCCACGTCGTGGTGGACGATATATTCTGAAGCTACCAATGAGGTAAACTTATCCACATAGCGGCTGACAGAAACCTCATTCATGGGTTGTCCGTCTTCGGTTTCCGGGGTATCTGCCCGGTTGAGCAGCATCAGCGTTTCATACAGCATGGCACGGAGGATGTGCTGGTCTTTCTCTGTACGGCTGTCGATCTCTTCTTTCATCAGCAGGAGCAGGTGGTGCACCCGTTCCTGCAGTTCCTTGTCCAAGAGGAGAAACGGAGAAGGACGGTCGGCACGGAGATAGGCAAAGCGGTCCAGAAACAGGGAGTCCTTGAAAAAGGACAGGAGAAACTGTTCTTCGAATATCAGGACAATACCTTTGAGCTGTGGATCGGGTTGCCATTTCCATATCTCGCCGGGACGGGAACAGATAACCTCCCCCGGGCTGACCGTGCGATGATGCTCGTTGAGAGAAACTTCTTCGTTACCTTTTGTAATAAGAATGATGCAATAGAATGTCTCTCTGTGGATGGGGTTAAGCCGTATGCCTTTCTTGATATAATCAAGGTCGAGTACATCAATCAACAGTTCCTGGCCGTATTTCCGTTTATAGAATTTATATAGCGGTATCTGTTTCATTGCGTATGAGATTCTATTACAAAAGTAGTGTTTTTATCATAATTTGTCAAGATATACATCATAGCATATTTTGATATGGCAAAAGCTGATGCTGTCTCATCAAAAAACAGAGGCCACAACCTCCACGGTCGCGGCCTCTTTCTCAAACAACCAATAAGAAATAAGAGATAATCCTTTAGGGTGTGGATTATCTGATGAACAGCAGTTCTCTATATTTAGGAAGTGTCCACATCTGGTCGTCGACAATCAGTTCAAGCTTGTCGATGTGGTAACGAATCTGTTCCAGCATCGGAGTAATCTTGTCATGATATTCAACGGCTTTCGCACGTTCGTCAGTGATCTTGTTAGCCACTTTGCGTGCCTCTACCATTGTGTCTACGTGTTCCTTGATGTAAGAAGTGTGTTCAGCAATCTTACGGATGATAGCCAGGTTCTCGGCAGACAGCTTTTCAGCTTCTTCTGCAGGGAAAATCTGTTTCATCTTGTAGACATTGTCAATCAGCTTGCTCTGATATTCAATGGCTACCGGAACGATGTGGTTCATTACCAGGTCGCCCAAAACGCGGGCTTCAATCTGGATTTTCTTTGTATAAGTTTCCCATTTCACTTCGTTACGGGCTTCCAGTTCCTTACGTGTCATGACGCCTGCTGATTCGAACATGCGTACACTGTCTTCTGTCAGGTACTGGTCGAAGATAACCGGGCAGCTGGTTTCGCAGTCCAGACCACGGCGGGCAGCTTCTGCTTTCCATTCATCGCTGTAACCGTTGCCGTCGAAGCGGATAGGCTTGCTCAGTTTGATGTATTTGCGGACTACCTGAATGATGGCAGAAATCTTCGGTTCGCCTTTTTCAATCAGTTCGTCTACTTCTTTCTTGAATTCTGTGAGCTGTTCAGCTACGGCTGTGTTCAGGGCGATCATTGCGCTGGCGCAGTTGGCTTCTGAGCCTACGGCACGGAACTCAAAACGGTTACCTGTGAAGGCGAATGGAGAAGTACGGTTACGGTCGGTGTTGTCAATCAACAGTTCCGGAATCTGCGGAATGTCGAGTTTCATACCGTGTTTGCCGCCCAAAGAAATCAATTCGTCGGTTGCACTTTCTTCCATGTGGTCGAGCACTTTGCTCAGCTGGCTTCCCAGGAATGAAGAGATGATGGCGGGAGGTGCTTCGTTGGCTCCCAGACGGTGTGCGTTGGTGGCACTCATGATAGAGGCTTTCAGCAGTCCGTTGTGTTTGTACACTGCCATCAGGGTATTGACGATAAATGTGATGAAGCGCAGGTTCTCTTCCGGAGTCTTGCCCGGAGCCATCAGCAGGGTACCGGTATCTGTACCGAGTGACCAGTTGTTGTGCTTACCGGAACCGTTGACACCTTTGAACGGTTTTTCGTGCAACAGTACGCGGAATCCGTGTGTACGTGCCACTTTACGCATCAGTGACATGATCAGCATGTTGTGGTCTACGGCCAGGTTGCATTCTTCGAAGATAGGAGCCAATTCGAACTGGTTCGGAGCTACCTCATTGTGGCGTGTCTTTACCGGAATACCCAGTTCAAGAGCCTGGATTTCGAGGTCTTTCATGAAGGCTGCCACACGGGTAGGGATGGCACCGAAATAATGGTCTTCCAGCTGCTGGTTCTTAGATGCTTCGTGCCCCATCAGCGTACGTCCTGTCAGCAACAGGTCCGGACGTGCGGCATACAAGCCTTCGTCTACCAGGAAGTATTCCTGTTCCCATCCCAGGTAAGCCATTACTTTCTTTACATTCGGATCGAAATAGTGGCATACATCTACGGCAGCTTTGTTGACTGCGCGGAGGGCTTTCAGCAACGGAGCTTTGTAGTCGAGTGATTCACCGGTATAGGCGATGAAGATAGTCGGGATACACAAGGTGTCGTCTACTACGAATACAGGTGAGGAAGGATCCCATGCGCTGTAACCACGGGCTTCGAATGTGTTACGGATACCTCCGTTCGGGAAAGAAGAAGCATCCGGTTCCTGCTGCACGAGCAGTTTTCCGGAGAATTCTTCCATCATGCCACCCTTTCCGTCGTGTTCTACAAATGCGTCGTGCTTCTCAGCAGTGCCTTCCGTCAGCGGCTGGAACCAGTGAGTATAGTGGGTGGCACCCAGTTCGCTGGCCCATTTTTTCATCCCTTCGGCCACTGCATCGGCAATCTGGCGGTCAAGAGCCGCGCCGTTGTCCATGGCGTCGATGAGCCGTGCAAATACCGTAGAAGGAAGGTATTTGAACATTTTTTCTCTGTTGAATACGTATTTGCCAAAGTATTCTCCCGGTCTTTCCTTGGGAGCGGGCACTTCCAGCGGTTTTGCCTGGAAGGCCTTTTCTACTACTCTGAATCTTAATGTTGACATGTTACTGTAAATTTTTATTGGTTATTTATTAGTTAGTAGTGAATGTTCAATTTTAATTTAATGGTTGTAGGCTGATTCTCCATGTTCGTAGATATCCAGTCCTTCTTCTTCGATTCTGGCCGGAACACGCAAGCCGTGAACTTTGTCGAGAACCTTGAAGATGATGTATCCCATCAGGGCAGCCCAGCCGCCTACGATGATGACACCGAAAATCTGTGCACCGAGGAATCCGAAGCCGCCTCCGTAGAATGTACCTCCTTCTACGGCGAACAGACCCGTCAGGATGGTTCCAAGGCTACCGCATACACCGTGTACGGAAGAAGCACCTACCGGATCGTCAATCTTCAGACGGTGTTCGATGAATTCTACTGAGAAAATCATGACGGTTCCGCAGATAGCTCCGATGATGGCAGCACCTGCAGGAGATACCATGTCGCATCCGGCTGTGACGCCGACCAGTCCGGCAAGGATACCGTTGAGGGTCAGTGAGAGGGAAGGTTTGCCATATTTAACCCAGCTTACCAGCAAGGCCATCATACCACCGGTACAAGCTGCCAGGTTGGTAGTAAGGAATACGTGTGAAATGGCTGTCTGGTCGCCAGAAGTGGCAGCGGCAAGCTGTGAGCCCGGGTTGAAACCGAACCAGCCGAACCAGAGGATGAATACGCCCAGGCAGGCGAGGGTCAGGTTGTGTCCGGGGATAGCTTTTGACTTTCCGTCTTTGCCGTATTTTCCCAAGCGGGGACCGAGGATGGCCGCGCCGACCAGTGCAATCCATCCACCTACAGAGTGTACCACTGTAGAACCGGCAAAGTCATGGAAGGTGTAGCCGAAGAAAGACATCATGAATGAACTCGGGTCAGCATTGGTGAGCCATCCTCCTCCCCAGGTCCAGTGGCCGGACACAGGATAAATCAGGACACTGATGGCTATGGTGTAGACCAGATACATGGAGAACTTGGTACGTTCGGCCATGGCACCTGATACGATAGTGGCGGAAGTGGCACAGAAAACGGTCTGGAAAATCAGGAAGCCTTCAATCGGAAGACCGTTCTGGATGATGCGGTCCATGGCATCCAAATCGAAGATATGTGGGGTGCCGAATACATCTCCTACGCCGAACATCAGTCCGAATCCGATGAACCAGAACAGGATGGAACCTACCATGAAGTCGACCAGGTTTTTCATCAGGATGTTGGCGGTGTTTTTGCTGCGGGTGAATCCGGCTTCTACCAAGGCGAATCCCGGCTGCATGAAGAATACCAGCATGGCTGCCAGCAACATCCATACGGTATTGATACCGGTGGACAATTCTGAAATTTTGTCGACTGTGCCTGCTTCTTCAGGAGAAGTCTGTGCGGCTGCAATTAATGGAAAAAGAAGTAAGAAAAGGGGTATGAGGGTCTTGCGGTATGCGCCATGCACACCTTCTTTAAACAGTTTCATAATCTTTACCTTTTTAATTAATACCTGTGTTGATAATCTCCCGTCGGGCTTATTTTTCCTGCTCGGCATTGTAGAGTGAAATGTCTCCACGTTCACCGGTACGGATGCGGATGGAGTCTTCCACGGGGATGATGAAAATACGGCCGTCGCCGATTTCACCGGTGTAGGCCGATTTCAGGATGGCCTGTACGGTTTTTTCCACATTCTTCTCGCGCACCACAATGGAAATCAGGATACGCTCAATGGAACTGGTGTCATACACTACCCCACGATAGATACGTCCTTCACGGGTCTTTCCGATACCTCTTACTTCATAGTAGGAGAACCATTCGATGTCGGCGGCCAGCAGTGCCTCCTTCACTTCTTCGAACTTGGTTCTACGGATGATTGCTTCAATTTTCTTCATAATGACGTTGTATTTGTATTTTGTATTGTTTTGTTATCCTGTATAATCTTTTGCCTTAATTCTGACTAATACCTTGTCATCTCTCTTTTAATTGCTCTAATCGTATGTTTCTATAAATTAAAAACTGAGTCCAAATACAAAATAGGCACCTTCTGTAGCCGGATTCCAAATGGCTTGGGCAAATACCGGAAGTGAGAAGGAGTCGGTAAACTTGATTTCTTTCGTGGCTTGGAGGCTGATGTGGGATACCTCAAATCCGGTAGCTCCATTGTTGTAGAAGCTTGTTTCCCATGGAGTGGCTCCGATTTCTGCCGACCAGTCCAAACCTCCCAGCTTGAAGGGAGCGGCGATGCTGAAGTAGGAAGAATAGGCCCGGTCGCCATTGGCTTTCACTCCGTCGGCCCCTGCGAAGTTGGTATACCAGTTGACGGCCAGTACACCAAAATCGTAACCCACCTGAGCTTCGAATACATGTGCTGTGTTGTGTGCGCCGTAATGGAAATACTGCGGTCCGTTGTTGAACCAGTAGTCGGTGACTGATACACTGAATCCTCCAGTGCTATACCCCAATGTCAGGTCGAATTCTTTTGTGTCGTCTTTGTCTATTCCCACAGAACCCCATCCTGAAAGAGAAAACCCTTTGTAGGACACGGAGGCAGAAGGTTGAATGCTGACATTCCCTAAGTCCTGTCCACGCCAGATATATCCGCTTACAAGGTCGGCACCGATGCTGGCTTCTACTTTGTCCTGTGCCATCGAAATGGCTGGAGCTCCTGCTAATGTGAGCAATGCGACTCCGGTGAGATACATTCTTTTCATTTGCTTTCGTGTTTTTAGTTAATGTTGTCGTTAATAATCTCTTTAGTTGTATTATCGTTTTGTATTGTATTTCTTGTAAATCACTTTCTTTTTGTTTTTCGATATGCAAATGTACTTCCTTTTAGATATATATTTTAATAAATATCCCTCTTTTTTGTATTATATTTTTTGTGGTGTCGGTTTGTTTCTTTTTTCCTCTATTATTGTTTTAAATTGAAATATTTTATCCCTTGTTTTGTTTCATTTGTTTAATGCAGCTGAAATGCTTTCCGTTAAACGTGCCCTTTGAAGGTAGCTTTTGGCGTTGAAACAGGGTTGTGGAGTTTGTTTTTTCCGTACTTTTGTGTCATATTTTAATCCTGATGTGTATGCATTCACCAGTATATTTGTTCAATCCTGATTACGATATGGCCATGGCCAATTTTACTCCTTATTATAAGGCACCGGCGGAAATCTTGCGGATGGCTGACAATTTGTCGGTTCTTCCGGTGTGGTTCGCCGGGAAGGGTAGTGGCGTGAAAGTGGACTCTCTGGAGCGGGTAGCACTGTTTCGCCGTCAATTGGGTGAAATTTGTCCGGAAGGAGAAGGGAGGGAGGTTTTGTCCGAGTTGCTTTCTTCGGTAGATTGGACGGAACAATGGCCCTCTGCCCGTTATGTACCTTGGGGATGGACCCCTGCTTTGTTGCATCGGCTACGTCTGGAAGGGGTGGACGAGGAATTTCTTCCTTCCGCAGAGGAAATGCAACGGATTCGTTATCTTTCATCCCGGGAGCGGTGTCTGGAGATATTGCCGGCATTTGCCGGTTGGGAAGGCATCTGTGGGGAGATGAAAGCCTGTAAGCAGTTGACTGAGGTGGATACGTTCATACGGGAAAGAGGGCAGGTTATCTTGAAAGCTCCCTGGTCGGGAAGTGGTAGAGGGCTTTGGAAGGTTTCTGCGGCAAGCTGGAATGCACAGCTGGCGGGATGGACGTCCCGTATTTTGAAGGTACAGGGAAGGCTGATGGCAGAGCCTATTTATGACAAGGTGGCTGATTTTGCCATGGAGTTTTTCTCAGATGAGAATGGGGAGGTCCGGTTTGTGGGATATTCTTATTTTGAAACGGATGTGCACGGGAATTATAAAGCAAACCGTCTGCTGAGTAATACCGCTATCGAGGAACGGCTTTCACGTTATGTGTCGTTGGAACGGTTGTCGTGTATCGGGGCTTGCCTGGAAGCGTCGTTGAAAAAGTTGCTGGGTCAAGCTTATCAGGGTTATTTAGGGGTGGATATGATGGTATGCCGTGTGGAAGACGGGTATCGGATACATCCTTGTGTGGAGATTAACCTGCGTATGAATATGGGGGTACTTTCCCGGATTTTATATGACAGGTACGTACATCCTTTGTCGGAAGGAGAATATGTGGTGGAACATTACTTGCGTGAAGGGGAAGCACTCTCGTTTCATCGGGAGATGGTGGAAAAGTATCCTTTGGAGTGGAAGGAGGGAAAGGTGGCATCTGGCTACCTTCCTCTGACGCCAGTGAGGGAAGATACCCGGTTTCAGGCTTATCTGCGGGTGGAAGTATGGGCATAAAAAAAGTCCGGAGAACTTCCGGACTTTTTTATGTTTTGTAGGAATGGGGTTTAGAAGAAGAGATAACGTTTGTCTTCCACTTTTGCTTTCTGATACAGGTCATTGATGAGCTGGCTTCCTGCGATACGTGCGGCCATGTTGCTCAATGTGGCTTCTTCCTGTTTTGCATCAAATTTCTCGTTGCCCTTATCCTTGGCATATACCTGAATCATATAAACACCTGCATTTCCCTTGACAGGAGTGCTTACTTTGTTGACTGCGGTTTTGGCAGCTACAGCACCGACAACCGGTTCGCTGGCGCGTGTCACTGAAATATAAGCCGGTGCGCTGAAAGTAACGTGTTTTACTGAATCACTCACTGCATCTTTCATGCCTTTTACCTGAGCGATAGAGTTGTATTTCTTCATTTCAGCCATAATCTGGTCTGCTTTCTTGTCGCGACGGATTTCATTCTTCAGCATTTCTGCTACCGAGTTGATGTCACGGTAACCAGCTTCATGAATCTTGTCGAGAGCTACTACCATCAGGTGGTCGTTTTCACCACATTCATACAGCGGAGAAACTTCACCCGGTTTTGCGGCGAAAATCCATTTCAGGGCTTCGCGAGTGGAACGTACACCACCTACATAGTGTTCTGCACTGGAGAGGTCGGTGCGCGGTGTCAGTGTATAACCACTTTCTTCTGCATTCTTGACCATAGATTCGATGGTGGTGTTCTGTGCTACAAACTGGCTGAACTTGTTGTAGGCCGCATTGTAGGTTTCCTTGCTGAATTCAACCGGACGTTTTACTACAGCGACTTTATACTTGGTCTGCATGCCTTTTTTGTCCATTACCTGCAGAATCAGGTTGGCCTGTCCCATGTTCACGTTTGTCAGTTCGTTTACCGGCTGGTTGAGCAGTGTGTTGATGAACTTGCTGTTGTCGGCATCCAATTCGGCACCTTCCCAGCTTTGTGAATTAACCCAAGTTGCTTCACCTGTCTGTCCGTAGATTTTAGCTACAGCAGCGAAGTCGGCTCCGCCTTTCAACGCATTGTAGATACTGTCGGCCAGAGTCTTTGTCTTTTCTTCTGTGTCGGCATATACCTGAATCTGGCGGAACTGGATAGAATCAGGAGAAGAAACTTTGGCCAGCACCTTGAAGGCATTGTAAGAATCGTCTGTCTGATTGTAGTAAGGGCCATATATTTCATTTACGCCTGTGGAGTCAAGACGGGCGGCTACATCGGCAGGGAGTACCGTCTTTTTTACCGGAACGTCTGAATAGTTTACAGAAGAACCTGTAGAACGTACGAAGGTTCCGAAGTCGGTGGTTGTGTTAGCCAGCTGGCTGCTGTATTCTGTCACTTCTTTTTCAACGGCTTTGCGGTCTGCATCCGACGGAACCACTTTCACATCGATGTAGCGGATGTCGCGTGTTTCTACCAGCTGTTTGAACTGTTCTTTCTTTTCATTGTAACGGTCCTTGATTTCGCTGTCGGAAACCTGGATGGTTGAATCGCTGATAGAGCTGTAGGGAACACCAGCCAGCAGCAAATCGCTCTGTTCTGTACGAGACTTGAATGCGTCTTCAGCAGATACCGGGTTTGAAATCAATGATTTTGTAACCAGGTTTTGGTATTTCTCGGCCAATGTGCTTTCAGCCAGGGTTTTTTCTACGAACTTCCAGAAAGCACCCATTTTCTGATAATATTCTACATATTGTGCCGGCATTTTGCTAGCGTCCATATTGGCATAGTCTACCAAGAATTTTTTCAGCATATCTTTATCGAACATGCCAGTCTGCGGATTACGGAACGGAGTCTGCATCAGCAACGGGTGAGTTCCTTGGTCGATGATGGCCTGAATTTCGGCATCTGTCACTTTCAGGCCCAGTTTCTTTGCCTGTTCAGCAATCAGTTTGTTGTTGACGTAGCTCTGCCATACCTGATCTTTTACGTTGTTCAACTGATCTTCCGTGAGGGAATTCAGACCGTTTGTCAGTTTGATGACTTCGCTGAGCTCATCTACCATCTTTTGATAATCTTGTGCACTGAGAACTTCCCCGTTCACTTCTCCTACGTCTTGTTTACCTTGATGCGGCTGGAGCACTTTCCATGCGTCTCCCGCGATGAATGCAAAAAGGGCAAGACCGATTACGATGACCAATAAAGGTCCTTTGCTTCGAATTTTTTGTAAAGTTGCCATTTAAAGTTATTATTTTTTTGTTTATTGTTTTTATATTTCTGCTATTAGCGCACGAAGATACAAAAAATACTGTTTAGTCGCTATTTTCTCTCAAAAAAATGCTTATTTCTGTGTAATCAGCTTCACCAGTTCAATTCGATTGGCACTCACTTTGATAATTTTGAAAGTGAAACCTTCCGTCTCGATGACTTCGTTTACTTTGGGAATACTTTGGCATTCATTGAGGATAAGTCCGCCTATGGTCTGGTAATCTTCGCTTTCCGGCAGGTTCAGGTTGAATGTCTCATTGGCTTTTTCTATGTCCATTCTTCCGGAAAAGATGTATTCGTTTTCTGAAATCTGTTTGGCTACCGTAGAAGTCGTATCATGTTCGTCTTCTATGTCACCTAAAATTTCTTCTATCAGGTCTTCCAGTGCCACAATGCCTGAAACTCCTCCAAATTCGTCCACCACTACAGCCAATGAGCGTTTCTGCTGCTTGAAGATGCGCATTAACTTATGTGCAGCCATTGTTTCCGGAACGAATGGAATGCTGCGGATGTTATTCTGCCATTCTGTGGTTCCTTTGAACATTTCGGATGAATGGATATAGCCGATGATGTTGTCAATATTGTCTTTATATACAATGATTTTGCTGATTCCGTTTTCTATGAATACTTTTTTCAGCTCGTCAAGGGGAGTCTCTGAATCCACTGCAATGATTTCTGTACGTGGAATCATGCAGTCGCGTATCTTTACATTGGAAAAATCGAGTGCATTACGGAATATCTTGATTTCATTGTCTATTTCTTCTCCCTCTTTCCCTTCTTCAATGCTGCTTTGTATGAAATAGTCCAAATCGACTTTGGTAAAGGCCTTTTCCCGGTCTTCCTTATTGGTCTTGACTCCGACAAGGTGCAGGATACCGCTGGAAAGTACAGATGAAAAACGGCTGATGGGGTAGAGTATGATGTAGCAGATAAAGGCGGGTAGGCTGAAAGCCTTTAAAGTAGCGTTGGGGTTTAGCTTGAATAACGTTTTGGGAATGAATTCTCCTGTCACAAGAATAATCAGAGTAGAGATGATGGTTTCTATTGATACAAGCAATGCTTGATTGGAAGTGACATCTGCGAGGATATAATGCTCAATGAGTTGTGCCATCAAGATACCGTAGATGACCAAGGCGATGTTATTTCCTACCAGCATGGTGGAGATGAAATTGTTGGAATGTCGATAGAATACGGAGAGAATGTAAGACGACACATTGTTCGTCTTTTCCATCTCAAAACGTAGTTTATTGGAAGATACGAAGGCAATTTCCATTCCCGAAAAAAAAGCGGAAAATGCCATAGATATAAGTAACTGGATGATAAGTCCCATGATAAATGGTTTTATTGGGGAGTCCGTGTGCTGTCTGCTTGCACAGCGTTGTCTTCAACCGTAAAAATACCTGTATTGTTATAGATTTGATATTCAGTCATCTGTTGGTTGGATTCAAAGCCGTATCCTGTCAGTACCTTATCCACTTGTTCGATGCGGATAAATTTGTCTGAATAGATTTTCTCCTTGCCCTGATCCCAGAACATCAGTTCGGTATCAAATTTGTCGCCCCGTTGGCTTTGGATATGTACGTTTCCACGTAGTTCCCAAAGTTTCTTGGGCTCATAATAGTACGCCGTATCCGCTTTAATACTGGCATCTACATGAAAAAGACTGTCGAATTTTTCCAGATAGATTCCTTTCTCGAAAGCCCAGAAGGGAGGGTTCCTATGGCTGTAAATGAGCCATTCTGCCGTGATGATTTTATAGCGGATCATACCGGAGTCGGAAATGAGTGTAGTAACTCCTGTAGTGCGCATGTCGGGCAAAGAATCACTTTCTTTTACGGCAGCAGCCGTGTGTTGTTCTTTCTTGCCGCATGCAGGAACAAAAAGAAACATAACAGTTGCCCATGTGGCAACTGTTATGTTTATGAGTAGTTTATATATGTGCTTTTTGAATTTGGCTGACATATATTTATCTGATGGTTGTAGTTTCACCAATCCATCCGCCGATTGTGACAGAGTTACCTTTCTTCAAGCCCAGGAAGAAGAGGTCTTCATCTTTCGGAGTATGTCCGGCATACGTATTAATCAGTTTCTGAGCTTCTTCTGCTACACTTGGATCTACGCTCTTTGCGCGCTGCAATTTATCGATAGCGGCAAAATAAGTACATTTGTTCAATGCAGCTTCGTCACTCCAGTTAGGACTTGATGCGTACATTTGTGCAATCAGAATATAGGCTTTACCGTATTTGCTGTTGAAAGAAAGAGCCTTGTTTGCATATTGTTTTGCTTTGCTCAGCTGTTTCTTGCTGAACAATACTACAGCAGCGCTGTATGCATAATCAGCTTTCTTGTCTGCATCTTGTTCGAGTTCGATAGCCTGGTCAAAGTATTCCACACTCTTGTCCATGTCGCCTTTCTTGTAATACATGTAGGCACATCCGGCTGCTGTGGCAGCTGTCGGTTCAATGGCATGAGCAGCTTCAGAGGCGATGAAGTAAGCTTCTTCTTCTGTACATTTCAGCATTTGCATGACATTGATTACCTGTTTCAAGTATTCCAGGTTGTTTTTGTTCTGGCTTACTTTCGGGCCATAGATAGCCTGCAAATTTTCGCAGCTTGCCGCACCACTGTTGATGAAGTAGGCATCTACGTTGTCTTTGGCTGTTTTCAGTAATTTTTTGTCTCTTTCTTTAGTGGCAGCTTTCAATGCTTCTTCTGCATAGCCAGAAGTAGTCAGATAATCTTGGATGAATTGCTCTTTGTGCGTATCGTCACTTTTCAGCTTACGAGAGGACATATCCATCAAGTCCTGGAACATGAAGTAATCGGAAGTGGCTTTTTCCAAATCTACAGCTTCTTTAGTCATTTCATAAGCCTTATTCACATCAATGTTTGATCCAGAGAAAATGATGTAGTCATGTGCTTTCATACCGAGGATAGAACCTTTAGTGGTCGGAGTCTTTACAAGTTGGTTCAGACCATCGAGGTACTTGATTCGCTGATCATGCACGGCCATTAATTCGTCCAGATACTTCTTTTGTTGTGCAGCATCTTTTGAGCTGGCAATCAGGGCACGCAGGATTTTGGCACCGTTGGTGTAAGTGCTCACCTGAGCCAAAGGCGCTTCTGTAAATACAGCCATCCATGGCTTGTATGCGTCAACAAAGTTGTCAGTTTTTACATATTCACTGTAAATACTGATGTTTTGCAAACAGCGGAGACTGTCTTCTCCGTGTCCGAAACGAGAACCGTCTTCCACTCCTTTTTGAGCGAAAGTAGCTGTAGCGCTTAAAGATAACGCACACAGCATTGTAAACATTTTCATTTTCATCGTATGTAAGATTAGTTGTTCATTGTGTTTATTTTCATAATTAATTTACTCTCCATTTCATGAACCAGTGCTCGTTGAATGTCAGTCCTATCTTCAAGACGAGCCGGTTTTCTGACAGCATATCACTTACCGACGGTTTGGCATGAATGTATTGTCCGGTAATGCTTAATACAGTGTTTCGCTGATAGAGTTTCAAAGGTAGTCCAAATCCAAAGCTGACTCCATATTCTTTCGGTCCTTCCACCATATTCTGCGCGACGGGTATCTGGAGGTTGGAGTTTGCATAGTAAGCACCTACTCTATATCGTACGCGGCTGAAATAGTTTCGTCCGTATTCTTTAGGCAGGAATTCTGCCCCTACGGCTACTTTGGAGCGGTCTTGATATAAATTGGTTTGATTATTATACTTTACTCCGCTCCATTGTTGAAGTGTGTAATCTGCTTCTATGGTCAGATTTTTTTTATGTTTCCACGCTACTCCGGCTCCATATATATGAGGTATCCCATAAGAGTCATTAATCTGTTGTTCGTTTACTACGGAGTAATTGGTACCATTGGTGATTTGAGTACCTTGGGTATCATGTCCATTAAGTACATGTCCTAAACTGTAGGTGAGCCCTAAAGTAATCTCATTTCCTTTATTGATAGGCTGGGTATATTGGAGTCCAAAACTTGCATGGTAACTGCTGATTGATACTGTGTTATATGTAATGGTTTGGTCTCCTCCGTTACTGAGGGTTGCAGTAGTCTGGTATTTTAGCTTACCATACAAATAGCCGATATTGGCTCCAATTGACAGATGATCGAAAATCTTGAAGCCTAATCCTCCGAAGATTTGCTGCAGTCCTCCGTCGCCATAGAAGTTATTGGAAATTGTAACGTCGCTACTGTTTTCTATCGCTTTTGTCCGGGTAAAATTATATCCTACGGTAGAGAACGGAGTATATCCGATGGTCATTCCTAATCGGGGATGAAGTCTGAACTGCATGCCGATATAGTCAAAACTTGAGTTTTTTGCATTTGTCTTGTATTGTCCTTCTTGAAAATTTGAGCTTTTTAATGACATTCCCGCATCAAAAATGAAGGAGAGTGAATCTACAGCTGTATAAGACGCTGGATTCATGGCGTTTATGTGCTCGCTTGTTCTGAGTGCGTACCCTACACCTCCCATTGCCGCGTTGTTTGTGAAACTTTGGTCAAACATGTCGCCTAATCCATAACGCGTATAAGGTGAATTGGTGCTTATTTGTGCACTCGCAATCGTGGCACCTGCTAAAAACCATGAACCAACAAGTATCTTTTTACTTAACATTATAATTCAATATTCTGTTTAAACCTTTCAAAACTAAAAATCTATCTGCAAAGATGATACTTTTTAAATTTGTATCAAAAGAAAATTTATCTCCTCCAGTTAAAAAAACCAAAAGGTCTGGATATTTCTTTTGCAGAAGAGTGATATAGCCGATAATCTCAAACTCAATTCCTCTGATTACACCGGCTCGGATAGCTGTTTCTGTATCGAATCCGAATTCTGGTGTTTCCCCTTTTCTTTCAATTAGAGGAAGTTTATCACAGCAGGCATTCAATGTCTTGAAGCGGGTGTATATGCCCGGTGAAATATTGCCACCCCAATAGTTCCCTTCTGCGTCAATGAATTCATAGGTGAGGGCAGTGCCGGCATCGACTACCAGTAGATTTTTACCCGGAGCCAGATAATTTGCACCTACTACGGCTGCCAGTCTGTCCATGCCTAGCGTTTCTGGAGTTTTATATAAGTTGCGGATAGGAATGGGAGTCTGATGATTCAGTTCTATAATCTCAAACGGAACTCCCGCCAATTGGCGTCGTATGGTATTGCTAAGTGTGATGACCGATGCAATGATACCTCTTTTTATAGGATATTTGTTACATAACATTGACAGCCAGTCCAGTGAATGGTTGGAGCCTCTTAACACTTCCACCACTTTATCACCCTCGAATACTGCCAATTTCGCTACAGTATTGCCAATATCAATTACTAGATTCACTTTTGTCTGCTTTGTTTTGCTTGCAAAGTAAGATAAAATTTAGATATGAACATCAATAAAACTGATTATTTATTTCGCCGTTATGCAAGAATCCATGTATTTTTGCATGCGAAAAAGGATATTATGAAAATTATTCAGGTTCTGGCAGGAGTTCCTGCTGACTGATTGAGAGTATATTTAATTATGAAACGGAAGTTTGTATTTCTATTATGGCTGATAGGGCTGTTTCAATTGGCTTCTCCTATAAGGGCATATAGTGATGTCCGAACAGGGATAATGAAGTTTTCACAAAATGATAGCATTCAGCTTAGTTTATTGACTTGTGCGCCGGGTAATGAAATTTATGCACTTTTTGGGCATACCGCTATTCGTTATCAGAATTTCTCTCAAGGGGTAGATTGGGTTTTCAATTATGGTATGTTCAGTTTTAATACTCCTAATTTCATCTATCGCTTTGTGAAAGGAGAGACGGATTATCAGCTAGGTATTACGCCTTTTCCTTATTTTGAAGCGGAATATGCTTTGCGAGGTTCTTCAGTCTATCAGCAGGTCTTGAATCTGACTCCTTTGGAAAAACAAACGCTGTTGCGGTTGCTTCGGGATAATTATCTTCCGGAAAATAGAATCTATCGTTATAATTATTTTTATGATAATTGTACGACTCGTGCGCGCGATCAGATAGAAAAGAGCATTCAGGGAAAGGTGGTATATCCTTCTGTGAGTTGGACGAAGACGTTCCGTGGAATTGTACATGAATTTACGGTAAATTCTCCATGGGATGAATTAGGAATCGACCTGTGCCTGGGGGCGGAGGCTGATAAAGCGATTGATGCCAGAAAGCAGATGTTTGCACCTTTTTATATGCGCTACTTTGCGGATGGAGCTTATATTCAGGATAAGGACGGAAATACTCGTCCGTTCATTTTGCGTGAAGAAAAAATAGTGGATGTGTCGCCGGAAATCGAACCGCCTTTTGCCTTGACACCGATGGGGGCAGGTGCATTGTTTTTGTTCTTAAACGTGCTGGTTGCTTTCTGGCAGTGGAGGAAAAAGTGTATATTCTGGGGTTGGGATGTCGTGTTATATGCTGCGCAAGGAATTGCGGGATGTATCATCGCTTTCTTGTTTTTTGTATCCTCTCATCCGACGGTAGGCTCGAACTGGCTTCTGATTTTGTTTAATCCGATACCTTTGTTTTATCTTCCTTTCATGGTTTATCGAGATATAAAACGTAAAAAGGACTTGTATCATTTGATTAATCTTGTGTATTTAACACTTTTTATGCTGTTATTCCTGTTTTTACCGCAAAAATTTAATTTAACAGTATTACCTTTGGCACTCGGTTTGCTGGTAAATGCTGCAAGCCATGTATTAGTTTTGAATAAAAGACAATGAAAGAACGCATACTGACATCTTTATTGACGGTATTTGTCATCACTGGCATTCAGTCTCAATCTCCCACACCGGTTCCTAGGTTAGTGGTGGGATTGACGATTGATCAGTTACGTGCAGATTATATCGAGGCCTTTTCAGCATTGTATGGAGAAAGAGGATTTAAGCGCCTTTTAAAAGAAGGGCGGATTTATACAAATGCGGAATATGATTTTATCAATGTGGACCGTTCCTCTGCTACGGCCTCTATTTATACAGGGACAACTCCTTATTATAATGGAATTCCTGCTAATCGGTGGATGGACCGTAACTCCCTTCGAATTATAAAATCGGTTGATGACCAGAATTTCATGGGAGTTTATACTTCAGAAAGTTCATCGGCTAAGCTGTTGCGCTGTTCTACACTCTCGGATGAATTGAAAGTGGCTACTCAGGGCCGGGCTGAAGTTTATTCTATTGCACCTACACGTGAAATGGCTGTCTTGGCGGCTGGGCATGCGGCAGATGGAGCATTCTGGTTAAATGATGAAACGGGGAAATGGTCTGGAACGACTTATTATGGAGATTGTCCGGTATGGGTTAGCAATTATAATGATAAGGAAGGACTTGATTTCCGCATCAATAATCTGGAATGGCTTCCTTATCTTCCGGTTACTTCCTACCAGTACATTACCACGGAAACCAAGCAGTTGAGTTTTAAGCATAACTTTTCAGACGAACGTTTGGATAAGTATAAGAAGTTCAAAACGAGTCCTTATGTGAACGATGAAGTGAACCGTTTGGTTAATGTTTGCTTGAATAGTACTCAGATAGGGCAAGATGCGGCTCCTGACTTGTTGACATTGTCTTATTATGCCGGCAATTATGACCACAAGCCTTCCACGCAATATGCCATGGAAATCCAGGATATGTACGTCCGTCTGGACAATAGTCTGGGGGATTTGTTGGATTTGATTGACCGTAAGGTAGGGCTGCGTAATACATTGTTTTTTATCACGTCTACCGGGTACACTGATCCGGATCCGGTGGATCCTGAACAATATAAGATTCCAGGAGGAGAATTCCATATCAAGCGTTGTGCGGCCCTGTTGAATATGTATCTGATGGCTATTTATGGTCAAGGGCAATACGTGGAGACTTATTATGACCGCCAGATTTATCTGAATCATAAACTGATAGAAGAACGAAAACTGAACCTGGTAGAGGTGATGTCCCGTTCTGCAGAGTTTGTGGTGCAGATGAGCGGGGTTCAGAATGCCTATTCTGCACAGCGTCTTTTGTTAGGGGCTTGGACACCGAAAATCGATAAGATTCGTAACACCTATAATCCGAATTGTTCAGGAGATATTTATGTAGAAGTGATGCCGGGATGGTCTGTGGTAAATGAGTACTCCAAAAAAGTGGAAGTGATGCGGGCCGCTTATGCTACGGCTCCCCTTGTCTTGATGGGGTTTGACGTAAAGCCTGAAAAATTGTATTCGCCGGTAAAAATTACTTCAATTGTTCCAACCTTAGCTCATTTCATGCGCATACGGGCTCCTAATGCCTGTTCCGAAGCTCCAATGCTGAATATTCGTAAATAAATGTTGTAATAGAACGGGAAGATAATTTACAATTTGGTTATCTTTGCACCGGTGAGATAAAATAATTAATTAGTAAATAATAAAAAAGAAATATATAATGGGATTTAATGAATTTATAAGCAAGCTGTTCGGGAATAAGGCAACTCGTGACATGAAAGAAATCCAGCCATGGGTGGAAAAAGTAAAGGCCGTTTATCCGGAAATCTCCAAGCTGACGAATGATGAACTTCGTGCAAAAACAGAAGAACTGAAGAAATATATCAAGGATTCTGCAGTAGAGGAAAACAAGAAAATAGAGGAACTGAAGGCTACGATTGAATCTACTGAATTGGAAAAGCGTGAAGCCATCTTTTCTCAGATTGATAAGTTGGAGAAGGAAGTGCTGGAGAAATATGAAAAAGCACTGAATGAGGTACTTCCTACAGCTTTTGCAATTGTAAAAGATACAGCCCGCCGTTTGGCCGAGAATGAGGAACTGGAAGTGACGGCTACGGATTTTGACCGTGAACTGGCAGCTCAGGGACGTGACTTTGTCCGCATTGAAGGAGATAAGGCTATCTGGAAAAACCATTGGAAGGCTGGTGGTAATGAAATGACCTGGAACATGATTCATTACGATGTACAGCTGTTTGGTGGCGTGGTTTTGCATCAGGGTAAGATTGCAGAAATGGCTACGGGTGAAGGTAAAACCTTGGTAGCGACTCTTCCGGTGTTCTTGAATGCACTGACTGGTAATGGTGTACATGTAGTGACAGTCAACGATTACCTGGCTAAGCGTGACTCTGAGTGGATGGGTCCGTTGTATATGTTCCATGGATTGAGCGTAGACTGTATTGATAAACATCAGCCGAACTCTGAAGCTCGTCGTCGTGCTTATATGGCCGATATCACTTTTGGTACCAACAATGAATTTGGTTTCGATTATCTGCGTGATAATATGGCGGTTTCTCCAAAAGATTTGGTGCAGCGCAAACATAATTATGCCATTGTCGATGAGGTCGACTCTGTATTGATTGATGATGCCCGTACCCCGTTGATTATTTCAGGTCCGGTGCCCAAAGGCGACCAGCAGTTGTTCGAAGTGCTTCGTCCGTTGGTAGAACGCTTGGTAGAAGCTCAGCGTAAGTTGGCAACCCAGTATCTGGCCGATGCAAAGCGTTTGATTGCTTCCGATAAGAAGGAAGATCAGGAAGCTGGTTTCTTGGCCTTGTTCCGTAGTCATAAGGCATTGCCGAAAAACAAGCCGTTGATTAAGTTCTTGAGTGAACCGGGTATCAAGGCTGGTATGCTGAAGACGGAAGAAATCTACATGGAGCAGAACAACAAGCGTATGCCTGAAGCGGTAGAACCGTTGTATTTCGTGATTGATGAAAAACTGAAAAGTGTGGATTTGACCGATAAGGGCGTAGACTTGATTACAGGTAACTCGCAAGACCCGACCTTGTTCGTATTGCCGGATATTGCTGCCCAGTTGTCGGAACTGGAGAACCAGAAAGGACTTTCCGATGAAGAAAGACTGGCTAAGAAAGATGAGTTGATGACCAATTATGCCATCAAGGCAGAACGTGTGCATACCATCAATCAGTTGCTGAAGGCTTACACGATGTTCGAAAAGGATACCGATTATGTGGTAATGGACGGTCAGGTGAAGATTGTGGACGAACAGACCGGACGTATCATGGAAGGTCGTCGCTGGAGTGACGGTCTGCATCAGGCAGTAGAAGCGAAGGAAGGAGTGAAAGTGGAAGCTGCCACTCAGACTTTTGCTACAATTACTTTGCAGAATTATTTCCGTATGTATCACAAACTGTCAGGTATGACCGGTACAGCTGAAACGGAAGCAGGAGAGTTCTGGGACATTTATAAACTGGATGTGGTGGTAATTCCGACAAATCGTCCGATTGCCCGTATCGATATGAACGACCGTGTGTACAAAACGAAACGTGAGAAGTACAAGGCGGTTATTGAAGAAATTGAAAAGATGGTACAGGCAGGCCGTCCGGTACTGGTGGGTACAACATCTGTGGAAATTTCTGAAATGTTGAGTAAGATGCTTACCATGCGTAAGATTGAGCATAATGTGTTGAATGCGAAGTTGCACCAGAAGGAGGCTGAAATTGTGGCAAAGGCCGGTCAGAGTTCTACGGTAACCATTGCGACCAATATGGCCGGTCGTGGTACCGATATCAAGCTGAGTCCGGAAGTGAAAGCCGCAGGTGGTTTGGCCATCATTGGTACGGAGCGTCACGAATCCCGTCGTGTAGACCGTCAGTTGCGTGGTCGTGCCGGACGTCAGGGAGACCCGGGTTCTTCAGTTTTCTTTGTTTCATTGGAAGATGATTTGATGCGTTTGTTCTCTTCCGACCGTATTGCAACTGTTATGGACAAGCTGGGCTTTAAGGAAGGAGAAATGATTGAGCATAAGATGATTTCCAATTCTATCGAACGTGCCCAGAAGAAGGTGGAAGAAAACAACTTCGGTATCCGTAAGCGTCTGCTGGAATACGATGACGTGATGAACAAACAGCGTACAGTGGTTTATACGAAACGTCGCCATGCGCTGATGGGAGAACGTATCGGTATGGATATTGTCGATATGATTTGGGACCGTTGTTACAATGCCGTACAGCAGCCTGCTTATGAAGATGCCAAGATGGAGATTCTTCAGGTACTGGCGATGGAAACTCCATTCTCGGAAGAGGATTTCCGCACGAAGAAGAAAGACGACCTGGCCGAACAGACATTCCAGGAAGCGATGGCACTTTTCAAACGGAAGACTGAACGTATGGCTCAGATTGCCAATCCGGTGATTAAGCAGGTATATGAGGCACAGGGTCACATGTACGAAAACATCATGATTCCGATTACCGATGGCAAGCGGATGTATAACATCTCTGTGAATCTGAAGGCTGCTTACGAAAGCGAGTCCAAGGAAATTGTGAAGGCTTTTGAAAAAGCTATCCTGTTGCATACCATCGATGATGCCTGGAAAGAAAACTTGCGTGAACTGGACGAATTGAAACATTCCGTACAGAATGCAAGCTACGAACAGAAAGACCCGCTGTTGATTTTCAAACTCGAGTCTGTCAACTTGTTCGATAACATGGTCAACAAAATCAACAACAATACAATCTCCGTATTGATGCGTGGACAGATTCCGGTACAGGAGCCGGAGCAAGTGCGTGAGGCTGCTCCAGAACCTCAGGCTCCTCGTCAGCAGTATCGTGAAGAAAAGCAGGATTTGAATGATCCGGCTCAGAGCGAAGCTGCGGGACGTGATACCCGTGAACAGAAGCAGGAACCCTATCGGGCTGAAAAAACGGTAGGACGTAACGATCCATGTCCTTGTGGCAGCGGATTGAAGTACAAGAATTGCCATGGAAAGAATGCCTGATTGAGCATTTAGATTCATTCAGATAGACACGGATTCCGTCGTTTTCAGATTTTTATTTCTTAATTTAGAATAATCTGTGAAAACGATGGAATCCGTGTCTTTTTTATTTATTACTTTTGTTTCCAAACAAAAAAAGTCGCAGATTATGAAGAAATATATGTGGGCCGGAATTATTCTGGCAGCAACGATGCTTGTTTCGTGTGGAGGCTTGCAGACATTTACTTTTGACCAGCTTCACCCGGCTGAAGTCACTTTCCCGGAACAGGTGCGTACCATAGCGGTAGTGAATCATGCTCCTTCCATTCCTTCGCCTAAAAAGAATTTGCTTACTTTGGGAAAACTTGAGGGAGATGGAAAAGTGCTGGCAGAAACCTTGGCAGGAGGATTGGCCGACAGCCGGTATTTTAATCAGGTGATTATTTCCGACTCTGTACTTACGCAGGAAAGAACCGGAGGAGAACTGATTCCTCAGGCAGTGGTAGACAGTTTGACTCAAGTGTTAGGGGCCGACATGATTCTTTCGGTAGATCAGATACAGTTGCTGACTGCTAAGAAAGAAATTTATTATCCAGGGTTTGTTCCCTTGGCCGCTTTCGATTTGAAAATCCGTCCTGTAGTGCGTGCGTATGTGCCTTCACGTCTGATGCCGGTAATGACACTGGCCAAGGTGGATAGCTTGTTGTGGGATTTTACACCTGCATTGTCGGATTATAATGTGGTGAATGAAGCTTCCAATCACGCGGCCTACACGCTGGTCAACCAGCTGGTGCCTCATTGGGGAAATGCCGACAGGATTTACTTCGACGGAGGAAACCCGGACATGCGTGATGCGGCTGTATCTTTGCGTGAAGGTGACTGGCAGGAGGCCGGCCGGATTTGGACAAATCTGTATAATTCGCTGAAGAAAGGAAAAATGAAATCGCGTGCTGCCTTTAATATGGCTTTGGCCTGCGAGGTACAGGGGCAGATGGAAGACGCCAATTCGTGGATTGAGAAGGCCCGGAAAAGCGCTTCTCCAGGATCTGAGGAAGAGCGCGCTGCTACCTTCTATGCTGCCATTTTACAGGACCGCACGAAAGATTTTCTGAAATTAAACCTGCAAATGCGGCGTTTTGGCAACAATTTCAACTAATATTTCTTGTCTGATTCATTTTTTTTGTACATTTGAGTACATATAAAAATATAGCCTATGGAATTAAGTGAACAGTCACGTGCTGCAATTGCTTCTGCTTTGCAGGAAGCCCTTTGCCGGTATGTCACGGGAGGAGAAGATTCTGTTGTGACAGATATTCATCTGCAACCGAATTCGGACAGCGGGGAATTGGTTATTTACGATGATGATGACCATGAATTGTCCCGTGCGATTATCAGTGAATGGGTGGATTATGAAAGCGATGACTTTTATACCGTAGTGGAACCGATTCTTCGCAAGGAGATAGAAGCTTTAAAGGAGACGGGGCGACTGGATAAACTCTGCCTGATGAAACCTTATTCATTTGTGCTGGTGGACGATGAAAAGGAGACTGTGGCAGAACTTCTGATTGTGGACGAGGAAGATACCTTGTTGTTGAGTGGCGAGTTGTTGAAGGGGCTCGATGAAGAACTCGATGCCTTTCTGAAAGACTTGCTGGAGCGTTAAAGTCCGATACAATGGGAGAGCGAATCACATTCCGCCGTAACGAGGGGTTGCGGAGCATACATCCCCAGTGGAGAGGGAATCCGACAGTCAATGGGAAATTTTTCAATCGCCAGCATCGTTGGAAACCCGGTATGGGGAGTGTGTTGAAATGGCGTTTCTCTCCCAATCCCCAGCGGAAGGAAAAGCGGACCATCAAATGGAATCCAAAAGTCCATTATCTCACTTCTTTGGATAAAGTGGTGGGGAATTCTTTAATCTGGCTGGGGCATAACTCCTTCTTCCTGCAGCTGGGCGGAAAACGCCTGATGATTGACCCTGTATATGGGAACATTCCGTTTGTCAGGCGTCGTAGTCAGTTTCCGGCAGACCCTTCTATTTTTCGTGAGATTGATTACCTGTTGATTAGTCATGACCATTTCGACCATCTGGACAAGCCCAGCGTAGCCCGTCTGGTGGCCGACAATCCCCAAATCAAATTATTCTGCGGACTGAATACGGGGGCACTCATAAAGAGTTGGTTCCCGGAGTTGGAGGTGATAGAGGCTGCCTGGTATGAACAATATACCGATGGCGACTTGTGCCTCACGTTTCTGCCCGCCCAGCATTGGAGCAAGCGGGGAGTGAGCGATGGGGGAGAGCGCCTGTGGGGATCCTTTATGATTCAGGGAGGCGGCATTACCATCTATAATAGCGGGGATACCGGATATGCCCGTCATTTTGAAGAAATAGCACGGTTCTTTCCGCATATCGACTATTGCATGATTGGAATAGGGGCTTATAAACCTCGCTGGTTTATGAAGCCGAACCATATTTCTCCGTATGATGCCTTGACGGCCTCGGCAGACATGCATGCACGGGTCACGATTCCCATGCACTATGGCACGTTCGACCTCTCAGATGAACCGTTGTTCGATCCGCCTCATGTGTTTGCGGCAGAAGCCAGAAAGCGGGGGATGCCTGTCATCATTCCCGAACTGGGAGAGGTCGTGAAGCTGCAACCTCTTCGCTGAAGAAAATCCTGAAGAAAACGATAGAAAGAAGAGATCATAAAAAAAGTCCGGAAACCAACTTTTCTGAATGATTCAGAAAACTGATTTCCGGACTTTCTATATGAGTCTGTTTTGTTCAAGTCATACATAAATCCGCCGGTCATCGGCAGCGGGTTACTTCGTGTGAGTGTTTTCGCTCAACATGACGTACCCCCAGATCATCGGATCTGCATTTGCAATTTTGTGAAGAATCTTTGTTACCTTTTTCATAACTGTTATCCTTTCATTTGCTTTTAAGTTAGTACCTATTATATTTAATCTCTAGTTTAGTTTTTCCGGGTGCTCTTCGCAGAGGACCTTTCGAAGCTTTATGGTTTGTTTTTGTTATCCTTAATCTTTTTATCCTTTCCCTCCGGTACCCTTTCGGGCCCTTCGTTCGTTTTATTACACTGCAAAGGTAATGCCTTTTTTCTAGAAAATATGTTTTATAGCATATATTTTTATTTTCCTCATGTTTTATTGATGTAAATCAACCAAGCTGAGTGCTGCTGACAAATTGTCGTTTTTGCCTGTCAGTATCGGCTGACAGAATTGCGTTTTTTGTGTGGGGGTAATGAAAATGGCAGTCTGACGAGGGATATGGCCCGATGGAGGATGTGTCAGGTTTCACTTGTCCTGAAAATAAATGATAAGATTTTGTGTTTCTTTTGTTACAAAAGGTATAGCTTTACGTTTACCTTTTTGAAAACAACTTGTACGACCGATTTAAGAAGCATGAGCAAAGAGACACTGACATCGACCTTCACTGATTTGAGAAAGAATTTTCTCAGGTTGGCAATGCGTTTTCTTCCCAATAGAGAGGATGCCGATGACGCATTGCAGGAGGCTTTCTTCCGCTTGTGGAAACATGCAGACCGGATTGACTCGCGCGAAGAGGCAGAAGCTCTTACGGTTGCTACGGTGAAGAACCTGTGCATTGATGTCCTGCGTAAAAAGGAGCATTTGCCTACGGTGGAACTGGACGAACACCGGGACGAATCTGTTACCGATTCGGCTGACGAGATTCTGGAGAAAGAAGAACGTTTCCGTGCAGTGGAGCGTATCATTGCACAGAGGCTGACACCGCTTCAGCAACAGATTTTGCGGATGAAAGAGTATGAAGGGAGAAAATACAATGAAATAGCCGATATACTGGGTATGCAAGAACCGGCAGTACGTATGCAACTGTCGAGGGCGAGAAAGGAAATCAGAGAATGTTATTTAAAACAGATGGAACGATGAAAAAATACGAACGTACTATCCCACAATGGAAAGAACTGGCCAGACGTTATTTCGAGGCTGAAACAACTGAGGCCGAGGAGGAAGCGCTGGTACGCTTTCTGGCTACTCCTGCCGCGCAAGGCAAGGAATTCGATGAACTTCGTGCCGTGATGGGGTATGCCGCTACCGGACGTGTCCTATACGGCAGACGGCGCACACGAGGCATGCGGTTGCGGTATTATGCGGCGGCAGCAGTGGCAGGTCTCATCGTACTGACCACTGCCTGGCGGCTGACGGAAAGTGCAAATGTATGTGTGGCTTACATCAACGGACAGCGCTGTACCGACAAGGAAGTGGTGCTTTCCGAAGCGCTGAAATCAATCGAAAAGGTGAGTCACCGCTCCTCCGAAGAAACAGTCCAGAGTCAGTTGTCGGATATATTCCAGACACTGGAGGAAGGTGGAACGGAATCAGTTGACAAAAAATAAATTGAATAATAGGAGAAGACGATATGATAAGACGATGGATTATGTTATGGATGTGTCTGCTGGCTGTGCTGCCCGTGTGTGCACAGAAGGGGATGCATGTGGAAGACTTGTTTGGGAGCCGCTTCAAGCATGATAAACAGGCCGTGGAAGTCCTTATCAAAGGAAGGGAATTGAAAAAATATCATCTTACACTTTTCCGCAGCCTGACGATAACCGATGAACCGGCTGTGGCGGAAGAGATAGAGGCACTGGTAGGGCTGGATGCCCAAACCGCAGTCGACAAGGAAGTGGGCAAGGTCGGGAATAGACTGTATTACGGTTTCTACTGCTTTCCGGCACAGGACGATAATTACCGCTATCTGTTTTATCGGAATGCTGCGGTAGCTCCTGGCAGCAGTAAGAAGATGGAAGTGACCGTGGTATATATGGAAGGAAAAATCACGCTGGAAGAGTTGAAACGGATGTTCAAGTAAGAGAAAATAAACAAAATACGATAAGAGACATGAAAAAAATGATTTTGCTGGTGGTCACTTTGCTGACCGCAATGGGCGGATATGCCGAGGGTGGAGATTCGCTGAAAGTGGAAAATGTGATGTGTATACAGAAACCTGAGCAGGTGAAGATTACCGAATCGGGCAGTCGTTTCACAGTAGAAGTGGAGGGGAAGGAAGATAATCCGAATTTCCGTTATGTCCGTGAGGTGGAGATGTCTTCCTCAGACGTGTCGGTGACAAAGGAACGCAGCGGCAACTGGGATTTCCAGATTCCGTTCAGAAAGCGGACGTCGGAACGGAGGCATCACCAGAACCAGCTGGTGGTGAAAAACCTGAAGATAGGACTTTCCTGTGTACAGGGCGCTCCCGAGAACATGGACGTCAGTATGGGGTCGTCGTGGGAGATTACCACTCCTACCTTAGGATGGGAGTATTATCCGTGGGCTACGGAGACTTCTTTTTCCATTGGAGTGGCCTGCAGCTGGCGTAATTACCGGATGACCGGCAAGCAGCGTTTTATAAAAGAGGAGGGAAGAGACATGACGGTGGGACCCTATCCTAAAGGGGCCGATATTCAGTTCTCGCGTATCAAAGTGTTCAGCTGGGCTGTTCCGGTGATGCTGACTCATAAAACAAAGCGTAATTTCAATTTCAGTCTGGGAGCCATTGTCAATTTCAACACGCATGCCAGCCTGAAAACGCGGTATAAGTTGGACGGAAATGAATATAAACTGACCGACAGCAATATCCATCAGACTCCGGTGACCGTCGACCTTCAGGCAGCCGTCGGTTATAAGACCGTAGGCTTTTATGTGAAATACAGTCCTTGCAAAGTGCTCGATTCTACCTACGGCCCTGAGTTCAGTGCGTTGTCCGTAGGCATCGTCTTGTTCTGAACCGGTAAAAATAAACCCCGTCCTGAGCCACCGTTACCAGGTTTGTGTTGCGTAACGGTTGTTCAGGACGGGGTGTGTTTTATAGAAACTGCGCGTTAGCGTTTCAATGCCGCAATGCTTTCTTTCAAGGCTGCAATCTTGGTTTCGGCGTCAGCCTGTTTCTTACGTTCCATTTCGATGACGTTGGCCGGAGCCTTGCTGACAAACTTTTCGTTGCTCAGCTTTTTCAATACGCTCTGCAGGAATCCTTCCTGATATTTCAGGTCAGCTTCCAGCTTCTTCAGCTCTTCTTCCACGTTAATCAGGTTGCCCAGAGGTACGGCATATTCGGTGGTGCCCACCATGAAGGCGGCTGCTCCGTCTGCCTTGCTCGCTACCTGCTTTATTTCCGACAGGTTGCAGAGTTTGGCAATGATAGAAGTGAACGCGGCTACCGGATTTTCTCCGATGACTTCCAGTGTCAAAGCTTCTTTCTGTGCGATGTTCTTCTGCAAACGGATGGTACGGATGCCGCTGATGACTTCCTTCACGGCCTCAAAGCGGGCAATCAGTGCATCGTCGTACGGCATGTCTTTTACGAGGGTCTGCGTCATGATGCTTTCGCCCGGCTGGCGGTCGTAAATGTGCTGCCACAATTCTTCCGTGATGAACGGCATGAACGGATGCAGAAGTTTCAGCAAGGTTTCGAAGAAGGCCAGGGTCTTTTCATAAGTTACCTTGTCGATAGGCTGTCCGTAAGCCGGTTTCACCATTTCCAGGTACCAGCTGGAGAATTCGTCCCAGAACAGTTTGTATACAGCCATCAGGGCCTCGCTCAGACGGTACTTGCCGAAGAGGTCGTTCACTTCTTCTGCAGTCTTGGCCAGCATGGAGTCGAACCATTCGGTAGCCAGGCGGGCATATTCCGGCTGTTCGATGTCGGCCACCTGCCATCCTTTTACCAGACGGAAGGCGTTCCATATCTTGTTGTTGAAGTTACGTCCTTGTTCGCACAGGGCCTCGTCGAAGAGGATGTCGTTTCCGGCAGGGGCTGCCAGCATCATTCCCATACGTACTCCGTCGGCACCATACTGGTCAATCAGTTCCAAGGGATCGGGAGAGTTACCGAGTGATTTGGACATCTTGCGGCCCAGCTTGTCACGCACGATACCGGTGAAATATACGTTGCGGAACGGCATGTCGCCCATGTATTCGTAACCGGCCATAATCATACGGGCTACCCAGAAGAAGATGATATCCGGTCCTGTTACCAGGTCGGAAGTCGGGTAGTAGTATTTGATTTCCTCGTTGCCCGGGTTGTTGATGCCGTCGAACAACGAAATCGGCCACAGCCAGGAAGAGAACCAAGTGTCGAGGCAGTCATCTTCCTGACGCAGGTCTTCCAGTTTCAGGTTGGCATCGCCCGTCTTTTCTTTGGCCAGTTCCAGTGCCTGTTCCGGTGTTTCGGCTACCACGAAGCCGCCTTTCGGCAGGTAGTAGGCCGGGATACGGTGTCCCCACCACAGCTGACGGCTGATACACCAGTCCTTGATGTTTTCCAGCCAGTTGCGGTAAGTGTTCTTGTATTTGGCAGGGTAGAACTTCAGTTCGTCGTTCATTACCGGCGGCAAAGCCATGTCGGCAAAGTGCTGCATCTTCAGGAACCACTGCATGGACAGTTTCGGTTCGATGGCCACGTTGGTACGTTCAGAGAAACCTACCTTATTGGTATAGGCTTCCACCTTTTCCAGCAGTCCGGCAGCATCCAGGTCTTTTTCAATCTGCGCACGCACGTCGAAGCGGTCCATGCCTACATACAGGCCGGCAGCTTCACTCAGTGTACCGTTGTCGTTGAAGATGTCGATGGAAGGCAGGTTGTATTTTTCTCCCAGCATGTAGTCGTTCACGTCGTGTGCCGGAGTCACTTTCAAGCATCCGGTACCGAATTCAATGTCTACATAGCTGTCTTCAATCACCGGAATCTCACGTCCTACCAGCGGCACGATGACTCTTTTGCCTTTCAGCCACTGGTTTTTCGGGTCTTCCGGGTTGATACACATGGCCGTATCACCCATGATGGTTTCCGGACGGGTGGTGGCGACCACGGCATAACGGCGGCCTTGTGCGTCGCGGTGTACCACTTCGCCTTCAGCGCCTGTCTCGCCGCTCATGTCGTCGTTGGCAATATAATAACGCAGGTAGTACAGCTTGCTGTGTTCCTCTTTGTAGATAACCTCTTCGTCAGAAAGGGCGGTGAGTGCTTTCGGGTCCCAGTTCACCATACGTACGCCGCGGTAAATCAATCCTTTGTTATACAAGTCCACGAATACCTTGATGACACTCTTGCTGCGGGTTTCATCCATGGTGAAGGCCGTGCGGTCCCAGTCGCACGATGCACCCAGCTTGCGGAGCTGTTTCAGGATGATACCTCCGTGTTCTTCCGTCCAATCCCATGCATGTTTCAGGAACTCTTCGCGGGTAAGGTCTGTCTTTTTGATGCCCTGTTGTGCCAGACGGTTTACCACCTTTGCTTCCGTAGCAATGGAGGCGTGGTCCGTACCCGGTACCCAGCAGGCATTCTTGCCCATCATGCGGGCACGTCTTACAAGGATATCCTGGATGGTATTGTTCAGCATGTGTCCCATGTGGAGTACTCCTGTCACGTTAGGAGGAGGAATGACGACGGTGTACGGTTCACGTCCGTCGGGTTTAGAACTGAAAAGTTTGTGGTCCAACCAGTATTGGTACCATTTTCCCTCCACGTCAGCGGGATTGTACTTACTTGCTAATTCCATGGTTATAATAATCTTTTTTATGTATGTTTATCGTATAATCGGGTGCAAAAATAATAAAACTCCTTGGATTTTAGGGGAGATTCTTCCGAAAAGTTCATCTCTCATCGTGCGTGAACAGTCGGAATGTGCCATGTAAAAAGGTAAAATGGAGGGGTTTGGAAGGGGGATAAAAAAACGCAAGTGCGTTTGGAGTAAAACGTCAAAGAGTTTTTGTCCAAACGCACTTGCGTTTCAAGTAAAACGTCCTTACGTTTTCATCCGAACGCAAAGACGTTTTGGGAACGTTATTCATAGTCACTCATAGATATATTCCACGTCCGATTTTTTGAACCGCAGAAGGCGGGAATCGTTGGACCCGGCTCCGTTTCTGGTAGCGTAATATGCGTTCATGGCTCCCGTAAAGAACCAGCCTTGTCCGTTTTCAGGAGAGTAGGCAGCCCACAGCATGTTGTTATAGTGTCCATGGAGAATACCGTTGTCATTCCATTGTGCGGAAGAACCGTACCAAACCAGAGGTTCGTTCTGCGAAGGTGTGCCGTTGCTGTACATGGCGATGGTAATCAGTCCGCTCAGTTTGACTTGGCCCACCGTCACATCCTCTCTTCTCCGTTGGCGCCGTTGGATTTTGGTTCCGCCGTTCCAGGCAGTGCTGTGTTCGCCGTCCCACATCAGCCAGAGGTAATCCTTCGTAATCTTCAATACTCGGTCAAAGTCTTCCACCGACGGTGTTTCGTACCCGTCGGGAGCCATGGCTGTAGGTTCCAGCTTGTTGATATGGACGTTTGAGGTGCTGTATCCCTCCAGCTTGGCTACTCCGTTGTCATCTATCACCTGCATGCCTTGAGTGGTCTTTCCCTGATACTGCCATTTCCAGAGTTTGAAGAATTCTTCCGGAGTGCAGTCGCGCAGATAATCGAAAACAGTCTTTCCTGCTTTCGCAGCCGGGTCGTTCGAAGAAAGTATCTGGTCATTGAAATCCTTTGAGTTGCCCATGGCATTGTACTTGCACCACCACATGCCGTTGAGGTACGTCACCGGGAGTCCCCAGTTGCGTCGGCTCACCGTATATTCTTCCCGTTCCGTGCCGTCGTTGTTGCAAATCACCAGCGTGGCTTTCTGCACACGTCCGTTGGCTGTGGGGTCGTTGGGTTTCCATCCTCCCAGGATGCGGAAAGAGCGGGAATTGTCTTCCCGTGCCGCCAGTTTGATCCAGTGGCCTTCTCCGTTTTCATATTCTACGGTCAGCTTTTTGGATTCCGGCAGGGTCAGTACCCCCAGTTCATTGTCGATATAACGGTCAAAGTGGCATTCGTAACTGTCGTTGTAATCGAGCAATCCTTCCATCCGGGTCGGGTTTTCCGTCAGGACCAGTGTCAGGTAATCGTCCGGATAGGTCTGTTGCAGTCCCTTCCGGTGGAAACGCAGTTTGATTTCTTCTCCGGGAACGCCGAGGCGCCATCTGTCTTTCTGTATGCGGAACAGGTTTTTGCCTCTGGTTTCCGCACTGTTGTCTCCCAGTGCCTGTACGGTCAGCGGCATCGGGGCTTGGATGAACTCCAGTTGGTCGTCACAGTCGATGGCCAGTGTCAGTTCGGTAGCCGTATAAGGCAATACAATCCGGTTCTTCGCATCGTTTACCGTCACATTTCCCGGCAGGATAGAGGCCTTCGTGTCTACCTTCAAGGCGCCCGCTTCGGAAGACAGGTTGTGCTCGCCTCCGTTTTCCCATTCGATGACCTGGAGTTTCACGCTGCCACTGACCGGGTCTTCGCTGAGGCTCAAGGTATAGACCGTATTGCGTTTCAGGGTAGAAGGCAGGCTGCTTTCTACGGTGGTTTCTTTTCCGTTTTTCACGATACTCACCTGCGCCTTTACGTCTGTACCGTTTTGTTCGTACAGATAGGCCACTCCTTGTGTCGATGCTTTCAGTGTTTCCGGAAATTCGATGCTTTCATCTTCCCAAGTCGTATTTTCCGGGCTGGATACCGGATTCTGAGGGAACAGAAAGGCCTGTTGCGCAATGTGGGTGAACACGATTTCCTTTACTTGGAGAGAACTGTTGGCCGGCAGAGAAAGGTCAAACCGGGCCGACCCTCTTTCCAGGTCCATGTGCAGTGTGCTTTCACTGCTCTTGCCCAAGTCGAGCATGCCCGAGAAGAATTCCGGTGCATGCACATTTCCGTGGGTATAATTCAGGGTTGTCTTCAGCCAGTCTTCTTCTGTAATCTTCTGTTCCTTCATTGCCTGAAGGTCCAGTTGTCCGTCCGTATTGCCTACGAGATAAAGATGGCCGGACGGCTTGTCGGTCTGGAGTACATACTGGCTCTCCTTTTTCGAGAACTCGGTATAGACAGTAGTCAATACGCCCTCTTCGAACAGGCAGGCCTGCATGTCGCTGATACTGTCTTCACCAGGAAGAGAACTGGTTTCTCCTTCCATCTGAAAGGCCTTGATGCTGGCATTTACAGTTCTGACGGGCACACTTCCGTTCTCATCATTCGGAGTGTCCTCGTTTTTGGGAATGTCTTCGTTGCTGCAGGCCGAGACAAGGCATACGGCTGAGAGTATTCCGAAAAGCTGGATATATTTTTTTAAGTGCATATACATGAGTTTTCTTGCGTTTTTTGTTATAGCTCTATTCTTATTCATAGATATATTCTACAGGAGTCTTGATGCATCGGATGGTACGGGTCTTCTGTGCGTTGCTGGCCGCATACTTGAACCAGTTTCCTTTGCCGGTGTTTTTGGCATAACCTTCTATCATCCACGTGTTGCCGGAATTGCCGTAGGTGGCAAACAGAATCATCATGCTGGAGATGCTGCTTTCATTCCATTGATGTCCCAGTCCACAAAGCGTCAGATGGTTTCCTTCATACTCAAAATCGTAGAACGAAATCGGGCCGTAGGTAAGGCCTTTGAAAGTCGCGTTGCGTTCCACCACGTTGAAGTTGAGGCGTTGTCCCAGTCCGTTGTTGAAGACTCCGGGGTCAAAATAAGCCAGGTTGCAGTTTGAGCCCCATGTGTAGAAACGGTAGTCGTCATAATCCGGAATCTGGTACCCGTCGGGAGCCATCTCGGTAGGAGCCATCGTACCGAAATTGCCTGTCTGGCTTTGATACCCCTCATAATAGAACTGGCTGCCGTTGTGGGTCAGTTTCAGTCCGTCCGGATTTCCAGCCTGATACTGGTCGCCCAGCACCTGAAGGAAGTCATCGTCCGAGCAAGTTCTCAGATAGTCGGCCAGGCTGCCCTGAGCCGCAGGGTCCGCTTTCACCAGAATCTGGTCGTTGAAGCTTTTCACATTGCCTCTCAGGTTATACTTGCACCACCACACACCGTTGATTTTCACGACGGGCAGTCCCCAGTTGAGGCGTCGGATGGTGTACACTTCCGGATGGCCGCCATTGGCATCCGCAATCACCAGTTCACCGGTTTGTGCCCGTCCGTCTGCGTTCGGGTCATTGGGTTTCCATCCTCCCAGCAGCCGGTAGGTACGGTCGCCTTCTTCTGTCAGTTTCATCCACTGGGCTTCTCCCTCATTGAATTTCAATGTCAGGGTTTTTCCTTCCGGGAGCGTGATACGGGCCAGTTCACCGTCAATGTAGGTGTTGAAATCACAAAGACCGTTGTCGTCAAACTGGAGGACGCCTGTCATCTGCACCGGATTTGGAGCAAATACCAGTACGACCCGTCCCGTCTGTATCTCGTTTTTATGTACATCCAGATACATATATTCATGATGGCTTCCCGGCATTTTCTGTTTGCTCTCGATGTGGAACTGTGCCACCGGGGAAAGGCTGCGGCCAAGCGGGGCAGGAGTGACCGTCACTCCCTCGGCCTGTCCCAACACGGTTACTTCGGCTCCGGCTTCAGCCGCCAGTGTCAGTTGGAAATCACTTTTCCAACATGGCACGAACACGGTATCACCCTGTGCATTCAAGGTCACTCCTTCAGAAAGCTGTGAGAGTTCCTTGTCCACCAGCCCTTTGTGCGTGAGGCCCGATTCAGAAGAAGCGCCGGTCTCCCAGTCATCGGTCAGCACCTCCACTTTCCAGTCGGCTCCGTTTCCATACACTTTAAGCGTATAGATGGTGTTGCGTTTCAGGGCCGGAAGTGTGGTCTTTAGCCGGTGCCATCCTCCGTGGGCTGTCATCATGATTTCTACCTCATGTCCGTTGGTGTATTGTTCGGGAAGATAGAAAAGGGAAGTCTTGCCATTCTGGAAAGGCTGTTCGCCAAAATCTTTTGTCAAGTCCGTTGTCTCCGGCTTTTCGGGTGTCTGGAGCGCATCTTGCTCGTAAATGTAACCTGTCAGCGACACCCCTTTTATGGTGACGCTGTTTACCTGAGCATCTTGGAAAGGCGATTCCAAATCGATGCGGGCTACAGCTCGTTTCAGGGCTACGGAAGCAGAAGTGGTTTCTGTGTCCAAATCTGCTTTTCCGGTCATCAGCACATAGTCGGAAACCATATTCTCGGCCGTTGCCTGCTGCTTCAAGAACTCTTCCAGCGTGGTGACCCCTTCTTTCAGGCTTTCCGGGGAAACGGCTTGGTCGCCGTTCGCCAGGAAATACAGGCTGCCCTGCGAGGGGTCGATATCGAGTTGGCAGGAACCTGCTGCATCCACTTTCAGCGAGGAGAACGTTTCTTTCAAGACACCGTTCTCGAACTGATAACCATTGAGCGTGTTGATTTGTGATTCCGTGTCGTCGGCTGTTCCATTCGTCATTCCAGTTCGGGAGAACTTTATGGTAAACATTCCGTTTTGCGGTGTTTGCTGAATATCTTCATGCTGGCATCCGCACAGTAAGAACAGACTGGCGCTTGCCAAGGCGAGTATATATTTCATCATCATTTTTCGTGATATTATTGTTATCGTCCGTTTATTTGTATTGGTAAGGGTTTTGCGAACTGTTCAAGTAGCTGGGAGAATCGACCGGCATCTGCCCGATGTTGTCCACATAGAAGTTGTTCATCAGCTGTTCCGCCCAGGGTCCGTAGGTGAAAGAACTGCTGTGTCCGTATCCCATGACGTGTCCGAGTTCGTGGAACATGACGCTGCATGCATACCGGTTGAAGTAATGTTCGAACCATCCTCGCTGGTAGGCTCCGAAGGTGCTGCCTCCTCCTAGTCCGATGATTCCGTGCCCGGGATATACCAGACCTACCTGGAGCGTTCTGCTGGCTCTCATTTTTTTCAATACCTCCTCTACCTTTACAGGCTGTTTGTTGTCGTCGTAAAGCTGGTCGGCATTGTCCTTTAAAATCTGTTCGTGCTCCGGCATGTCAATCATGTAAGTGAAATTGAGGAAAAGGGCCACCGACTCCCGGCAATGTACCGGGCGGATTCCCATCCAGTTGCCCACCGGACCTCCGTCTTCTTTTTCCGGGTCTCCTCCGTAGAGTCCCCAGTAGATGGTCCATCCGTGCTTGATTTCCTGTAGCTTGCTCCAGTAAGGGTCGTCCGATTCAATCTTGAGTACAGCGTTGCTTAATTCAGAAGCCGTTTTCTTTTGTACCTCTATATATTTTCCGGATTCCGTGCGGCACATGGCAGTGCGCTTCATCAGCGGAATCTCTTCCCAGAAGTCGCCGAAGGCCGGGATGGAATCAAAATAAGCCAGGTCGAAAAACTCTTCGCTCACCTGCGGCAGCTGCATCTTAATCAGTACGCCGGTCAGCTTGCGGGGAGAGTAGAAGCGCGTATGCAGTTTCCCTTCTTCTGTGACGGATACCTGCAGTGGCTGGGCGGTATTGAAGCACCGTACAGTCTTGTCGGTATATACTTCCTTCCGTTCCGTGTCTTGCAGGATTAAGCTGTGCTCACCTTTATTATAAGCTGCAGGGGTGATGAACATGGTCACTGCCTTGTCGTCCGGATGGTTCACTTGGGTTTCTACGAGATGAATGTGGTTGGAAGCCAGTTCCTTCTGCTCAAAGCTGTACACCTGCTTTCTGTTTTCTTTCCGGTAGTTGCGGGTAGAGAGGTTGATTTCTCCATGAAACGTAGACCCCTTGCACAAGGGCATGAACAGGTAGGAAGTCTGTCGGTTCAGTGAAAGGGTCTTCACCGTGCCGTTGCTTTCCCCGCCCAGTTCCCCGTTGCCGGAAAGGGTGGTGTAGAAGCATACGTCTCCCAATGCCAGGCTTTTGTCTGTGACGGCATAGCCCACGTAGGGGTTTTGGTACGCAAAGTCAAAATCCACCCGGCTGACAATCCGTTTCTGTGTCACTTCCTGTGGGATAGAAGCCACTTCCTGGATACCATTTTCCGTCTGTTTCTCTACGATGGAGAAGGGAGTTTGTGAGTAGAAATATTCAGCTTCCAGCGGTTGCTGCAAGTCTTCAGGAAAAACGAGCCATTCCTCCTGAAGATTTTCCGGGCTATGGATAGTGGCCCGGTCTGCGGCTGGGTTGCCTTTGATGCCCAATACAACCAGCCGGTATTCTCCTTTGTGAAGGCCTTCGGTATAAATCTCGGAGGTGGAAGCTTCATAATAGCTTTTAATGTTTTTTACCTTGTCGCCGTTTTCATCGACAATGAAGTAATGCAGCTCGTCATAAAGCGACGTTTCCGTTTCCGAGGCACGGGAAGAGGCTCCTTCATAGCCTTGTTTTTGTAATTTGAATACAATCCCAGATTGGTTTTCGGTGGAAGATGTGCCTAAGTGCTCCTCCTGACTGCAAGAAACCAATAGCAAAGTGCATAAAAATGCAATAAATGTAAATCTTCTCATTTTGTTGTTGTTTTCTCAGTATGGCAATCTTTTTTAAAACTAATTCCTGTGATATTTTAAGTAAGAAATAATCAATCAGTCGTTTTACATATCTAGTTTGTTCGTTTCGTTTAGTTTTTCTCGCGTTCTTGTTCTTAAACGTAATATCTTTATGATTTGTTCAGTCGGAATCTGTCTTAGGGCATAATTTTCCTTCCATCGCTATGAAAGAGGGGAGAACTGAGACGTTGTCTTGGCGGTGTTATGATTTGTGTTGTTGTTCGTTGCTGCGAAACTCGGTGGGGGTCATACCCAGGTATTTTTTGACGTATTGGGCAAAAAAGGAGACATTGGGGAAGTCAAAGTCCATGGCTATCTCCTTGATGCTTTTGGTCGAGTATTTGAGGGCCGGGATTATGTGTTCTATCGCATTCTCATGAATGAGCGTCAATGCATTCTTTCCACTGATTTGTTTGACTATGCGTGAAAGATATTTGCTTGAATAGCAGAACAAATCAGCATAATAGCCCAAGGTTCGGTGTCTGCCGTTGTCGGCTGCGAGAGCTTCCATGAACTGCTTGAAAATAAAGTCGGGTTGCTTGACCAGGACCTGGTGGCCTGTATTTTCCTTTTCGAGTGACTTATGAGTGGTTTTGGCAATCATTTCTTCAAAAAAAGCAGAAGCGATGTGCAGCAGGATGTCTTTTTGAAAATTGTCGGATGAAACTTTTATTTTGCGTTCTATCAAATCCAAATACAGCTGGAACAGTTCTTTTTTTGTTTCCTCAAAATGCTTGATAGGGTGCTCTTGTATGTAACAAATCGATTTCCACGTATATTTTTGCGTCTGGGTGATGCGGCGGAAAAAACGGTTGGAAAAGCAGAATATCTTTACTTTGCAGTCGGGGCTGGCCGTAAGTTGTCTGATAAGAGTATTGGGCAGACTGATCAGCAAGTCATTGGCTTGAAGATGACGATAGGTATTGCTCAATTCCATCGTAATTTCTCCTTCCCTGCAATAAAGCATCAGAAATACCTCCAGTTTGACATTCTTGTTTTTTTGAAATACATTTTCCAGCCGTTCGGTCAGGAAGATATAGTCGTCCATGTAGCTTTGAGGGTCACAATGTGCCTGAAGCATGTCCATGTGAATGTGTTTGATAATTTCTTCCATGTTATTTTTTTGCAAAGATGTGGATTCCCTCGTAAAGCATGGTGTTCTATATTCTTCCAGATATGTCTTATTTTCTACATTTTGCCGGATGTTGTGGAAACAAGGGAAAATAAGATACTTCTGTGTGAAAATCCGTTGTGTGCTTTTTCTACGGGGTTGCTACTTTTGCGCGAACAAAAAAAAGAAACGAATATGACAGAAAAGATTGGAAATTTAGGCGCATGGCTGATGGTGCTCGGTTGTGCGATTGGGATAACGTCCTGCCAGACGGAAACAAAAGAAACGACCGGAAAGGGGTATCAGCTGATGACAATTCAGGCAGATACCGACAAGGAGATTACCACTTCTTATTCTGCGTCCATTGAAGGGATGCAGGATATCGACATTTATCCGCAGGTATCGGGGTATATTGAAAAACTGAATGTATCGGAAGGAGACGTTGTACGTAAGGGGGAGGTGTTGTTTGTCATCGACCAAGTTCCGTATAAGGCGGCATTGGAAACGGCGGTGGCCAATGTGGAAGTAGCGAAAGCCAGTCTGGCTACAGCCGAACTTACTTATAAAAGTACAAAGGAATTGTATGCCAAAAAGGTAGTCTCCAGCTTTAATTTGCAGACAACAGAGAATGAGTTTCTGACTGCCAAGGCACAACTGGCACAGGCCAAGGCACAGGAGGTGAACGCGCGAAACAACCTTTCTTATACGGAGGTGAAGAGCCCGAGCGAAGGAGTGGTCGGCATGTTGCCTTATCGGGTGGGGACACTGGTCAGTTCGAACATGGCACAGCCGTTGACTACGGTTTCCGATAATGCCCAGATGTATGTCTATTTTTCGATGACCGAGAACCAGTTTCTCTCGCTGGCCCGTCAGTATGGAACCACGGAAAAGGCTATACAGAATATGCCTGAAATCCAGCTTCAGCTGAACGACGGTTCCATGTACGAAGAAAAAGGAAAGATAGAATCTATCAGTGGTGTGATTGACAAGGAGACGGGTACGGTAGGTGTGCGTGCGGTATTTCCGAATGCTTCCCGTTTGTTGCACAGCGGGGCATCGGGCAATGTGTTGATTCCAAGTATCTATAAGAAATGCATTGTTATTCCGCAGGGAGCTACCATACAGTTGCAGGATAAAATCCTGGCCTATAAAGTAGTGGATGGCAAAGCGGTATCTACTTTGATAAAGGTTGCTCCGGTCAACGACGGAAAGGAATATATTGTAATGAATGGGCTGAAGGCCGGTGACGAGATTGTGGCCGATGGAGCCGGTATGCTTCGTGAAGGAACGCAAGTAAAATAATCGGACGCTTATGAAAGGAAATATATTTATCAAACGGCCGGTCATGGCCTTGTCTATATCCATTTTGATTTTGATTGTTGGATTTATCTCCCTCTATACCCTGCCGGTGGAACAGTATCCGGATATTGCCCCGCCTACAGTTTGTGTGGATGCTACTTATACGGGTGCCGATGCGGATGCCGTGATGAACAGTGTCATTATGCCGTTGGAAGAGAGTATCAATGGAGTGGAAAACATGATATACATCACTTCTACGGCCACCAATGCCGGTACAGCAGAAATATTGGTTTATTTCAAGCAGGGAACCGATCCGGATATGGCGGCAGTCAACGTACAGAATCGTGTGTCGGAAGCACAGGGCCTGTTGCCTGCAGAAGTAACAGCTATTGGGGTAAGTACCATGAAGCGGCAGAACAGTTATCTTCAGATTAATGGTTTGACCAGTCCGGATAAACGTTATGATGAGAGTTTTTTGTCGAATTATCTGGATATTAATGTAATACCACAAATTAAACGTATTCAGGGAGTTGGTGATGTACAGCTTTTGGGGGATACGTATAGCATGCGTATCTGGATGAAACCGGACAAGATGGCGCAATATGGTTTGGTGCCTGCCGATGTGACGGCTGCATTGGGAGAACAGAATATTGAAGCACCTACAGGGTCTTTGGGCGAAAATTCAGATCATGTATTCCAGTACACGATGAAGTATAAAGGGCGTCTCAAGAGTGTGGAGGAGTTTGAGAATATGGTGATACGTTCCCAAAAAGATGGTTCCGTACTCCGTGTGAAGGATATTGCTGATGTAGAGTTGGGGCGTGAATCCTATGGTTTTCATGGGGAAGCAGACGGAGTGCCGGGTGTGATGTTTATGGTTTATCAGGTGGCCGGAGCAAATGCGACAGCTGTGAACCAGGAGATATCCGATTTGCTGGATGATATCTCAAAAGATTTGCCTGAAGGAATGAAGTTTCTGCAAATGATGAGTGTGAATGATTTCTTATTTGCTTCTATCGACAATGTGGTCGAAACTTTGGTAATCGCTATTCTTCTGGTAATACTGGTGGTATATTTCTTTTTGCACGATCTCAAGAGTACTTTGATTCCTTCCATATCCATTGTGGTGTCGTTGATTGGTACGTTTGCCTTCCTTTCGGTGGCCGGATTCAGTATCAACATTCTGACCTTGTTTGCGCTGGTGCTGGCCATCGGTACCGTGGTGGATGATGCCATTATTGTGGTAGAGGCTGTGCAGGCCAAATTTGATGTGGGATATCGTTCGCCTTATCTGGCTACCAAGGATGCCATGAATGATGTGACGATGGCGGTTGTGTCGTGTACCTTTGTATTCATGGCCGTATTTATTCCTGTCACCTTTATGGGCGGTACGTCCGGTGTGTTCTATACGCAGTTTGGTATTACGATGGCAGTGGCTGTGGGCATTTCTTGTTTAAATGCGTTGACGCTTTGTCCGGCTATGTGTGCCATGATGATGAAACCGTCGGACGGAAACAAGAGTCCTCATAGTTTGAATGGCAGGATACGTGCTGCCTATAATGTCTCATTCAATGCTTTAATGGGGAAATATAAAAAAGGATTGATGTTTTTCTTCCGTCGTCGTTGGATAGTATGGACTTCATTAGGCATTGCTTTCATATTATTGGTGTATCTGATGTCCACCACGAAAACCGGACTAGTTCCTCAGGAAGATCAGGGAACTATGATGGTGAACATTAGTACTTCACCGGGTAATTCATTGGCGGAGACCAATAAAGTAATGGATAAGGTGGAAAAGATATTGAAGGCTACCCCAGAAATAGAAAACTATTCTCGTACTACCGGATATGGATTGATTTCCGGGCAAGGGACTTCATACGGTACGGTTATTATCCGTATGCTTCATTGGGATAAGCGAAAAGGGAAGGAACATACGGTAGATGCGGTGATGAAGCGTTTGAATGCCCAATTTAGCATGATTAAGGAAGCACAGGTATTCTGTTTCCAGCCTGCCATGATTCCGGGATATGGAACTGGAAACTCCATTGAACTTTATATGGAGGACAAAACAGGAGGCGACATGCGGCCGTTCTATGAGTCTATACAGAAATTCATAGTGGCTCTGAATCAACGCCCCGAAGTGGCCATGGCTTATAGTTCGTATGCCATGAATTTCCCTCAGATTGCAGTAGATGTAGATGCGGCCAAATGCAAGCGTGCCGGTATCAGTCCGAATGATGTGCTTGATGTGGTGGGCGCCTATTGTGGTGGGACGTATGTCTCTAATTATAATAAGTTTGGAAAGGTCTATCGTGTCATGATTCAGGCTTCGCCCGATGCCCGTTTGGATCAGCATGCGTTGGACAACATGTTTGTACGTAATGGTACGGAGATGGCGCCGGTCAGCCAGTTTGTGACGCTTCGTTCGGAACAAGGGGCGGAGGTAGCCAAGCGTTTCAATCTGTATAACACTATCAACGTCAATGTGAATGTGGCCGAGGGATATTCTACAGGTGAAGTTCAGAAAGCCATTAAAGAGGTTGCGGCTCAGGTGCTTCCTTCGGGTTATGGTTATGAATATGGAGGTATGGCTCGTGAGGAAGCGAGCAGCGGAGGAGCACAAACTGTTTTTGTATATACCATTTGTGTGGTATTGATATTCCTGATTCTGTCATGCCTTTACGAGAGTTTTCTGGTGCCGCTGGCTGTCATTCTTTCCGTACCTTTCGGCTTGATGGGAAGTTTTCTGTTTGCCCGTGTGGCAGGATTGGAAAACAACATCTATTTGCAGACGGGAGCCATTATGCTGATTGGTCTGCTGGCCAAGACGGCCATTCTGATTACAGAGTATGCCATTGAACGCCGGCGTAAAGGAATGGGCATCATTTCTTCTGCCTATTCGGCTGCCCAGGCTCGTTTCCGTCCCATCATCATGACGGTGTTGTGTATGATTTTCGGTATGCTTCCGCTGATGTTCTCATCCGGTGCCGGAGCCAATGGCAACAGTTCGCTGGCTACGGGTGTCGTAGGAGGTATGCTGGTGGGTACGCTGGCTTTGCTCTTCGTAGTGCCTGTATTCTTCGTGGTGTTTGAGTACTTGCAGGAGAAGCTGCGAGGTCCCATGCAGAAAGAGCCCGACCAACAGATTGTCTACGAGAAGGAACAGACCTTGATTGAAAAAAGTGCCTTTAATACAGAAAAGTAAATGGAGTCGTCTATGAATACGTCAAAAATAATTGCATGCAGCGCAATGCTTCTCTTGAGCGGTTGCGGAATCTATACTAGTTATGAGCCTCAGACTTCAGTCCCTGAGGAACTCTATGGGGAGGAAGTGAATGTTTCCGATACGGTAAGCATCGGAAATATTCATTGGAAGGATTTCTTCTCCGACCCTTATTTGCAAGCGTTGATTGAAAAAGGACTGGCGCAGAACACCGATGTGCAGACTGCCAGTCTGCGGGTAGAGGAGGCCAAGGCTTCTTTGTTGTCGGCCAAGCTGGCTTTTCTGCCATCGTTTGCCTTGTCTCCGCAAGGAGGGGTCAATACGGTGGAAGGCAGTAAGGCGTCGCATACCTATACACTGCCGGTGACTGCCAGTTGGGAGCTGGATATTTTCGGCAAGTTGAGGAACGCCAAGCGTCAGGCTAAAGCTGCTTATCTGCAAAGTGAAGATTATAAGCAGGCGGTATATTCCAGTCTGATAGCCAATATCGCCAATACGTATTACACCTTACTGATGCTGGATGAGCAGCTGGAGATTTCCCGGCGGACGGCTGAGACATGGAAGGAAACAGTGGCTTCCACACAGGCCTTGATGGATGCCGGACAGGCGGATGAGGCGGCTGTTTCGCAGATGCGGGCTACTTATTACGAGGTGGAGAATTCGGTAATTGACTTGGAAGAGCAGGTGAATCAGGTGGAAAACAGCCTTTCCTTGTTGCTGGCGGAAACTCCTCACCGGATAGCCCGGGGAAAACTTTCCGCACAAAGTTTCACGAAGGATTTGTCGGTAGGCATACCGCTTCAGCTTCTCTCGAACCGCCCGGATGTGCGTGTGGCGGAACGCGATGTGGAACAGGCGTTTTATGTGACCAACCAGGCCAATGCTGCCTTTTATCCGGCGGTTACGCTGAGTGGAAGTGCGGGTTGGACCAATTCCGTAGGGGGACTGATTACGAATCCCGGCAAGTTTGTAACCTCCGCTTTGGCTTCATTGACCGAACCTCTGTTCAACAGGGGGACGCTTATCGCCCGTCGGCGCATTGCCAAGGCACAGCAGGAGGAGGCACTTCTGGCTTTCAGACAGAAACTGCTGGATGCCGGAACGGAAGTGAACGATGCATTGGTGTCTTATCAGACCAGTAAGCGGAAAAAAGATAATTATGAGCAGCAGATAACCGCACTGGAAAAGGCTTTTACCAGCACTTCGCTCTTGATGGAGCATGGGAATACGACCTATCTGGAGGTGCTGACGGCTCATCAGACGTTACTCAGTGCACAGCTGTCGCAAACAGCCAACTGCTTCAAGGAGATACAGAGTCTCATCAACTTGTATCAGGCGCTGGGTGGCGGACAACATATTTAGTTCTCTTTTTTTAGTTTCTATTGTGTGGCGGGCGAATGCCTCTTGACTTGTTTTTCTCATTCTCTCTCTCATGCTTATATTCATTTTCACATTCATGTTTACCGGGGAAGACAGTCAAGGGCATTCGCTCTTGCTTTTATAGCTTTTATCGATGAATGTTATCGGGAAAAAGAGTTTTTTCGATAGATGGAGATTGGAGCCGACCGCCTACCTTTGTTCTCATAATCATGAAAGGAAAAGGGAAATGAAAGAAATGAATCGTTCACGTGAGGCGGTCGCACGGTTTCGCCTGATACGTAACTGTATGTTTTTGTCCGGATTGTCAGTTTTTGCCCAGCTGTATTTGTTTCAACCCATGCTTTCGGAAATGTGCCGGAATTTTGGTGTCAGTCCGGCGGAAAGCAGTCTGTCGGTGTCCGCCTCTACTGCCGGTATGGCGTTGGGGTTGATTGTCATGGCGTTTAAGGCTGATTCCGTTTCGCGCGAACGTCTGATGGGAGCTTCGTTGCTGCTTTCTTCCTTGTTGACCATCGTGTCTGCCTTTACTGACAGCTATTTCCTTCTGCTGGTCCTGAATCTGTTGAAGGGAATGGTATTGGCCGGGGTGTCGTCGGTGGCATTGGCCTATCTTTCGGAAGAGGTGGACAAGAGCATGATTGGACTGGCCATCAGTCTCTACCTGAGCGGGAACACACTGGGCGGAATGTCGGGGCGAGTGGCTGCCACGTTGGTGTCTGGATGGGGCGGATGGCAGTCGGCCGTGTGGCTTATCGGCATTGTCAGCCTGCTGCTGGGCGGATTGTTCTGCTGGAAGATTCCTGCCGGGAAAAATTTCTCCGCAGTATCCGTTTCTTTCCGGGAAAAACTGTGTCAGATGCGTTCTCTTTTGACTCGGAGCACATTTCTTTCGATGTATCTCATCGCCGCTCTTTCGATGGGAATTTTTGTGAGTATCTACAATTATCTGTCTTTCTTGCTGGAGGCACCTCCTTTTTCATTGCCACATCACTGGGTGGCACTGATTTTCACCATGTATGTGGCAGGAATCATCGGTTCGGTCGTGGCCGGAGGTCTTTCGGACAAGTATAGTCCGGAGATGCTGTTGCAAGGTACGTTGGGACTGATGGGAGTCGGGATGGCCTTGTTGCTATGGATGCAGCTTTGGGCTATTGTGCTGGGACTGGGATTGATGACTTTTGCTTTTTTCGGAACCCATACGCTGGCCAGCCGGATTGTGTCGGTACATGCCGGGCAGATGAAAAGCAGTGCCACCAGCATTTACTGGTTATTCTATTATGCAGGCTCCAGTCTGGTAGGTTCTTTTTCCGGCATCGTGCTGTCTCACTATGGGTGGGGGTCTTTCATGGAATTCCTTTTTGTGCTTTTGGCCGTGGCTTGGATTGTTTCTCTGAGTGTCTTGTGGCTGTTTAAAGGAAAGAAAAATGTATATGTGTGGATTGCGAGGAAGTGATACGGCTAGCGGCCTGCTTTCAAAACTTTATGTTTGAAGGCAGGCCGCTGGCGTGTTTATCAGGTGAAGGGGATTATTCGAATATAATCTTGCCGAAGAACTCCGGACAGTGGAAGCAAGGCTTCGGCAAGTCAATGGGATTCCATGACAGGAAGTGAGGCGTGTGCTGCAAGTCCCCGCATTTGTAGAAGTTGGCATAAGCAGTCAGTCCTTTGAAGCCTTTCAGCTGATGACGGAAGAACGCTTCCTTGGGGATGCAGAGAGCCAGTTGCCAGCTACATTCTCCCATACGCTCTTCAAACGGAACTTTTCCGAGTGAGCTCCAGCGGTCTACCTGCTGGAGAATGTCTTGAGGGGCATGAGGCCTGTCGCCCGGTCGTCCGCCACCGATAAGGAGGGTTCCTCCGCAGTTGCATTCAAAGTTATAATATACGTTTTCTTCCTGGTCTTCCGGAAGCTGGCAGAAGAATTCGCAACAGGAGTCTTCCCAAACTCTACCGTTATCTTCGGCGGCTGTGGCCCGCACACTTTCTTCTTTTACGCGATAGTTCAGCAGGATGCAATCGCCAGTGTGGGCTATCCGGAAGGAGACTTCCGGGCAGTAAGGAAAATCTTTCCAGTTCACGCAGGAAACCGGTTGGAATTCTACCTGATGCGTATCGAGCAGTGCCGGGATGTCTTGGGCGGTCACGCGGGACTGTCCGGTAATTTCGGGAACATGTAATTCTTTCATGATGTTTGATTTAGGATATCGAATTAAAAACTTAATTTTGTTTGTTCAGGATAATAAGGGCACCGATGACTCCTGGAATCCATCCGCACAATGTGAGGATAAAGACAATCAGTACCGATCCGCAGCCTTTGTCGATGACGGCAAGGGGTGGAAAAATGATGGAGAGAATGACTCTGATGAATGACATTTCTGTGTTGGTTTTAGAAATTTGCAGGAAAGTTAGGGAAAAGATTTAGAACTGGCAAGAATTTGGAAAAGATTCGGAGAAGAACGAGGGAGATAAAAAATATCCTCCCGAGGACTTCGGAAGGATATCTTGAGGTGTATACCGGAAATCCGGTATAGAATATGCAGTAAACTTTACAACTTTCAGTCATTAAGCTGACATCCTGGCCAGCAAAGGGGTTACTTGCTCATTAGCTGAGCATTACGTAACCCCAAACCATCGGATCTCCCTTGAAGATCTTCTGAATGAAATTTTTCATCGTTTTCATGTTGTTACCCTTTCTTTTTTAGTTAAACCTTAATACCTTTCAATTTAATCTTAAAATAACGTCGTCTCCCGACGAGGTTGAAAACAATCTTATAATCTAAAAAAACAATCTTTCTACTAGGTGAATCTCTGAACTTCCGTTCTTGATTACGCTGCAAAGATAGGGCTTTTTTGTATAGAATATATGCTTTAGAACATAAAAATGAGGAAAAGGTATGTTTTATTGATGTAGGTCAAAAAAACGGTCAGTTCCGATGTTTGGCAGCACACCGGGCACATACTCCTTTCACGATGTAGTTGACTTTTCGGGCAACGAATCCTTCGGGAAGATTGATGTGCGGAATGAGGTCCTGGTTCAGGCAATAGGTATTGTGGCATACCTCACAGTAGAAGTGGCAGTGCTCTTCTTCTTCGTTGCACTGGCCATGGTTGTGGCAGATGCAGTATTTGTGCGAACCGCTTCCGTCGTCCACGCTGTGGATGAGATGATGCTCGTGGAAAAGGACGAGGGTGCGGAAGATGACCGATTTGTCGATGCTGTCGAGCTGTTTTTCCAGCGTGCCCAGGCTGAATGTGTCGGTTTGGGAGGCAATGGCCTCATAGATGAGCAGTCGGGTGGAGGTAGGGCGGATGCCGGCTGTCTCCAGGATTGTGGCATAGTCTTCTGTTTTCATAAAAAAGGATGCTTATCTTGTGACTTGCTGCAAAGATAAGCATCCATTTTGGCAACCAGGTTGTTTTTCAGCCAGGTTTTATTCGTTCAGTCCCAGTTTTTTCTTCAGTTCCTTGGTCAAGGCATCCTTGTGCAGAAGAATATAGATGGTTTTGGCACGCACATAGCTTTCCGACATGTTCAGGTAGCCTCCGAAATCGTTCCGGTCGGTTCCCCAGGAATTCTTGGTAATATAGTATTTTGTGCCGTTCTGGTCTTTGGCAATGCCGGTGAGGTGCATCAGGTGGTCGTCGGTAGTGACAAAGGCCTCGTATCCTTTCTGACGGATTTCGGGTGTCACTTTCACTTCCGGACACGGATATTCAAACTTGAAGGCCTCATCGAGTCTCTGTTTTGCATCCATACTTTGCCAGCGGGCAAAGTCGGTATCTTTCAGGTCTTCGGTCTTTCTTGTCTCCGGATTGATGGCCACTCCGTGCTTGAAGGAGAATCCTTTTTCGCTGACATCGCCGTCCCAGCAGACGGTATATCCGTTTTCCAGGGCATGGTCGGCGGCCTGCATCATCTCGTCGAGCGGCAGGTTGTACATCTTGGCATGCTCCCAGTTGTCCGGAATCTCCAGTTCAAACGCCTGATAGTAGGGCTGGTGAGTGAAGCTGGTCAGCATGACATAGTCTTCCGGATGGATGCCCAGGCTCTGCGCAAAGGATTGCGGAGTATATTCCTTGCCTTTGTAGGTGAACTTCTCAGGCAGTTCGCCCATGTAGATGTCGAACAGGCTCTGAATCAGTTTTTCGTATTCAGGGCTGCGCTGGCGAAGCTGGACAGCCTTGTCGGCAATGACTTCCATATAAGAGGCCAGTTCCTTGTGGTTGTGGGTCGGAGAGTGATAGTTGATGCCGCTGTACACTTCTTCCGGCACGATACCTACTTGAGTGAAAGCTGTAAACCAGCTGGGTGAGATGCTCCCCTGACCGATATTGCCTTTTCCATGACGCAGGTAATTGTCTTTCAGCTGGTTCATGTACTTCTGACGGACGATGTACATTTCCGAGAGGTCGAATTCGCCTTTTCCTTGGCGGAGGAGTTCGGCTTCAATGAACGAAGTGGTGGCAAAGCACCAGCAGGTGCCTGTGGCTGCCTGGTTCTTGACCGGAGTCACTTTCTGGTTGACGACGGTAGTAAATTGGTAGCCTTCGGCTTTAGGCTGTGCCTGAAGAGTGGCCGAGGCGAGCAATAGGGCAGAGATAAATGTAATTGTTTTCATATTTTTATACGTTTCCAGCGAATTAGATGAGTTAGAATCCGAAACGGTAATCGTTCCAGTATTTGGCAGTCATTTCGTCCCATCGGAGCAGGGTGGCTCCGATGAAATCCTTTGTGTAATCAGTCAGATAGGCCTTGGCTGCGTCTTCTCCCTGGTTCTTGACCAGTTCCGCATAACGCTGTTCCACCATCGGCAGTTCTTCCAGTCCTTTCCGTTCAAAGTGCATCTGGTTCTTTTCCATGATTTTCCGGGCGTTTCCCCATCTCACGGTAGCCAGCTTGTTGGCCTGACGGTAGTGCCACAGGGCCGCATCCAGACGGTAGCGGTGGTTGCCGCAAATTTTGAACATGGCGGGCAGGTCGGTCGTGCCGCAGAAGATGGGCACGCGCGGACTCTGTCCGGGGTTGTCCATGGCAAACCAGCAGACACCTCCCACGGCATCCGGGAGCCAGCTGCGCAACTGTATGACGGTCGAGTAGGCACATTGAGGAACAGCCACGTTCCGGTTGGCTGTGACACTTCCCTTCTGGAGGGCATTGTACAGCTGGACCTCATCGGTACGCATCCACGGGTTGGCACGCGGGCTGGTGATGGTGTCAGTCTTTCCGGTCTTCCGGTCCTTGACAGCCACTTTCAGGTTTTTAGTCATGCTCCATTCTGTGCCTTCATACGTCTGTCGCAGGTAGGCCATTACGTCGGCATTGCTGATTTTCTTTTCAGGTTTCACGCTCAGGGGCAGTTCCTCATCGTCCATGCTGAGCTTGAGCGATGGGGCCAGTGTGCTTAGGATAAAGAATTCCCGGATGCTGAATGCCTGCATCTTGCCGAAGTAGTTCGGGCCTCCGTAAGCTTTCCAGAACTTGAACGGTTCCTTTCCGTCCCACAGTTTGAGTTTCTTGGCCACACTGAACACGTTTTCCGAGGCCATGTAATTGTCTGTATCTTTCAGGTTAAGTGTACTGATGCGGGAAATGTTGGCCGAAACTCCGACCTCGTCGTCAGGAATACGGACGGCAGCCCATACACCGCCAACCTGGTCGGGACCTTCGCCGAAGATTTCAAAGTGCCACACTTCCTTCGGGTCGGCAATGGTCAGACATTCTCCCGAATCACCATAGCCGTATTCCTTTACCAGCTTGCCCATGAGCTGAATGGCCTCGCGGGCCGTGGTGCAGCGTTGCAATGCCACGCGGGCCAGCTCTTCAATCATGAACATCCCTTTAGGGTTTCTCAGGGTATCCCGTCCGCTGATGGTGGTTTCCCCCATGGCCAGCTGTTTCTCGTTCAGACACGGATAGGCCGTATCCAGAAAAGCGTAGGTATGTTTGGCCTGCGGAATCTGGCCTTTTACGGTCAGGTTGGTCTGGTCGTTGACCGATTCCGTGTGCATGCGTCCGTCGTAAATGTTCATTATCGTGTCGTTGGCAAAATCTGCCGCTGGTACAATGTTCACCCACGTACGGTACCAGCTGTCGCAAGTGTGGCTCGTCATGACCGAACCGTCGGTTGAGGCCAGTTTTCCCACCATGATACTCGTGCAGCAATCCGGATCGCGCGGTAAGGTTTGCTGTGCGAAAGCAAGCTGGGAAAAGGTAACCCCAATAAAGAATAAAATGTTACTTATTTTCATATTTTCGTATTAAAATGATATTTGTTTGCAAAGATAGTAAAAAAGGAGAAAAAGGGATAAGGATATTCTTCGTAAAATGGTTGAAGAATGATAGGTCTCCCTGTGTTTTCTTCTTGGCGACTTAGAAAAGAATGTACAGCACAGGCATAAAATTATCTCATCACGAACGAGTCGAGACCTCGTCACGTTCGTGTCGACCTCTCATCACGTTTGTGACGAGGTCTTCGCACGGACGTGACGAGGTAATTTCGTGTTGGAGTTTCTGGATAAAGAAAGGTAAGGATACAAAAAAGGCCGTCTCCGTATTTTCAGGGAGACGGCCTTCTGATTATTTAATTTCGAATTCTTCCTTCATATCCATTTCCTGGTTGTGTACGTCAAAGAATTTATACTGTAAAAAAGCCAGGTTCTGGTTCGGGACGATTTTGATGCCGAATCCATATTTCATCTGCCACTTACGTTTCAGGGACATGAATCCCTGGTTTACATAGGCAGCTACGTAAGGATGGATATGCAAGGTGAATTTCTTCACTTTCAGCTTGTTGACCAAGTAGTCAATCTTACTTTCCAAGGTATCGGTAAACAGGATGGAAGGTTTGATCTTCCCTTTTCCGAAACATACGGGGCAATCTTCATCGGTGGTGACATCCATGGCCGGACGTACCCGCTGGCGCGTGATTTGCATCAGTCCGAATTTGCTCAGAGGAAGGATGTTGTGTTTGGCCCGGTCTTTCTGCATGTTCTGGCACATGCGTTCGTAAAGTTTCTGCCGGTTTTCTGCCAGGTTCATATCGATGAAGTCCACCACAATGATTCCGCCCATATCTCTCAACCGGAGCTGGCGTGCCAACTCATCGGCTGCGCCCAGATTCACGTCGAGTGCGTTTGCCTCTTGTCCGTTGGTCGATTTGGAGCGGTTTCCACTGTTTACGTCCACCACGTGGAGTGCTTCGGTATGTTCGATAATCAGGTAAGCCCCGCTTTTGTAGGAAACGGTCTTTCCGAAAGAGGACTTGATTTGCTTGGTGATGCCGAAATTATCGAAAATAGGAAGCTGGCCGGTGTAGCGCTTTACGATGCCTGCCCGTTCGGGGGCGATGAGCGCCACATAATCTTTTACTTCGTTATAAACGGTTTCGTCGTTTACGTAAATGTTCTCGTACGACGGGTTGAACAAGTCGCGCAGCATGGCTACGGTGCGGCTTGTCTCCTCATAAACCAATGAGGGCAGTTTGGTGGCCTTCTGTACCTTCGTGATGGTTTCTTCCCAATGTTTCAGCAAGACTTTCAGTTCCGCATCCAGTTCTGCCACTCGCTTGCCTTCGGCCACGGTACGTACGATTACTCCGAAATTCTTGGGCTTGATGCTTTGGAGCAGCTGTTTGAGGCGAGCTCTTTCCTCGCTGGATTTAATTTTTTGAGAGACGGATACCTTGTCATTGAAAGGAATCAGTACCAGATAGCGTCCGGCGAACGACAATTCGCAGGTCAGGCGCGGCCCTTTTGTGGAAATGGGCTCTTTGACAATCTGCACAATGACCTCTTGTCCCTGCTGGAGCACGCTGGAGATTGTTCCGTCCTTGTCAATGTCGGGAAGCATGGAGGCTTTCGACATGGGATAGAGTTTTTTCCGGTCACTGATGACTTGCTTGAGGTATTTCTGGTAAGAATGAAATTGTGGTCCCAAGTCTAAATAGTGAAGAAAAGCGTCTTTCTCAAAGCCTACATCAACGAAACAGGCGTTGAGACCGGGCATGAGTTTCCGGACTTTTCCTACGTACATGTTGCCGACGGAGAACGAAAGGTTGCGTTCTTCTTTTTGGAATTCTACCAGGTTCTTATCTTCCATAAGGGCGATAGAAATCTCTTTGGGCTGTACGTCTACTACTAATTCGCTTGTCACTTTTTTGCTTGGTTTTTTGTTCTTAATAGGTTGCTAATTACACAAAGAACAAACCTGAAAGACTTTGTTTAGCTTTGCAAGTTTGTTCTTTATTGAAGTCGGACAGACTAACAATTATTTTTTGCTTTTATGTCTGTTCTTTCTCAGTCTTTTTTTACGTTTGTGAGTAGACATTTTATGTCTTTTTCTTTTCTTTCCGCTTGGCATAGCTTCAAAATTTTATGGGTTAATACTAAATGTTAATTATTTTTTTACTGATAGAGTAAATGTTTTTGCAGGTTTGAATGCCGGAATATTGTGTTCCGGGATAATGATAGTAGTATTCTTAGAAATGTTACGAGCAGTCTTCTGCGCTCTTTTTTTCACAATGAAACTACCGAAACCACGGAGGTAGACATTTTCATCTTTCGACAAAGATTCTTTTACTGATCCCATGAACGCCTCAAGGGTTGCCAATACTGTTGCCTTGTCAATTCCTGTGTTCTTGGCAATTTCGTTTACAATATCTGCTTTAGTCATTTCGCTAATAATTATTGTTATACGTTATCTTAATTTTTTGGACTGCAAATATATAGCTTTTCTGTTTCTTTTGGAAATATATCGAGAATATTTTTTTGAAAAGTCATGCTTTTTGAGGCTTTTCATGCCTTTTTGAAGGCGCTATGGAGAGGTTTGTCTGTGTATGTCCGGTAAATGTATTATTTTTGCGGTCAAATATGCGCCAAATGAATTTTTTTGCAGATAAAATAATAGATTGGTACAAGGAAAACAAGCGGGATTTGCCTTGGAGGGAAACGAAAGACCCTTATAAAATATGGATATCAGAAATCATTCTTCAGCAGACACGGGTCGTGCAGGGATATGATTATTATTGCCGTTTCATGGCACATTTTCCAGATGTGAATACACTGGCCAATGCTTCCGAAGACGAGGTGATGAAGTGTTGGCAGGGATTGGGGTACTATTCCCGTGCCCGCAACCTGCATGCGGCAGCCAAGGTGATTGCGGAAAAAGGTTGTTTCCCCACGACGTATGAGGAGGTGAGAGCTTTGAAGGGAGTGGGAGATTATACGGCTGCGGCTATTTGTTCCTTTGCATACGATTTGCCATATTCGGTAGTCGACGGCAATGTGTATCGGGTGTTGTCGCGGTGGATGGGGGTGGAAGCCCCGATTGATACCGGTGCTGGCAAGAAGTTGTTTGCTTCCCTGGCAGATGAGATGATGGATAAGTCGCGTCCCGCCCTTTACAACCAGGCCATTATGGATTTCGGGGCCTTGCAGTGTGTACCTTCTTCGCCTTCGTGTCTGTTCTGTCCGTTGTCGGACAGCTGTGTGGCCTTGCAGAAAAACCTGGTGGATAAATTGCCACGAAAAGAGCGGAAAACGAAGGTACTCGACCGTTATTTTTCTTATATTTACGTGCGTGCAGGCGCATATACTTATATTAAGAAACGGGCTGCCGGTGACATCTGGCAAAATCTGTATGAGTTTCCGCTGATAGAGACGGCGAATGAGGTCGGAGAAGAGGAAATGCTTTCCCTTCCGGAATTTCATCACCTGCTGGACGGTTGTGGCATGATATCCTTCCGGATGGTATCGCCCGAGGTAAAGCATGTGTTGTCGCACCGGGTGATTCATGCCAAGTGCTATGAAGTGGTGTTGGAGGGCGAGAATGTGACACTCCCTGGTTTCCAGCGGATTCAAATTGACGATTTTCATAATTTCCCGGTATCGCGCTTGATATCTCGTTTTTTTTCGTTACTTTTGAAACCAAATCATAAAAAACAGAATCATGTCATTGAATAAAGTACAATTGATTGGAAATGTGGGAAAAGATCCCGAAGTGAGATATTTGGACAGTGGTGTGGCCGTAGCTACCTTCCCGTTGGCTACCACAGACCGTGCTTATACGCTGGCCAATGGCACCCAGGTGCCGGAGCGTACGGAATGGCATAACATCGTGCTGTGGCGCGGGCTGGCAGAAACTGCCGAAAAATATGTACACAAAGGAGATAAGTTATATATTGAAGGGAAAATCCGTTCTCGTTCTTACGATGACCAGAACGGTGTGAAACGTTATGTGACGGAAATTTTCGGCGACAATATGGAGATGCTTACTCCGCGTAGTGTGCAGTCTGCTGCTCCGGTGCAGCCCCAGGCGACTGCTGCGGCTACGGCTTCCGCTCAGCCGGAAAGTAACCCTTCGGATGATTTGCCGTTCTGATTTCAGTCGGTCTCATTAAAATTAAAAATAGGAAGATTATAGGATGGATCCTGACTCGTATTTGCTCCGCTTGTCGGAGCTATGTGACGGAATTACCGTAATGCCCCTTTCATTAGGGGCAGCTTTTGCTTTATTTCTGGCTCTTGTGCTGCTGTATGTATCGGGCTTTGTTTCAGCTTCTGAAATCGCTTTTTTTTCGCTTTCCCCTTCCGATTTGAACGAAATAGAAGAGGAAAATCATCCTTCTGACGCCAAAATCAAGAGTCTGCTGGATGATTCGGAACGTTTGCTGGCGACAATTCTGATTTCGAATAATTTTGTCAATGTGACGATTATCATGTTGTTGAACTATGTGTTTGCCAGCGTGATAGATTTTGGTCAGGCAAAGATTCTGGAGTTTTTGATTGTCACAGTAGTGCTGACGTTTCTGCTGCTGTTGTTTGGGGAGATTATGCCTAAAATTTATTCGGCCCAGCATACCCTGCCTTTTGCCCGGAAGGCGGCGCCGGTCATTGCGGTGCTGCGGACGGTGTTTTGGCCGGTTTCTTCCCTGCTGGTCCGCTCTTCTTTCTTTATCAATCGTTTTTCTCAGAAGAAATCACGGAACTTGTCGGTGAATGAGCTTTCCCAGGCTTTGGAACTGACCGATATTCAGGACACCTCGGAAGAAAGTAATATGTTGGAAGGTATCATCCGTTTTGGAGAAGAAACGGCCAAGGAGGTGATGACTTCCCGCTTGGATATTGTGGATTTGGACATTGAATCTTCTTTTCCGGAAGTATTGAAGTGTATCAATGAAAATGGGTATTCACGTATTCCGGTGTATGAGGAAACGCGCGACTGCATCAAAGGTATTTTGTATATCAAGGATTTGCTTCCTTATCTGGACAGAGGGGATGATTTCAAGTGGCAGAACCTGATTCGTCCGGCCTTGTTCGTTCCAGAAAATAAGATGATAGGTGATTTGTTGCGTGATTTTCAGGCCAACAAGATTCATATTGCAGTGGTAGTGGATGAGTTTGGCGGTACTTCGGGTATTGTCACCATGGAGGACATTATCGAGGAGATTGTGGGAGAAATCAACGATGAGTATGATGAGGAGGAACATTCCTATGTGAAACTGACGGAGAATGTCTATGTGTTTGAAGGAAAGACTTTGCTTTCCGACTTCTATAAGATTATCAAGGACAGTGAGGATGTGTTCGATAAGGTTTCAGGGGATGCCGATTCACTGGCGGGACTGCTGCTGGAACTGAAAGGTGAATTTCCGGCATTGCATGAAATTATCAATTACATGAATTACCGTTTTGAAATCCTGGAAATGAATTCACGGCGTATCCTGAAAGTTAAAGTAACCATATTGCCTTCTGCGCCAGAGGAGGAAAAAGCCGACAAGGAGAAAAAATAACTATGCCGCTTCTGAAAATATGGAACGAAGATAACGGGCAGTGGGGAATCTGGCATGTGACGGAAACACCGGAGGAGCTTCGGGCTTGCCTGTCGGATGCGACGGTTTCTCAGGAACTGGAGGCGTTGAAGGCTCCTTCACGGAAGCTGGAATACCTGGCAGTCCGGGTGTTGCTGAAAGCCATGTGGGGAAGGGAGGTTCGGATTGGGCATGAACCTTCAGGAAAACCTTTTCTGTGGAATGAGTCTTGTCGCATATCCATCTCCCATACGAAAAATTACGTGGCGGTAGGTTTGCATGCGATTGCTTCTCCTGGAATTGATATCGAGATGTATGGGGAAAGGGTACGGAAAGTGGCGCCTCGTTTTGTCCGGGAAGATGAGATGCCGGGTAGGGAACGCATGGAGCCTCAGGAGGAATTATACCAGTTGCTGCTGCATTGGTCTGCCAAGGAGACCATGTTCAAGGTGATGGATTGTTGCGAAGTGGATTTTCTGGAACACTTGAAAGTGGTGCCTTTCCCGTTGGCTTCTTCCGGTTCTTTCAGAGGGGAATCTTTCCGTTTGGAGGAAAAACGACATTTTATGATTCATTATTTGATACATCCGGAGTTTGTCTGTACATACTGTGTAGGCAATGACGGAAAACAAATACAGGAAGATTTTGTTTTTTAAGGAAAAAAGATGAACAAGAAGTTGCGTAAAACCATTCGGTTGACGGCTATATCACTGAGTACGTTATTGGTTGTTCTTTTGGTAGCCGTGGCAATTGTGGTGAATTTTATTTTTACGCCGGAGAAGTTGACTCCGGTAGTGCTGAATGTGGCTAACCGTACGCTGAATGCCCATTTGCAGATGGAAAAGGTGGAGCTGACATTTTTCTCTACTTTCCCGCGGTTCGGGCTGAAGGTCACTGACGGGGTTTTGGTATCCAAAGCCATCAACGATACGTTATGGCAGAAAACTGATTCCCTGCTTTCTTTCAAGAAATGTGTGGTAGTGGTGAATCCTGTAGATTATTTATGGAAACACAAAATCAGTCTGCGTTACTTGGGTTTGGAGGATGCCACGGTATATGCTTTCACGAACAAGGAAGGAAAAAGCAACTGGGATATCGTGAAGAGTATGTCCGACCAGCTGGAGGAGGATACGGTGTCGCAAAGGGATACGACCATCCAGGAAATAGATATCAATCGTGTCTCACTGAAACGGTCTAATGTGACGTTTGACGACCGCAACACCAGGGTTTATACCCGGGTGCAGAATCTGAACCTGACTTTGAAAGCTTCCTTGAAGAAGGACTATTCGGCCCTGACTTTAAATTATGACAACGAGAATCTGCTTTTTTGGCAGGATGGCCAACTGCTGGTCAATCATCTGGCCGTGGGGCTGAATGCGGATATGCAACTGGACCGTACGTCCCGGAAACTGACCTTTAAAGATACCGGATTGACGTTGAACGGAGTGGCGCTTGACTTGTCGGGAACACTCGGACGGGATAGTGTCGGCGGACCTGCCCGGGTAGATTTAGGTTACAAACTGCATGCTCCTTCTTTGGAGACGGTTCTGAATATGGTCCCGGAAAGTGTGTTGAAGCGGCAGGAACTGACAGCCAATGGAGAAGTGATACTGGAAGGAACCTTGAAGGGACTTTATGGCAAAGAACACATGCCGGAGGCCACGTTGAAAGTGAATATCAACAAAGCTTCCGCCCAATATGCCGGTTTGCCTTATGGGGTGGATGAGCTTACGGCGGAATTCAACGGCTATGTTGATTTGATGCGTCAGAAACCATCGTATGCCCAGCTGAAGATTTTTCAGTTCAAGGGGGCCCATACGGACATCTTGGCCGATGGAAAGGTGGAGGATTTGCTGGGTGACCCTGACATCACATTTCACACGCGTTCGGAAATTGACCTGACTGCATTGGCCAAGACATTCCCTTTGCAGGAAGGAGTGTCTATCGGTGGACGTGTAGGAGCTGATTTCCGGTTGCGGTGCCGTCTTTCGTCTATTCAGAAACAAGACTGGGGACGGGTGCGTCTGAAAGGTAAACTGGATATGCAGGACATGTATGTGCGCGATACGACAAAGAATTTTGAGTTCTCCAGCAATGCCGATTTGCGCTTCATTGGAGAAGATAATCTGGCCGCAAAGGTGACGATTCAGAAGGCCGTGCTGCGGGCTTCTTCCTTATCTGCCGAACTGGACGAATTGAATGCGACCGTAAAATCAACGAATCCTCAGGATACCACTCGGCTGATTGACGTGGAATGTAAGTTGCAGATGAGCCGTCTGAAAGGAGGAATGGGCGATTCATTGAAGGTGTTTACGAAAAAAGCGAAGGCTTCACTGCATTTGCAGCCGGGTAAACGGAATCCCGCCATGCCGAATGTGAAGCTCGCCCTGGAGACGGATACGCTTTTCTGCCGGATGGGGCAGATGAAGATGGGAATGGATAAAGGCGGTTTTAACTTGACTGCCGAGAAAATCCGTGACTCGCTCTGGCTGCCGAAAGGAATTATCGGTTTTAACCGGCTGACGTTGCGGACGCCGGAACTGGCTTTGCCCATCAGGATGCGTAAGACCGCGGTCACCGTAGGCGACCGGAATATTACCTTGAGGAATGCCAGTTTGCGTATCGGACGTTCCAATCTGACGGCCAGTGGGGCGGTATATGGGTTGTATGCAGCCATGAAGAAGGGTAAGCTCTTGAAAGCCAATCTTGAGATTTCGTCCCGCAACCTGGATTGTAACCAGCTCATCAATGCGTTGAATTTCCCACAGGATACGCTTCAGGCAGAAACCGATACGGTGTCAAGTTCCGAACCTTTGCAGTTGTTTGTCATTCCGCCGAAGATAGATTTCGAGCTGAAAACCAACTTGAACAAGGTGACCTACGGCAATATGGTCTTTGAGCATGTGAAGGGAGAAGTGGATATCCGTAATCAGGCGGTCTATCTGAAGAAGCTGACCATGCGCGGTCTGGAGGCGGATGTGGAGACCACATTGGTTTATCGTGCCCGTAAGAAGACGCGCGGCTATGCCGGTTTTGATTTCCGGTTGAGGCAGGTAAATATCGGAAAGCTGGTAGATTTCATTCCTTCCCTTGATACCATTGTGCCGATGTTGCGTTCGTTCAAGGGAATGGTCGATTTTGATGCGGCTGCCGAAGCGGTACTCGATTCTAATCTGAACGTGAAGATTCCGACGTTAAAAGCAGCCATTCATATCAAGGGAGACAGTCTGGTGCTGATGGATGGAGAAACCTTTGCAGAAATATCCAAGACGTTGATGTTCAAGAATAAGAAACGGAATGTGTTCGACAGTATTTCGGTGAACCTGACCGTGAAGGATGGAAATGTGACGGTGTATCCTTTCCTGCTTCAGATAGACCGTTATAAAGCGGCTGTAGGAGGTACGCAGGGGTTGGACATGAATTTCAATTATCATATTTCCGTGTTGAAATCTCCTTTGCCTTTCAAGGCCGGTGTCAATATTACCGGAAATCTGGACAAGATGAAAATACGTATCGGGAAGGCGAAGTATAAAGATGCAGTGACACCTGTGGCCATTCGGAAGGTCGACAGTACCCGTGTCAACATGGGACAGGAAATCATTCATAGTTTTGAACGGGTTATGAACCGGGCCTATCGTGGAAGGCTTCCGAATGGAGCGGAGTAAATGAATCTCTATTTTGCATATTTATCTGAATAATTGTATATTTGCGAACTAGAGACAGAATATATACGAGTATTAACACTATTAATCATTAAAATCTTCATTATTTATGTTTAACAAGCATCCTAAAGGTCTGATACCTGCTGCACTTTCTAACATGGGGGAGCGTTTCGGCTACTACATCATGAATGCCGTGCTGGTATTGTTTCTTTGTTCTAAATTTGGTATAAGTGAGGAAAAAAGTACACTTATCTATTCATTCTTTTATGCAGGTATCTATCTGTTAAGTCTTGTTGGGGGTCTGATAGCCGACAGAAAGCAGAATTATAAAGGTACAATCATGGCCGGTCTCGTGGTCATGGCTGTGGGATATATTGCATTATCTATTCCTATTACTGCCAATGCAGGCAATACATCATGGTTGCTTACACTTACTTGTATTGCCTTGTTCTTCATCGCATTTGGTAATGGTCTGTTCAAGGGAAACCTTCAGGCCATTGTAGGTCAGATGTACGATGACCTTGAAGCAGAGGCTGCACAGAAGGGAGAAAAGGAACTGATTGAAGCCAAGAGCAAGAGAGATTCCGGATTCCAGATATTTTATGTATTTATCAATATTGGTGGACTTATCGCTCCGTTTATCGCTCCTCTGTTGAGAAGCTGGTGGCTGAGTGCACACAATATGGTCTACAATGCAGGCCTTCCTGCTCTGTGCCATGAATATATAGCGAAAGGTGCAGACGGTATGTCGGCTGAGGCTATGGGCAACTTGAATCAGCTGATGTCACAGTGCGTAGGTGCAACTACCGATATGGCTGCTTCTTGCGCACAATATTTGCAGATATTTAATGAAGGTATCCATTATTCATTTTTGGCATCTGTAGCCGCAATGCTTATTTCTTTGATTATCTTCTTTGTGACCAAGCGTCAGTTCCCAAATCCGGGAAAGAAAGAAGCCGCAGCTGCTGTTACTTATTCCGCAGAAGAAAAGGCTGCCATGGCGAAGGAAATTAAGCAGCGTCTTTACGCTTTGTTTGCAGTGCTGGGTGTGGTTATTTTCTTCTGGTTCTCATTCCATCAGAACGGTACTTCACTTTCACTCTTTGCGAGAGACTTCGTTGATACATCTACAATTGCTCCGGAAATATGGCAGGCAGTGAATCCTTTCTTTGTGATTACATTGACTCCGGTCATCATGATGATTTTCGGTTCTCTTTCAAGAAGAGGCAAGGAAATTTCTACTCCGCGTAAGATTGCCATCGGTATGCTCATTGCAGGTTTGGCTTATCTCTTCTTGTCTGCATATTCACTCATTATGGGTTATCCTTCTGCTGCAGAATATCGAGAACTTCCTATTGACCAGCAGGTAAAAGCTGGTGCATGGGTGTTGATTGTTCTTTACTTCCTGCTTACGGTAGCTGAGTTGTTTATCTCTCCACTTGGATTGTCATTCGTTTCGAAGGTGGCTCCAAAGCATCTTTTAGGACTTTGCCAGGGATTGTGGCTTGGTGCAACAGCTGTAGGTAATCTTCTGTTGTGGATTGGTCCTCTTATGTATAATGCCATTCCTATTGGATATTGCTGGGCTATTTTCATGATTGTATGCCTCATTTCAATGGGAGTCATGCTGTTCATGGTAAAATGGCTGGAACGTGTAGCAAAATAAATTTCTCGAAATAGAATTTACTTGTGGAGGAGGCTGTCTCAAATTGAAATATAATTTGAGACAGCCTCTTTTATTCGATTGTAACCTATAAGTCTACTGATGTTTCTACTTTGAGACCTCATTGTTTTATTTTCTTTCTTCTCCTTTTTATATGCCATTTGTTTCCGTGTATTTGACTTATGAATAAAATTGAGGTGCAAAGGTATGTGTTATGGCAACTATTAAAGTAAGTTCATGTCTTTTGATTCTGTACAAATCTCCATACTCCTTTCTGTAGGTTATATTTGTACACGAAAACTTGCATGAATAATCATAACACCTTTCGAATCCCCCGATTTTTAATCAACCCCAAAGTTGTTGATACTATATAAGGGAAATAATAATCAGAACAATAACATTATGTTTGAATACGACGAACAGACAGAAATCATTGGTGTAAGATCCACTTTGCACGAAGCGTACAAAGGCTATACAGAGGGAACGATTGTGGGCTACTTCGGACTTAAAATTATTGTACAGCTCGACAACGGTAAGGAGATAGTCGAATACCGTGATGACGTATCGATTTACGATTGATAACTGATTAAATATATTGAGATATGGGAAATTTTTAATTGTTATAATGGTGGTATGAGTATACTGTTTCTATAACCATCGTACTGTTTTGTTATGACAACCTAGCTAAAAAAGAATATAATCTGTATATTTTCCCTTTTTTATCATTCTTCAATGCCATTTATCAATATATTTGTGGGCATCTTCCTGTGTAACAAACAATGATGCGAATTGCAAGTTTAATATATACAGGTTGAATACAGCTATGTCTTTTGACAAATGTCTGTTGTAAAATGAGACTTTAACATCTAATCCACTTAGTTGCATGATATAACAATGCAAAATAATATGAATATGAAACTGAATCACTATATGGGTGTAATAGCATGTATTTCATTGTTATTACTTGGTTCTTGTAATTCTGAATATTCGGAGAGTAGAAATTTTGATGATATAATTTTTCAGATAGAAAATGATCCACAATCCTATTTGTTAAGGTTAGATACGATAAACATGAATTGCGTAAAGAATAAAAGAGATGCGGTTCATTTTATATTAGCTGCAATCACACTCAGTTATACGGATAATAATTATTATCCACCAAAGAGTGTGTTGGAAAGGTGCATTCAGATTTTTAAGAAAGAAAAAATGATTCAGCCATACCTTGAAACTTTATATCTTCTTGCGGAAACCTATAAAAAAGAAAATGATATAACAAAAGAAGTCCATACCATAGAAACCGCAATAAATATTGCTAGACAAGAATATGACCAAGAATGGCTTTTCTATCTTTACAGCTATCTCGGTGAAATGTATATCAGGCAATTTAATACCTTGAATTTTATTAAATACCAGACTCTTGCCAATCAATGCATAAAGGATGTAAATTTTCAAAATATGAGTATATCAACTCAAATACAAGTTGCCAAAAGCTTTCTATATTTAGATCGATATAAAGTCTCATATGAAAAATTGAATGAAATAGAAAAACATCTTGGTAAGAAGAATATATTTTTAAGTGAAATAAAACGTTTGCAGGGAATTGCCTTATACAAAATGCAACATTGGGATGCTTGCATAGAAAAGCTGAAAGAAGCTGTAGTTGAGGAAACATCCATTGAACATAAATTCACATGTTTCGCAATTTTGACATATTGTTATTATCGTAAAAAGGACTTGTTAAATGCAGAAAAATATAAGTTTCTGGCGATAGAGAATAGTATAAATGGAGGAAATGCCTTTGCGGAAATAGAATTTTATACGTTGTGTGCAGAGTTTGCTCGGTTAAATCATGATGCAGGCGAACAAATAAAATGCCTTAACAAGCTAAAGGAGAAATATGAAATGGCATTTGATTGCCTGAATGGAGAATCATTGGATAAAGCGATACAGGCCTATACAAATATTTGTGAGAAACAAAGTATTTATAGACAGATAGCCATTTATAAATACATTCTGATAGGACTTCTCTTAGTATTATGCGTATCTTTGGTGATATATATACAGCTCCGGAGAAAGCAAGTTTATAGGATTCTCGCTTTGCAACAACAGATTAATTCTTTGGATAACCTTAGAAATGTAAAAAATGAAGTCAAAGAATTTATTTTGCGTGATTTTGAGATAGCAAAGAAGATAGCAATTTTGCGCTCAACGCAGCAAGTGCAGAGTGCAAGATTTCTTAAGGATTTAGAAAAGTATCATATAATAGATGAGAATTATTTGCTAGGTACACAGTGGGAACAGTTTTATAATCATATAGATCTATCTTTTGATGGGTTCTACTCAAAACTTATTCAGAAATATCCTATGCTGAATGACAAAGAAGTCCAGTTGTGTTGCATGCTTGTTTCTGGATTCAAGACAGAAGAGATTGCTGCCATTTGGATGAATAGTGTCTTTTCAGTACATAAGTACAAAACTAATATTAGAAAAAAAATTGGTATTCCTGAAGGTGGAGATATTATCTTATTTTTAGTTGAAAAACTAGACTTATAATTGCTTTGTCTCATATTACAAATATTTGTACTGTATAGTATCTGATAATCAGGAATATATAAATGTATGTTACAAACTTATTTCTATGGCTTACTAATGGTTTAATGGATAGTTTACCTTAATTTCGCATCAAACAAATATCTGTAGTCTGATGGTATTATTGCCATAATAATAAATTAATAATAGATATAAAAAAGATGCTTTTAATGGGACTATTGTGTTGTGCGCTTACATCATGTGAGAAAGAGAATCATCTTTTCAATGAAGATCAAGATGGGTTGATATCTTCTTAGCAAAGATATATAACTCTTACAATCATTCTGTATGTTTATGGGAATTATCGGAGTCGTCATACAATTTAGCTCGTGAACAGTATATTGTGGCGGTAAAGAGTTTTGTATTGGGAGAACTTTCTGTATATGAACTCACCTCTGCCCGCCAGAAGCAGAATGAGACCATGAGTCAATATTATTCTGCTATGAAGGACACTTATGTAAGTTACTTTCGTTTAAGGAACATGGCTTTATATGATTTTAAATCTAAACAGGATTTGGAAGATATATACTTGAAAAATAACCGTAAATGACATATTATGAAAAGACCTCTATTATTATCATTATTCTCATTCTGTTTTATAGCAGTATTCAGTTTTCCTGTAGATACAGCAAAGGTAAACCGTACATTCGCTTTAATGGTAAAATCAGGGTATACTGCAGAGACTCAACGTGATTTCTTCAATGCTTTCCCTATAACCTGGCATGAACTCTGGCTTACTTATGGTAATATCCCTTCGTTTGATAATCTTAAATCAAGTTTCAGGAAACACATGTACGAAGGTTTGTATAAATTAGACAAGATACCCGACAGCTTGTTTTACGACAGGCTGATAACTCTTTGCATTGGCGGTAGTGAAGTAGTAGATGATATAGGAGGTAATCTTCATCATCTTATAAAAAAGAAACTTGAAGAAAACCCTGAGTTGATGATGGAACGTCTCAGCAAGAAATACTATACGGCATATTTCCCTTTCTGGTATTCCCTTTTCAACAGTCTGCTATGTACTGATGAAAATGTGGAAATATACAGGATATTAGAAAATTATGAAATAATGTTCAAGGAAAAATATCCGGTTATAATGAACTATATGGAGCAGGCATTTATACTTTCCAACGGTAAGGCCATATTTGAAGACAATCGTTTTCCTTTATACTATAAATCACATAAACCTGAAGAAGTGAAGATGCAGATTCAACAGGAGGACGGAGTATATTTTGTGGCGGAACGGTTTCCGGAATATCCTGGTGGAGTAAACGGAATGTTGGATTTTATAAAAGAGAATTTCAAGTTGCCTGAATCATACTCTTGTAAAAAAGTCTTTATAACCGTAAAGGTGGTAATAGACACAGACGGCAATATCAAATCATCCACAATAGATAAAAGTTATGATGAGACAGCGGACAAAGAGGCTCTCAGGGTGGTATCACTAATGCCCCGCTGGAAAGCTGCGATAGACAAGGGAAAGAACGTTCCCTGCTTGTTTACAATCCCTTTCAGATATAAGTGACAAGAAGAATTCAATAAGATGGAAATAAATGAAGCCTTGATAAAGAAAGCGGCAGAGCATGTAATGCTTAACTCATGCTCTGTCAGTTCAAGCGGTTTGTTTAATGGTAAAGCAGGTATGTCCTTGGCATTGTTTGAGGTAGCCCGATTTCTGGAAGATGAGTATATCGAAGATCAGGCATTACAGACATTACAGGAATCACTGCTCACAAAGACAAATGATCCGGGTTTTGAAAACGGTCTTTCCGGTATAGGTTATGTCCTGCTTTATCTCACCAAAAATAAACTGGTGGAGGCCGATTTTGATGAATTGTTTGGAGATAAATTGCAGTTTATCTATGAACATGCCGATAAATTATGTGATGATTTAGTCGAAGTAGGTAATCATAAAATGCTTATGGAGAAAAAAGGATTCTATTATGATTTGGTTTCTGCACAAATACATTGACATACTCCCATTTTTTAAGAAATAGTAGTATGTCAAGTAGCATTTCACTCAAGTCATAACCCCAATAAATTATTTTGAACAAGTTTGAGGAAAATTCAATTCTAAAATTAGAATAAGATAATGAAATTTCTTTTCAGTTGTATTATCACTATTAGAAAAAATTCGGAGTAGACAAAATGATAGGAAAACCCATAGAGATATACAATGAATTGATAAACTAAAAATAGATCTGCTATTCTTCCTGTATAATTAAACGGAAGATTGGATAATATTTATTTATATCTCTTAAAATAGTCCCCATTATATCATCCAACTATAATGAAGAGAGGTGACTTTTTAAGTATGTATAATATACTGTATGAGAATCATAAACATGCAGAAGATTATAAATTATGGTTTGAAATAGCGAAAAGAGGCGGTATTTTCTTTATAGAAGAGCAACCTTTATTGTATTACCGGTTAAATGATAGACAAGTAAGTAAATTATATGCTGAAGAGCAAAAACAGACATCTTTTAACTTTTAATATAAGAAATGAAGTCTTTGGATATCTTATAAACAAGACAAAAAATATCAAAGCATCAATATCCTAAAACATGGAATGGAAGCTGCAGAAAAAGAAAATTTATTGACAAGAGAACATATATATGACATATTTAGTTATATATTTTCGAAAAGAAATTATTAATAATTAAAATTTTTATCATGAAAAAGTTAACAAAGAAAAGTTTGGATGAACTGGCAAGAGTGATGCCTGTCATCAGTGAAAATGAGCAGAAGAGTTTAATTGGTGCTTCAGGTAATATCGAAAGTTCAGGATTTGGAGTTGAAAGTGGAGTTAGTTCGACTCATTATTCTTGGGAAGAATATAAAATAATGTCATCGAGTGGAATATGACAAGGAGGATATGTAGATGGTCATGGATATATTAAAGGTGGTAGTTACGTGAATAAAAATGATATTAATGAGGAAATAGCCGAAAATTGGAATCCAATTACAGGAATATTAGAACAAATATTTAATTATAATGATATAACTCAGAATGTAATAGATGTAAATAACCAGTTACAATATAATATGATTAAAGATTATTTATCTAAGAATGATTAAATATATAAAGTTACTACCACTTATGTTTCAAATTTAAAAAAAATAGAAAAAGATACTTATTATGACAAAAATAAAAATGTCGTAGCTGAAATTATAAGAAGATAAATTAATAAAATAAATATGAAAAATATATTGATTTCATTTTGCTTTATAATGTTTTCTATTGGAATACATGGGCAAAACTTTAGTTCGGACGACCTATCGCTACTGAAGAAAACTCCTGAAGTATCTTCATTGTACAATTCTGCATTACATTACGTGCTTCTTTATGAGAATGATATGGATTCATTGACAAAAGCTCTCACATATATTGACAAAGCAATAGTTATTAATCCTAATATATCATACTCATATTTATTGAAAGGTAAGATATTGTTCCGTATAGGGAAAAAGGAAGAATCATTGAACTTGCTTTCTTCATTATGCGAAAAGGAATCCTGTACTTACCACACGTTGTTTTTGACAGGCATGCTGTATGAAAAGACAGGTTTTCCTCAAAAAGCCCTTAGATATTATGACCGAGCATTGGATAAGAACACAACAGTATTGAAATCAACTGCATGTAACTTGAAAGATTTCATATATAACCTTGTCATACGTTACTTCATGGATGGTAAAAAGATGAATATGGATGAAGTGAAATCTTTATTATCAGACCATTTGAAAACTACAAATGATAAGATAATACAGACAGAAGTGGAGAAGTTATATAAAAATTTCGATAAGGATAATTATATAAAAAACCTGTGGAATTATAATATTATGGAATATTAATGGGAGAATCTCAGTACTGCCAAGGAAGTACTCCAGTACTGTCGAAGGAGTACTACAGTACTTTCAGGGGAGTACTCCAGTACTTCCACGGAAGTACTGGAACCATGACTTTTCCTGATATAACTAGACGTTTTTTCTTTTTATAAACTGGAACAGTAGACACTTTGCATAAAGTCATCCTAAAATAATAGACTATTAAGCAAAAGTTGTGCTGTTTTTACTAAGAGTTCCGGACACGCAAGAAACTGGAGTCGTTTGGCAAACCGGATGCCCTTCGATGGGGCATTCGTTTTTTTAAGGTCAATAGTTTCGGCTTACGCTTTCACCCGGAGCTGTTTTTGGCTTTGCAATGATACAGCATTTTCTTCATTCGATGAAAAAATTTTAGTGTATTTTACCTGTTTCCACATCCTTTTCTGTTCTCCCTCTTCCAGATGCACCTGAGCCGGTGTTTTTATATCCTATACTCATGTGCGGACGATAATTGTTGTAAAAATGAATGTATCTGTCAATTACATTACGGGCATGGTTGATGTTATTGAAGTGGCTTTGACGATAAATGCGCTCTGTTTTGTAGCCATAGTATATAACATTCCTTTTATTGTAAAATAATTTATTATTGCTGTCCGGGGTAAAATCGATTACATATAAAAATACCGCTCAATTATTGTGTATTCAATGGTCGAGTCTTGTTTTGTCATTCTAAGCCCCGTCAAAAGATAGACAGCTGATAATCTTCTTTCCAATCTACGCTTAAGAGCATTTCCCAATCTTTTTCCGGGTGATTAAACAGACTGTAGAAATCCACATAATACATAAGCGTAATCCGTATCATGGTTGCAAGCCCGGAGAAACTCCATGAACGTATGAGTTTCTTTTTCATTATCATAAGCAGCAGATTAGCTATAAGAGTCACCCAAATCTGTATCTTGATGGCATTCGCACTTTCTCCATAGAAGTATTTCAAGGGGAAGCTCTGCTTTATCTGCTTGAACAACAGTTCTATCTCCCAGCATTGCGATAAATTTCTATGATCTCGTTCGAATCTGATTCCATGTCGTTTGTAAGCAATGAAACCAGTTTGTGCTTTTGGCTATCGGCATAGGTAATGATACGGGCATGATGAGTCTGGGTTTCACCACCCTTCAGTACTTTTGAGAATGCAACATGTTGTATCCGTACTTTCATAAATCCTTCTGTAGTCTGGTACATACAATCCTCCATAACAGAATGTTTCAGGTTTCTCTTTATTTTTGTCACATACAGAACCCCTCTCAGCGTGAGTGTTTCCAGCTTCTCATAGTTAATGTATGCGCGGTCTATGGCAATTATGTCTCCTTTGTTCAGTGCTGACGGCTCTAACATGAAGGAATCGTTGGTTGCAGCAGAAGTAAACTTTATATCTGAAGATTTCCTTCGTTGGCATGTATGACGGTGGGTACCTTTATATCTCCTTTCTTTTTGCCGGTCTTGGGATAACGCCCCACGGTCTGTTGGCATCGGAAAGAGTACTGCGCGAAGGCATTAACCTTATACCCAAATGACAAAGTTTGCGGGATTCTGCCTGCAGGGAGGCCATTATCTCCCGTAAGGAATCAAAACGCATGATGACCGTATAGAGCATAACGACGAGATGGGTCCATATGTCGAAACGTTTTACATAGTGCTCTTCACCATATTCACGACTTAACCGAAGGATTGTTGACTTGTCCAGAAATTTTATCACCTGACAATAGGGCGGCTGTCCGCTAAAATGTGTACTTTTGCCATGATTGGATTTTATTGTTTGGCGACTGAAATCTAACGAAAATGGGCTGACCTCGCAAATGAAGTCAGCTCTAATTTTATAGCTTCGCAAAATTTTTATCGGATGGTAAACTATAGGTATCAAACCTTTATATACAACAATAGCGACTGTCACTATGAATTTAATAGTTGCAGTCACTATTGTTGTAAGCATTCGGACAAATGCACCTTTTACACCTTGAGGTTTGATTGTAGCTTTGCGGCAGCGAATACAATCAAACCTCAATTATTATGAATAGACTGGAATTTGAAGAATTGGAATTACAGGTACAACAAAGCGGCCTACCGTTGAAGTCGTACCTACAACAGATAGGTGTAAGTTATTCAACCTATCATTACTGGCGTAGAAAATGTTCGGTTGACAGGAACAGTATCAAACAGGAGCTGGTTCCCATCAGTCTTAAACAGTCAGTCATGGAATCGTCCCCTGAAGGACAAGTGCCGCATGGTGTGTCCGTTCTGTTTCCCAACGGTCTTCGTGCCCACTTTGGGAACGGGTCAGAAGAGATACTGATGGAGCTGTTCACCCAAAGTCTTCGAGGCGGCCATGTTTAACCTGAACGACACGATGCGCTACTTCCTGTGTCCTGGCAGGACAGATATGCGCAAGGGTATCAGTTCGCTGTGCGAAGTGGTGCATGAGAAGATGAACAGCGAAGTGAAGAACGGTGATGTCTTCATCTTCATCGGTTCCAGCCGCAGGCTCATGAAGTTGCTTCATGCGGAAGACGGAGGTATGGTGATGTATGTAAAACGCCTGGAGGCGGGCCGCTTCAAACTGCCGGAGTACGATCCCCAATCAAACAGCTATCCCATGGAATGGCGCGACCTGGTGATGATGGTCGAGGGCATTCAGGAAAATCCGCAGCAGAGGCTCCGGCGCCTGAGGGCAGAGCGCAAGGAATATCATGTATAATATGCTTCCGGAGTGAATAAAGTGCGGATATTATTGTGTAATCCGCTTATATTTAGTATATTTACATAAACAAAACAGATGCGGACAATGGAAGAAAAGGATATACTGCTCAAGACGATAGAAGGGCTGAATGCCTCCATTGCTTCATTGTCTGCCACTAATAAGAATCAGGCGGAACAGATTAAGAACCTGCAGGAACGAATCAAAGAGCTGACGGCTCAGATTGCATGGCTGAACCGCCAGCTCTTTGGGCGTAAGACAGAAAAGCTTCCCGTATATAATCCCGATATGCCCGACCTTTTTACCGAAGAGTTTGCCGGGCTCCGGCATCAGGCGGAAGAAAAGCGTGACGAGGCCGTGGAGCAGATAGAAAAGGAACCGGTGGAAGTCCGGAAGCAGAAGCGTCAGAACCGCAAAATGACAGAGGATCTGCCCGTACTCGAAACCGAGGTTATAGAGCCGGCCGGTGTGGACCTGTCCTTATATCGTAGGATTGGTGAAGAGGTAACCAAAGTGGTCAAGCACAAACCGGGGATGCTCTATGTCAAGGAAATCATCCGTCCCAAATATGCGCTCAAGGACAGCACCCGGCTTCCTCCCGCAGGGCAGACAGGCGTGGAGATTGCCCCCATGCCGCTGATGCCCGTCGACAAGTGCATCGCCGACACCAGCCTGCTTGCCGAGATACTGCTTCAGAAGTATGAATATCACGTCCCGTTCTACCGGCAGATACAGCAGTACCGGCATCTTGGAATGAAAGGCCTTACGGAAAGTACGCTGGACGGATGGTTCAAAAAAACGGTGGAGCTGCTCAGGCCTCTGTATGAGGAGCTCAAGAAGGAAGTCTTTTCCTGCGACTATGTACAGGCGGACGAAACCACTGTTCCGGTCATCAACAAGGAAAAGCACAGGGCCGACAAGGAATACCTGTGGATGGTAAGGTCGGTCATGAAGAAACTGGTCATCTTCCATTACGACGAGGGATCGCGTGCCGGAGCGGTCATCGAATCCCTGGCAAATCAATATCACTTCAAGGGTTATCTTCAATGCGACGGTTTTGTAGGCTATGAGACAGCCTTCAGGACCAACCCCGACGTGCGTCTGCTCAACTGCCTGGTGCATATCCGCCGTCATTTTGAACAGGCTCTGGATGAAAACCGGGAGATGGCCGAACATGGCCTGACCCAGATACAGCATATTTACCGGATTGAACACTGCTGCGATAAGGCGGGCCTGTCGTACGACGAGCGGAAGACGAAGCGCCGGGAACTGGCCGGACCTGTCATGGATGCCATGAGAGTGTGGATGGAAACGGAAGGAATCAAGTACAGCCCCAATTCCCAGATCGGGAAAGCCATCACGTATGCCTATACCCGATGGGACCACATGATGGGATGTCTGGAGGACGGACGCCTGCTCTGGGATAACAATCTGGCTGAAAATGGCATCCGGCCGATTACTCTGGGACGGAAAAATTACCTCTTCTGCGGCAACCATGAGGCAGCGGCTAATATGTCGGTCATCTGTTCCCTGCTGGCCACCTGTAAGGCACATAATGTAAACCCAAGGGATTATCTGAATGATGTCATCGCCCGAATGCCCTATCACAAAAAGGCTACTCATGAGGAACTGCTGGAACTGCTTCCACATAAATGGAAGCTGCAACATCCGGAAAGTGTACTGACAAAACAAGGGGAGGAATCCGGAAACCACTGCTGACTGCAACATATAGGTTCAACAAAATAATAGCGACTGCAACTATTAGGTTTATAGTGACAGTCGCTATTGTTGTATATAAAGTTCAATACCTGTAGTTTAACGAATGCTTACCTATTGTTTTGTTGAACCTATATGTTGCAGTCAGCATTGGCCGTTAGATTTCTCCTTTTATTTTGTCACTGCACTTTCCAGATATTGCAGCTTCCATTTATGTGGAAGCAGTTCCAGCAGTTCCTCACGAGTAGCCTTTTTGTGATAGGGCATTCGGACAATGACATCATTCAGGTAATCCCTTGGGTTTACATCATGTGCCTTACAGGTGGCCAGCAGGGAACAGATGACTGACATATTGATCGCAGCCTCATGGTTGCCGCAGAAGAGGTAATTTTTCCAGTAGTGATAGGTCTAACTTACACCTATCTGTTGCAGGTACGACTTCAACGGCAGGTCGCTTTGTGGCACTTGCAATTCTAGCTCTTCAAATTTCAGTCTATTCATAATAATTGAGGTTTGATTGTATTCGCTGCCGCAAAGCTACAACCAAACCTCAAGGTGTAAAAGATGTATTTGTCCGAATGTTTATGTTGATGGAAACTCCTTTGGGTTCACTCTCGGTCTTGTAGAGGAATCACAATCTTTCAAGTTTTAAGTTTAGTACGAAGGTAGAAGAAAGAGTCATACTAGTCAATATGCCATTTTGGGGATGCTTGGTTTGGGAATTTCCACCGTTTTGGAGGTTTCACTGAATTAAGTCACCATATAGAAAAATTTGTTTATTATTAATCATCATAAACGGCATCTCTTCTTTTCCAGAGGAAAGATTTTCTAACCAATATAACTTATTTTTTGGAACATTATGAAATATCACATATTCATAACTAGCCTTAACTTTTCCTGCTGACTTCCAGCCGTCTTTATCCCAAAAATGTAACTGATACCATTCATTACTATGAATGCCATTGTCAGCATTTTTAGGAGCAAATCTTACCTTTTTTACAATTTGGGGTTGTTTTAACCGAAGTGTTATATTAGGATATGCTCCTGGTGCAGTTTGCATGTTTCCGTCATACTCTGACTTTCTTTTCATATTATCCCACAAATCATCTAAAAGTTTAACATACTTTTTTTCATTCTTCAGTAGCATGGTATCTTTTGGTGATAATATATCACATCTTTGAGCCTTCATAACATTTGGATATTCAAAGGTTGAAGAAGTTATCCATTCCAATATAGAAATATTTGCATATGGAGATGATTCAGAAGCCTGAAAACGATAAAATTTAAATTTTCCCGTTCGGTCAAAACTATATTCTCTTAAAAAAGGAGCTGGTGATTCCTTTATTGTATATAGGACTATTGCATCGCTAAAATCGCTTTTGTTTGCGCCTAAAAATACACCACCGACTAAGTTTTCAGCTATATTTTTCATTTTTGATTTACGTGGATACTTTCTTGTCAGAATAAGTGTACCTTCATCCTCGCAAGATTGGCTTGAGCAATTTATTTTTGAAACGTAAAACTCTTTTCCTTCTTTTTTTACATAAAAAGGTTCACCAAAAAAAATGATTTCTTTTTTATGACTATAAAGCATTGGGAAATATAGGATATTCGGAATAACATTTTCAAATGTTACACTATTACAATCATGATTAATTCTACCCCATGTTACTGGTATTACCCCATTGTTTTCCTTTTGGAAAGTAGCTAAATATGCCAAATTGTTATCTACAGCAATATTAAACGGTAATGTGATTTTCGTTGTTTCTTTTAAATAAGCAGTTACATCCCTTATACATGGATTATTAAGTATTTCTGGTACAAACTCATTTTTGTTTCTTTGAAAATAAGGAGTGTCTTTCTGAGCACTATACATGAATCTATATACATTTGTTGCTTCTTTTATAGCCCAATCTAAATCACCAGGTAAAGAACTTTCAGGGTTAAAACTCTCCCATTTATTTTTCTTATCATTCCACACACTACAATGATAATGGCTTCCTGGTAAAGTTTTATAACTTATATTATATTCTACCATTACGGGTAATCCGCAAGCGCGAAGTATATTACAGCCATAAGAGGCTATATTTACACAATCATGTATTCCATTAACATACAAGTCATATTGGCCTGTTGGAGATTTCCATTTGCTTTTTCCATTTAAATCTCTCATATTAATTATAGCTTGGTTATAGCTATCGACTGTTTCTCTTAAAGATAACACTCCTGTAGTAGGCACGTATTTCCCAAACCACTCTTTAAAAGATTTACCTGTTTCTAGAAAACCAATATCCTCAATGGAACGATATGGTAATATATATTCTTTAAAATCATCAAAACTAAGATTTTTAGCGAAAACGGACTCTTTCCATGATACAAATGCATTATCAATATGTTCTTTCAAGAAGTGAAAAGAAATAGTTTTTATATCGTCAAAAGGAGTACTATCAATATCTATCTGGGGTATTATGATATTTGACATTTCTGCTATCCGTTTTTTTCGAATATTATTGAGGCTATCTCTCTGGTCATTCATGTCCATATCGGAAAATCGTATTGAAGCATATATGCTATCCGTTTCCATTCGCCAGTATTTCAAACCGGTAGAGATTTTGGTTATACATCCTATTCCCTTATGATATTTCATGTTTTCTATTAAAAAAAGTGCTGCATCAAACTTTTGTCTATCAGGATTAATATATTTGTAATACAATAATGTTTTTTTTAACTCCCATTCATTACCTTTTGCTTCCTCAGGTAATGATGGAAGGGTTAATAAAACAACCGCTAATGCCATCAATAGCATAAAGGTCAACGATAATAAAGTACGTTTTATCATAAAATATTAAATGACAACCTTCTTTTTTGGTAAATTAAATATTTTTACATTATGAACTGAGATATAATTTAAGTACACTTTACTAATGATAATAGATTAAAACTGGAGAAAGGCTATAATTAGATTGTAAGCATCCGATAAAATACACATTGTAAAGCCTTCCACTCTTCCGTTACTTTGC
>ERZ1673701.96-NODE-96-length-114052-cov-10.847382_pt1 | contig 114052 bp, 92 predicted proteins | sample MGYA00580231_ERZ1673701 | MGnify/ENA primary metagenome ERZ1673701 (study PRJEB41218, sample SAMN15661798) | gut metagenome | host: Homo sapiens | place: Canada: London | collected 2015-08-20/2019-03-30 | study: EMG produced TPA metagenomics assembly of...
GAAAAGGGTGAAACCGGAGCGCAGGGACCTCAGGGTGAGCAAGGCGAAAAGGGTGAAACCGGAGCGCAGGGACCTCAGGGCGAGCAAGGCGAAAAGGGTGAAACCGGACGCGGTATCAAAGAGGTGAGGTTCAGCGAGGACGGAACCAAGCTGATCATCTTGTATACGGACGAAACAAAAGAAGAAATATCTCTGCCTTCTTACGGAGCCGAGTGCAATCACGAGCATGAGGAATATCTCGTATTCGAGGAACACACTCATGAGAAGGAGGGCACCTATCTGCGCGTTTGCGTTGACTGCGGACGTGCGGTTGTCGAGCGTTCTTTCCGTCACGATTACGGCGAAATCGAGGTTGTGGAGCCCACCTGCACCACGGAAGGCTACACCGGCAAAACCTGCACCGTTTGCGGGCACGCCGCAGAAAAGACGGATATCAAGGCGCCTTTGGGACATGACTACGGCGATGAGTATTTTGTGGTGGAGGAAGGCCGCACTATATGCGAGGACGGCGGCATGTCCGTCAGGATTTGCTCGCGCTGCGACAAAGTGGAGGTGACGACCACCGAGCCTGTAGGTCATCACTGCGCAAATTGGCGCGTAAGCAAAGCTCCGACGGTCAATGCGGCAGGCGAATTGAGCGGAATTTGCGATAATTGCGGACAAAATCAGACAAAGGTTCTTTTCTCATTCAATTCCGACGAGGGCAAAAAGTTTTATTCCTATAAGATAACGCAGGAAAAGAAATTCTGCACCGACGAGAGCAGGGCTGAATACTCCTTCGAGATTGACGGCCAGACTTTCAGATTCGAGGTTACGCTTGAGGCGAGCGAGCATATCCTTGCCGGAAAACCGCAGTCCGAGTGGAGAAACGAGACTCAAGGCGCTTACAACGTGAATATCGAGGGAATAAACGAGTTCCCCGACGACAAGGCAACCTGCACGGCTCACGGCAAGGGCTACTATATGTGCGAGGAGTGCGGCGAAATTGTTTATGTCGACACCTACAAGGATCACACGGTTGAAAGCTGGTCCCCCAAAACGGGAGAAGAAGCCGATTGCGAAAACGGCGGCAAAGAAATAGGTCACTGCTCTGTTTGCGACGAGGAAGTGGAAAGAGACGTTGAAGCGATAGGGCACAGCTACAAGTGGGAGCTTGTCAAGCTGGAAAGCGGCAAATTCAATCTGGTCGGAGCATGTACGAGAGAGGGCTGCAACAGCGTTGTTACAAAAGAAAATCTGACTGACGTAAAGGAAGAAATAATCACGCCCGCAACCTGCAAGCAGGAGGGAGAAACCAGATATACCTACACCGACGAGGAGGGCAATGTGGTTGAGCTGACGGTTATCGTTGCTCAGAAGCCGCATATACTCAACGGCAAGGATGCCGGCTCGTTTGCAAACGCGGACAAGAACGGCGCTTATGACGCCTCAATGGAAGGCATAAAGGAGTTTGCGGGTGAAGAAGCAAGCTGCGCAGGGGAAGGCGCCTACGGCAAAGGCTACTTTGTCTGCGAGGATTGCGGCGATATGGTTTTTGTAAATACTTACAGAAATCACGTTTACGACAAAGATACGTTTGAAGTGACTAAGGAAGCCTCTTGCGAGGAAGGAGGCGAACAGCACGGCTATTGCACGGCGTGCAAGGCGGAAATTACGGAAAAAATTCCCGCGCTGGGACACGAGGAGCAGTGGACTCTGACGCAGGAGCAAGACGGCACGTTTACGCTGACGGTCACCTGCACGAGATGCAATGAGGAAACCCAAAAGAAAACGGGTCTGACTAATGTAAAGTCGCAGATAATAAAGCCCGCAACCTGCGAGGAGGAGGGCGAAATGCTCTGCACCTACAACGACGGCGTCCACGGAGAGGTTTCTCTGATAGTTCCCGTACCCAAAACTCCTCACAAATTGAACGGCAAGCTTGCCTCCGAGTGGGAAAAGGACGGACTTTACAACGCAGAAATAGAGGGAATCACCGAATTTGCGGACAACAAGGCTACATGTCAGGTCAACGGCAAGGGCTATTACATATGCGAGGAGTGCGGCGAAATGGTTTTCGTAAACACTTACAGAGACCACTCCTACGACACTGCCGAAGTGACCGGGCCCGCAACCTGCACGGAAAACGGAACGAAAACTTTTATCTGCTCCATGTGCGGCGGCACCTATACGGAGGATATACCCGCCAAAGGACACAGCCTTGTCATTGAAAGCTTTGAAAAGCTTCCTACTGCAGACGAAACAGTCGAAGTCGTTATATCCTGCGAAAGAAACGGTTGTGGGCAAACCTATACGATAACTCTCCCCGTGCTGGGAGACGGCAGCTACAAGAAAACCACAATCGAGGAAGCTACCTGCAACAAACAGGGCGTCATACGCTATGAATACACGGATGCGGAGAGCGGCTACACGATTACGTTTGAAGTTGTAACCGAGATGACCGAACACACGTCTTCTGAAGACGGAAAAACCTACACGTGGGTTGTGGACGGCGTCAGATACACGGGATATATCTGCCAAGAGTGCGGCAAAATGATTGTGACCGAAACGAAAAATATCTGAAAATAAGCCCGGATGTCAGAAGCTGCAAAACTTCTTTAACAACCCGATAACCAAAAGGCGCGGATTTAAATCCGCGCCTTTTGGTTAATTGAAACAAAGCCGCGTGACTCTTAAAAGGCGCATCGAGACAAACGGAAGCGGAATTAAGCCCGCTTGTCGGGAAATGCGACCGTCCTGCAAATTGTTGCCCGAATTTGCTTTCCGCGCGGTCTTTATTGCTCTTAAAGCCTGCGGACATTGTCCCGCAGAGAAAAAAAACGAACTTTTTTGACAGTTAAGCGTTTCCTTAAAAGAAAAATACGGCAGACGCGCAACCGATAGCTCCAATCAGTGCGTCAAAGCGGCTTGCGGCGCGGATTGTTGTTTTTTCGGGGAAAGCGCGGGGGAGTTTCCCGTGTTTTTGCATAAACCAGCAGCGCGCGGTCGCGCGGCTGTTCGAGAGAGTAAACTATTGCCGATGCGAGGTCTGCGCCCAGCAGCCTTGCGGCGTTTTCCGCCTGCCTGACTTCTTCCGCGAAATTGGCTCCCTTGTAGGCAATGAATATACCTCCCGTCTTAAGCAGAGGCAGGGCATATTCCAGCAGCGTGTTGAGCGGCGCAACGGCGCGCGCAGTCACCGCGTCGTAAACGGCTCTGTTTGCGGCTGCCTCCTGCTCGGCTCGGCAGTGCTTTATCGCAAGTCCGTCAAGGATTTGCAGACGCTCCGCAAGCGCGGACAAAAAGCGCGTCTTTTTTTCCACCGCCTCGACGAGCGTGAAATTCAGGTCGGGACGGACGATTTTCAAAGGAACGGCGGGCAGTCCCGCGCCGCTGCCTATGTCGCACACGCGCGCGTTTTCGGAAAGCAGTCCCGCCGCCGCCGCGCTCAGGCTGTCGGCAAAGTGCTTGAGCCGCGTCTGTTCTTGGTCAAGCGCGGTCAGGTTGTATTTTGCGTTTTCCAGCGCAAGAAATCGGGCGTAGTCGTCGAAGCTTGCGCCGCACGCCATATCCTTTAAGAGTTGTGTGAAGTCCGCTTGTTTTTCCGTTGTTTTCATTTTTCAATCCGCAGAATTTAGACAGCCTTCCAAAAATGCGTCGAGCTGTTTTTCGTATTCGTCCTTTGCGGCAAGGTAGCTCATACCGTGCGCCGCTTCGGTAAGAAGCAGCATTTTGGGCGCGCTGCACGCCTCGTAATTTTGTTCCGTCATTTTTGGAGGCACAACGCGGTCGCGCGTGCCCGTCGCAAAAAATATCGGCACTCTGCGGTTTTTGCGCACTGCGTCGCGCGTATCGCAGGAGCGCAGTCCGCATTTTGCGAATATGCGCGCAAAAAGGCTGACTATGTAAAGGCAGGGAAATGCCGGCATACGCATTGTCGTTTTTAAGTTGTGCCTGATTTGCTCCCACGCCGAGGTGAAACCGCAGTCGGCGATTATCGCTTTGACGTCTTCGGGCAGGTCGAGTCCCGCCGCAAGCAGCACCGTCGTGCCGCCCATGGAAATCCCGTCCAGAACTACGGGCAGTCCCGCCGCGAGCGTTTTTGTCGTCAGCCCTACCCAATCGAGGCAGTCGTAGCGCTCCTTGACGCCGAAGCAGACGTACTTTCCGCCGCTTCTGCCGTGCGCGCGCTGGTCTGGCAAAAGCACGTTGAAGCCCCGAGAGTGAAAAAAGCGGATACACAGGCAAAAGTCGGCGGAGCTGCCGCGATAACCGTGAAAGTAAATGAGCGTGGCGCGCGCGTTCCGGGCGGGATAAAAATCTCCCTTGAGCGTAACCCCGTCCCTTGCGGTGACGCTTACCTCTCTTTTTTCCAGCCCGTCGGCATATATTTTCTCCTCTCGGTAAAGCGGCTCGAAAAGCAGATACGCGTCGCTCGCAGCGTCTGCGCCGCGTTTTTTGCGGCGTCTGAACGCAACGGAAAAAATGACGGCTGAAAAAACGATTTCCATCACCGCCCATATACCGATAATCAAAAGTAAAATTTCCCAGATTTCCATAAAAGCTTTTGTTTCCTTTATCTGCTCTGCAATTTCCGATTCTTAAGCGCGCCGAAATTGCCTACTTCGCAGTCAGCTCAAATCTGCCGCCTCGAAATGAAAAAACCTTATCAAATGAAACGGTTTCCGTCGAGACGCAGACGAAGCCCAGCTTTTTCAGCAATCTGCAGGAGGGTATGTTGTCTAACGCCGTCCCCGCGCTAAAAACGGTTGCGCCGTATTCGTCGACCAAATATTCGATGAGGGCATCGGCGCTTTCGTAAGCGTATCCGTTTGAGTGGCGGGAGGAATGAAAGCAATAGCCTATGTCGTATTTATTCCCGTATTTGTGAAAGCAGACGTATCCTATCATATCGTCTGATTTTTTTAAAAATACCGCATAACACAGACCGCTTTCCGCAAACCTCTTGACGGTTTTTTGTACTTCGTTATCCCCCGTAGGCAAAGGCGTATCGAAAACGGCGTATACGGAATTGGCGAAATCGGAAAATATTCCTTTCATTTCTTGCCAATCCGTTTCCGCCAGAGGGCGAATATACAATCTTTCTGTTTCCAATATCATTTGCGTTTAACTTTTGAGCTTCCTGCTTGTCTGCCTTTTGGTCATGCTGTTTTAGCATATCCGCACGAAAACCGATACGGTTTTTTATTATAACATTTTATTTCAAGAAAGGCAAACGAGGCGGGCGGTGCGGGCGTATTTTTCGGACATGCGTTTCATATATTAAGATTGAATCGGAGCGGAAAAAATGGATTATATCGTGATTGACCCGAAAAACACCGTCATTGACGCGAGCGCGAGCATAGGCAAAAACACCGTCGTCGAGCCCTTTTGCGTCATCGGCAGAGATTGCTCAATCGGGGAGGGCTGCGTGATCGGCAGCTTCAGTTATCTTGTTTCGAGCAGGGTGGGGGACTTTTCGGAAATAAGGGCCAGCCGCCTGACTGACAGCGAGGTAGGCAGCCGTACTACTGTCGGACCGGACGCGCACTTGAGACAGAACAGCGTTGTGGGAGACGGCTGTCGTGTCGGAAACTTCGTAGAGCTGAAAAACAGCGTTCTGGGCGACGGAAGCAAGGCAAGCCATCTGGCGTATATAGGAGACGCTGTGGTGGGCAAGAGCTGCAATGTGGGCTGCGGAGTCGTGTTTGTCAATTTCGACGGCGTAAGCAAGCACAGAACCGTTGTGGGCGACAATGTGTTTATCGGCAGCAACTGCAATCTGATTGCGCCGCTGACGCTTGCGGACGGAACTTACGTTGCCTGTTCGACGACGGTAACAAAGGACACTCTGCCCGACGATTTCGTAATAGGCAGGGCGGATGCCGCCGTCAAGCACGGACGCGCGTCCAGGCTGATTTCCGCGCTCAAAGCGCAAAAACCGAAAATAGACAGTTAAAAGACTTGTGTTTTGTCAACTGCGACGGTTTCGGGTTGCGAAAATTAAAAAATTATGTTAAAATATAGTTAAAATTTTACACGGAAAAAGGAGGAATTGAGGAAATGAACGGTGTGGTAAAAAAAGCCGTTGTTTTGACAGCGGGGATGGGGCTGCGCTCGCTTCCCGCAACCAAGGCAGTGCCCAAAGCTCTGCTTACCGTTTTTGACAGACCTGCGGTGCAGTGGGTGTGCGAAGAAGCGGCTCAAAGCGGAGCGAGAGAAATTCTGCTTGTGGTAGCCCCCGACGGCGCGGTGAAAAAGCATTTTTCCAAAGACGAAGCGCTGGAGCGTGCGCTCGCCGAGCAAAACAAGCTGAACGAGCTTGCGGCTGTCAGCGCGCTTGCCCGTCTCAATGTGGATTTTGCCGTCCAGCAAAGCGCGGGTGGAAGCGGCGAAGCGCTGCTGTGCGCTCGTGAGTTTGCAGGGGACAAGCCTTTTTTCCTGCTCAACTGCGACGACCTTTTTTTGCGCGAGGGGCAGCCGGCGTGCGCTCAGCTTGCCGAGAGCTATGCCGTCACGGGTATGTCTACGGTCGGGGCGGTTAAAAGAAGTTCGGGACTTAGCAGCTACGGAGTATTGAAAACCTCTGCGCGCGAGGACGGTGAGCTTGACCTGAAGGAAATTACGGAAAAGCCGCAGTCCAATCCTCCGTCCGATTTGATTGCCGCAGGGCGATATATATTCAATCCGTCTGTTTTCGAGGCGTTGGACAAAACGCGTCGTTTCGGACGCGAGCTAAGGCTGTCGGACGCCCTATCGTTGCTCTGCCGCGCCAAAGCGGTTTGTGCGAAGAAAATAAAAGCCGGACGCTTCGACGTGGGCAGCCGAGCGGGATTGGCTGCGGCAAACGCGGCATATGCCTTGAGTCTGGACAAGGCGGGCTTTCTGACAGAGCTTGCGGAGGCAGGGCTTGTCGCTTCGTTTTCCGAAAAATAAATTTCCGCCGTCGCAGAAGCAGCTTTGCGGCGGCATTTTTTTGAATAACGCGCGGAACCGAAATTTTTCCTTATTGTTCAAAAAGGCTCTAAATTAATAGTAGGGTATTTAAAATCTTTTGATAACGATAATCAAAACGGAAATAAATCAAAAAGCCTTTTTATTCGGGGTGCGATAGTAAGTTGATTTAAAATTGATTTTAACACGTGTGACGCTCGACGTCCGTTTCAACCATTTGAGCAAAAGAAAAGCGATGACGGCGGCAGTTGACCGGTAGTTCGTTTAAAATATCGGCATTTAGCCAAACGGGAAGACTGAAGTCTTCCCGTTTTCACCAATGTTGTTTTTGAGGTTTTACGCATCAATAGTTGCCGCTGTTCTGCTCTGCTTCGACAATATCCGCGCTTGCTAAATCATCGGAGCTTGTTTCAAACGTCAAATCTGTTATTGAAACCGTACCGCTTATGCTTTCGGTAAGATTGAGCGCCATTTGGGCGTTGAGAGTTTTGAGTATCATGTTTTCGTCATGAGTTATAGTCAGCGCAACCGTACCCAAAGTGGGGTTAAAGCTTGTCAAATCCATTTCGAGGAAAAATCTGTTGTCGGCGTAGCCGTAATTTTTGAAAACTTCCTCGATTCTGAAAGGATTGTCGGGAGCATTTGCAACGGCGTCGCTTATTGTGCCGCAAATAGAATCGGACAGGTCTGTCATAAAATAAAGTATGTCGAGTCCTTTATCGGCAAGCTCGTCGGACGCTATTTTAAGATAACTGGTTTTTTTCTCGGCGCCCGAAAACGCTTTGTTTATTGTGTCAATGCGTTTTAAGAGTATGAAATCGCTTGCCGTGTCTAAATACATGTAAGCGACGTGAGAGCCTCCGAGCAGCGAAACATTGTTAAATACACCGATAAGCTTTCCTGAAATTTCCAGCTTGACGACTGCGGTTATTCTACCGTTTTCGTGTATGTCTGCCGTGATGCTGACGGGCACGTCTTTAGACAGAAGCGTAATTTGCACCTTCGCTATACCCGACGCATAGATATGACGCGTTTCTACTGTGTTTAACAGGACGTTCAGCAGGTCGGGCAGGGAGTCGAAGGTGACGTATTGGTCTGAAGCGCCGACGCTTTGAATCAATTCTTCGACGATGCCGTCCGAAGCTCTGCTTCGCGCCGTGATATCGGCGTCCGCCGTTATGCTTTCGTAGTTTCCGATGCCGGTCAGAGAAATACCGCTTGCGTTGAGCTTAAGCCCGTCGCCTTCGCGGGACAAAGCCAGAGAAAATTCTCCCAATCCTTTTAAAAGCGAATTTTCGGCGATTTCAACATTGAGAGTTCCGTTTTTATATGAAATGCTTTGAAGCGCTTGCACGAGGTTTATTTCGCGCAAGGCGTCGCCCGTGCCCGAAAGCTTTTCAAGCGTTTGGTTGAGCATATCGCCCAGCGCTGGAACAAGCTCGGTCGCACGTGCCGCAAGAGGGGCGAGCTGCTTTACGGAATCGACTGCTATTCTTGCCTTTAAGCCGTTGTAGTTCACGAAAACGGTGCCTTGCGGAGCCGTGTCCCGACTTTCGCGCGAATAGTATGCTTCGAAAGTCGTCTGTTCTCCCGAAACGGCGTCGGTCAGACTCAGTGAAAGCAAGAGAGCGGTCAAATCGTTGTCCTCGGACAACGCGAAGCTTAAGGAAACCGCAAAGGCGGTCTGTACCGAAATCGATTGACTCTCTTGGCTTTCGTCCGGCTGCGTTTCGCCTGCGGCCGGTTTTTGCGTCGTAACGCTGCCGCTTGCTTCAAGCTGCCAGCCGCGCGCTGTTGCAAGGTCGAGCGCTACGTCTATGTAGTCGTCGGCAAGCGCGTTTAAGTCGAGGTATTCCCCCTCTCTGTCGAAGGGATAAAAGCCTCCGAAGTCGCAGAGAGTCAACGTGACCGTTATGCTTTCGTATTCGGCGGATGCGCTGCCGAAGGCAAAGCCGTTTTCGGTGATATCGAAAACTGCCGAAATATTCAGCGGCTTGCCGTCGACAAGCAGACTGAAATTCAGAGCGACCGCTTTTTCGGTTGTAGAAAAGCCGTCGGCTATGTCGGCGGGGTCGAAGGTTATTTGCGCTTTGGGGAACTCTATTCCGAGCTTTTGACTGATTTTGGGGTAGAGCTGCAACAATCTTACTACGTCTGCCTGCGCTTCGAGCGCGCCTATCCTGACAAGAGCCTTGCCGTATTTTTCGGGTCCCGCCGTCGTTTCGCGCACATCCGAAAAATACAACGCCGACACTCCCGAGCACTCGGCATACACTTCGCCGTTGAGTATATCCAAGCCGATTTTCGCCTGCACGTCGTTTATGTTCGCCTGAAACGCCAGCTTGTAGTCCGTGAACATATCCAGAAGGTCGGTTACTTCGGGAAATACCGTCGCAGCCTCCAATTCCGAAAAGTCGGGTTGGGCGCAGGGAGAAACCTTTATTTGGGTTTTGCCGACGCTTAAAACGACGCAATCGGGATAATATTTGCCGTCTGTTTCAAGGACGCGCGCTTCGAGCAGCGCCGTGCCGATATTTATTTCAAATGCCGTAACCTTTGTCCCGTTTTCGTCAAAGCCCGTTATTCTCAGGCTGTCCGCAATGGTTTTGAGGTCAAGCTCGACCGAGCCCAATGCTTCCAGCAAAATTCCTAGATTTTCATCTCCGATGAGAGGAACGACGAATTCAATCAGCTTTTGCACGCCGTCCGCATCCGTTTTGAGCTGCAGTCCGCCGTATTTGAATTTTAGCGTGCCTGTTTTCGCTTCGATACCTACGTAAACGGCGTTTTCGTAAAGGTCGGGGACAACCGCCTTGATTTCTCCGTCCCAAAGATTGACGGAAAGGTATGCCGTCGTGCCGCCCGCGTTTATTGCCGAGTTTATCATAAAGCTTTCGTCAAGAGGAAGCAGGGGAGCTCCGTCTGCGAATGCTTCCGTGTCTTCAATAAAAGAAAACTCGTCTGCGTCGCCCTCAAACGGGGAAAGACGGACAGCGGCGCCGCCGAAAAGACCTTGAGCGTCGACAAATGTCAGCTTGCCTCCTTCGTCTAAGAAATTCAGCCGTATTTCCATCTCCGCTGCGCACAGCACCAGAGAAATTCCGTCTTCGGCGACCTGGGTGCCTGCGGAAATTTTTATACTTTCGCCGTCGGAAAGGAAAGACTCGAGCAGCTCGGAAAGACACGGAGAATATCTGTTTGCAAGCTGCTTGAACAGATATCCCTGCCTTGCGAGGTCATTTTGCCCGAACATCACATTGAAGTCGCCGCACGAAAGGAACAGCGCCGTTTCTCCGACACGGTCGGGCATGACGGACAATTTCAGCGACGAGTCGGCTATCGGACGCGCCACCAGCTTTGCCTGTAGGGTTTTGAGGTCGAACAGCAGTCTTGCGTCATAGTCGTCCAGCTTTGCGGCAAGGTCGATTTCAAAGCGCTCGTTTATCAGCTCCAACAGTCCCGTAGCGTCGGGATAGCTTTCCGTGTCCGAGACGGGAGAATAATCGAATTCGTCCGAAAGGGAAATTAAAATCTCCTTTTCACCGACGGGTAGGCTGATTGAGCGCAGGGAAATTCCTTCGTTGCCTGCCTCAAGCGTCGCATTGCAAACCAAAGCGCCCGCATTGAAGGAAGCTATGTAAAGATTTTCCTGCCTTGAGACGCCGTTCCAGCCCAGCTGCAGAGAGTCGGTCAGACCGCCGGTCAGACTGAGCAGCTCTCTCACGTATTCAAGCTCGTAAAAACGATTGAACAGCGTGTTGAGAAGGTCTTTGTACGCGAATTTCATTTTCAGGTCGTCGTAGCGCAGCGCAATCTGCTTTCCGTTGATTTTAGCGTATATATCCGCGTCGCCCGCGCTGACTGCGGCAAATATGTCGCCGCCGTCCGTAGGCAGACTTAGGTTGGCGGAAAGCAAGTCCGCTATGTCTGCTCTGAGGTTTACGGAATTGCCGGTCGCGGTGAATTGCCTTACCAGCGGCAGCAGATTCAAGCAGTTTTCCGTATCGGCTTCGGGCACTTGGAATTCTTTTGTTTCGGTGACGCCGATTACGAGCGGTCCTAAGACCGCGTCGGCAAACTCGAAGTCGCCGTCTTTTGTTTTGACTGCGTTTATTTCCGCGTTAAGCGGTCCGAAAGGAAGCAAAACGGTATAACGGCTTCCGTTTTTGACCAGCGTGGCGTTGTCGAGAAGACTTTCGCCTCCCCCCAAGCCTCCCAGCTCGCCGAAATCGAGGTACGCCTTGAGCTCGCCGAGATTGAGCGTCAGTCTGCCTGCTTTGTAGGAAAGCAGGAGGTCTATGTCGGGCGCGACCAGGTCGAGCGTCAGATTTTCTAAGTTTTGCGTGTCAATAACCGCCTTGACCTTTGCGTCGAGATTGGCAAGCCCCGAAAGCTTGACGTCGGCATACAGGCTGTTGTTCTTTATCAACGGCATAAAGGTGTCAAGCAGCACGCCGGAAACGGTTTCGGCTTCGGGAGAGTCGGTTATGCTTGCCGTGAGATAGGTTGCGAAATAGGCTCTTTCGGGGATTGAAGCGACCTTTCCGATGTCGTAGAAAACCTCCTCCAGCTTTTCCTCGCATTTGACGCCGCCGAGCATATCCACCTTGTAGCTGCACAGGGTTGAAATGGAGGACACCTTTCTGTCCTTGTCCATTTTTACCGTCATGATTATTCCGTCAGTTTCGTCGAAAACGGGAAAGCCCTTGGAGCCGGAGTAGGTGCGCATCTGATATTTAAGATAATAGACGCTCACTACGTTGTCCAGCTTGTATTCAAAGGTATAAATTCCGTCCTTTTCTTCTACGAGACGCGCTTCCTTGACGGAGTCGTCGTTGGTTACGAATGCGGTCAGCCAGATGGGGGGCAGTCCGTACAGCGACTGAAAACGGTCTTTGCTCAGTCTTTTTGCGCCGCTTTCCCAATCAACGTCGTTTGTGTCCCTGACCTTGGACGCGTCTCTGACGACATAGCTGCCGTTTTCGTAATAAAATTGCTTGCCAAGCTTTACGAAGCCCAGCGACGTGGTTTTGGACGCGACCGCGTCATTTAAAACCGTCCTTTCCGAATAAACGCGCTGCGTAATTCCCACCGCCTTGCTCGAGCCGTTGTTGACGGATTTAAAGCCGAGCGATTTCATAACGTAGGTTGCCATGAAAAGGTTTTCTTCGGGAGTGCATTGCTCCACGCTTCTGCCGTCGGGCGCCGTGGATTTGCTTTCAAAGTCCGCGTCTGTAGGAATTTCCGGCTGTTTGATGGGACCGCACGCCGTCAATCCCATACAGCAGCTCAGTGCGACTGCAGTTAACAAAATCAACAGAAATACTTTTTTCATTTTCTTTTATCCATAAAAATATTTTTCAGACCGCATGTCAAAATGATAAGTGAACGCGGCTTGCATTTGTATTTTAATCCTATGCTCGAAAAATGTCAATTATTTATCGCACGCGCGAGGCGGTAAATTATGCCAAATGCGTCAGAGCAGGTTTTGACTGCCGAGACGGAGAAAATAATAACAAATACTTGCCAAATTCGCTTTTTCGGTATATACTTTTAAGGCGTGTACCAAAATACTTGGCGCTCAATTAAAAGGAGCTTGTAATGAACAAAAAAAGACTTTTGATTTTTATACTACTCGTTGCGCTTGTTATGGCGCTTACCGCATGCGCCCCCGATTACAAATGGGGACCGCTTGACACGAGCGCGGCGGACAATTCGCCCCTGCTGTCAAACGGCGGCTCCGTTGTGAGCTACAAGGGCTATATTTATTTCATAAACGGGACAACCTCCACCTACGAGGCGGAAAACGTATTCGGCGAGGTGGTTTTCGGCTCGGTTTGCAGGATAGCCGCTTCCAAGCTGGACACCGTCAAGGAAAACGATTTCGGAACGGACGAATATGCCGAAGCGCTGGGCGCGGAGGTGCTTGCGCCCAAAGCTGTTTTTTCTTCCAACACGTCCGACGCGCGCCTTAACGGAATTTATATTTTCAACGACCGCTTGTTTTACACCACGCCCTCCGACACTCTTGCCAGCGACGGCAGCGTGCGCAACACAATGCTTGACATCATGAGCGTCAAGCTGGACGGCACCGATACGAAAAGAGTTTACACCTTGGGCAGCAATTCTCTGTCCGTAGGCATGTTCGAGACGGACGGCGACGCTTACGCGCTGTTTGTGGACGGCGACAAAAATCTCGTTTCGCTCAATCTTTTCGACGGCACCGAAACAAAGGTGGACGAAAAGGTGACTTCCAGCGCGGTGGATATGCAAAGCGGTTCGATAGTCTATACTAAAGACGTGATAACCGAAAAAGAAAACCAGGGCACGGAAATCACCGCCAATTACAACGAGCTTTACGTCGTGAAAGCGGGGCAGACCGCTTCCGCTAAAATCATGACTGGTCAGCACGCCGACGGACAGGACGTGTCCTATGATTTCGACGTGTCGATAGCTTCCGCCTCCGACGGCTTCGTTTATTTCAATCTTTCGTCCGACGCGCACGGCAGAGACGGCATGTACCGTATTTCCGAGAGCGTTGAGGACAAGAGGCTTGCCGACGCGACAAGGCTTTACAGAAACGTGCTGTCGGGTGCCGTGGCATATCAGGACGGCTTTGTTTATTACAACAGCACGAGCAAATACGTTCAGTTCGTCAAGGACGGGCAGGACGCGAAAAATCTGTATTACACCGCGTCGTCTCCCAGCTTTAAATTTATTCAGGAAGGTACTCTTTATTTCGAGATGGATTCGGCGTTGTGGAGCATTTCTTTGAACGGCGAAAGCAATCCCGACACTTTGACTGCAAACAAGCTGACAGACAAGGTCAATGCGACGAGCTGGCTCAATTACGACATACTCGACGGTAAAGTGTTTTACATGTACACCGACAACGACGTTTATTTGCACTTCAGCGAAATGGGCGAGGCTGCCAAGGACAAGGAAATAAAAACCTACGTGCTTGCTTTGGCAGATGAGGAATAATTCGGAAAATTCGTTGAGACGCCGGCTTTCACCGGCGTTTCCGTTTTAGACAGACAACGGAGATTTGATATGAAAAAGGATTTCGTAAAGGAAATAGCCGATATAAACGCGGATTTTCCGCAGTGGTACACCGACGTGGTTATCAAGACCAAGCTTGTAGACTACGGTCCCACAAAGGGCAGTATGGTAATTCGCCCTTACGGTTACGCCATTTGGGAAAATATTCAGCGTGAGCTGGACGCGCGCTTCAAGGCTACGGGGCACAAAAACGCCTATTTCCCCCTGTTTATTCCTATGAACCTTCTGAAAAAGGAGGCGGAGCATGTCGAGGGCTTTGCGCCTGAGGTCGCCGTTGTGACGCAGGCGGGAGGAGCCGAGCTTGCCGAGCCGTTGGTCGTGCGTCCCACGAGCGAAACCATTTTCTGCGATATGTATTCGAAATGGGTTCAGTCCTACCGCGACCTGCCTCTGAAAATCAACCAGTGGGCAAACGTCGTGCGCTGGGAAAAGACAACCCGTCCTTTTTTGCGCACCTCCGAATTTCTCTGGCAGGAGGGACACACCGTGCATGCCACCAGAGAGGAGGCGGAAAAAGAGACTTTGGATATTCTCAACCTTTACGCAAGGTTTGCCGAGGAGTGCCTTGCGCTGCCTGTCATTATAGGTCGGAAAACGGAAAGGGAAAAATTTGCCGGCGCGGAGGAAACCTACGGTATGGAAGCCATGATGCAGGACGGAAAGAGCCTGCAGGCGGGCACCTCCCACCATTTCGGCGACAAATTCGCACGCGCTTACGATATACAGTTTTTGGACAGCGACGGCACGCACAAGTATGCTTGGCAGACAAGCTGGGGCGTTTCAACCCGACTGATCGGCGCGTTGATTATGGCTCACGGCGATGCGCGCGGCTTGATTTTACCTCCCGTCGTGGCGCCCGTTCAGGTTATTGTTCTGCCTATTGCTCAGCATAAGGCGGGCGTCGAGGAAGCCGCCCGAAGCGTGATTGACAGGCTTGTTGCCGCAGGCGTCAGGTGCGAGGGCGATTTTTCCGACCAGACGCCGGGCTGGAAGTTCAACGAGTGGGAAATGAAGGGCGTTCCCTTGAGGCTGGAAATCGGTCCGCGCGACATAGAAAACGGCGTAGTGACCGTAGTGCGGCGGGACAACGGCGAAAAGAGCGTTGTAAAAAACGAGGAAATCGAGGGCGTTGTAAGGCAGCTTCTCAAGGATGTTCACAATTCCATGTATCGCAAGGCGGAAAGCTTCCGCGACAGCCGAATCAAGGAGGCGCACAATTTGGACGAGCTGAGAAAATATCTCGACGAGGGCAATTTCGTCAGAGCCATGTGGTGTGGCGAACAGGAGTGCGAGCTTAAGGTAAAGGAAATGATGCAGGCTACAATCCGCGTCATGCCTTTCGACCAGACGCCCATAGACGACAAGTGCGTGGTGGACGGCTCGCCCGCCGAAAAGCTTGTTATTTTCGCAAGAGCATATTAAAAGGAAAGCCGGGAAGCATCTCGGCTTTTGTCCTATCTAAGCTGTTTTTTGAAAAAAACGGTTGAATTGTCGAAAAGCTTTGCAAGCCGCCGATTTGCGCTTGCCGCGTCGTCCTGCGGACGAGCGGCTTTTTTTGAGCGCAAAGTCGGGCGCAGCTCCGTTTTTCTGTTTTTTCGCCGGACGGCTTTCCGCGTCTCAAAAGCCAATTTGACAGCCTTGCGCAAGCGGCTGAAACTTGTGTGAAATCGAATTTCTTCAAGGAAAAATTGTTTGACATCTAACAATATATTTTATAGAATAATCTGCAAACAGGTCGGTATTGTTCGGTTTCAAACAATATCCGACGAATAAGTTGTTTCGGGGTGTTCGAAATTGATAATAAATTTATTGCGGCAGCTGCAGCGCAGCATAATGAATTTTTTGGAGAGACAGAGCCTTGACGGGCTTACGGGACACCAGCTGCGCGCTATGGGGATTATGAACCGCCTGCGCGAGGAAAAGGGATTTATTTTGCAGCGCGACGTAGAGGAGCGTCTGTGCATAAACAGATCCTCTGTGTGCAGCATACTCAACGCCATAGAGGAAAAGGGCTACATCGAGCGTCGCAGCTCCGAAAGGGACGCGCGCGCCAACGTAATCATGTTTACGCCTAAAGCGGAAACGCTCAACAAAAACGCGATAAAGCAGGTTACCGAAGCCGAAAAGCTGCTTACCGAAGGCATGACGGAGTCGCAGAAAAAGCAATTTGCCGAGCTTATTCGTATAGCAAAGGAAAATATAGAGAGAAGGAGAGACGCGGGGAAAGGTGTTTAGACTATTCAAATATTTCAAAAAGTCGGATTGGCTGTTTACGGCGCTTCTGGTAGTTGTCGTGGCGTTGCAGGTCAATCTCGACCTCATGCTGCCCGACCTTATGGGAAAAATCGTCGGGTACATACAGTACAACGCTCTTTATGAGGAACCGCTGCGCGAGATTTTGCGCACGGGCGGGATTATGATGCTGGTGGTTGCAGGAGGCTTCGTGTGCAAGCTGTTCAGCAATCTGATAGCAAGTCATATTACCAGCAAGCTCGCCCGCACGCTGCGTTCCAAAATTTTCAAAAACGTAAACTCCTTCAGTATGGAGGAAATGGAAAAATTCAGCACCGCAAGTCTTATTACCCGTACAACCAACGACGTTATGCAGATACAGCAGACTATGATGATGGTGCTTAAATTCGGCATCATTGCGCCTGTCATGGCGATTTCGGCTGTCGTGCGCGTCATAACCAGCAGTCTCGAGCTGTCGTTGGCGACGGGCGTGGCGGTGGTTGCGCTTTTGCTTATCATTATGACGGTGTTTCTCGTGGCTGCGCCTAAGTTTTCCGTTATGCAGAAAAAGGTTGACCGCTTGAACGGCGTAACGCGTGAAAACCTTACCGGTTTAAGAGTGGTGCGCGCTTACAACGCGGAGAGCTACCAGACCGAAAAGTTCCGCGACGCCAACGAGGATTTGACGCGTGTGAACATGTTCGTCAACAAGGTCATGTGCATAATGTTTCCCGGCATGAATCTGGTCATGAGCGGACTTATGCTCACCATTTATTGGCTGGGCGCGTCGCTGATAAACGCCGGCAGGCTGGACTATTCCACGATGGCTGTGTTTTCGCAGTATTCCATGCAGATTCTTATGAGCTTTCTCGTGCTGTGTATGCTGCTTGTCATTATGCCCAGAGCCAATGTTTCGGCAAAGCGTATCAGAGAGGTCATCGAAACGCAGACAAGCATAAAGGAAGGCAGCCGCGAGGAGGGCGCCGACGGAGAAAAGGGCACGGTAGAGTTTAAGAACGTGAGCTTCAAATATCCCGACGCGGAGGAATACGTCCTGCACGACATCAGCTTCAAGGCGGAGCGGGGACAGACGGTGGCGTTTATAGGACCTACCGGAAGCGGCAAAAGCACGATTGTCAATCTGCTGCCAAGATTTTACGACGCGACGGAGGGGCAGGTGCTTATCGACGGCGTTGACGTAAAGGAATACAGGGAAAAAAGCCTCAACGAAAAGCTGGGTTACGTTCCGCAGAAAAGTCTGCTGTTTTTCGGCTCTGTAAAAGACAACGTAGTTTACGGCAGCGAGGACAAAATAGACGACGCCAAAGTGGAGGAGGCGCTTAAGGTTGCGCAGGCGGATTTTGTGTTCGGTCTGCCGGAAAAAACAGATTATCATATAGCTCAAGGCGGCAAGAACGTGTCGGGCGGGCAGCGTCAGCGTCTGTCCATTGCGCGCGCTATTGCAAAAAACCCCGAAATATATATATTCGACGACAGCTTTTCCGCGCTGGACTACAAAACGGACTCGGCGCTTCGCGCCGCTCTTAAGGAATATACTAAGGAAGCGACCAGCATAATCGTTGCTCAGAGAATAGGAACAATCATGGACGCCGATCAGATAATAGTGTTGGAGGAAGGCAGAATCGCCGGCAAGGGAACGCACAGGGAGCTTATGAAAGACTGTCCGCTCTACCGCGAAATAGCTTTCAGCCAGCTGTCGGAGGAGGAGCTTGAAAATGGCTGAAAACAGAGGAATGGCGGCGCGGGGTCCGATGCACGGACCGGGAGCGGGACCCGCAGGTGCGGACTCCAAGCCGAAGGAATTCAAAAAATCGATAGGGAAGCTGGGAAAATATCTCAAGGCTTATTGGATTGGCATTGTCGTCGCTTTGTTATTTGCGGTTCTCGGCACGGTGTTGTCCATATTCGCGCCTAAAATCCTGCAGCTTATCGGAAACGAAATTGTTGCGGCGCTGGGCGCAAACGTGCCTATAGACATGGTAAAAGTAGGCGCTATCGGAGCATGGATGATTGTGCTATACGTTGCCAGCGCGCTGTTCAATTTTATTCAGTCCATAGTTATGTCGGTAATTTCGGTAAACATTTCGCGTCGTATGCGCAACGACCTCAGCGACAAAATCAACAAGCTGCCCTTGTCGTATTTCGACAGACAGAGCTTCGGAGATATTTTAAGCCGCGTGACCAACGACGTCGACCTGATAGGTCAAACACTCAATCAGAGTCTGAGTCAGCTTGTAAGCTCCTTTACGCTGATAGTGGGTATAATTATCATGATGTTTACGATAAGCTGGCAGCTGACGCTGGTAGAGCTTGTGAGTGTTCCGGTGAGCTTTCTGCTTGTTTTGCTTATCGTGAGGATAAGCCAGAAGCATTTCAGACGTCAGCAGAACGCGTTGGGAGACATCAACGGCATTGTCGAGGAGATTTATTCCTCCCACAACGTGGTCAAGGTTTTCAACGGGCAGGAAAAAGCCGAGCGCGAATTCGAGGAAATAAACAAGGTTATGGCGTCCAGCGCGCTCAAGGGGCAGTTCCTGTCGGGAATGATGATGCCCGTCATGAACACGGTGGCAAACATCAGCTATGTTATCGTGTGTCTTGTCGGCGGAATGATGGCGATAAAAAACAACGACGTGCTTTTCATAACAAGCATTGTGGCGTTTATTGCTTACGTGCGGTCGTTCAATCAGCCAATCGAGCAGCTTGCGACGGTCACCAACACCTTGCAGTCGACTGCTGCTGCGAGCGAAAGGGTATTCGACTTTCTGGAGCAGCCCGAGCAGGCGCCCGACACGGGCAACGAAACAATCCCCGAGCTTTGCGGCAATGTCGAGTTCCGTCACGTCAATTTCGGTTACACGCCCGAAAAGCAGATTATTTTCGACTTCAACTGCAAGGTCAAGGCGGGGCAGAAAATAGCCATAGTCGGACCTACCGGCGCGGGCAAAACCACGCTCGTCAATCTGCTCATGCGCTTTTACGAGACGGACAGCGGAGAAATCCTGATTGACGGAGTGTCCACGAAAAATATGACGCGCGAATATGTGCGCAGTCTGTTCGGCATGGTGCTTCAGGACAGCTGGCTGTTCGAGGGCACGATACGCGAAAATATCTGCTACGGCAACGAGAACGTAAGCGAGGAAGCAATGATAGAGGCATGCAAGGCGGCTAACGTGCATCACTTTATCATGAGTCTGTCCGGCGGATACAATATGCTGCTAAACGAGGAGGCCAACATCAGTCAGGGACAGCGGCAGCTGCTCACCATTGCGCGCGCTATGGTTGACAACGCCCCCATGCTGATTCTCGACGAGGCTACGAGCTCGGTGGACACCCGCACGGAGCAAAACATACAGGAGGCAATGGACCGACTGATGAAGGGGCGTACCAGCTTTGTTATCGCGCATCGTCTGTCCACAATCCGCAACGCCGACCTGATACTCGTCATGAAAAACGGAAATATCATAGAACAGGGCAATCACGATCAGCTTATGGCGCAGGGCGGCTTTTACAGCGAGCTGTACAACAGCCAGTTTTCCAAGCACGGCGCAGTCGAAGAAGACGATTGATAATTGAAAAGAAATGACAACCGACGAGGCTTTTAAGCGCAGCCGGCTCGGGGTGAAAAATTCAAAGGACGTACAATGAAAAAAAAGAAAGAAAAAATATTGGGCACGCCCAAAAAACGCGGAAAATTTTTCACCTTTTTCAAAGGCTTTCTCAGGATATTTACCCGCAAACCCAAAATAATCAACCTCAACGAAAAAATAGAGGACAAAGCGATTTATTTGTCAAATCACAGCGGCAGCAGCGGTCCCTTCTCGCTCGAGTTGTTTTTTCCCAAATATTTCGTGCCCTGGGGCACATACGAGATGTGCGGCGGTTATCGGGACAGGTGGAAGTATCTGTATCACGTTTATCTCAGGCAAAAAAAGAAGGTTCCCGCCTTTTTCGCCTTTATTGCGGCAACTGCGGCGGCATGCTTTACGGGAATGTTTTACAAGGGACTGCAGCTTGTGCCGACATATCCCGACAACCGCATGCTTTCAACGCTGCGCTATACGCACAAGCTGCTGGACGAAGAACGGGGTATTCTGATTTTTCCCGAAAATTCCGCCGACGGCTACAAAACGGTGCTGGAGGAGTTTTTCGCAGGCTTTGTGCTGCTTGCCAAAACATATTTCAAGCACAGCGGCGAGGATTTGCCCGTTTACACGATTTATTGGGACAAAAAAGCCAATACGATGGTTATAGACAAGCCGGAGTTCTGCAACGCGTTGCTTAAGGCGGGCAGGACGGTCAAGCAGGTGGCGGAGTTTTTCAAGGACAAGATAAACTCCCTGAGAAGCAGGTTCATTTTGAACGAAAAGCCGTCTCCTGCAATTTAATCCACAATCAGGAGCATAAAATGAAAGAATTGATTAACAACAAGGTTATGGTATTCGGCGACTCCGTGTCAAAAGGAGTAGTATACGACGGCAGAGAGCTGTCGGTGCTGGACAACGGCGTGGTAAAAGAGGTTGCCGACCATTACGGAATAGAATTCAAAAATATATCGGTTTACGGTCAGACGCTCAAAAGACTTTACGACAGACGCATAATAGACAAGCATTTAAAGGAAATGAGCGACGAGGACGCCGAAAAGACTTATGTGGTGCTTGTCATAGGCGGCAACGACTGCGACTTCGATTGGGCTGCCGTTGCGCGCGCGCCTTACGTAAAGCATATACCGAAAACCTCCTTGGACGCGTTTGAAAAAATGCTTGTGGACACAATTCAAAAAATCAAAAAGAGAGGGGCAATGCCCGTTGTCTGTACCACTCCTCCCATCAATCCGCAGAAATATTTTTCAAACGTTATCTGTACGGTTGCCGACGGATCGAAGGTTATGGAGTTTCTCAACGGCGACCTGACCAACATCAGCCGTTATCACGAGTGCTACAACCTCGCCATTGTCAAATGCGCGCTTGAAAACGATTGCCGGCTCATAGACCTTAGGACGCCGCTTTTGCTTGACAGAAAGTATATGGATTTGCTTTGTCCCGACGGAATTCATCCCAATGAGCAGGGGCACGGTCTTATGGCAAAGGTGGTGGAAAGCATCATCGACAAAACGCTCAAGAGCTCGCCCGCAGTAAAATAATTTCGGAAAAAACACGGAGTTAGCCTATGCTAACTCCGTGCATTTATTTTTAAACCGTGATAAGATAGCTACGCTCGGAAAGAGTGGCATATTTTTTTCGGGCAATCATATATTGAATCAGGGGAGCAAAAAGCTCCCGAAATTTTTCCCTGCATGTTCGCTTAGGCGAACTTTATTTAGGGAAACAAGTTCGCTTAGGCGAACAAGGAGGTCGGTATGCCGATAGCGGTTGCCCCGACGGGACAAAAAATGAAAATACTTAAAATTCTCACCGATGAAAAAACCAAAAAGCATCTTGAAAATCTCGGGCTGACCGTCAACTCGGATATTACGGTGCTGACCAAAAGCGGCGGCAGCGTTATTTGTCTGGTCAAAGAGGGACGTCTGGCGCTTGACGGCGGGCTGGTAACGAAAATTTTCGTCAGTTAGGGGAAAAGGAGACCTTATATGAAAAAATTGAGCGAATTTTCCATAGGGGAAAAGGGAGTGGTGCGCACGGTGGGCGGCGAGGGACAAATACGCCGTCGTCTGTTCGATATGGGCGTCACTCCGGGCGCAGTTGTGTGCCTGAAGAAAAAAGCGCCGCTGGGCGACCCTATAGAAGTGACAATCAGGGGGTATGAGCTGACCCTCAGGGGGGCTGAAGCCCGCTGCGTCGAGACGGAGGCGGTCAGATGAAAAAAATAGCTTTGGCAGGCAATCCCAACAGCGGCAAGACAACGCTGTTCAACTCTCTTACCGGAGCGACGGCGCACGTAGGCAACTGGCCCGGCGTCACTGTGGACAAGAGGGAGGGCATTTACAAAAAGTGTGCGGAGCCTATGCAGATTGTGGACCTGCCGGGAATTTATTCCCTTTCGCCGTACACGCCCGAGGAGGTTATTTCCCGCAATTTCATTCTGGATGAAAAGCCCGACTGCATAATCAATATCGTGGACGCGACCAATCTGGAAAGAAACCTCTATCTTACCACGCAGCTTATGGAAATAGACGTGCCCGTTGTCATAGCGCTCAATATGATGGACGCCGTGAAAAAAAACGGTGACTCTGTGGACGGACCGACTCTCGAAAAGAAAATCGGTCTGCCTGTGGCGGAGATATCGGCTTTGAGAGGCGAGGGACTGACCGGTCTTATGGAAAAGGTCTACGCCGCCAGCAAGAGCAAGCGCAGCGCAGTTACGGTGCTTTCCGACAGCGCTTTGTTTCATCTGATAGGAGACGTAAAAATCGCGCTGGAGGGGCAAAAGGTGGAAAATCCTCTCTTTCACGCGGTCAAGCTGGCGGAGGAGGAGGAGCTGGAAATAAAGGCGCACCCCGACGCGCTCAAAACGGTCAGAGCGTTTAAGGACACCTTCAGCGACGATGTGTTCGGAGGCGATTTCGAGGCGCTTGTAGCGGACAGCCGCTACAAATACATAACAAAGCATTTTTCTTCCGCTTTCAGAAAAGGAGAAAAGGCGTTGAAAGGCGGTCTTTCCAAATCGGACAAGGCGGACAGAGTTCTGACCCACAAGATTTGGGGCATTCCGATTTTTCTGGTAATACTGTTTGCCATATTCCACCTGACCTTTTCGGAAAACTTTTTGTATCTGGGCGGACTTTTCCCCGAAGGCTGGGTTTCGTTGGAGGGCACTGCCTTCGAGGGGGTGTTCGGCGAGGGCGGAATAAACTCGCCCGGCGTGGTTCTCGCAAATCTTTTGGGACTGGGCACCGACAGTCTTACGGCGCTTGCCGAAGGCTGGCTGTCAAGCTCTCCCGAATGGGTTTCGGGACTTGTGTGCGACGGAATTCTCGGCGGTCTGTTTTCGATTCTGTCTTTTCTGCCGCAGATTCTGCTGCTTTTCCTGTTTTTCTCCATTCTGGAGGATTCGGGCTACATGGCGCGCGTAGCGTTTATTCTTGACAGAATATTCCGCAGATTCGGTTTGTCGGGCAGAGCGTTTATGCCCATGATTATGGGCTTCGGCTGTTCGATACCCGCAATGATAAACACAAGAACGCTGTCGGACGAAAACGAGCGCACCGCGACAATCAGGGTAATTCCTTTCTTCAGCTGCGGCGCAAAGCTGCCCATACTCACGGCGGTGGCGGGCGCGATTGTCGCGTCTTACGGGCTGGGCAACGCCGACCTGATAACGTATTCGATGTATCTGCTGGGAGTAGTGGTTGCTATTCTGAGCGTGCTTCTCATGCGCAACACCACCATGAGAGGTGAGGTGCCTCCGTTTATTATGGAGCTTCCCGCTTATCATGCGCCTCAGTTCAAAAACCTTATGCTTCATCTGTGGGACAAAACAAAGCATTTTGTCAAAAAGGCGTTTACGATCATACTAGCCTCCACGATAGTTATTTGGTTTATCAGCCACTTCAGCTTTTCCTGGCAGTTTCTGCCCGACGAGCTTATCAACGAGAGCATTCTTGCAGGCTTGGGGCAGCTGGTGCAGCCTCTGTTCACTCCGCTGGGCTTCGGCAGTCAGCTGGGCTCGTGGGGCTGGGTGTTCGTTGTTGCGGCTGTCACGGGACTTATCGCTAAGGAAAACGTCATTTCTACGTTCAGCGTGCTTGCCGCCTGCATAGTCGCAGGCTTCGAGGGCACCGAGGAGGGCATAGAGGAAGTCCTCGTCATGATGCAGGCTACCGGCATAACCGTGCCTGCGCTGTTGTCCTTCATAGCGTTCAACATGACCACAATTCCCTGCTTTGCAGCCGTTGCAACCGCCAAAGCAGAGCTGCCGGACAAAAAACGCTTCAACTATACGCTGCTTTTCTGGCTGGTTACGTCGTATATTGTGTCCTCTGCGGTCTATATTATCGGTTCGTGGTGGTGGACGTCTTTCATCTTCGCCGCCGTCATAGCGGTTGTCGTTTGGGGAATAGTTCTTTTCAACAAAGGCAGGCTGAAAAGAAGAAGAGCTTAAAGGGAGGTTTGAATGGAACCTATAGAAATTATCGCCATTGTGGTGTGCGCCGTTATCGTGGTCGGAGTTTTGGTCTCCGCTTTGATTCGCCGCGCCAAAGGCAAAACAGGCTGCGACTGCGGCGACTGCTGCGGCGGCTGCGCGGGGTGCGGAAAAAAATCCGACAAACGCAAAATAAAATAGCTGACGACAAAAGATTTTGTTTATCCTTGTAAAAATTTTGCACAAGCCGCCCCTTTTAAGGGGCGGCTTGTGTTTTGAAACGTGTTTTTGCTTTACATCCTGCAAGAATGAGGATATAATATCGGAAAGGAAAGAACGCATGAGGACAAGAGAATCGGAGGAAATGTACCTCGAAACGATTTTGCTTTTAAAGAGAAAAAAGGGCAGCGTCCGTTCTGTGGATGTTGTCGAGGAGCTGGGCTACGCAAAGTCCAGCGTTTCGCGCGCGGTAAATTTGCTCGTGCAAAAGGGCTATGTAGTTATGGACCGCAACGGCGACCTTACGCTTACGGCAAACGGCGAAAAAAAAGCATCCTCCGTTTTCGAGAGACATTTTTACATCACCCGCGCTCTTGTCAAAATCGGCGCGGACGCGGCGCTTGCCGAAGCCAACGCATGCAGGATAGAGCACGTCATTTCGGACGATTTGTTCGATTTGATTAAAAAATTCGCTACCGAGCAGTAAATCGGTTTTTCGCTTGACTTTAAGCGCCGGATATGCTATACTTTAAAAGGAGTCGTAACGCGGCTCTTTGATTTTCACTTCAAGTTCGCATTGGCGAACTTGAAGCTCGACGGGAGGTAAGGTTTATGTCCTCATCCATGCTGAAATATCTCATAGCGGCAGAAAGCCTGTGCGACGATGAAAACGGCGTAAGTCTGACTGCGCTTGCATTGAAAACGGGAGTAACCAAGGTCAGCGCGTATCGTGCGGTTGACAGGCTGGAAACCGGCGGCTACATGGTTCGCGACGGCAAAAAGAAAATTTTTCTCACCCGAAAGGGTATCGAAAGCCTGCGCACGTATATGCGGGAGGTTTATGTCTTGAGAGACGTTTTCATGAAAATTTGCAAGCTGCCCCGCAACGCGGCGTATCACGAAGCGCTCAAGGCTGTCGGGGCGCTAAGCGGCAAGAGCTTAGAGGCTCTGACCGATTTTTTCGAGCAAAACGTCATAAAAACCGCAGGATAACTGTTTGGAAAAAACGCGCCTAACAATGGCGCGTTTTGTTTTGCCTGAAAAACCGCAGGTCTCATTTCGGAGAGGAGAGAATAAAATATTACATTGAAAACGCGCGGGAAGTGACGATATGAAATTTTATAAATATCAGGCGTTGTCAAACGATTTTGTGATTGCGGACAACGTCGAAAAGGAAGAAAATCTTTCCGGTATTGCGCGACTTTTTTGCGACCGTAAAAAAGGCGTAGGCGCAGACGGGTTGATTTTAGGCAGCCCGGATTTCAAAAGCATGCGGATTTTCAACTCGGACGGCAGCGAAGCAAAGATGTGCGGCAACGGAGTCAGATGCTTCGCGCTGCATGTTTTGAGGCGCACGGGTATGTTTCCCGCTTCTGTTATGACCGCTGCGGGAGAAATAAAGCTGAGGCTTGAGCGCAGGCAGCCTTTTTGCTGCGCGGCAAATCTCGGCAAGCCCGTTTTTTCGGAGTATGACGTCGCGGACAACCACGGGAAAAAAATCCTCGCGGCGACAGTAAACACGGGAACTCCTCACGTCGTGATGTTTGACTGTGAGGCGTTGGTCGCCGAAAGCGTTTGGGAGAGGCTTAAAGAAAGCTGCAACGTAGATTGCGTAAGGCTCAAGGCAAAAAACGAAATGGAAATCGTCACATTCGAGCGGGGCGCGGGACGCACGGCGGCATGCGGAACGGGCGCGGCGGCGGCGTTTGTCGCTGCGAAATGGTTTGGTTTGGCTGACGGGCGGTGCGTCGTAAATTCCGACGGCGGCAGCACGGACGTGTTTGAAAAGGACGGGGACGTCTGGATTTCGGGCGAAGCGCATTTTGTTTATGACGGAAATTTTAGATTGGGAAATGATTGAGGAGGAGTTATGGAAAAGGGGATTTATACCGCATTGGTTACGCCTTTTTGCAAAAACGGCGAGGTTGACCTCGACAGGCTGGAGCAGTTGATTTCGCGTCAGCTTGACGGCGGAGTCAAGGGAATAGTTTTGCTGGGAACGACGGGCGAAGCGCCGACGCTTTCTCAAACGGAAAGAGACTCGGTCGTCGAGCGCGCCGTAGCAAAATTCAAGGGAAAAACTAAGATAGTCGTTGGCTGCGGCTCCTTCGACACGCGTCAGGCGGCTTTTCTTGCCGCAAGATACGCCGATATGGGTGCGGATTTGCTTTTGTCCGTCACGCCTTATTACAACAAGCCCGACGAGGAAGGTATGTACGCGCACTTTGCGGCGGTTGCGGACTGCGCGTCCGCGCCCGTGCTGGTTTACAACGTGCCGTCGCGCACGGGCAGCTGCGTTTCCGTCGGGACGTTGAAAAGACTCAAAAAGCACGGCAACGTGGCGGGTATCAAGGAGGCAAGCGGCAGCATAGGATTTTTGTCCCGCGTCATGACGCTTGCCGACAACGATTTTGCCGTTTTGTGCGGCAACGACGACATAATTTTGCCCGCGCTTTCGCTGGGCGCTTGCGGCGCAATCAGCGTGTGGAGCAATCTTCAGCCCGAAATCGTGACGCGGCTTGCTCAAGCCTTTTGGCATGGCGACGCGCAATACGCCCGTCGGATACAGCTTTCTCACCTTCCGCTTGTCGACGCTCTGTTTGCCGACACAAATCCGCTGCCCGTAAAGGCGGCGTTGAAGCACATAGGGCTTGACGCGGGAGACTGCCGCCTTCCTTTGAAAAGCATGCGCGCCGAAAACGAAAAAAGGCTTTTCGATTTGCTTGACAAGGAGAGAGAATTATGAAAATCGCGGTGCTTGGCGCGGGCGTTATGGGAAGACTTTCGGAAAAACTTGCCGAAGAAAGGGGGCTTAGTGTCGTGGGCGTTGTCGAGCCTCTTGACGGACAAACGCTTGAAATGCTTTCCGAGACGCCGGACGCGGTGATAGATTTTTCTCATCCCGACAACACCGACGCGCTGTGCGGCTTTTGCGGCGCGCGCGGGCTGCCTGCCGTCATAGGGTGCACGGGACACGACGACGCGCAAAAACAACGGATTACAAAGCTCGCCGAACGCTGCGGAGTGGTTATGTCCGCAAATTTTTCCTGCGGCATAAGCGCTTTGCTCGGTCTGGTTTTTCAGGCGGCGAAAATGCTGGGCGAGGGCTTCGACGCGGAGCTTGTGGAAACGCATCACAGGCGCAAAGCCGACGCGCCCAGCGGCACCGCACTGATGCTGATCGAAGCGTTGAAAAAAGGTCTGGTTTGCGGGGAGGGAGAGCTTGTGTTCGACAGACGGAACAGAGGCAAAAGGACTGAGGGCGAAATAGGGATAAGCACGGTGCGCGGGGGAGACGTGTGCGGAAAGCACGAAATCATATTTTTGGGCGACGGGGAAACGATTTCGCTTACGCACACGGCGTCGGACAGAAGCGTATTCGCGCGGGGCGCGTTGAAAGCGGCGCAATGGCTGTGCGTGAGCGGAAAAAAGGGGCTTTTTTCCATGACCGATGTGATAAAGGGGGATTGTTATGCGGGTAGATATGACGTCGAGTGAGTTGGCGGAGTTTATTTCAAGCGCGCCCAAAAGCACGCCGTCAGTGTTTTTTCTCAAATTGAACAAGCAGTTGGAATTTCCCCGCTGCGACGTGTTCGGAGCAGGCAGCTGCATTGTATTCGGGGACTTTGACGGCATAAGAAAAATTCTGGACGACAATCCCGAAACCGTCGTCGTAGAACGCCACTTCTGCTTTGCGCGGGGCAGCGGAGTGCCTTTGTCCGGGGCGGAAAGCTTCGACGCAAGGATAGAGCCGGGCGCGATTGTGCGGGACAGGGTGAAAATAGGCAAAAAAGCGGTAATAATGATGGGCGCGGTGGTCAATATAGGCGCGGAAATAGGCGAAAAGACAATGATTGACATGAACGCCGTTGTAGGCGCCCGCGCGCAAATAGGTAAAAACTGCCACATCGGCGCGGGAGCGGTGGTAGCGGGGGTGATTGAGCCTCCCTCCGCCATACCCGTCGTTGTGGGCGACAACGTGACGGTAGGCGCAAACGCCGTTCTGCTCGAGGGCGTGCGTATCGGCGACGGGGCGGTAGTCGCGGCGGGAGCGGTGGTTACGCGGGACGTGCCTTGCGATTGCGTGGCGGCGGGCTGCCCGGCGAAAATTTTAAAGCGCGCCGACGGAAAAACCCGCGAAAAGACCAAAACGGTGGATAGTCTGAGGGGATGAAAATGAAAAAAACGAAAATAACGGCGGCGGTTGCGGGCGCTACGGGGCTTGTGGGACGCGCCTTTTTGAGAAGTATGGAAAAGCAGGGCTTTTTGCCCGAAAGGCTGCTTTTGCTCGCTTCGGAAAAAAGCGAGGGCGTTGAACTGGAATTCAACGGAGAAAAGCACGCCGTGAGAGCCATTGACGAGCGCAGCTTTGACGGCGTTGACGTGGCGCTTTTTTCGGCGGGAAGCGGAGTCAGCGAAAAATACGCGCCGATAGCCGCGTCTTGCGGAGCAGTCGTCATTGACAACAGCAGCCGCTGGCGCATGGACGAAAACGTGCCCTTGATTGTGCCCGAAATAAACCTTAACGACGCGCGCGGAAAAAAGTTGATAGCCAATCCAAACTGCTCTACGATTCAGGCAGTCCTCGCGCTTTGGGCGCTCAAAGACTTCGGGCTCGACTACGTTTCGTTCACAACCTTTCAGGCGGTGAGCGGCGCGGGAAAACGGGGACTTGACGCGCTGGAAAACGCGCGCGCGGGAAAAACGGACGACTTTTTCGGCACGGATATTTCCGCGACCTGTCTGCCGGAAATCGGCGGACTTTTGCCCGACGGCTTTTCCGTCGAGGAGAAAAAGATGATAAACGAAACCCGAAAAATTCTGCACGACGGCAATCTGAAGATTTCGGCAACCTGCGTAAGAGTGCCTGTCCCCAACGGACACGGAATAAGCGTTGCGGTGCGCACGAAAAAGGATTTCGGGACGGAGGAAATTCTGCGCGCTTTTAAGGCGCAGGAGGGGATAATTTTGAGAGAGGTGCCCTTGTGCGGCGACGTATGCGGCACGGACAACGTGGCGGTGGGGCGTGTGCGCAGGAGCCAAGCCGACAAAAGAGAGCTGTTGTTTTTCTGCGTCGCGGACAATTTGCTGCGCGGCGCAGCCGCCAACGCCGTGAAAATCGCCAAAGGTATTTTCTCATGAAAGACGACTTCGTTTGCCGAGTCGAAGATTACGCTTCTTTTTTGACAAGTACTCGCCGCGCGCTTCACGCAATGCCGGAGCTTTCGTTCCGCGAAACCGAAACGCTTGATTTCCTGCTTTCGCTCCTTGCCGACGCAGGCTGCGAAAAGCGCAGGTTGAGCTGCGGTAGTCTGGCGTTGTTTTTCGATTTCGGAAAGGAAAAAACCTCCGCTTTCAGATGCGAGCTGGACGGCTTGCCGCTGACCGAGCTGACGGGAGCGGGCTATGCTTCCAAAAGAGACGGCTTTATGCATGCGTGCGGACACGACGGGCACATGGCGGTATGCGCGGGCTTGGCAAGGCTTCTCGACGGTATTTCGCGAAAGGAGAAAGAGCGTGCGGACAGAAACGCTCTGATTTTGTTTCAGTCGGGGGAGGAAAGCCTTGGCAGCGCTCAGGCAGTCGTTGACAGCGGAATTTTCGAGGAAACGCGGACGGACAGGATTTTCGCGCTGCACCTGTGGCCGGGCTTGCCGAAAGGAAAAATTTTTTCCAAAGCGGGCGCAGTGCTTGCGCAAAACGCCGAAGCTGACATATTTGTGAGCTGTCCGCAGTCGCACGCGGCGGACGACGGTCCCGACAGCCTTGCCGCTGCCGCACGGCTCAAGCTGTCTTTGGAAAAAGATATTTCGTTGCTCGGCGACGCAAAAAATCCCTGCCTGTTGAAATTCGGTCGACTGACGATGTGCGACGATGCGGAAGTCATGCACGGAGAGGGACTTTCTGCTGATATCAAGCGTATCGAAAGGTCGCTTAACTCCCTTTCGGGAAACACAGCCTCAGGGGCGGGAGCGGCTTTTGGCGCGCGCAATATCATAGGCGGCTGTTACAAATTGGAAGGCACTCTGCGCGCCCTCGACTCCAAGCTGTTTTCGCTTGCCGTACAAAAAATAAACGCGGCAGTGTCGGACTGCCGCGCAAAGGGTTATTCGGTTTTTTGTTCCTTAAGGGAGGGGAGCGGCGCGGTGACAAACTGTCCGCGCCTGTTTTCTCTCGCGCAAAGGGCGGCGGACGTATGCGAGCTGCCCGCGCCCTTTTTGCAGTCGGAGGACTTTTCCGCTTATGCTCGATGCTGTCCGTCGCTCTATATGTTTTTGGGAGCGGGGGATACCTATCCGCTGCACTCGCCCTATTTCGATTTCGACGAAAGCGTGCTGAAAAAGGGGCTGGAAGCCTTTGTCAGACTCTTTTTCAGTTGAGCTCCTGATGCAGGATTTCGGTGCGGCGGCTTAGCTCGTAAAGCTTTTTGTAAATTCCGTTGCGCTGCATAAGCTCCTCGTGCGTTCCCTGCTCCTGAACGCCTTTTTCCGTGATGACGATAATTTTGGTCGCGTTGCGTATGGTTGACAGACGGTGCGCTATGATGAGGGAGGTGCGTCCCTTAGCCAGCTTGTCCAGCGACTGCTGCACCTTGACCTCGCTTTCGTTGTCCAGCGCGCTCGTCGCCTCGTCGAGAATGATGACGGGCGGATTTTTCAGGAAAACGCGCGCTATGGAAATACGCTGCTTCTGACCGCCGCTCAATTTGACGCCTCTTTCGCCCACATAGCTTTCGTAGCCGTCCGGCAGCGTTTGAATAAATTCGTCCGCGCCCGCCATTTTCGCCGCCTCTATGATTTCCTCACGCGTGGCGTCCGGCTTGCCGTAGGCGATGTTTTCGGCGACCGTGCCCCAGAAAAGATAGACGTCCTGCTGAACCATGCCTATGTTTTTGCGCAGTGAGTTCATGGTAACGTCCCTTACGTCGTGGCCGTCAATGGTCACCGCACCCTCAGTCACGTCGTAAAAGCGCGGAATCAGGCTTGCGATTGTTGTTTTTCCGCCGCCGCTGGGACCCACGAGCGCCACGACGTCTCCTTTGTTTATCGTGAGATTGAGCTTGTCAAGCACCTTTTTGCCGCCTTTAGAGTAGGAAAAGGTTACGTTGTCGAAACGCACGTTGCCCTCGACGTCCTTGAGCTCGATTGCGTCGGGCTTGTCGGCGGGGGATATCGGGGTGTCCATTATCTGCTGATAGCGTTTGAAGGCGGTTATGCCTCTTTCAAATTGCTCGGAGTAGTCCGCAAAGGATATGAGCGTTGACATGAGCACGGTAGCGTAGAGAAGATAAGCCACAAACAGCCCCGCGTCTATTTTGAACAGCCCGCCGAGAATAAGGATAAATACGTACATGACGGCGTCCATGCCGCGTAAAGACGCGTAAAACACGCCCATGTAGTGGTATACCTCCGATTTCGACCTGACAAGCTCCTTGTTGCCCTTGTCGAATTTTTCCTGCTCTATGCTCTCGTTGGCAAAGGACTTTACCACGCGGATACCGCTCAGCGTGTCCTCGACCTGCGCGTTTATTTCGGATTGATTGTGGCGGTTTTTCTGCCATACCTTGTCCCACCTGCCGTTGAAAACAACCGTAAGCCACGCCATTAGCGGTATCACCGCAAACACGCACAGCGTCATCAGCGGCTGCTGAATCATGAGTATAATGAAAATTCCTATCAGCTTGAGTCCGCTGATAAACAACGTCTCGGGGCAGTGGTGGGAAAACTCGGTTATGTCGAACAGGTCGGTAGTGATTCTCGACATAAGCGAGCCGACCTTGTTTTCGTCGTAAAAGCCGTGCGACAAAAGCTGCAGCCTGTTAAACAGGTTGCGCCTTAAATCCGCCTCGATTTTTACGCCCATTATGTGTCCGTATTTGTTTACGAAAAAGCGGCAGGCGACCTCTATCGCGCGCAGACCGAGAAGTATCAGCCCGAAAATCAGCACCGAGCGCAGCACGACGTAACCCACGTCTATGGCTTCGTTGGTTATGCGCTGGGCAAAGCTGGGGAAAACAAGCTCCACCGCCGTGGCGATTGCCGAGCAAAGCATGTCGAAAAACAGCAGCTTCCCATATGGTTTGTAATAAGGTATAAATTCTTTTATGTAGCTGGACGAGCTGCGCTCCTTTGCGGGCTTTTGTCTCTCCTTTTTCATGTTTTACCTCTCGGAGAATTTTAACAGCCTTTTTTGTATATACGGCGAAATCCGTTTGTGCAACAGGTTTTGCGGCAAACCAAAAACGCGCCCGAAGCGGGAGCTTCGGGCGCACTAAGCGTAGTTTTGGTTAAGGTCGGTTACGTCAGCTGCACGAATATGTACATTTCGGTATGAAAATAGTTTGTTCTTCCTTCGGGAGTGTCGAGAAACAGCACGATTTCGTAACGTCCGTCTGGGTGCGGAATTTTGTCTCCTCCGAAAGTTCTTTGCGCGGCGGGCATACAAAAGGTTTGCGGATTTTTTCGCCCCGCCTGATCTTTACGTCAAGCAGACCGTCCGACGCGCCCTGCGTTCCTATGTCCAGCGAGTGCTCGACGCCTTCTTTGTCGGTGAAAACTGCCTTGCAGAAAAGGATTTCGTTGTCGTTTTCCTCGACAAAACTGCCTAAGGTCATGTCGTAACGCACCCTGGAGGTCATGGTTACCGAAACCTTTGTCATGTCGTCGATGTCCGTCAGCCTGTTTTTTTCCAGCTTTATTCTGAACCTGCCGTACAGGTTTTCTATGACCTCCTCGAACCGATAATCGGTGTTGTCCTTAGGCTCACAGGCGACAAAGCAAAGACACAGCGCCAGAACCGTCAAAAAAGCGAAAAATTTCTTAATAGGTTTCATTGTTTTTTTCATTTGTCCGTTCCTCCCTTTCAGACAAAAATCGGTGTTAAGAATTTTCATGCGGGTAAGCCGCTCTCTTTTTAGAATAATTTTAAACAACACTTTTGGTTTTTGTCAAGATAAATGAAAGAAATATTACAAGTTAAACCAAAAATCGGGCTTTCGTTTTTCAAAAGCCCGATTGTTTTGCGTTGTTATCAAATTGTTTTGCGTGCTTTGCGGTCGGTGCACGTCAGGTAGATTATCTGACAGTCGTTTGCATTTTCGACAAGCAGCTTTGTCGCGCGGGCAAAGTTGTCGTCGTCGAGGTTGACAAACGGGTCGTCCAGAATGAGGATAGGGGGATTGCCGCCGTACATGGTATGTATCAAAGCAAGCCTTAAGCAGAAGTCCGTCAAATCGCGCGTACCCCTTGAAAAGTAACCCATTTCTCTGGTTGCGCCGCCGGCGTTGAGCTCCGTTTTGAAATCGGCGGAAACAATCGCGTCGGAGTAGACTCCGTCCGTCGCCTTGCAAATGAGGCGCAAAAAATTTTCTCTCAGCTTGGGTGCGTAAGCGGTTGTCAGCGATTCTTTTGCGTCGGACAGCAGCTTCATTGCTGTTTGCGCCGTAGCGTATTTTTTCCGCAAAGAGACCAGTCTTGCCTGCGCGGCGTCCAGCATGTTGCGCGTGTCGGCGACGTCTCCCAGCGCTTTTGTCTGCCACTCCGCGTCTGTTTTGAGATAAACCAGCCTCGATTGCAGGTCGGAAATTTCCGCTGCGAGCCTTTCGCGCTCCGCGCGCGCCCTGACGTAAACGCTTTCGTCATACGTCGAGTCCGTCGCCGCGCACTGCTTGAGTTCCCCGCGCGTTTTTTCCAGCATTGCGAGGGTGTCTTGCAGCTCTTTTTCGAGTGCGCCGCTTTGGACGGAATAGTCTTGCTCAAGCCTGTTCAAATTGTTTTTTCTTATCAAAAAAAGCGTAAACGCCCCCGCGAGAAGCAGCGCCGAGAAAACGCCGCCCAAAACGGGCTGACTAAGACAAAAGCACAAAACGGAAACCGCTGCCAGAAGCAAAGCCGATACGCAAACCGAAAGCGTAAATTTTTTCGACGGCTTTTTTGACGGGGGAGTCAGCTCCGCCTGCCGCCGTTTTATCGAAACGACTTTTTCTTCAAGCTCCGTCTGCCTTTGAACGGCTATTCGTCTGAGTCCCTCCGCCTGCGCGTTTTGTTTTTGCTTTTCCAGAGCGTTTAGGCGAGCTTCCAGCGAACCGAGCTGTTTTTTCTTTGTTTCCGTTTCGCGCAGCGCCGAAAGCGTCTGCCGCTGATTTTCTTCCAGCTTTTTCTGCGCTTCCTCCTGCGCGGAAAGCCTTATTTCCAGCTGCTGCTTTTCGCGCTCCGCTTCCGAAATCAGACCGCCGCTGCCTCTTTCAAGCTTGAGCTTTCTGGAAAAATCCCTGAGTCTTGTCATGGCGGAGGTGAAATTGTTGTTGTCGTCCGCATTGTCCAGAAGATTGCTCAGCTTTTCCACAAAGCTGTCGTTGCTTTTGATTTCCGTCCGTTTTTGAGGGATATAAAGACATCTTTCAAAAGCCGCCGCATCTATACCGAATAAACGCTTGCCGAGTTCTGTCCGAGTGACGTCTGTTTTTTTGTTTTTTTCAAAGTCTATGAGAAACGCCGTTTCGTCCTTTTGAGTCGAGCCGAAGCTTCTTTCTATGCGATACAGCTTTCCTTCGTGCTCGAAGGTGACGCTGCCGCCGAACTTTTCGGCGCTGTTCCAGGGACGGAAGCGTTTCAGCTCGTTTTCTTCAACAGCGGAGGCGCGAGTGTAATTTAAAGAGTAAAACATTGCTTTGACAAATGCTGCCAGCGTTGTTTTGCCGAAGCCGTTGTTTTCCGTTACGGCGTTGAAGCCGTCGTGAAATTCCTTGCGGAAATCGGCAAGACAGCCGAAGCCTTTGACGTAAATTTCCTTGATTTTCACAGCAAATCTATCTCCTCGTTGGTCAGGGCGTTGAAGCCGTAGGTAAGAACGTCCCTGAGCGCGTCGTCGTCCAGTCCCGCTTTGCAGGCTTTGCGCACAAACTCCGCTTTGAGGGATACGTCGTCCGCATATTTTGCCGCGTCTATTTTAAGCCTCGTTTTGTTTTTGAGTCTGACGGCAAAAAATCTGCTTTCCAGAAAGGGGGTGAGAGCGGTTTCCGCGTCCAGTCCCTCGGCGGTTTCTCCGGTCAGCGTGACGCTGACAAGGTCTTCGGGACGCACGCCGCAAAGGGCTTCCTCCGCTTTTTTGAGCAGCGCGGTGCGGCTGTCCGCGTCGGACACGTCCAGGTCGATTTCGTAGCACACGCGTGAAGTGAAGGGCACGAAAACTATTCTGTTGGGGTCGTCCGCCTTAAGGTGGGTTTTTATCAGATAAAAGCCGTGCTCGCCCGGCTCGTCGAAGCCCCTGCATTCCAGACAGCCGGAATAAGCCGCGTGCCCGCGTCCCGCCTTTGTCAGATAGGGGCGGTGAATGTGCCCCAAAGCGACGTAGTCCACCGGCTTGTCCGCAAGAAGCCTGAGGTCAAGCCCGCCGTAAGCGCTCTTTGCCGCAAGGTCGGCGTGCGTGACCAGCACGTTGAAGCGGGAGGGGTCCATTTCGATGTTTTTCAACGAAACGGCAGAAAGGCTTTCGCCTTCCGCTCCGAAAAAGCTGACATCCTCCAAATCGAAGCGCGTAACGCCGTTTTTGCCGAATATGTGCACGTTTGCGGGCAGCCTTTTTGCAAAAGCGTCGTCGAACGTACCCGAGTCGTGATTGCCCGCCAGCAGATAAAACTGCACGTCGACGGCTGCGGCGAAGATGTCCGCAACTTCGTTTTTGGTACGCGCGGAGGCGTACCTGTCGTCAAACAGGTCGCCCGCTATGACAACGGCGTCGATTTTGTTTTCGCCTGCCTGCACGGTAAGATTTCTGAAGGTGTCCACCAGCTCCTGCCTGCGGGTTATCGCTTTGTTGTGATTAAGCCCCGTCAGTCTGGAGTCGAGGTGCAAATCCGCGCAATGTATGATTTTCATAAGTAAATTATAGCATTTCGGAAACGGCTTGACAAGTTTTTGGCAGTCGGACGGCGGTAGTTGAAGCCGCCCTGTCAATTTGCCGTCAGTCTGAACGTCTGTTGGGCAGCCGTCGGCAAACGAGGTTTTCTGCAATAATTTGCATTTAAAATTTTCGGCAGGCTCAAAATATTCGCGGCTTAGGTCGTCGCGAAAACCGTCCGCAAATTTCCCGTAAGTTGAAATTGACAGTGAATCGGGGAGCAGCTCATTTGACTTAAATTGCAAAAAAATACGGCTTGCGTCGGAACAGCCGTATTTTTTTGTTTTGAATGACTTTAGCTTGTCTGCCGCCAGACCGCCCGAAGCAGGCTGTCCGACGGGATTTGCGTAATGTCGATATAAGGCAACGCCCATACGGTTTCTTTTTGCGGGGTAATCGTGGAAACAAAGGGGAAAACCGGATCGGTCGAGGAGTGCGGTTTATAGTAAAGCAGCTCTGCCCGCCACACTATTTCGTCGTTTCCGTTCGCCCACCCTTCAAAAACAAATCCCCGCCTGCACGGAGCCTGATATAAATTATCTTCAAGAACACTCATGTTAATGGCAATATGGTTTTTCCGCAGAAACGTCATTGCGTCAACATAGGGCACGCCGTCGTCATAGGCAATCTGACAGTTGAACACAATACGCTCACGGGGATAGTTGGATGTGCCGCCGCCGATAAAAGAAAAATCCATTTGATTCTGCGGCATTTTCCATCCTTCGGGTATGTCTTCGTTGTAGCCCAAATCGGTGTATACGGAGGCAATTACGTCAAACGCATTGGCTTTTACCGTTTTTACCTCCTTTGGCAGAACCACTGACAAGCCGCCGACAAGCCAGAATGCTCGCGTCCCGACAAATTCGACGCTGCGCGGCAAGGCGGCGTAGGTTAAAGCAGAGCATCCCTGAAAGGCAGAAGCGCCTATTGTTTTTACGCCGTCTGGGAGATAAAGCTCGGTCAGCTTGCTGCAAGCGTCAAACGCGTACTTGCCTATACTTTCCACCCCTTTGGGGATTTCCGCTTTTTCTATGTCCGAATGCGCAAAAGCATAGTCTCCTATGCTCTTTATGTCTTGCGGCATAACGCTTTCCGAGGCTGCCAGCACGAGTTGTCTGTCAGACCTTCGGATTATGCAGTTGCCCGTGCTTTCGTATACTTCGTTCCCGTCCTCGACTTCTATGCTTTTAATGCTTTTACTGCCGTAAATCGGATTTTCCGCGATGATTTCCGTCGTTTTCGGTATCCGTATTTCCGTCAGTGAAAGACAGTTTGAAAAAGCGCCTTTCTCCAGCTTTTTCAGACCGCCCGGCAGCTCCGCCCGCACAAGATTCGCGCATCTGGCAAAAGCGTTTACGCCGATTTCGGTTATGCTGTCCGGTATAATGACCGATGTGAGCTTGTCGCACATGAAAAACGCGCTTTTGGATATGCTTGTCACCGGCTTGCCGTTGTGGACGGAAGGCAATACGACTTTTCCGCATACGATTTCGGCATTGTCCTCAGTTCCCGTTACGGAATAAGCGGTCTGCTCCTCGTTCAGCTCCAGCCTCCAGCCGCTCGTGTCTGTCAGGTCTAAGGTCAGCGTTTGAGAAAAGGGAGATTTTATTCTGCCTTTTTCGTCGGTCGCCGCAACGTCTATCAGATAGACGTCGCAGCCGTCGGTCAGATAAAATATGTCCATAGCGGTTTTGTCGGTGTCGTAGGACTCCTCGTTTATGCACACGCGGTAGCCTGCCGCTCCCTCCACGCCGTTCCAGCAGAGCACTCCGTCGTCGGACAGCCGAAGATTTTGCGGCGCCGACAGCTTTGCGCAGCCTGTCGCGGCTAAGCAAACGAATATCGTCAACAACGACAGCATTGCAAGAGAAAGTATTTTTTTCTTCATTTTCCGTCTCCTTATTTTTTTAGTCAGTCAAAGAAGCGATTAATATACGTCCTCGCGCCCCCAGCTAAGGTCGTAATGGCGGTAATAATATTCGTCGCTTGTTTCGTATTCGTCCGGTTCTATGTTGGGAAAAAGATGCCATGCTTTCCAGAAGTCGGCGAGCTCCGACTCTTCCGTTCCGTCGAAGTCCGTCATCCAGCCGTTTGAACCTTGAGGGATGGGCTTGTGCGTCACTATGCATCTGCCGCCCCAGTTGTCGTAAACGCCGAGATTTTTGTTTTGCAGAAAATCGTCCGGAATCTGCAAGTCGTAGTTCACGTCGTTGCAGATATACATATTATAATATGAAGAAAGGAGGAACAAGTTTTGCCCGTACATATAAATCTTAACTTTGCTTGACTGAATACCCGCCGCCATGAGCATGTCCTCAGTCTCATACAGCCACTCCTGAGAATAATTCGTTCCCAACCAGGTAGTGCCGACGGCGATTATTCTCTGACTTTCACGAATGATATCAAAATCGTCATAATCGTTTACATAGACGCCGCTGACCAATTCCAGATATCCGCTGCCTGTGTGACACAGAATATTGATGTGGGCGTCCCGCAGAACGCGGTAATTAGTGTGGCGCGCAACCCGTATTTCTTCCATGTACACGTGTCTTATGAAAGGCATGAAATAATTCATCAAAAACCAGCACTCGGAATCGTCAAGACCGTCTAAGCCGGCGGCTAAATTCATGTCCAGAATGAAGGTCGTGTCGTTTACGCGGGGTGTTTCGCAGCTTTCCTGCCACCTGTAAAAGATACTGCTAAGGAAAGTCGAAAAAGTGTCTGTGTTTATATGTATGTCCGCATAGTCAAGAAAGCTGTTGTAGCCGGCAAATCTTAATTCCTCCGTCCCGCAGATAAACATTATTTGGCAATTGTTGTTTTTCATATTGCAAAATATGTCCTCCAGCATATAGGAAATTTGCCTAGAGAAGCCGTTTCTTATTTCAAAAATGACGTACGCATCGCTTATGTCGAATTCGTCTGCGATGTAGTCGTCAATAAAATTGTCTGAGAATTCGGAATCGTGATAGGTCACGGTGATATCCGAAATTCCGGAATTTTGAATAACCGTGTATAATGCTCCGTATCCCGAATAATCGGTGTAATAATAAACCTTGTCTAAGTTGTTCGTCGTTGTTTCGTTGTCGGTCGGAACCGCCGCGCGGGCTGTTTTGGGCAATACCGCAAGCAATGAACAAAGCAAGATGATAATTGCCTGAACGGCAGAAACAATCGCTTTTTTGCAGCTGTTTGAAAATTTCATTTTTCTTTCTCCTTACGCAATGAGTCGGGCGCGCGGTTGAAATCGTTTTTCCCTCAGCGCGACATTGAAAATTTTATTCGTTTAAATATAGATATGAAACATTTTGTAAAAAACAATGCGCGGCAAAAAAACAGTTGCTACTTTTGCCGCGAGCCTCTATGCCCATAGTCCTCATCCCCCCGTAATTTATATTTTTTCAATAAAATTTACAATATTATAACAATGTTATCTTTAAAAAGCAAGCGAAAAAACAAATATACGTTAATATATTTTCATTTAATTTACATTTTATCTGAAATAAACTCAACTTAATCCGCATTATATTGCATTTTTCGGGGCGATATGCTATTATAATTAATGGAAAATTAGATTGTTTTGCCGTTTGCGGCAAAGGAGGTTTTTTATGGGTTGGTTCAAGAGCCAGATGTGGAAGGTCATCGACTGGAAGGACGACAGCAGCGATACTATGGTGTACCGCTTTCAGATGCCCTCCGACAAATATGAAATCATGAGCGGCTCCAAGCTCACCGTCAGGGAGTCGCAGGTGGCGGTTTTCGTGCACAAGGGAAAAATCGCCGATATTTTTCAGCCCGGACAATACACGCTCAGCACCAACAATTTGCCGATACTTTCGGGACTGAGAGCCCTGCTTTATCAGGGAAGAGACGTTGTGGTCAAGTCCGACGTGTATTTTGTAAGCACAAAACAGTTCACCAATCTGAAGTGGGGCACGAAAAATCCCATAACCATGCGCGACGCCGATTTCGGAATGGTGAGAGTGGGCGCCTTCGGGACGTATTCCATGCGCGTGTTCGACGCGGAAAAGTTTTTGAAGGAGCTTTTCGGCACAAACAGCGCCTTTACCGTTTCGGATATTCACGACCATTTAAAGAGCCTGCTCGTGTCTCAGATGGCGGACACCGTCGCGGAGTCCAAGATACCCATGCTGGATATGGCTGCAAATTTGCAGGAGTTTTCCGCTATGTGCCGCACGAACATCATGGAAAAATTCCGCGAATTCGGTCTTGACATTACGTCTTTCACCATAGAAAACATAAGCCTGCCTCAGGAAGTGGAAAAGGTGCTGGACGAAAGGACCAGCCTTGGCATACTCGGCGACAAAATGGGCACCTACACCCAGAAAAAAGCCGCCGACGCGCTGGGAGACGCGGCGCGCAACACCGGCACGGTGGGCACATTTATGGGCGTGGGTATGGGCGGAGCCTTCGGCGGCGCCATGAACAACGCCTTTTCAAATCTGGGCAACGCGCAGGACGCCGCGACCAAGCAGGAAACCAAACCCAAGCAGAAATACTGCGGCGAGTGCGGGGCTGCGATGTCCCTTTCAGCCAAGTTTTGTCCCGAATGCGGCGCAAAACAGGCATCGGGCAGCGTGTGCGTCAAGTGCGGCGCCGATGTCAAAGGCAAAAAGTTCTGCCCCGAGTGCGGAACAAAAGTGGAAGGCTGAGAGAAAAGACGGGCGGTTGTCACCGCCCTTTTTCAGGCGGATAGGCGGAGGTAAAATATGAAAAACAACGGCGAATATCTTGCTTACGAGGGAAACGAAAAGCTTTCGAGCGGCGACGCGGACGTTTTCAAATGTCCCGGCTGCGGCGCAAACATGCAGTACAATCCGTCGACGCAAAAGCTTGTGTGCGACCATTGCGGGGGAGAGGTGGATATAACCGCCGACACAAACGTCACGGAGCGTGATTTTTCCGAGCTGGCGGACCATAAATGGACGGAGGCGGGGCTTAAAACCGTGCGCTGCAGCAACTGCGGCGCGACGGAAACGATAAAGGGAGAGGAAATTGCCACGGTATGTCCGTTCTGCTCCAGCCCTCTCGTGCTTGAGGAGCAATGCTTTGACAGCGTCAAGCCGGATTCTCTTATTCCCTTTGCGCTGAACCGAGAAAAGGGCTTGCTTGCTTGCAAACGGTGGCTCAAGAAGCGGTTTTTCGCGCCCTCGAAATTCAAAAAAGATATAAACATAAATACGATAAAGGGCGTCTATTATCCCGTGTGGACATTTGACAGCACGACGGACACGGTTTATGCCGGCAGGCTGGGCAAAACCTACACCACGACCAGACGGGACAGCAAGGGAAACACTCACACGGAGGTCAAAATACGTTATTTCAACGTAAGCGGCACCAGACGCAATTATTTCGACGACGTTACGGTAAACGGAGGTAGAACCATTTCCGACAAAACTCTGTCGAGACTTCAGCCCTTTCCGCAGAGCAAGTACGTAGTTTATTCCTCCGAATTTCTCGCGGGCTTTTTTGCAAACAATTATACCGTAGACCCTTATACCGCGTTTAAGACTGCGGAAGAAAGAATGCGCGAAACGATAAGACGCCAGATAATAGCGTCTTACAACGCCGACGTTGTGGATTATCTCAATATGAGCATGAATCACGTCGGAAAATCCTTTAAATACATGCTTATGCCGGTTTACATAACCGCCGCAAAGTACCGCGACAAGCTTTACAATCAATACGTAAACGGCTGCACGGGCAAAATCACGGGGAGCGCCCCCGTTTCGCCCGCAAAGGTTACGCTCGTCTCCGTGCTGGGCGCGGCAGTAGTCGCCGGCATTGTGTTTTTGCTTAAATATCTGGGAGTTATCTGACAAAAGTTTGACCGCGCGGGGCTTTTAGCCCCGCGCTTTTTTTAATCGGCAATGCTTTGACCTTTTGAGGCGTGCGGAGCCTCGTTATGGACGACAGGGGAAGGGCAGTATGAATTCGGAAATATGATACAAATAAGAATTTTCGAAAATCACAGGCTGATTGAAAATTATCGACAAACGTAAAAAATCGGATATTGACAAAATTGTTTGATTTAATATAATAGTAGCAGGGAGATTTTCCCAAAAAACAGGGGGAGAGAAAGAATGAAAAAAGTCTGTTTGTGGGGATTGGCAGTTCTTATGGCGCTGTCGCTGTTTGTCGGGCTGGTCGGCTGCGACAAGCGGGAATATGTTGAGGTATATGAGGCTCGTGAAGGGAGCTGGATTTACAACGACAAGGTGACTTTCTTTTGGGGAGACAATGCGGACGGACTCACGCTTGAACAATACGCTTTCGGCTGCAAAAAGGTAAAAGTTCTCAAAAAGGTGGCGTCGCAGACGTTTCCTTACGAAAGCGGCGAAATGCTGCTGAATACGGAGCTGTTGACGTCGGACGATATACAGGACTCCGAGCTAAGGCAGTTTGCAGAGCAAACGAAAGAAAAGATGTCTTTAAAAGAGTCGGAGCGTGAGAAAAACGCCGTGTTCAATCAGGAGTGCATAAAAAAGCTGGGGCTGACAGGGAGGTTTATCCTGACGGGAGATTTGGGAAGAATCGTCTCCCAACGCGCTAACGAATATATGACGACGGAGGACTATCTTGCGGCAATAGAGGCAAGCAAAAGTCCGCTTGTAAAAAGCCTGACATACAAACGCACGGATTTTGAAGAGCTTGACCCCGAGCTGTTTCCCGAGCTTCCCGAGCCTTACGATTTTTACGAAACGACCGCTGTCGTTTCTTCGGCTTTTTTCAGTCAAACTATGAATTCTGACGATAACGATATTTCGATTGAAGACTATTACGACAATTTCGGAAGATATGTGATAGCCGCCGGTCCGTCTTTTACAAAAAACTCGTTTAATTTTTTGTTTTACACAAAACCCAAGCTTCCCGCCGAGCAGGATTTTTTAAGACAGCTGCAAAAAATGTATAATGACCCCGACAAGGAAGCTGATTGGCTTTATAAAGAATTGGAGGCTTTTTTCGGCTTTGAGGGATATTTTTATCATTTCGGGACGTACTCCGAGCATTTTATCAGCTACGAAATGACGTACTTTTACGGTTACGATATGTTGGATTTAACATTAAAAAAAGCTGAGGAAGTCGAGGATTCCGACTTAATTTGGGGGTATTTCATCGAGCCGAGCGTTAGCTTGTCAAGATATATAAATATTGAAATCATGCAGAACGACTCTGCGACTTATTTTACGGCACACAGCGCTCGCGGAAAATATTATATAAACACAAGTAATATTTATGAACAAAAGTAGACAAAGCTGACGCAATCGGCATAAGAATATTTGTTGACATCTATCAAAGAAGCTATTAAATAAAGAAAATTAAAAACAGGGGGAGAAAAAATGAAAAAAGTCTGTTTGTGGGGATTGGCAGTTCTTATGGCGCTGTCGCTGTTTGTCGGGCTGGTCGGCTGCGACAAGCGGGAATATGTTGAGGTATATGAGGCTCGTGAAGGGAGCTGGATTTACAACGACAAGGTGACTTTCTTTTGGGGAGACAATGCGGACGGACTCACGCTTGAACAATACGCTTTCGGCTGCAAAAAGGTAAAAGTTCTCAAAAAGGTGGCGTCGCAGACGTTTCCTTACGAAAGCGGCGAAATGCTGCTGAATACGGAGCTGTTGACGTCGGACGATATACAGGACTCCGAGCTAAGGCAGTTTGCAGAGCAAACGAAAGAAAAGATGTCTTTAAAAGAGTCGGAGCGTGAGAAAAACGCCGTGTTCAATCAGGAGTGCATAAAAAAGCTGGGGCTGACAGGGAGGTTTATCCTGACGGGAGATTTGGGAAGAATCGTCTCCCAACGCGCTAACGAATATATGACGACGGAGGACTATCTTGCGGCAATAGAGGCAAGCAAAAGTCCGCTTGTAAAAAGCCTGACATACAAACGCACGGATTTTGAAGAGCTTGACCCCGAGCTGTTTCCCGAGCTTCCCGAGCCTTACGATTTTTACGAAACGACCGCTGTCGTTTCTTCGGCTTTTTTCAGTCAAACTATGAATTCTGACGAAAATACTTATCTTACTGACGAGGAGTTGGATGCTTTAAAAAAATTTGTACATTCCGCTAGTATTGACTTTGCCGACGATGTTATAGGCAAAAAATCCGACGACCCCGCAGAAAATGAATTTTTAGATTATTTGCGCAAGAAAAACAAAGAGCAGGGGAAAGACGCTGATTGGCTTTATAAAGAATTGGAGGCTTTTTTCGGCTTTGATGGGTATTTTTATCACAGGAAGTATTTGGAAAACTCCGTTACTTATGAGCCTACATATTTTTATGGCGAGGATTTATTGGATCTTTTTATGATCAAAGCAGAGGAAGTAAGAAATTCCAGACTTATTACAAGCGTATATAGTTCACTAAGCTTTTACCTGTCTACTTTTATTAATTTCAAAATAATAAACAATATATAAAATGTTTTACGAGGTGACGTATGAAAGCAAAAAAAGTTTCTGTATGTCTGATTGCATTGATATCGGTTTTGGCAATTTTGGTTTACCCACTGTTATCTGATGTAAGGATAAACGATTTTTCCGAGAAAATTGTTTTGGGCTGCGGCTTTGCCGGCGAAGAAAGTCTGTCCTTGAAGCAAATATCAAAGGCGGCGGCGGAAAATGATGAAAGAAATTATTTCGGCACGAAACTTCTTTTTTAAAATATGCCGAAAACGCTTGACTGATTTTGCTCTCGTGCTAAAGTATAACAAAAGAGTATTTTATGCTTCCGCAAGACGCAAACTATACGGAGGCAGAAATGCGGAAATTATTAAACGGAGGTCAAACTTATGGTGAAGGAAATTTTAAACGGAGAGTTCGAGCGTGAGGTTCTGAGCGCGAAAAAACCCGTAGTCGCGGATTTTTGGGCGCCCTGGTGCGGATATTGCCGCAGAATGGCGCCGATGTTCGACAGGCTTGAGCAGGAATACGGCGAGAAAATAGATTTTGTGAAAATCAATGTGGACGACCATGCGGATATAGCGCGCGGACTGGATATCGATACGATTCCGCGCCTTGTGCTGTTTGTTGGCGGCGAAGCAAGGTCTCAGGCGACCAACCCTTCTTCCCAGACCGAGGCGGAGGATTGGCTCAAGGCAAACGGCGTGCTTTGAAGTCGGTGCGGCATGAATAACAAAGTTTATGACGTAATCATTGCCGGCGGCGGACCTGCGGGGTACACCGCCGCTTTGTATGCGGCGCGCAGCGGCTACACCGTTGCCGTTGTCGAGCAGCTGTCCGCGGGCGGTCAGATGGCGACCACCGAAAAGGTGGAAAACTATCCCGGCTTCGAGGACGGGATAGACGGCTTCGAGCTTGGCGAGAGAATGCGGCGCGGAGCGGAGCGCTTCGGCGCCGTCTCGATTTACGCGCGGATAAAATCCTTAGACCTCGAGCCGACACCGAAAAAAATCGAGACCTCGTCCGGCGTGCTTTTCTCACGGGCGGTAGTCGTAGCTACGGGCGCAAAGCCCAGACTGCTCGGTATTGAGGGAGAAAGAGAGCTTACGGGGCGGGGAGTGGCTTACTGCGCGGCATGCGACGGCATGCGTTACAAGGGAAAAACCGTCGTCGTTGCGGGCGGAGGCAACAGCGCGGCGGCGGACGCGCTTTATTTGTCCAAAATCTGCGAAAAGGTTTATCTCGTGCACCGCAGGGACAGGCTGCGCGCCTCCAGGGTTTATTACGACGCTCTGAAAAAAAGCGGCGTGGAGATACTTTTCGACAGTCGTGTCGTCGGGCTTGAAAGCGACAAGGTCTTGACCGGAGTGGCGATAGAGGACGTCGTAAAGGGCGACAGGAGAGAAATCCCCTGCGCAGCGCTGTTCGTCGCTGTGGGCAGGCAGCCCGAGACGGATTTGGTCAAAGGTCAGCTTGCGCTCGACGAAAACGGATATATAACAGCCGACGAAACAACAAAGACCTCGATAGAGGGCGTTTTTGCGGTGGGCGACGTGCGCACCAAGCCGCTGCGACAGATTGTAACCGCGGCAGCCGACGGAGCAACCTGCTCGCGCTTTCTTGAGGAGTTTCTGAAATGAAAAATAAGTTCGGATGCAAGTTTAATCCGACGAAAAAAAGGACGCCTTTTTTAAGGCGTCTTTTGTCTTTTTTGTTTATTTCAAAAGGATTTAAAACTTTAACTGCCTTGCGGCAGGAATGAAAACAAAGCTTTTATAAATTTGTCTTGCGTCATGCAAAAATACTGCCTTTTTTACGTGCGATTCGTAAGCTTGAAAACGTCGGCGGGTCTGCCTATGACGATTATGTGGTCGTTTGCATCGAAGACATAATTGGCTTCGGGCAGCACCTTTACGTTGCCGCCTTTTTTGATTGCCAGCACGTTTATGTGGTAGGTTTTGCGGACGTCTATTTCGCTTATGCTTTTGCCCGTCCATTTTTTGAGTATAGGTATTTCAAAGATGGCGAAATCGTCCGTGACCTCGACGAAATCGAAAATATTTTTGGCGTTGTGTCTGATAGCCAGCTTTTCGGCTATGTCTCTTTCGGGATAAACCACCTCGTCCGCTCCGTTGCGCAGCAGGAATTTTGCTTGCAGGTCGCGGTTGGCTTTGCTTACCACGTATTTTGCGCCCAGCTCCTTTAGCAGTGACGTGATTTCCAGCGAGGACTGAAAGTTGTCGCTTATTGTGACAAAGCAGATGTCGAAGTTGTTGACTCCGAGGCTTCTTAAAACACCTTCCTTGGTGCAGTCGCCTATCATGGCGTTTGTGAAGCGCGGGGCAAGCTCGTTTATTATGTTTTCGTCCTTGTCCACAATCATGACGGAGTTGTTGAGCTCCGTAAGCTTTTCCGCAAGGTGGCGTCCGAGACGACCGATTCCGATAATCAGAATGTTTTTCATTTTTCCTCCATTAGCCGATAAGAATTTTTTCTACGGGACATTTGGTCAGAATAGGTTTGTTTTGCGTAAATGCAAGCGTAAAGGAAAGCGCTCCCACTCTGCCCATAAGCATGAGCAGCATCAGAATGATTTTTGACGCGAGCGAGAGGTCGGGGGTTATGCCCGTCGACAGACCTACGGTGTTTATTGCCGAAAAAACCTCGATTCCTATATCCGTCAAATCGAAAGGCTCTATGGCGCACATGACGAGCATTGCGGCAAAAATTGCGGCAAGATAGACCGCAAGCAAGCCAAGCGCCTGATTGACGAGATTTTTTTCGAGTCGACGCTTGCCTATTACAATGTCTCCGTCGCTGCGGGCGGAGGAAACCACTCCGAGAATAATCACCACCAGAGTCGTGACCTTCAACCCGCCTGCGGTGCCGCCGGGACAGCCGCCTATCAGCATGAGAAACATGGTCAAAAGCAGAGAGCTGTCAGTCGCCGCGGCGTAGTTTACCGTCGCAAAGCCCGCCGTGCGCGGCGTAACCGACATAAACAGACAGACAAGCAGACTTTCGCCGGCGTCCTTGCCGACAAGCAGATTGTTTCTTTCAAACAGCCAGAAGAGCATGGCTCCCGTGAAAATCAGAGCTATCGAGCCGTAGAGGGCTATTTTTGTATGCAGACTGAATTTTTTCGGATTGAAGCCGCTGTCAAGCACGTCGCTCCATACGATAAAGCCTATGCCGCCCATGAAAACCAGCCCCATTATCGTCAGATTGACAATCCAGTCGCCCGAAAACTGTGCGAGCGAGCCGAAAGCGCCGTATCGCCCCATGAGGTCGTAGCCCGCGTTGCAAAAAGCCGACACCGAGTGGAATACGGAGGAATAAAGCCCTTGCCAGAAGCCCAGCTTGGGGCACAGTCTTGTTGCGAGCAGGCATGCCCCGACGCCTTCGAAAATAGCGGTGCCGACGCTTATGCGGCGGACAAGATGAACAATACCGCTGAGTCTCATGGTGCCGGCGGACTGCATCAGGATTTTCCGCTCGTAAAGACCTATTTTCCGACCGAGAAACATCATTGTCGTGGTTATGAGCGTCATGAAGCCCAGTCCGCCTATTTGAATCATAACGAGGATAACGACCTGTCCGAAGCCCGTCCATTTGAGAAAGGTATCCACCGTAACAAGCCCGGTCACGCAGGTCGCCGACGTTGCGGTGAACAGCGCGTCGATATAACTTGTCCACTCTCCGTCCCTCGAAGCCAAGGGCAGGCACAGCAGAAAGCTGCCCGTAAGTATGACCGCCAGATAACCGAGTATCAGCAGCTGGGTTTCTTTCAGCTTTATTTTTTTTTCGATTCTGTTTATCGCCATAATGCTTGCGCCAACGTGTTGCGACAAAAGTCTCAAAACGCTATACTAAATTATTATACTACCTGCCCGTCGATAAATCAAGCGTTTTTGCCGACGGCAGACGGAGGCGAAATAAAGAAAAGCAGCCGTTTGCTTAAGCACACGGCTGCCTTAAAAGGCTGTTCAGATTGTTTTGAAATACTCTAAGGCGGTGCCTATTACGTATTTCTCTTTTATTTTGGAAAGAGCTTTGAAATGCTCCGTTTCGCGGTGTCTGTTCAGGCTTTCCTCGTCTGTCCAGCTTTCCAGAAGCATCACCTGCGCATAGTTGTCGATGGGGAGAAGAAATTTGTACTCCCTGTTGCCGTTTTCCATACGCGTTTTGCGCACAAGGTCGATTTGAGTGACTGCTGCGAGAAATTCCTGTCTTTTGTTTCCTTTTATTGTATAAGTAACCAACAAATTTATATTTTCGCTCATATTATATCCTTTTGATTGTAAAGCTTACCAGTCTATTTTACAACAAAAAAACGATTTGGCTTAGACGGCGCAGGACAATTTTCGTGAATTTTTGGTTTAAACGAAGACGCTGCGCTGTATTCCGAAAATGTTTTTGTAGCTTTTCTGCGCGAAAAAGAAAACCCTCCCGAATGGGAGGGTTTTGAATTTTGTCAAGCCGACGTCTCGTCTTTCCAGATTACGGGACAATCGTCGCGGTTCCAGCTGTCGTCCCAGCCGGCGGGCACTTCGGTTTGCGCTATTTCGCACGTTATGGTAAGCGCCTTGCAGCCGCGAAATGCTCCGGAGCCTATGATTTCTACGCTTTGGGGTATAACAATCGCACTGAGCTTTGCGCAGTCGCGGAAAGCGTTTGTGCCTATTTCCTTGAGACCGGCGTTGAGAACCACGCTTTCGAGATTTGCGCAGCCGTAAAATGCGTTTGAGCTCAATATTTCAAAGGAGGAAGGACAGACTATTGAAATTATGCTTTCGTTGCCGAAAAAATTCATGCTGTCGCTTATTCCTTTGACGGGCTTGCCGTTGTATTCCGAGGGGAACACTACGTTTGCGAGACTCACTCCTTTTGCAAAGCCGTCAATGAGATAGTACGTTCCGTCGGCAGACTCCTTGTAAGTAAAGCTGCTTGTGTCCGCGTCTTCTCCGCTGCCGCCCCAGACGACCTCCGCGTCGTCGTAGTTCCATTCGTCGTTCCAGCCGGCGGGCTTTTCGCCGACCTCGCAGGTTATGACGAGAGCAGAGGCATTTTTTCTGAACGCGGCGCTTCCGATTGTCGTGACGGTGGAGGGCACATACGCTTCGGTCAAATCAGAGCAGTCTCTGAACGCGCCGTCGCCTATCGTTTCCAGCCCGTCTGGGAGCTGCACCGTCGTCACGGCGCAATATCTGAAGGCGCTCATGCCGATTTCCTTCAAGCCCTCGTTAAAAGTTATTGCAGCAAGCTTGTCGCAGTAGTAAAACGCGTTTGCTCCGATTTTTACATAGCTTGCGGGTATGGTAAGCGAAACTATTCCGCTTATAGTAAACGCGTCGGCGGCGATTTCCTTTACCGGCTTGCCGTCGTGTTCATGGGGCAGAACCGCGTCGGCGGCGCTTTGTCCGCCGGCAAAGCCTTTGAGAATATAGTATGTTCCGTCGGAAGAAAGCTCGAAAGCAAACAGCTCGGCGACGTCGGGAGTCCAGACAACCTCCGCGTCGTCGTAGTTCCATTCGTCGTTCCAGCCGGCGGGCTTTTCGCCGACCTCGCAGGTTATGACGAGAGCAGAGGCATTTTTTCTGAACGCGGCGCTTCCGATTGTCGTGACGGTGGAGGGCACATACGCTTCGGTCAAATCAGAGCAGTCTCTGAACGCGCCGTCGCCTATCGTTTCCAGCCCGTCTGGGAGCTGCACCGTCGTCACGGCGCAATATCTGAAGGCGCTCATGCCGATTTCCTTCAAGCCCTCGTTAAAAGTTATTGCAGCAAGCTTGTCGCAGTAGTAAAACGCGTTTGCTCCGATTTTTACATAGCTTGAGGGTATGGTAAGCGAGACGATTCCGCTCATAGTAAACGCGTCGGCGGCGATTTCCTTTACCGGCTTGCCGTTGTGAACGGAGGGGAGAACAAGCTCTGTCGTCTGTCTGCCCTGCGCAAAGCCGTTGAGGATATAGTATGTTTCGTCAGCCGACAGACTTAAAGAAAAGTCGGGGTTTTCCACATAGTTTTTGCAGTCCCAGACAACCTCGTAGCCGCCGAAGTTCCAGTCATCGTGCCAGCCCTGAGGCTTCTCTTGTGCAACGCACAGAATTTTCAAGCCGCTGCCGTTCTGAAGGAACGCGTATTCGCCTACAGTGAGAACGCTTTCGGGAATAGTCACGGAAAAGAGAGCCGTGCAGTTTGCGAAAGCAAGAGAGCCTATTTTTTCCAGCCCGTCGTTGAGTGAAATCTCCGAAAGAGAAATGCAATTTTGAAAAGCCGAGCCGCCGACGGTTTTTGTGTTTTGTCCGAGTCGGACGGAGGAGAGGCTTTCACAGCCCTCGAATGCCGAGTTTCCGATAGTTTGGAGAGAGGCGGGAAGAACCGCTTGGGGCAGAGCCGTGCCTGCGAGCGCATATTGACCGATTTGATTAAGGCTCTGGGGGAGCGTCAGCGCGGAAAGCGACGAACAGCCGTTGAAAACGTATTCGGGCAGAACGGACACGCTGTCTCCGAGAAAGACGTTGTTCAATGCCTGACAGCCGTTGAAAGCATGGTTTTTCAGCTCGACAACGGAGGTAAAATCAAATGAGGTGAGAGCCGCGCAGTTGTTGAACGCATGATCTCCGACAGAAGTTACGCTGCCGAACTCGGCGGAGCTCAATAGTACGCAGCCGTTGAAGGCATGGTCGGGGATGACGGTCAGTCCGGCAAAAACGACGCTTTCCAGCTTGACGCAGCCCGCAAAGGCGTAGGTTCCTAGCTCGACGACTGTTTGAGGCGCTGTGAAAGCGGCCAGCTCCGCGCAGCCGTCAAAGGCGTGCGCGCCTATGGTCGAAAGCAGTGCGCTGTTCTGTGCCGAGAAAGAGACGAGCGCCGTGCAGCCTGCAAAAGCGTATTGTCTGATTTCTTTTACGTCGGGACCGAGATTTATCGTCTGCACGAAAGCGTTGCCCTCGAAAGCATGCTCGTACACTATTTCTATTCCCTCGCCGATATTGACGGCGGCTGAGGTTTTTCCGTTTGGATAGAGGACGAGTATTATGCCCGATTTGTCGAACAGAATTCCGTCGACGGAGGAAAAGGTCTCGTTAATTCGTCTACGTTTATTGCCCGAAGCTTTGCGCAGCCAGCCAGCGCGTTGCCGGCAATGCTTACGACGCCTGAGCCGATTTCTATAGTGACAAGCTCGGAGCAGCCCTTGAATGCCGCCGCGCCGACAACGGAAATGCCGTCAGGCAGAGTTATTTCCGAAATGGATGAGCAGCCCTCGAGCATAGAGGAGGGTATGCTTTGCAGATTTTCGCCGAAATCTACGTTTTCCAGCGAAATCGCGTTGAGAAACGCCGCTTGTCCCGAGCTTTCGAGCGAAATCAGCTTTGCTTCGAGCAGGGCGGGGCATCTGTTGAAAGCGTAGTCGCCCAAGGTCTTTACGTTTTCGAGATTTATGCTTTGGAGATTGGAGCAGCCGTCGAATGCGCTTCCCCCTATGACGGTTATCGAAGCGGGCAGAACTACGTCTGTGAGCGACGTGCGGTTTTTAAAGCCGTCGGACGCAACTGCGGTTATGGCAATGCCGTCGTACTCGGCGGGCAGAATAATGCTCGAGGGCAGCGTCGCACCCGATTTTGCCGAAATGATTTCATTGTCATATACGAAATAATCGGTGGAGTTGACGTCGCGCATGACAGCGAAAATTTCCACGTCGTCCTCGACAGAGAATGTAAAAGAGGTTTGCTCCCCGACAGTGACCTCGTCTATTTGCCAGCCGTCGAATTCAAAGCCTGTCGGCACTGTCGCAGTGAGCGTCAGCTGCGTGCCGACGGCATACCAGTCGGTTCCGTCCGCGCCGAAAACCGACACGAAGGCTCTCAGCTTTTGTATTCCCGCGACAATGGTGAGGCTTTGCGCCGGCATGGTTTCGGGCAGGTCAATCCAGTTCAGGAAGCGATAGTCGTCGGTATCCTCGGGAACCGGAGCTATTATTGTTTGCCCGAAGGTGTATTGCTGCGTGTCGTATACGACGCCGTCCAGCATATAAACGACTGTGTATGCTTCGTCCTCGAGCACCGCGGCGTAAACGGCGTTTGCCGAAACAGTTACTTTGAGAGTCGCAGTCGTTCCGCAGTCCGCGCCGTCTTTGGTCCATTTTACAAAGCGTTTGCCTTGCGGCACCGTTGCCGTGAGGGTTATTTCGGAGCCTAGCTCAAAGCTGCCGCCGCCCGTTCCGTTTTCAACGGTAATCGTGTAAAAGGCAGTTTGCTTCCATTTTGCATATAGAGTAAGGTTGCCCTCCAAAGGCTCGGAGAAGTCGTATTCCGTGCCCTCCGCGAAGGCGGGGTTCGTGTACCAGCCGTCAAAAACGAAATTTGTTTTTTCGGGGTCTTGCGGCTTGGCGACCTTTTCTCCCTTGACCACAGTCTGTGATTCAACGGAGGAGCCGCCGTTTGTTTCGAATTTCACCGTGCAGTTTTTCTGGCAGGCAACCAACGCCAGACTGAGAGTCAGTATCACCGCAATGGCGAAAATCAGAGACTTTGAAAACTTTTTCATTAGTTTCTCTCCTTTTTCTTATTGGAAGCGTAGCTTCATTACTTAAAATACTACATTAATTTAAAAAAGTCAAGAAATAAGGCTCATAATTTATGATATCTTAAAATAAAGTTAAAAAGTTCAAAAAATTACACTTCAAAGCTTTAAATTTGTTTGACAAAACTCGGCTGCGGCATTAAGCTGTTTATATGGAACGTCTTATAGACAAAAAGAAAATAGAGGAATACGGCGTAATTTACGACGATTTGTTTTTTTCGTTGAGATACGCATTTGCGTCTATACCCGAAAACGACGGCTTGGATTACATAAAAAACACCACCTTCAACGAAAGACTGATTTTTTACGCGCTGTACGGCAAACAGGGAGTGACGCTCAAGGAGCTTGCCGGGCTGAGCGGGATAGAATACAGAAATCTGTCGCAATACGTAAATACGCTGGTGGCAAAGGGGTATGTTGACAAAAAAAGCGTCACCACACGCAACGGTATCAAGTCGTCGATAAGTCTGACTCCCGTCGGAGTAAAAATTTTGAGAGAAAACAACGAGGCGGTGCGCGAGGGGATTCGCAAACGCTTTTCCAAAGCCATGAGCGAGGAGGAGTTCGACGAGCTTATGGACTTGTCCAAAAGGCTGACCGCGATTTTGTCTAAGGTGATCCCCGAGGACACCGCCGCAGTAAAAAGAAACGAAGCGAGGCTCAAAACCGAGCTCAAATTGAAAGCCGAATAATAAAATTAAAACGGAGCCGCAGTCGGCTCCGTTTGATTTATTCGTAAAACAATATGTCGGCATAGGTAGGTATAGGCCACACCTTTCGGGACACGATTGTCTCCAAACTGTCGGCTGCGGCGCGCAGCGAGTCCATCGTATCCTTGATTTTGTCTCTGAAAAACACGCATCTGTCGTAAGAGGAGGCTATCCCTTGCATTTCGCCCGTCTGCGTCTCCAGCTTTTCGATGTCGGAGAAAAGCTCGCAAACAAGCGCGTCGGTTTTTGCAAGCTGGATTTTCTGCACCTCGCCGTAGCTTTTGCCTGCGGCGTTGAGCTTTTCGATGTCCCGCGCCAGCTTGTCCTCCCACTCCATGCAGGCGGGAAGTATTTCGCGCTTTGCCATCATGAGCATGGTGCGCGCTTCGATAAGGGCGGTTTTCTCGTAATTGTCAAGATAAATGGCGCGGCGGCTTTCAAGCTCCTTTTTGTTCATGATTCTGAATTTTTCAAAAAGCGCGACGTTTTTGGGCGCCAACAGCGCGTCGTAGGCGGTTATGCTGTTGTCTATGTGCACAAGACCTCTTTTTTCCGCCTCCCTCGCCCATTCTTCCGAATAGCCGTTGCCGTTGAAAACTATGCGCTTGTGCTTTTCGTAAAACTCGCACGCCAGATTTTCGGCTTCTTCCCGGATATGTTCCTTGTCCGCCTTTTCCAATCTGTCCGACATGCGGGAAAGCATTTCCGAAACTGCGGCGTTGAGCACCACGTTGGGAGTGGAAAGTGTGGCGGAGCTGCCCACCATGCGAAATTCGAACTTGTTGCCGGTAAAGGCAAAGGGAGATGTGCGGTTGCGGTCGGAAAAATCCTTTCCTATGTCGGCGACGAAGCTCACGCCCGTGTTGAGACGCTGCTTTTCGTGCGCGCCCACTGCGGCATGTGAAATCAGACCGTCGAAAAGCTGCTGCATATCTTCCCCGATAAAAGCCGAGATAATCGTAGGGGGCGCTTCGTGTCCTCCGAGACGGCTTTCGTTGCCGAGAGTAGCCGCGCTCATGCGCACAAGGTCGAAGTATTCGTCCAGCGCGGCAAGAACCGCGGTGAAAAACAAGAGGAACGGATAGTTCTGCGCGGGGTTTGCACCCGGCTTCAAAAGATTGAGTCCCTTGTCCGTGCAAAGCGACCAGTTGTTGTGCTTGCCGCTGCCGTGGACGCCGGCAAAGGGCTTTTCGTGGAGCAGGCATGAAAGCCCGTGATTGTCCGCCACCTTTTTGAGCGTTTCCATAATCAGCTGATTCTGGTCGGTGGCTATGTTCGCCGTGCAGAAAATAGGCGCAAGCTCGTGCTGCGCCGGCGCCACCTCGTTATGCTGGGTTTTTGCCGTTATGCCCAGCTTCCACAGCTCCTCGTTCAAATCCGCCATAAAGTCGCTTACGCGGTCCTTTATCGTGGCGTAATACTGGTCGTTTTTTTCCTGACCTTTGGGGGGCATTGCGCCGAAAAGCGTTCTGCCGGTGAATTTAAGGTCGTCGCGGCGGTTGTAGTCGCGTTTGTCAATCAAAAAATATTCCTGCTCGCCGCCTACGTTTGCAGTCACGCGGTCGGCGTCCACGCCGAGCAGCTTCAAAAGGCGCAGTCCCTCGCGGTTGAGCGCTTCCATAGACCTGAGCAAGGGCGTTTTTTTGTCCAGCGCTTCTCCCGTATAAGAGCAGAACGCGGTGGGAATACACAAAATTCCCGCGCCGTCGCGGGATTTTTTGATAAAGGCGGGGCTGCTGCAATCCCAGACGGTGTATCCCCGCGCCTCGAAGGTGGCGCGTATTCCGCCCGACGGAAAGCTGGACGCATCCGCTTCGCCCTTGCGCAGATTGCTGCCCGTAAATTCCAGCACCGTTCTGCCTTCCTTGTCTATGGAAATAAAGCTGTCGTGCTTTTCCGCAGTCGTGCCGGTAAGCGGTTGAAACCAATGGGTGTAGTGCGTTGCGCCCATGTCGCCCGCCCACTCCTTCATTGCTTTGGCCACCTTGTTGGCAAGCTCCTTGTTGAGCGTTTTGCCCTGTTCGATGACCTCTTTTAATTCATTGTAGGTCTCCTGCGGCATATATTTTTGCATTGTGCTGTCGTTAAAAACATTGCAGCCGAAAAAATCCGTTATTTTTTTGCTTTCCGTTATTCTCATAGACAATGGTCCTTTTTTGCGGTTTTTGTCGCTTATTTTCGATGGAAATTATTATAATACCCCGACGGCTGAAAATCAAACAAAATATGAATATTTTTCATTTTTATTTTCCCGGGACGGCGGCGCGGATATTCAATCCCCGAATGCCAGCTCCGCCGCCCGTCTGATGTGCGTGTTGTCGATGGTTTCGGGCAGAACAAGATTAAACGCGAAATAGGGGACGTTTTCGGAGGAGTGATAGGTGCGGCGGAATTTCGCAGTGCTCAAATCCTGCCCCGAAGCATAACGAAGCGCGCCCGTTTCGTGGTCTGCGGTGACAATGAGCGCCGTATTTTCCGGCAGATTTTCGTACACCGCCTTAACCGCGTCGTCAAACTCCGTCAGCTGTTCTATCATGCCGAATAGGTCGTTTGCATGGCTGCGCTTGTCTATGCGGCTGCCCTCCGCCATAAGAAAAAATCCGTTCTCGTTTTCGGACAAAAATTTCAACGCGAACAGACATGCGTCGGCAAGAGAGATTTCTTCGTCCTTTTCGCCTATTTCCACGTTGGCAAACAGCTTGCGCGCGTTAAGGTCAAGCTGCGCGCCCTTTAAGACGTATGAGTAGCCGTTTGCCTCTATTTCGCCGACAAAAGGCGCATAGTCTGCTTTCCCCTCGCCGATAAACAGCGTCACGCCGCTTTCCGTCTGGCTTTTTATTATGTCTGCCTTGTCGTTTCTGTTGTCCGCGTGCGCGGAAAAGGCGGCGGGAGTGGCTCCGGCAAGCGTTTCTGTGGCGATTATTCCCGTAGCTTTGCCGAGAGCTGCCGCGTATTCCGTCATGGTTTGCAGGTTTTTTCCTCCCGCTCTTGCAATTTTCCCGTTTGCCGTTTTTACTCCCGTCGACATTGCCGTTGCAGCCGCAGCGCTGTCGGTGGGCAAAAAAAGTTCTTTTGAATATGTTAATACCTCTCCGGAGGAGGTCTCCAGACCGCGCGTCAGAAACAGTCCCTCGCCCGTAACCGCTTTTTTGTAAGCGTCTGCCGCAGCGATATGCGCAAACCCCATGCCGTCGCCTATCATGAGCACTAGGCTTTTTGCTTTTCCGACAACGTCGCCCGCCTCCAAAGATGGCGTCGACGCCTTTCGGAAAACAAAAATGCCGAGACAAAGACAGCCGAAAGCTATTGCCGCGGCGAGGATAACCGCCGTCAAACGCAGCAAAGTCTTTTTTATGTCCGTTTTTCCGCTTTTCACGGCTTTATTTTAAATCATATCACGTCAAAACGCAAGAAAACCGCGAAAATCAGTCTCTTAAGTCAAGATTTTTTACAAAATGCTTTCAATCATTGCCATTTGTACCGATATGTGTTAAAATAAGACAAGCTTAACGGCGGGGAGCAATTTTATGGATTTCAAACAGAGAACGAGAGAAATTAGAAGACTGACGCTCACTTGTATAGCAAGTCTCGGCGTCGGGCACGTCGGTGGAAGCCTTTCCATAGCGGAGGCTTTGTCGGTGCTTTATTCCAAGCACATGAGCTTTGACCCCAAAAATCCCGATATGGAGGGACGTGACAGACTGGTTCTGAGCAAGGGACACGCGGGTCCCGCTCTGTACGCCACGCTTGCCAGCTTCGGGTTTTTCGACAAGGAGGAGCTTAAAACTCTCAACAGGCTGGGGACGAAGCTGCCCAGTCACTGCAACAGAATTCTGACTCCCGGAGTGGACATGACCGCCGGCAGTCTCGGTCAGGGCATTAGCTGCGGCGTAGGTCTGGCAATAGGCTCCAAGCTGAGAAGGGACGGCGCCAAGATTTACGTTATCGTAGGCGACGGCGAGTGTCAGGAGGGGCAGGTCTGGGAGGCTGCAATGCTTGCCGCGCACAAAAAGCTTGACAACCTTGTGGTTATGGTGGACAACAACAAGATGCAGATAGACGGTCTGACCGAAAACGTCTGCGGGATAGAGGACATTGCCGCCAAATTCGACGCTTTCGGCTTCAATACCGTGCGCGTCAACGGAAACGACGAGGAGGAGCTTGACCGCGCTCTGTGCGAAGCCGACAACGTCAAGGGCAGACCTACCTGCATTGTCATGGACACCGTCAAGGGCGAGGGTGTTTCCATATTCCGCAACATGGGCTTTGCAAACCACAGCTGCAACGTCAGCAAAGAGCAGCTGGAGACGGCGCTTGCCGAATTGGAGGATTGAAATGGAAGTCAGAAAGGTTTTTGCGGCAACGCTGGAAAAAATGATGCGTGAAAACGAGAACATAGTCATGCTGGACGCCGACCTTGCCAAAGCGGGCGGAACATTCGGTCTGCGCGAGGTGTTTCCCGACAGGGCTTTTGACGTAGGCATTGCCGAAGCCAACATGGCGAGCGTTGCGGCGGGGCTTGCGGCATACGGCTTCATCCCTTTTATACATTCTTTCGCTCCGTTTGCCACCAGAAGAATTTTCGACCAGATAGCGGTGAGCATTGCTTACGGCGGCTGCAACGTAAAAATTATCGGCTCGGATCCGGGAATCGCCGCCGAGCTGAACGGAGGCACTCACATGAGCTTCGAGGACGTGGCTGCCATGCGCGCGATACCCGATATGCTTATTTTCGAGCCGGTGGACGCGAGACAGATGGAGCTGGCTTTGCCCGCGATTGTCTCTTACGACGGACCTGTTTACGTCAGAATGTTCCGAAAGGAAACTCCCGACGTCTTCACCGACCCGGATTATCGTTTCGATATGTTCAAGGCAGATATGCTTAAGGAGGGCTCGGACTTAAGCATTTTCGTCACGGGGCTTTTGACTGCCGACGCGCTGCGCGCGGCGGATATGCTGGAAAAGGACGGCATTTCCGCCGAGGTGATAAATATTCACACCCTTAAGCCGATTGACAAACAAGCCGTGTTGAATTCCGTGAAAAAGACGGGGAGAGCGCTTACGGTGGAAAATCACAGCGTCTTCGGCGGACTGCACTCTGCGGTGTGCGAAATTCTCTGCGAAAGCCTTCCTGCCAAATGCGCCGCGATAGCCGTAAACGACAAATTCGGCGAGGTGGGCAGACTTGCGGAGCTAAAAGAGTTTTACGGTCTCACCGACAGACATATTGCAAACAAGGCGAAAACCTTGCTTTAAAAAGCTACGGGGGATACACAAATGAACGCAGCGGTTTCAAGAAGCTACAACGGATGGGAGCCTTTGTTTCTCGAGGAGTTTTCAAAGGATTATTTCAAGAGCCTGAAAGCGTTTCTCGAAAAGGAATACGCTCAAAAAACCGTTTATCCGCCCAAAAGGCTTATTCTGAACGCCTTCGACCTTACCGCGCCTAAAGACGTCAAAGCGGTCATCCTGGGGCAGGACCCTTACATAAATCCCGGTCAGGCGATGGGGCTTGCTTTCAGCGTGCCGAGTCCCGTGCCTCCTCCGCCCAGTCTTGTGAATATTTTCAAGGAAATAGAGGAGGAAACGGGAAGACCTTCCGTTGCGGAGGGCGGAGACTTGACCTGCTGGGCAAAGCAGGGCGTGCTTTTGCTCAACACCTCCTTAACCGTTGTTAAGGGACTGAGCAACTCGCACAGCAATATAGGCTGGCAGATTTTTACCGACAAAGTCATTTCGTGGATAAACGAAAGCTCCGAAAATCCCGTTGTTTTTATGCTGTGGGGCGGCAACGCCCGCAGGAAAAAGAGCCTTGTGACAAACCCTAAGCACCTTGTGCTGGAGGCGGCGCATCCCAGTCCGCTTTCGGCGTACAACGGCTTTTTCGGCTGCGGACATTTCGTCAAGGCAAACGAATTTCTGAGCGGCTTCACAAGTCCCGTGGAGTGGTGATGACTTAAATTTCAGGACGCGTATCAAACGCGTCCTTTTTTTCTGCGACATAAAAGCGTAAAATTTTGCAGGAAATGTCATTTTGCAAGGACGTTTCGTCTATATAATAGTAGGTATGTTTTACAAAAAATATCTGGTTATCAACAGTATGAATTCTTTGGGCTCGCTGGGGCTTGTTTACCTGCTGTGCAACGGCTCGACCACCCGAGTCAAGCTTGCCGCCAATACCATGAAAGCGCCTAAGGGGGACTTGTGGGCGGCGCTTCTGCTGGACAAAAGGCTGTTTGTAAAAGAGCTTACCTCAAAAAACGTCGAGTTCGAGCTGGATTGTCCCACACTCAACCGGGCGGAGTGCCTGATTGCGGTCAAGTCCACAAGACTGGAGGCTTTGGCTTACGCGTCGGACGGCGCTTCGGACAGCGGCGCGCTGTTCGCCATGCTCAAAAACGCGCTCGAGCAAAAAAGCGCGGTGGAAACCGAAAAGCAAGTCATTGCGGAAGCGGAGGACGCGGAGGCGGAAGCGGAGGAGCCGTACGAGAGCTTTGTCGAGCGCGCCGGAAATTATTTCGAGGGCGAAAGCTTTGAGGTGGACGAAATAAGCCGCAACAAAAGCATAGAGGAGTACAGCGAGGCTTTCAGGAGATATTACGAGCAGGAAAACGGAGGCAGCTATTATCTTTCCGTCAAGGAACAGCTGCAAAATCTGTTTGACAATTTCCCCGCCGCGCCCGAGCTGATAGACAGGTTTGAAAACTCTTACTGGATAAAAATTTCCCGAAAGAACAAGCATTTCGCATTGGGACTGCTGACCGACGACGGCGCGCCCAGCTTTATTTGCTACGCGCTGCCCGCGCCCGACGGCAAGAGCGCGGACGAGGATTTCGAGCTGACTACGCTGGAAAACGGCGAAAAATATTACGTGCTTTATCAGGACACGACGGACGGAAAAGTAAAAAGAGGCAGGGCGGTTTCTTGACAGAAACCGTCTTTTGTTTTAAAATTGAGTCAGAGAAAAATGGAAAATAAAGAGTTTTTGGAAAGAATACAGGAGCTGCTTTTGCAGACCGATTTCGTGGACAGGTGCGTTACCTTCGACGGCGGCGAGGCGTTGCAGATAAAAACCGCGGACGGAACGGTTTTCAACGTGTCGTCGAGAAAGCGCGAAACAAAGAGGAGCGTGGCGCTTGTCAATCAGCGCACGCCGCGTTATCGCAGGGAAAATATGGGCTTGAATCCGAATCTTGCGAAAAATCAGGCGGCAATCAAGGCTCTCGAGCAAAAGCTTCGGGAAGAAAAAGAATATATCGAGAGAAATTTCGGAACGGGCAAAAGCCTGACGGAGGAAAAAAATGATTAAGCATGTCGTATGCTACAAATTCAAGGACAGCAGCGCGGAAAACGTCAGACGCGCCGCAGAGGCGCTGTGCAGCATGCGAGGACGGGTGCCGGAGGCTTTGTCGGTGGAGGTGGGCGCCGATTTTTTAAGCAGCGCGCGCTCCTACGACCTCGTGCTTTGCGTTGCGCTGGAAAACAGGGAGGCTTTGGAAAGCTATCAAAACAACGAATTCCACTGCCGCAGCGTAAAGCCCGTTATGCACGAGCTGACGGAGAAAAGCGTGTCGGTGGATTTCGAGTGCGGCGAGTTTTGACGTCAAAAGCAAAATTTATGTTCGACGGTTGGCGCCGCATGAGGTTTTTTTCGTTTGATTTGTCGTTGCTTAAACGAAGAAAGCTATTTTGTCGGTAAATTCATTTTGTCAAATTATTCTTTTTGTTCAAAAATCTCATAAGCTTTTTTTCAATCCGATAAAAAATTAAAAAGCGGGAAAAACGCGGCGAGAGACGTTTTTCCCTTTGAGTCAACCTCCGCGATTTGCCGGCTTTTTCGGCAGGCAGGTCGCGGGGGCTTTTCTTTTTTAAGGCGGTCGGGAAAAAATTCGATAATGTTCGACTTTCGGCGACATATGGAGCGAAATTTTTTGCGTTTCCTTATTTTAAAATGACGGTATATATGTGGGGAGGAAGCGAAGGGTTATGAACAGACAAACCGGAGCGGCGCGAATTTCCGTCGCGCCCGCAAAAACAAAGGGAGGCAGCGTATGGCTTGCGCTTCTGGAAAACGCCGCGCTGGCGGCAGGCTTCGTGCTGCTGAGGCTGTCGGTTGACGAGCTTTACGGACAGCTGGCTTTCGGACTTTTCGTCGGGGCGCTCTATTGCAACAGGCTTGTCGCGCCGTCGCTGCTGTTTTTGGCAACCTCTTTCGTGCAGGGCATAGACTGTGCGGTCGTCTCGGCAGTTCAGTGCGCCTTGATGCTCGGCGTCAGCTTTATTCACATCAAATGCAGGCGAAAGATAAACAAATGGCTGCTTTTGCTTTATCTCGCGGCATCGCAGGTGTTTTTCGTCCTGTTCAAAACCTCGGACAGTCAGGAGCTTGTGGGCAAGCTTATTGCAGCCGGCGCGGGAATAGTGTTTTCATTCGTTTGCATATACGTGCTTCGCGCGCTGTTTATCAGAGGACTTAAATACAGACTCACCGTCGAAGAAAACATCTGCCTTGCCGTCTTTGCTCTGTGTATTTTCAAGGCGCTGGATGCCATTCGGATAGGCGGCGCAGGACTGCTTGCCTTCATTGCGCCCCTCGCGGTGCTGCTCACGCTTTTTGTTTACGGAAAGAGCGCGTGCTACGCGCTGGCAGCGACGATAGGCTTTGCGTGCGCGCTCAACGCGGGCAATCTGACTCAGGTTGCCGTCTGCGGGCTGTGGTCTGTGTGCGCCGTTGCTTTTATGCCGCTCTCAAGGTGGCTGTCTGCTCTGAGCCTTTTGCTTTGCGAGGTGGCGCTGGTGTATTTTTTCGATATTTACGGAGGCTTCAACAGCGTGAGACTGATAGCGGCGGTTGCGTCCTGCGCGGTTTTCTGCTGTATTCCCAACAAAACTCTCGAGTATCTCAAAGCTATGTCCGGCAACACCAAAGAGAAGTATTCGCCGCGCCATATAGTCAACCGACTGCGCGTAAATCTAAGCAGAAAGCTTTACGAGCTGTCGGAAATTTTTTACGCCATGCAGCTTACGTTCAAAACGCTCAACAGCAACGCCATTCCTCCGGAAAAGGCTCAGGCAAGCATAGCCAACGAGGTGGCGGACTTGACCTGCAAGGATTGTCCCGAAAGAATCAAATGCTGGCGCAGAGAAATCAAGGACAGCGAGCAGGCGTTTTCTGACGTGGTGGGCAACGCGCTTGACAGGGGCAAGGCAACCGTGCTTGACTTAAACAGCTCTCTGGCGTCGAGGTGTCTCAGGACGAGCACGCTTTTGAGCAACGTAAACCAGCAGGTGGCGGCTTACAAGCAGTATTATCTCGTTGCGGCAAGCTCGGACAACAGCAGAAATCTGATAGGAGACCAGCTGGGCGGAGTGTCGCGCATTATGCTGGGGCTGAGCGAGGAGAGCAAGGCGACAATACGCTTTGACACCGAGCGGGAAAAGCAGCTTGTCGAGCAGCTGACTTTTTACAACATATTGACTAAGGAGGCGGTTATTTTCAACGAGGGCGGCGAGCTGAACGTAACGCTCGTGGTAAATTCGCGCGACGCGCGCAAGCCCAACCTCGAAAGCGTGGTTTCCGAAGTCGTCAATTCAAAGCTCGCCGTGTGCGCGCGTGAAAGCACCGACAACGAAAACTGGACGGTTCTTTATCTCAAGCCAAAGCCCGTTTACGACGTGGAGTTCGGCTTCTGCGCGACGAAGAAGGCGGGCAGCGAGGTTTCGGGAGACACTCACAGCTTTGTCAGACTTGACCGCGACAAATTTCTGCTTGCCATTTGCGACGGCATGGGCAGCGGCAAGGAGGCTGAGCGGGCTTCGGAATCCGCCGTGTCTTTGGTGGAAAACTTCTACAAGGCGGGCTTTGACAACGAGCTGATCCTAAAAAGCGTAAACAGGCTTTTAACTTCGGTCAACGACGAGGTTTTCACGGCGGTGGATATATGCGTGGTGGACCTGATGAAGGGAACTGCGGATTTCATAAAGCTTGGTGCGCCGCAGGGACTTATCAAATGCGGAAGCGAGGTGCAGTTTGTGTCGGGAGGCAGCCTGCCTCTCGGCGTTTTGGAGGAAATGCAGCCTACAATTACAAAAAAGGCGCTTAAGGTCAACGATGTGATAGTGCTTGCGAGCGACGGTTTTACCGACGCATTTGAAAACAAGGACGATATGGCGGCGCTGCTTGCCGAAACGGAGTCGACGGACCCGCAGCTGATTGCGGACAAGCTGTTCGGTCAGGCAATGGCAAATTACGACGAGCAGGCGCGGGACGACATAACGGTAATCGTCGCCAGAATAAAGCAATAAAAGTTGAATTGTAAAACCAAGCGCGACAGCAGAACAGAAAATTTGGATAATTCTAACTGATTTCAGACAATTCGGGATTTCTTTTGTCCGGCGCAGAACAACGCCGGATTTTTCTTTATCGGTCAAAGACACGAAAAAAACGCTTATTGAACTTATGAGAGAAAAGAAACGCTAAAAATAAAATTTTCATTGATTTATGCTTTTAGCTGCAAAATGAATAAAGGTGTAATGCGGCGGATTGTAAAACTTTTGTGCCGGAACGCTTGAATTAACTATCATTTGATAAATAAAAAAAATAACGAATGGAAAAGACGGAGCAGAAATCCAAATTTAGGAGGCTATTAAACAAATAAATAAAATCGGCGACAAACAATTAGCCGAGTTTTGGATAAGCTGGCGCAGCGTATAGAGGAGGATGCGATAGAAAGCAGGAACGGTGCGGAAATTATTCGGAATATAAAAAACGAATTAACCGAATAAGCAAAAACAAACGGGAAAGGAGACATGTCGATAAATTTGCGTCGCGTGACTTCAACGAAATTTCCCCAAACAGGAGGAGAACGAAAACGAGCTTGCGCGCATAGAGCTTGAACAGGCTCGGCTGAAGCTGCAGCTTGAGCAAAACAAGCTTATAAAGACTCGTGACGCTAATGCCCGTCGTCGCGTTGAGCTTGCGGAAAAGGAATTGCGCGCGAAAGAGGAGCGACGGGAGCGGAGGCGGCAAGAGCTTGAGCGGCAAGTAGAGTTTGACCGGTTCGCATCGATTTTTGCAATCATTTTATGAGGTCGGCAGCCTTGTTGCTTCGATATGCTTGTTGCTTTCTATTATGCTTTGAATTTGAAAGGCGGGGTTTTCTCCCGCCTTTTTTCGCTCTCGTCGAAAACCATTATTCGTTTTTGCGGCGGCTGTTTTTAAATTTTTAAAATAACGTCTTTTCGGCGTTTGTCGTCGATATTTTGTCCGACTGTTTGAAGCTTGCGCTTTTCTGCCGTGCCCTTCCCGGCAGGCGGCGCGCGTTTTTAAATTTCTTATATTTGTCCGGAGTTTTTCAATCCTCGTTATATTTGATTTTTCAAGGCGTTGAGAAAGGCTCCCGACGCTTTGGACATTATCTGATGCTTTTTCCAGGCGACCACAAGCCGCGCTTCCAGACGAGGCTCCAGCGGGCGGAAGCACAAATCGGTTCCCTCCGTGTTTATCAGCTTGTCGAGACCTATTGCGTAGCCCATACCTTCCTCGACCATGAGAGAAGCGTTGTAAATCAGATTGTAGGTCACGTTTATTTTGGGTTTGCAGTCCGCAGCCGAAAACCACTCGTCCAAAGCTTTTTTTATTACGCTGTGTCTCGAACAGATTAAGGGCAGGCATTTCAGGTCGTCTGCCGTGACGCTTTCTTTTTTTGCCAGCTCGGAGCTTTTCAGCATGAGCACTCCCCACGTGTCCGCCGCCGGCAGCCGGACGTAGTCGTAATCCGCAAGCTCGGACGGCTCCACAAACACGCCGAAATCGATGAGTCCCTTGTCCAGCTTGTCCTTTACGTCGTGAGTGTCGCCGCTGAAAAAGTGGAACTTCACCTCCGGATGCTTTGACATGATTTCCTTTGCCGCCCTTGCCACGATTCGCACCGAGCAGGATTCGCCTCCGCCTATATAAACGTCGCCGCTTAAATTTTCGCCGTCGGCAAGCAGCTCGGACTGCGTTTTTTCGTAAAGCTGAAGCATTTCCTCCGCGCGCTTTTTGAGCAGCAGCCCCGCCTGAGTGAGCGTCACCTTTCTGCTTCCTCTGACAAACAGCTTTTTGTCCAGCTCGCTTTCCAGCTTTTGCATGCGCCGCGAAAGACTGGGCTGCGCGATGAAAAGATAATCCGCCGCTTTGGTTATGCTCTCCTGCTGCGCGACGGCGAGAAAATATCTCAAATCCCTCAGTTCGATTTCCATTTGGTCTCCTTTATGCAATTTTATTTTAACACGCCTCTGTCATAGCGGTCAACTATGAATTGCCATGCCCGACAGGTCTTTGACAGGGCGCTTAACGCGATGTAAAATAAATTCGGACGAAATCCGAAAATTTTTGCAGGGAGAAGAAAAATGAAAAAAATAGCGATAATTTCATCCACGCCGCGCAAAAACGGAAATTCCGAAATTCTGGCGGAGGAGTTTGCACGCGGCGCTCGAGAGAGCGGCAACGAAGTAAAAAGGTTTGACGTAAGGGATATCGACCTGAAATTCTGCAGGGGTTGTCTCGCATGTCAGAAAACCTCCGCATGCGCGATTGACGACGGTATGAACGAAATCTGCGACGAGATAAGCGGGGCGGACGTGCTTGTGTTCGCAACTCCCGTTTATTATTATTCCGTATGCGGTCAGCTGAAAACCTTTCTCGACAGATTGAATCCGCTTTTTGCGAGAGAAAATCGATTCGGCGACGTTTATCTTTTGGCGACTGCGGCGGACGACGACAGCGCGGTGGACGGAGCCTTAACGGCAGTCGAAGGATGGATATCCTGCTTTGACGGAGCGCGCCTTGCTGGCGTCGTCAGAGGCACGGGCGCGACCTATGCGGGAGAAATACGAAACACGGACGCGCCTCGAAAGGCTTATGAAACGGGAAAGGCGGTCTGACGCTTTGAAAAATTTTTTGTTTGCTGCGCTTTTTACTTTGTCCTGTCCTTTGTGGCGAAGTTCCGCGCTCAAGCAGTTGTTCAGCCGCATTTTCGGAGCGTTTAATCGCGCTTGAGAATTTCGTTATTTTAAATTTTATTGTTAAACCGCAGGAATGCTATCGGCTCCTGCGGTTTTTGTCGATTTATTATTTGCGGAAGAATTTAAGCGCTGTCTGTCCGCCGGAAAAAATGCCGTGTGACCTTTCGCTTTAAAAGCCTGTTTAGTGAAAAGAAAGTAAATTCGCCTCGTTTTTTTCGCTGATTAAAATCCGGCTATTGTTTGTCTTATCGCGCAAAATCGGTTTTTCAAAGCACAAGCAGGCTGAGCAGAAAGGGCACGGGCATATAATATGCGAACCACTTGAAATTGGCAGATTTGAGCGCTTTGAGCACAATGCTAATCGCAAGCAGTCCGCTCAGAAAAGCGGCGACAATGCCCGCCGAAACGCTGCCCCAGTTTATTTGAGCGGAGGTGGCGAAGGCTTCGATCAGCTCGACTGCGGCTCCGCCCAAAATCACCGGTATGGATAAAAGAAAGCTGAATTCGCCGCTTTCCTCGCGCTTGATGTCGAACAGGCTCATGGTGCATATCGTCGCTCCGCTTCTCGACAGTCCCGCGAAAACCGCCATGCCCTGCGCAACGCCCGTGACCAACAACGGAAGCACGCCTTTTTCTCCGACAGAGAATTTGTTTTTGTTTAGATTGGAAAGCAATAGCAGCGCCGCGGTCGCCGCGAAGCCCACGGGAAGAATGTATTTGTTGACGTTCTCGGGCAAAAAGAATTTGACCGCCGCCGCAATTATGAAGGTCGGTATGCTGGCAATGACGAGGTACAAAAGGCGTTTGTCGGAGACGGGATGGCGCAAAATCTGCCACAGCGGCTTTCTGAACGCGATTATCACGGCAAGCAGCGTGCCCACGTGCAGCATTACGCTGACGAAAAGCGGGCATTCCACTCCCGTAAGCGCGGAGACCAGCATTAAGTGGCCGCTGCTCGAAACGGGCAGAAATTCGGTAAAGCCCTGTATCAGTCCGAAAAAAATACTCTGCCAAACATTCATTTTGCCCTTTCTCCTTGTTTACAATCCGCTTTGATTCGTGTATAATGATTTATATTATGCGCTTAGTTGCGGGGAGGATATTCCCCGAAGCATAACGTCATTAGTTAATATATGGAGATTATCGGAAAATATGAAATTAGGTGTTGTGGGACTGCCTAATGTCGGCAAAAGCACGCTGTTCAACGCAATCACTCAGGCAAAAGCCGAAATAGCCAATTATCCGTTCTGTACGATAGAGCCCAACGTGGGAGTGGTCGCCGTGCCGGACGAGCGGCTGGAAAAGCTCGCCGCGCTGTACGACAGCAAAAAAATCACGCCAACTTATCTCAAATTCGTGGACATAGCGGGGCTTGTCAAGGGGGCAAGCCGCGGCGAGGGGCTGGGCAACAAGTTTTTGAGCCATATTCGCGAGGTGGACGCGATAGTGCACGTGGTCAGATGCTTCGAGGACGCCGACGTGACGCACGTTTCGGACAAAATCGACCCTGCGGCGGATATGGACACAATCAACCTCGAGCTTATACTTGCCGACCTCGACACGGTTAAAAACCGTCTGGACAAGGCTAAGGCTTTTCTTGCCAAAGGGGACAAGTCTTATTCGGCGGAGGTGTCCGCTCTGGGCAAGGTGTACGCCGCTTTGAGCGAGGGCAGACCCGCGCGCACCGTTGCTCTCGACGAGGAGGAAAAAGCAAAGGCGGACGAGCTGTTTCTTTTGTCCGCAAAGCCGGTGATTTACGCCGCCAACATTTCCGAGTCGGATTTGGGAAGCGACGTCGACTCCTTGCCCAACGTGGAGCGCGTCAGGCAGCGCGCCGACGCGGAGGGGGCGCAGACGCTTGTTATATGCGCCAAGGTCGAGGAGGAGCTGGCTTCTCTCGAGCCGCAGGAAAGGGCAATGTTTCTGGTCAGCTACGGCATAGAGGAGAGCGGTCTCAACCGTCTGGTGAAAAAGTGCTATGAATTGCTGGGACTCATTTCGTATCTGACCGCGGGCGAAAAGGAAACGCGCGCGTGGACGGTTGAAAGGGGAACAAAGGCTCCGCAGGCGGCGGGAAAAATCCACTCCGACTTCGAGAGAGGGTTTATACGCGCCGAGGTGGTGCCCTACGAAACGCTTCTCGAATGCGGCAGCTTCAACAACGCCAAGGAGCGCGGCAAGGTGAGAAGCGAGGGCAAGGAATACGAAATCAAGGACGGCGACGTGGTGCTGTTCCGTTTCAACGTATGAAGCAGGGAGGAAAAGAGATGCAGGAGCTGCCTGTCGCCAAAACGGCGGAAAAGGTCGGAATCAAAAACAAGCTGGCGTTTGCCTCGGGCGATATATTCGGCGGGGGCAGCTTCAACATAATAAATTTTCTGTTCGTGCCTTTTCTGACGCTGACCGTAGGCATACCCATGTATTGGGTAAGCGTAATCATGCTTATCAGCAAGGTGTGGGACGGAATCATCGACCCCTTTATCGGGAAAATAAGCGACGGAAAGCAGCCGGGCAAATTCGGCAAGCGCCGCTTCTTTATGCTTGTTTGCGCGCCTATATTGGTGGTTGCAACAATTTTGCTGTTTTTCCCCTGGAACCTCGTGACAACAAGCGTTCCTCTTAAAATCGTGCTGGTGATTTTGGTTTATCTCATTTATGCCACCACGCAATCGTTTATTCTTATTCCGTATTATTCGCTGGGCAGCGAGATGAGCGGGGACTTTATCGAGCGCACCAAGGTCAATTCGGTGAGGCTGGGCTTTTCCATTTTTTCCAGCATTGTCTGCGTTGCAGTGCCCGGTATGATAGCGGGACCGGAAAAGGGTGCGCAAAGCTATATTTTGATGGCGGCGATTTTCGGCGTCATATTCTGCATCTCCGTTTTGATAACGGCTCTTTTCGCAAGAGAGCAGATTGTTTCTCCCGCAGTCAAAACCAAAGTCAATTTAAAAGAGTTTTTCAAGCCGCTAAAGCTCAGGTCCTACAGACAGTATCTCGGAATGCAGATGTGCTCGAGCATGGGCATGGCTATTATGTCGTCCTTTTTCTTCACGCTTATGGATTTCTGGATAAGGCGGGGCAGCTATGCCGCAAATCTTCAGTTCGGCACTCCGCGTTTTCCGATAGCGACGGTGGCTGCGGCGATTATGTTTGTCGCGCAGATATTTGCGCTGCCTCTTTACTTTTCGATAATAAAACGCAAAAGCAAGACCTTTGCTTACAGACTGGGCGCGGTCGTATGGGCGGCTATGGCGTGCGTGCTTTTCTTTCTGCCCGCGCAAAGCTACACGCTTGACTCGACAGGCGTGCTGACCGTCGTGAGTCAGGTGCCCGATTGGGTTATCTGCGTGCTGGCTTTCGTCATAGGCTTGGGCATCGGAGGACCGGTGCTTGTTCCGCACACGGCTTTCGGGGACGTCTGCGACGTCGGAGAGCTTTATTTCAACGAGAGGACGGAGGGCGCCTTTTCGGGGCTTTCCAATTTTCTCAACACCACCGCGCAGGCTGTCGGTCTGGCTATACCGCCCGTTATTATCGGCGCGGCGGGTTATCTGGAAACGGTTTATGAAGCTCCGGCGGATATTAGCGGCTATTTTGTCAAGGAGTATTCCAGCGGAACGGCTTACATGCCCGTTTCGCAGAGCGACGGCGCCATGCTTGCGGTGAGGATAGTCATTGCGTTTCTGCCGATAGCGGTTATGGCGATAGGCTTTTTCATTTCTTTAAAGTACAAAGTCACCAAGCAAATGCAGAACGAGATTGCCGAGACGCTCAAGCTCGACAAGAACAGCGAGGAATACAAAAGAAAACGGGAGGAGCTTTTGAAGAGTCTCTGATAAGCGCTTTGGCTCAATGAAATTCGTAACCTTGTTCAGCGGGAGCAAGGGCAACATGTCGCTTGCCTTTACGCCCGAAGTAAAAATACTTATAGACTGCGGCGTGTCTTACTGCTCCGCCAAAAAATCTCTTGCGGAGCTGGACGTCGATATAGACGACGTGGACGCGGTGCTCGTCACGCACGAGCACATGGACCACGTGGCGGGACTGCCCAAGTTTTTAGAGCACAACAAAAAAGCGGTTGTTTTCGTGCATGAAAAAGGCGCTAAGGCTTTGGAAGTACGCGTGGCGCCGCCGCCGCAAAGAGTGAGAAATTTTTCCGCTCCTTTTGTATTCAACGGGGTGGCGGTGGATTTTTATGTGTGCTCGCACGACAGCGCCTTTTGCTGCGGCTTCAAGATAACCGAAAACGCGACGGGCAAAAGCGTAGCGTCGGTGACGGATACGGGATACGTAAACGGGGAGTTCGACAGCTTTGTCAAGGATTGCGAGGCGGTTGTCATCGAAAGCAATTACGACGAAACCATGCTGAGGTCGGGCAGATATCCTGCCGCGCTCAAAAGAAGAATAATGTCGGAGTGCGGACATCTTTCAAACGCGCAGGCGTGCGAGCTGCTTGTCAGGCTTGCTCCCACAAGCGTAAAAACCGTGCTGCTCGCGCACCTGAGCGAGGAGAACAATTCCGCCGAGCTGGCTTTTGCCGGCGCGGTGCAGGCGCTTTCGGGCACCGGCTTCAAGGAGGGCAGGGAGCTGAGGGTGCTTGTGGCAAAGCAATATATCCGAAGCGAGGTGTTGGATACCGATGATTGAAAAATTCGACAAAAACGACGGACTCAGAATTTTTTCATTTGCCGTTTTCGCCGTATTGATAATAAATCTGCTTTACTCGATGCTTTTGTCCGTGTTTCCGTCGCTGGAGGGAGACGCTGGCTTTTGGTGCGTCAACGTGGTTTTACAGGCTTCGCTCGTCGGAGTGGTCGCGCTCTATTGCAAATCGAGAAATATATCTCTGCGGTCCGCCGCGTCATTGAACGTAAAGCCCCGCGCCGCAGATATGCTATGCGCCATAGGTATAGGAGCGGGAGCGTTGGCTTTCATGCTGCCGCTGCAAAATTATGTTGCCGTATGGTTTGAAAGCATGGGCTTCGATATATCCGTTTCCGTGCCCGTCGACGGCTCCGCCGCAAACATCGTGCTGCTTGTGATTGTTGCCTGCCTTTTGCCCTCTTTCTGCGAGGAGCTGGTTTTCAGAGGCGCGCTTGGAAACGGTCTTGCCGAAACGGGACTGTGGAAAGCGGCGCTTTTAGGCGGCGCGCTGTTTTCGATTTTTCACATGAACCCCGCGCAGACGCTTCATCAGTTTGTTATGGGCTTTTTGCTGGTGTTCTGCATCCTCGCGTCGGGCAGCTTCTGGACGTCCTTTGCCGCGCACCTGCTCAACAATCTGCTGACGGTGATTTTGACTTTGACGCTCGGAGAAAAGATTGACGGCTGGAGCATGCGTTTTTGGTACGTCTTTATGCTTGTCGGCGCTGCGCTGGCTGTGCCGCTGTTTTTGCTTATGTTCAAAAACAAAAAATTCATCGTGCCGGAGGGCTGCGGAAAGGACGGCAGAGAAAGAAATTTCACCATGCTTTTGCTTGTTCCCGCGCTTTTTGTCTGCGCGCTTTTCTGGGTGGTTAAGCTGTTGTAATGAAAATCAAAATAGTCGCCGTCGGAAAAATCAAGGAAAAATGGTACTCCGACGCTTTGGCGGAGTACGTCAAGCGTCTGGGGCGCTTCTGCCGCGTGGAGCTTTTCGAGGTAGACGAGGGCGACGTGAGAGACTCGGGCGAAGCGACGGTAAGGCAGGCGCTCAAAAAGGAAGCCGAACAAATTCTGCCGAAATTGGAGGGCTATGCCGTAGCATTGGACATAGAGGGCAGACAATTGTCCAGCGAGCAGATAGCGGCTCTCATAGAAAAAGAAAAAATGACAAGCTCTGTTTTTACTTTTGTCATAGGCAGCAGCTACGGCTTGGACGAAAGCGTAAAAGGCGCCGTGCGATTGAGACTGAGCTTCGGGAAAATCACGCTTCCGCACACGCTCGCGCGCGTGACGCTTGCAGAGCAGCTTTACCGCGCCTTTATGATAAATTCCAATTCCGTTTACCATAAGTAAAAAACGAATAAAAATTTCAGAAAACAGAGCACCATACCCGCCGCCTTTTTCATACAATGTAAAACGAGTATGCGAGGGGGTTGGAAAAATGTTCCGTTATCATGATTTGCTTAAGGAAGTGGAGCTGTTTGAAAAGCACGGTGTGGAGACGGGAAGCATAGGCGACAGCACTTTGGGGCAGGCTACGCCTTATATATTTGTCGGAAACAAGCAGGGGCGGTGCATAATCGTTCAGGGGGGTATCCATGCGCGCGAGCACATAACCAGTCTTCTGGTCGTGTGTCAGGCAAAGCATTTGTTGAAGCACAGCGAGCTGTTGCTGGACGGAGGCATTTATTTCATACCCATGACCAATCCCGACGGCGTGAGGCTGGCGCAGGAGGGCGCGGGCTTCATCGAAAACAAAGAGCTCAAGAAAAATCTGCTGCAAATAAACGGCGGTCCGGATTTTTCGCTTTGGAAAGCGAATATCAACGGCGTGGACCTCAACACCAATTTCGACGCCAGGTGGGGGCAGGGCAAGCGCAACGTATTTTTCCGTGCGCCCGCAAATTACGTCGGCAAAACGCCCAACAGCGAAAAGGAAACGAAAAATCTTATCAGATTTACCAAAGCGGTTAAGCCGCTTTCCACGATAAGCTATCACTGCAAGGGCGAAATCATTTATTGGCGTTTTTTCCAGAAGGACAAGGACACGATATGGAAGCATTATCGCCTTGCCCGTTCCATTTCCGAACAGACGGGATACGCTCTGGTCAGCAACGACGGCGCGAGCACCGGCGGCTACAAGGATTGGTGCATCGAGCATTTCAATATTCCGAGCTTCACGATAGAGGTCGGGAGCGACAAGTTTTCCCATCCTTTTCCGTATTCGGAATTTGAAAAAATTCTTTATCAGAACGACGATATTCCGCGCAGACTGCTCAACACGGTGGCGCGCGAGGACAAAATTCAAAAAAGAAGGGCGCTGCCTGCGGAGGAGCTTCCCGAGGGAGGGAAAAGCGAGAGATAAACAAGCATGGCACGCGCAGCTTGGGGAAATTATGGCATACGAAGAAAAATTTATGCTGGCGGCGCTTAAGGAGGCCGCCAAAGCTCCTTCGGAGCACGAGGTGCCCGTGGGCGCGGTCGTTGTTTGCGGCGGCAGGATAATAGCCCGCGCCCACAACAGACGCGAAAACAAACAGTCCGCCACCGCTCATGCGGAAATTCTCGCCATAGAAAAAGCGTGCAGGAAGCTTAAAAGCTGGAGGCTCGAGGGGTGCGAGCTGTACGTTACGTTGGAGCCTTGCCCCATGTGCGCCGGCGCGATAATAAATTCACGCATTGAGGCTGTTTACTTCGGAGCGAAAGACCCTAAGGCGGGCTGCTGCGGCTCGCTTTACAATCTTACCGGAGACGTGCGCTTCAATCACAGACCGCTTGTCGAGGGAGGGTTTCTCCAAGACAGGTGCGCAAAGCTTTTGACGGATTATTTCAAAGACAAGCGCAAAAAAACAGCCGCATTGAATAACGAAAGCCGACCTTGACGTCGGCTTTTTTATTTGGCTGTTTTGTTAAGCTGATTTATGAAATACTTCGCCTGCACCTCCAGCGTCGAGGAGGCGTACGGACGTTTCGGAGTTACGGGGCGCGTATAGGTGAAAAACGCGAGATATCGTCTGAGAAGCCTGCGCGCAAGCTCTCTGTCTCCGAAAGCGAGGTCGTACATGCACTTCATTGGCGTTGAGCACGGGTTGTTGCATACGTAGTTGAAAAGCTCCTTTGCGGAATACTTGTTGGCGGGATTTGTCAGCGCTTCGAGGTTGACGCCCAGACGCTTTGCCAGCTTGGGATGCTGGCACAGGCTTGCAAGCATTTGCTCGAAGCATTGCTTGACGCTCTGCATGGTGAGCTTGTTTTCGTGCGAAAACAGCCGCAGCGCCTGCGCAATGCTCAGCCCCTCGGCGACTTTTTCTTCTACAAATTGCATGAGTTTGATAAGCATAACCTCATTATTGACACAAATTCCCATAGTTAAACGAAAGAATCGGCGTTTGGCTCAAATTCGCAAAAAACGACAATTATCTTTTATTTTTAAATGCCGGCAAAAATTCGATTTTTTGCAAAACATTGCAAGCTTTCACCGTTTAAGGCGTATATGGCGCCGAATGCCGCGCGGAAATTTGACGGCAAAATTTGTATTTTATCAAAAAATTGTTTTTTAAGACAAAATATACTTTTAAACGCCTAATATTGACATATTTCGAAGCGCAGTGTAAAATGTTCGTAAAATTATTGCACGCGAGAGGACGGTGATTTTATGAACAAAAAACGTATTTTTCTTTTTTTGTCGGCTTTGGTTATGTTTGTTTTAATTGCCGCAATGTCCGGCTGCCGCAATACGGTAACGATAATCTTCGACGACGGCGGCAATTCACTGACATTGCATGTAAAATCCGGCAGCTGCGTTTCGCCTCCCTCTCCCGAAAAAAGCGGCTACGAGTTTTGCGGCTGGCTGGACAAAAACACCGGAGAAGAGTTTGATTTTTCCCGTCCGATAACCTCCGACGTCGAGCTTGTGGCAAAGTGGCAGTACGACAGGGTAACTGTGAGCTTCGACAGCAACGGCGGCGAGTCCGTTCCGTTTCAGGTTGCGGACAGAGGCACTTATATTTCTCCTCCCGAGACTCCGACAAACGGATACAAAGCTTTTGCCGGGTGGTATCGGCAGGGAGAGGATGAGCCATTTGATTTCTCTCTCCCGGTTTTTGAATCGGTCGTGCTCGTGGCGCGTTGGGAAACCTTAATGGTAACCGTATATTTCGACAGCGACGGCGGAAGCGTTGTTCCCGCAAAAACCACGGAGAAAGGGGAGCGCGTGACGCCGCCGGAGCCTCCCGTCAGGGAGGGCTTTGATTTTGCGGGCTGGCAGACGGAGGACGGCGAGGAGTTTTCTTTCGAAGAACGCATTTTGTCCGCAGTGACTCTGAAAGCGATTTGGCGCGTAAACAGCTTTTGGGTGTGCTTCGATTGTTCGGGCGGCACGGAGGTTAAAAATCAGCTTGTGGAAAAAGGAGGAAAAGCAGTCCGTCCCGAGAGCTTCCGATTCGGCTATGTTTTGCTGGGCTGGTACGAGCAAGACGGAGGCGAGGCCTTCGATTTCGACGTCGGGGTGTACGGCGACGTGTTTTTGACCGCGAAATGGGTGAAAACGGACGCCTTTGACAATCTTTGCGGAGAGTGGACGGGCAAGGGCGCGACGGAAATAGGAGACGCCGATTATTTGCTTGTCATCGACCAAGACGGCGGTGCGATTTTTTCCGTCGAGCGCGGCGAAAACGCGACAACGGACAACGAAGCGCGGATTGTTACTTCGGGAGAAAGGGAAGTCGTTTTGTTTTACAAAAGCGGAGAAAAAGCTTGCCGGTTGGACTTCGCTTGGAACGGCATAGACTTGAGCTGCGAAAAAGCGTGCTTTTCCGAGCCGCTTAAGCTGAGCAAAACTCCCGACGCTTTGTTCGACCCTGCCGAGCTTGCGGGAGTCTGGCAGGGAACGGCACAGGCTGATTTTTTCGGCGATATAATCGAAATCTATTATGTTCTTGACATTACGTTTGACGGAAAGGGCGTTTTGACCTACGAAATGTCGGGCAGCGTGACCGAGCTGCTTATCGTAGGCTTCCGCGCGGAGGAAAATCTGCTTGTTGTGGAATATGTGTTATACGAGGGTGCTGCACAATCCTATTTCATTTGCTTTCGCGTTGACGGCGAGAGATTGGTTTGTGAGCAGGCGATTTTCGGAGAAATACTTGTTTTGCTGAGAAAAAACGACTGAACTCTAACTTGCAGGCGGACTTGTTTAGGCTTGGAATTCAGATTGCAAAGAAAACAATTAAGACCGCCCGAAGGCGGTCTTAATTGTTTTTGTTGTAATTTTGTTTGCGGATTTTTCCGTCGGTTTTGTGAATCGTTATGTTTCCGTCCTGATTTTTGGCTTTTTCTTTCGCAAAGGCTATCGCCTCCGACTGGGTGTCGAACAGCTTGAGCGCTTTTTCGCCTTTGGCGAATTTCACCTGCCATTTCCCGTCCTCCCGCAGCGAAACGTGATAATTTTTGTGCGCGGGCTTTTTCTTCTGCTCGTTTTCTTCTTGGACCGGATTTTTGTTTTCCGCGCTCTTTACGGCTTTCGGCGTGTTCTGCTTCTGCTCCGTTTCGGACGTCATAGGAGTGGAATTTTCAACAGTCGCGTTTTCTTTCTTTTCCTCCCGAGCCTCAGGCGCTTGACGGGAGTAAGCGGCTTCTTCAATGTTATCTTCCGCCGTTTTGTCGGCTTTTTGCTTGATTTTGTTTTCCTTTTCCGCTTGTCTGGCTCTCTTTCTCGACTCCTGCATCAGACGTTTTTGCTTTTGTTTTTCTTCCTTCTGTCTCGATTGATTTTCATTTGTCATGGTGGATTTCCTCCGAAAAATAATCAAAGCCTTTTGCCGCAGCCTCTGCAGAATTTGTCCGTGCCCTCTGCCTGCCTGCCGCACTCCGGACATACGACGGAAAGGGAATGTCCGCAGCTTCCGCAAAAGCTGTCCCGAGGCGAATTCGACGTTCCGCATTGGGGGCAGCGCACGGCGTCGGATTTGTATTTGGCGTCGGTTACTGCTTTAGTAACGGTTTCTATTGCGGGAGTGACCTGTGACGCGAATTCATTGACGACGGGCGCCGACTCGTTTGCGACATATCCTCCTATTTCTCTTTTGTAAGCGAAGCCCAGCAATCCGCCGCCCGCCGCCAAAAGAGGAAAGCCGATAAAGCAGCACCAGAAAAGACTGGGCATGTCGCCGCTGTTGATGGATGAAAAGAAGCTTATCAGTCCCGTAAGAGACAGGACAATGCCTACGCACAGCAAAATCCAGCCTGCCGTTTTCAGACGTTTTTTTGTTTTGAAATGGCGCAGAACATTTTGATCCGTTTGATCGTCGTGATGATTTTCCCGCATGTAATATCTCCTTGCCGATATTATTTTAATTTTATCATAATTATGAAAGCAATCAAGAAAAATTTTAATTAAATTATTTTGTTGTATTGACGTGAGCGGGGAAATAAGCTATAATGGATTTTGTCGAATTTTGTCTGCAAAGGAGGAGGGTTTCGATGAACAAAGACGAGTATATTTTGATGCAAAGGAAAAAATATCGCACGGCGCGCGTCAATGCTTTGACTATGATTTGCCTGACTGCGGTCAATATCCTGACGCTGTTGACAGACATAGGATTTTATTTCCCGTTTTCCGCCTCATTCCCTTATCTGCTGTTTGATGTGGAGGGCTTGGCGGCGGGTGAAACGCTGTCCGTCGTTTTGCTGATTGTTATGCTGCTTTGCATGGCGTCTTATTTGCTGTGTTATTTTCTTTCCGCAAAGCGCTTTTCCGCCATGGTCGGTTTGCTTGTGCTTTTTTCGGTGGATTTTGCGATGCTCGGGCTTGTGATAGCAATGTTTGTAGGGACGGGAGAGACAGACGCCGCAATTTCTTTCGTTATAGACGCCGCTTTCCATTGCTGGGTTTTGTATTATCTGATTGTCGGCGTGACCGCGGGGAAAAGAATAAAAGACGCCTCTTACGGAGAGGACAGCTCTGACGTCAATGGATTGGTTTGTCAAACTACCGACAAAACAGGACAAGCAGTGCCGCCGAGTCTGCCCGAGCCTTTTGTTTTGGAAAGAACGGAAAGCAAGGACGAGCCGTCTTCGCAGAATGTCGGCGAGCACGACAATACCAAAAGTCCCGCTAAGGAGCAGTCTGCCGCAAAGGGAGAATAGGATTTTTCTTTCAAAAGCCGAAATCGTACGGAGCTTTGTATCCGACATAAATTTAAGCAAAGCGGAGAAAACTGCTTTAGCATGAGACGTTGAAAAAACAGCCGTCCCTATTTCGGGACGGCTGTACGAATTTAGTCTAATTTGCCAATTTTTGGTGTTCGTGGCGCCGCGCTTAATGACGGCAAAGCTTAAAAGCCGACGATTTAAAGCGCTTTGCACTACGTTGAATTTGTTTGCGCTTTTTGCCGGATATTCGACGAGCTTTGTTCAAACAAAAAAGGCTTGCGGCTTTCATTGAGTTTTGCCTTAAGCATCGACGGCTTTTGCGGATAGCTTTTTTTTGAAAATGTAACGCCCGAAACGGGCGTTTCGTTGTCGTGACTTTGTTTGGTTGAAATCGAGTCCCCGCAAAATATGCAAGCGTTTTTTTCAGACAATCGATACAGCCGTCCGTACCGTTATGCGCTTGCCTCAAAGGACTGGTTAGACGATGAAGTACTGAGCTTTTTTGAAAAAGAAAAACCGGACAAGCCAATGCTGTGTCCGGAATTGGTGGAGATGAGGGGGGTCGAACCCCTTACCTCTTGAATGCCATTCAAGCGCTCTACCAGTTGAGCTACACCCCCGAGATGCGACGTTAATTATACTCAAAAAGGGAGGGTGTGTCAAGCGTTTTGCCTTAGATTTGAAATATGATATTTATTTCGCGTTTTAAAAGCCGTTGCCATTATTGGTGGATTTTCTCCGATTCGGTATAATTCGCAAAACGGATAAGCGTTCCTTTGCGGACAAAGCCAAACGGGACTTTTCCGATGATGTTTTTTCTCGGCAGGGAAAACCGCGCCTATGTCTTATGATAGATAATATTCTATTGTTGTTGTGCTGCCGCTCAGATGAAGCGCCGAAAAGAAGGCTTTTTTTGCGTTTAAGGTTTAGAACGGGCGCAAATATGCCAAAATTTCGCTATGGACAATCAAAGCTGCGGCGATTTTTGCAGACGGCTCAAAGCGCTGCTTGACGGCGCGTCCCGACTTTTGCCGAAATTGCGGTTACAGACGCGCGCGTCCTCTGCCGACGGTTCATACGACGGTTTGGAGTCCGAGATACTGGATTTTCTCAGCGTCGGGGGTTATGCGGTGGAGGCTGAGCTGCTGAAATTTCTCAGAGCACCGGCAAAAGCGTTTTACGCTTCGGTCGAAGGTCTCATGGGCAAGGGACTGGTAGAGCGTTTTCGCAGTCCGACAAACAGGAATATAATATTTCTCGAGCTTACGCGTGACGGATCAGATGCTGCGAAGCAAGCCGAACGGCAATGCGGAAAGATGCTGTTCGGTGCGTTTGCGCGCGGTTTTTCTCATGCCGACAGGCTTGAAGCGACGGCTGCGCTTGAGAAAGCCTCGCAAATCTTGAACAAGCTGGCATATTCGGACATGTCTCCTCTCCCCGAAAAAATCAAGGGAACAACCACTGCCTCCGACACGGGGCGCTTCGGAAAAAGGAAAAGAAAAGATAAAAAAGCCCGCTGAAGACAGCGGGCTTTTGCTTAAAAAAATGCCGCAGCTTCATCATAAGACAGATTAAAAAAACATATTCTGTTATATGAAAAATCCGGCTGTTATTTTAAACTTGGACAACGCGTTGTTCAATCTCGGGCTTGTTGAGGAAAAAGCAAAGGAGTCCGATTTGTACGCCGTAGTCAAAGCCGACGCCTACGGACACGGCGCATTGGGGTTCGCTCGGTTTTTGAATGAAAACGGCGTAAGGCATTTTGTTGCAGGCTCTCTTGACGAGGGCAGACAGCTTCGCGAAAGCGGCGTTTCCGGAGAAATTTTGATTATGGGCGCAACTCCGACTGAAAACGTCGAGGAGCTTTCCTTTTTCGACCTGTCGCAAAGCGTTTTCTGCGCGGAATACGCGCGTGAGCTGGCGTTTGCCGCAAGGCTCAAGGGGGTTAAGGTAAAAATTCACGCGAAGGTGGACACGGGTATGAACAGGCTGGGCTTTTCCTGGTTCAATCCTGAGGAAATAGCGGAAGCCTGTCCTGCTTCGGCGTTTGAGACGGTAGGCGTTTTCACTCATTTCGGGAGCGCGGACGGAAAAGACGCTCAGTCGGAAATGCGCACCCGTCTTCAGGGAGAAAGGTTTCTCAACTGCTTGAGCCAACTGGAAAAAATAGGCTTTGACGCCGGCAGAGCGCACTGCTGCAACTCCGCCGCGTTGTTCAGGTATCCGCAATACCGCTTGGACGCCGTGCGCGTGGGAGCCGCGCTTTACGGCATAGGCGGGGCGGACAAGGCGTTGAAGCCCGTGCTCAGCATGCGCGCGCCTCTTTTGCAGGTGCGTTATGCCGAAAAGGGTGAATTTGTGGGCTACGGTCTCAAAAGACTCGACCGTCCCGCAAGGCTGGGCATAGTGGGCGCTGGCTACGGGCACGGAATTTCCCGCAGGCTTTCGGATAGGGGCAGCGTGCAGATAAACGGGCAAAGGTGTCCCGTTGTAGGCAAAATCTGCATGGACTTTCTGACCGTTGACTTGACAGGCGTTGTTGCGGAAACGGGCGACGACGCGTGGATATTGGGCGGCGGGATTTCTCCGTCCGACTGCGCGAGACTATGCGGCACGATAGATTACGAAACGGTAGCTTCGCTATCCCCCAAAACCCAAAGAATATTCGCGCGATGAAAAAACGGACGCAGACTGCGTCCGTTTGTTTTTTGGCTTTTTCCGTTCAGCCGCGCGGCGCGCTGCCGTCGCCAGCTTTTTTGTCGTATGCGATTCTGACCGCTCTTGCTAGCTGGTCGGCGCAGGAAGTGGGCTTGTTTCCGCAGGTGTTGCCTTTCAAGGCGGTTTCTATTTCTTCCACCGTTTTTCCCTCCAGCAGCTTGGAGATTGCTTTCAGGTTTCCGCTGCAGCCGCCGAGAAAAGAAATATTGTGCACCGTGTTTCCGTCAAGGTCGAAGGAGATGGAGACGGGGCATACGTTCTGAGGTCTGTAAGTAAATTTTTCCATAACAGCATATTTTCCTTTTTAATCATTTCAGATATTTGGCGGCATTGGCGGTGTAAAGCGCAACCGAGCTGCCTCTTTGCGCCATGTAAACGCTTTTTTGCAGCACCCAGGAAAAGCCTTTGCCTGCGCCGGTTTTTAACAAATCGTAAACCTGCTCTGCGATTTCTTCCGTGACGCAGTCGAAAATAAGAATATACTGCGGTTTACCGTCGTTGTCGTTCCAAAACTCCAGAAAAGCTCCCGCAGCGTTTGCAACTGTGTTTACGGCCAAGGTGTAATCGGAGTTTGTAGGCGCTTTATAATCCTTGAAAAACTCGTAGTTGCGGCTGTTTACGTACAGATAATTGTAAAAGTCCTGAGAGTTGAAGTTGTTTTCGAAACGATTTGTGTAATAATTTCCCGTCGCCTGCGCTTCCTTTAGGCTGCGATATTCAAATCCGGCGAGACGAAGCTCGCGGGAAGTGCCGTCTATGTCGAAATAGCGGGGCGCGCAGCCTGCCGCGCAGAGGAGCGCAAGTACGAAAACGCAGACGGAGATAAATATTTTGATTGTTTTTTTCATATCGGCACCGTTTATTATTTAATTATACCGCAACGGAGAAATTTTTACAACTGTTTTTCAAATTCTTGAATTTCCGCGCAGTTGTGGTATAATTTTCAAAAGAGCTTTAAGCTATACTGACGAGGTAACATTTATGAGTCTGACCGCCTGCGAAAAAGAGGTTTTTGCAAGGATTCTCAAGGAAGAGCTTGTGCCCGCCACCGGCTGCACGGAGCCTATCGCTATCGCTTACGCCGCCGCCGTCGCAAAAAGGGCGCTGGGAAAAGCTCCCGACAGCTGCGCGGCTGAAGTGAGCGGCAACATTATAAAAAACGCAAGGTGCGTCGCCGTTCCCAATACGGGCGGACTCAAGGGCATAGAGGCGGCGGTTGCGGCGGGAGTGGTTGCCGGAAACGCCGAGCTTGCGCTTGACGTGCTCGGCGCCGCGTCTGGCAGCGAGGAGGAAATTCGCCGCTTTTTGGCAAGCCGCGAAATCTCCGTTTGTCCTGCGGCGGGCGACGCCTTGTTTTTCATAAGCGTGACCGTGCGCGCGGGAGAGTCTTTTGCTAAGGCGGTCATTGAAGGATTTCACACGAATCTCGTGCTTATCGAAAAGGACGGAAAGGAGCTTTTCAGGTCGGGCGGCAAAGACAACGCGTGCTGCGTTGCCGACCGCAGTCTGCTCACTGTGGAAAAAATCGTGGAGTTTGCCGATACGGCGGAGCTTGAGAAAATAAGGGAAAGTTTGGAAAGGCAGATAGCCTTCAATTCCGCTATTTCGGAGGAGGGCTTGAGAGGAGATTGGGGCGCCAACGTAGGAAAAATAATATTGAAAACCTTCGGCGAGTGTCCCGAGGCAAGGCTCAAGGCGGCTGCCGCCGCAGGCAGCGACGCGCGCATGGGCGGCTGCGACAAGCCGGTGATTATCGTGTCCGGCAGCGGCAATCAGGGAATAACGGCAAGCATGCCCGTTGTGGAATACGCCAAACAAAAAAATGCCGACAGGGAAAGGCTGCTTCGCGCTCTTATTGTCTCGGATTTGACAACCATACACCAGAAAACGGGGATAGGAAGATTGTCCGCGTTTTGCGGCGCGGTAAGCGCGGGCTGCGGCGCCGCTGCCGGCATAGCTTATCTGGACGGCGGTGATTTTTCAAGAATAGCGCACACAGTCGTAAACGCGCTTGCGATATGCTCGGGGATGATTTGCGACGGGGCAAAGCCCTCCTGCGCTGCAAAGATAGCCGCCGCCGTAGACGCCGGGCTTTTGGGCTACGCCATGAGCTTAAACGGAAAAGAGTTTCTTGACGGAGAGGGGATAGTCGTCAAGGGCGTTGACAACACGATAAAAAACGTGGGCGAGCTTGCCAGCGAGGGCATGGCTCAGACGGACAGAAAAATACTAAGTCTTCTGACGGAAAAGAGGTCGGGACGTTGAAGATGCGCGAGGCGGCAGCCCGCCGCGCCGCAGAACGCTTCGGGCGGTTTTTTGAGGTGAAGCCCGCTGACGAAAGCCTTGTTTATCAATATTTTCTTGCGCACGCCGCTCCCGACGGTACGGACTCCGCTCCCGAAATTTTAAGGCGCGACGGAGTGTTTTCGGACGAAGATTTTGCTCTGGCGACAGAGCTGCGCAGGGCGTTTTTCCGTCGCTTCGGCACTGAACGGCTGCTCTATTTCGCCGACGTGGACAACACCGTAACGCAGCGGGGAGAGCTTTCAGAAGAAAAAAAGCGTTTTTTCAGCAGCTGGGAGCTGTCTCGTCGGGTAATATTGTCTACCGGCAAAATTTACAAATCCATAGAAAACACGGCGCGTGAGTTGGGACTCGACGCAAATCCCTGCTGCTGCTTGAACGGCGCGGTGCTTTACGACGGCAGGGGCGGAGAGAGGATAATCGCCGGTCTCAGGGAGGCGGCGCGCCCCGCCGCGCGCATGCTCGCCGAAAAGGGCTTGAGCTATGTGCTTTATTATCCCGACGCGCTGCGCGCGGAAACTGCGCTCAGGCAAAAGGACCTTGAAAATCTTGACAAATACGACGAAATGTTTCTGGACAAGGGCGGAGAAACCGATTACAAAAAGGTAATCAAGCTGCTGGCATTCGTGGACGAGGGGGACGCCGAAAAAGAAGCCGTTGTGGACGCCGCGGCAAGGGCGATAAATTTAAAGGCGCTGCGCACCGCTCCCCACAGCTACGAAATCGTGTCTCCGCTTGTTGACAAGGGGCGCGCCTTGAAGCTGACGGCGGAAAGCTTGAACGCGCATTTCCGCATGACTGCGGCAGTGGGCGACAGCATGAACGACTTGCCTATGCTTGCAAGCTGCGGCTTGCCATTCGCGGTGTCCGACGCTTCAGACGCGCTGGCGGTTTTTGGCTTTCCTTCCGCCGGAGCGGACAGAAAAACCGACCTGCCCGAGTTGTTTGCCTCGCTTGCGAGCGGAAATTTTTAATAATAATAAAAGAGAGGGTTTTCAAATGAAAAAGTTGTCTACAAGCGAAATCATTTCGATAGTTTCGATAGTGGTTTCCATTATTATCGTGGTGCTGGAGGAAAAAACCGACGAGGTCACAAAGTGGATAATCTTCGGTCTGCTGTTTGCCGCTCTGATTGTTTACAGCACGTTGGTTGTTGTCAGACACCTCAAGATAAAACGCGGGATAAGCAGCACCATACTTATCGGCAAAACCAAAAAGTACACAATGAAAATAGTGCGGCTTGCGCAAGCCAGCGAAAAGCAGCTCAAGCGTTTTGCGTTTTTAAAGGGACTGCGCGGAGTGGAGAGGCACAACAAGCTGCTGCTCAAAAAATGCCGCGGAGACCTCAAAACTCTTGTCCGCAGCGAAAAGTACGCAAAGGACGTGGCTAACCTGCATGACAGGATAAACGAGTATTTCAGGCAGAAATCAGCCAATTACGCCGACCTCGAGGCGGTCAGGGCGTATTCTTATTCTACGCTCAAGGCTATGGAATCCGCTCCAGCGGAGAAGGCTTACCAGATCGCGCAGGCAATCATAGAGGAGATTTTTTCAATCAACCGCGTGCTTTTGCAGCTGGAGCAGCACCACATAAGAATAAGGCTGGGCAAATACGTCGCCAGGTATACCAACAGCGAAATTCAGCAGATAAAAGCATATACGGACCTTATCGGATGGACTTACATACTGCTGGGAGACAACCGCAGGGGACACGAGGCGATAAGCACCGCGATAAACATTATCAACAACAGAATAGGCTCGTCGGGCGAGATACCCGACGGCATGACTGCGGACAAATATTACGAATATCTGTTTCTCAAGGTTCGCGCTTTGCGCCATTTGGGCACGACTTATTATACATACAAAAACATCGACAGCTACAGCTATCTCGAAAGCGCGATGGAAATACTCGACAAGTATGATTTCGAGCATAATTACAAGGACAAGGCGGCGCTTGAAAACATGCGCTTCGGCATACTCAACAACATGTATTTGAGCATGTTTTACAAATTCGTCGAAAAGGACGACAGGGACAAGCGAGGACTCGAGGACATCAAAAACATGCTTATCGACGTCGAGCGCAACATTGCCGAGCTGGACAAGCTACCGCCCGAAAAGCAGGACAAGCACCGTTTTGTGAAGCTTACGGCGCTTAAGTGCCAGCTTACCAAAGCGCTGGACGTGTGCGGACTCAGACGCATAGACGTTTATGCCGTCGAGAAGGATATGGAACGGGTGGAAAGCATACTCAACAAGAACATATACTTCGACGACGCGATAGAGGTTTACATAAATCAGAAGGTGCAGCTGCTGTATGAAAAGGTAAATCTTATTTTGCAGGATACGCCGCAGCCCGAAAGCTTTATCTGAATCTAAAAAAAACCCGAAGCTCAACTGCTTCGGGTTTTTTGACGTCTCTAAACGCGTGATTCTATAAGGCGCGTTATGTAGCTTAAAATTTCGTTTTTGGTGCACACGTCCTCGTGATTTATCCACCACAGAATGAGAGAGGAAAAGCCTCCCGAAAAGAAAGAGACGATTACGGGCAGCGGCACGGACGGCGTTGCGTTTGTCTGTTCCATACGACACTCTATAAAGCGCTTGAGAGTTTTTTCCGTCGTATAAAAAATCATGTCCATCATGGTTTCGTTTTTGTTGTGGTTGAGCACGTTTTTGATTGTGCTTCTGTGGGCTTCGAAAAAGCTCAGAGCGCAGTCGGCAACGGTCAGAAACAGCTCCTTGTCGTCCGCATACGAGCAGTCGGACGCGGCGTCTGCGAAAATATAAATCTTCAGCGTTTCGAGAGTGTTGGTCAAAAGGTCGTATTTGTCTTTGTAATGCTTGTAAAAGGTGGCTCGATGCACTAGCGCCTCGTTGCATATATCTATCACGCTTATCTGTTCGAAGCTTTGCTTTTCCATAAGTCTTATAAGAGCCTGCATCAGAAAGGTTTTGGTTCTTCTTATGCGCAGGTCCTCTTTGTCCGAGTTGGCAAAGGCGGGATCGTTGCGGAAAATGCTCAATGTAAATTCTTTGTTTTTCATGTTTTTTAATATATCACGATTCGCGACATCTGTCAAGTTTATATACACGCATCGATTTTTGTTTTATGTCCTTCTTTTGCTTCGAGCGTCTTTCCGAACAAGGCGGAGCGTCTTGACGAAGAAAGAAAACCGCGTCTTTATTCTTGCGGAAAGAACAGTTATATTGTAATTTTTTGACGAAAAACGTAAAATCATTTAAAGCTGCGCAGCTGATTCGGTCGTGCGTAAAAAAGTTCTAAAAAATAACTCAAAAAAATTACACATCGCAGATGTGTAATTTACAAAAAAAAAAAAAACGACGAAAATGAGTTGACAACGTGAATTTACTTTGCTACAATTTTCACGATAAACTATATCATTATACACATGTCGGAAAAATGCGAGAAAATGTGTGATAAAACGATAGCGTTTGTCGAAAAATGCGGTAGGAGGCATAATTCATGAAAAAGACGAATTGGGCAAAACTGACGCTGTTAATCGTCCTTGCCGTGCTGTTTGTCGTCAGCCTTGCGGCGTGCGGCAAAGTGTATACGGTTACGTTTGACAGCAACGGCGGAAGCGCAGTCGGCAGAGTGGAAGTGAAGAACAACGAAACTCTGGAAGCGCCTGCGGCGCCGACCAGGAACGGTTATACCTTTGAAAAATGGTTAAAGCCGGACGGGACGGAGTTTAAGTTCGGAACAGACACGATTACCGGCAATATAACCTTGACGGCATCATGGAGGATAAACACGTATACAGTCACGTTTGACACAAACGGGGGAAGTCAGGTCGCTTCTCAGTCGATAAATTACAACGGCAACGTCAGCCGGCCTCAGGAGCCGACTAAGGCGGGGCAGGTTTTTGTCGGTTGGTACGAAGACAGCGGCTTTTTGACCCCGTTTAATTTTTCCGAAAAGAAAATCGTGCAGAACACGACGATTTACGCGCGCTTTGTGGATAAAATCGACGAAATCTTCACGGTAGCCTTTTCCGGCACGGAAACGGCAATTGCGCCGCGCACTACAAACGAGGGCGGCGTTCTCACCGATTTGCCGCAGCCGCAGGAGAGCGGCAAGGAATTTGCCGGGTGGTGGATGAGCGACTTCGAGGACGCGGAGAAGCTTACGAGCGAATACACGGGACAGGTGCTGAAGCAGAACATAACGCTTTATGCGGTGTGGAGGAGCGACAGACCGCTTGCGTCGGTAAACGAAAACGGAGTTACGTGGGAGAGCATGGGAGTAAACGTGAGCTATCGCGTGGAGATAACCGCTCCCGACTCGACGAAAGAGACGCGCACGGTGGGAACGACGGAATACGAGTACGACTTTGGCAGCAAGCCCGCCGGAGAGTACGTAATAACGGTGACGTACAACAACAAAACGACTACGGTTTATTACAACAACAAGGCGCTCGCGAGAGTTTGTCTTTTCGAGGTGAACGGCTTCGAGCTGCAATTCAACGCTGTGGCTAACGCGCAAAAATATCTGATAACCATAGAGTGCGGCAACACTTCGTCCGATCACGTTGCGGGACATAACCAATACGACAACGGCACGTCTACCGTATTCGATTTTTCGCAGTGCGAGATGCGCGAGGAAGGGATAACATTTGTAGTAAAGGCGATAGCGGACGGATACATAGGTTCGGAGTCTGAGGAATACGTATTCGAGAGACATCTGGGAGAAATAACCGGACTGACGGTAAAAACCGAAGACGAAACGATAGAGTGGAACAACGTAAGCGGAGCGCAGTATTACGAGTATAAAATAAACGACGGAGCATGGACGAGATACGACAGAGCAGTGTCGTTGAAGGAGATGGAGCCGGGCGAGATAAGGATAAGCGTAAGAGCGGTAGCGCACGGCTACAACAACTCGGAGACAGCGGAATACACGTACATAAAGACGAGGCTTGCAACTCCTGTGGAAATAACGGTAGACGGAGACGAGCTGAAGTGGAACGCGGTGACGGGAGCGGAGAGCTACACGGTGTTGATAGACGGAACGGAATATCCGGCGACCGGAAACAGCATGAGGCTGCCCGCCGACGCGGACTGGACGAACATGCAGATAAGCGTAAGGGCAAACGGAGCGACGGAGGCGGAGAATTCGCTGTATTCCGACGTAAAAAGATTTGCCGCTACGCTCGAAGGCAGAGTGGAGTATGAAAACGGCTCGGTAGTGTGGTCGTCGATTGTCGGCGCCGTCAAGTACGGAGTAAAGATAAACGACGGAGAAGAAACGGAGCTTGTAGGCAGCGTTTCGAGCTTTAAAATCGAGTTTGTCAAAAAGGGAATCAACAAGATTTCCGTGCGTTTTTACAATGAATTAGGCGAGCCCTCCGAGTGGGAAACAATCGAGGTAGAGGTGTTTGCCGTTACTTTGTCATACAATTTCGCGTATCAGGGAGATTTTGCAACGCTGTACAGAGTTGTGGGAGACGACCTTTGTCTGCCCGGCACGGATGAAGTGACGACAGAAGGTTATACGTTCAAATTCTGGTCGGCTACCGAAACGGGGCTGGCGTATTTAGAGACTGCTCTGACCGATGCTGCCGACCTCACTCTTTATGCGCAATGGGATGCCAACAAATACAACGTGACGCTCTTCCCCAGCGGAGGCTCCGTCGACGGAGAAACGGAGGCAATCGTCAGAGAAGTCACTTACAGAGAGCGCTTTACGCTTCCTGTAGTGGTTCCCGACGAAGTGACCAAAGCGTTTGCGGGCTGGTACACCTCGCCCAACAGCGGCGGCGTGAAAATCACGGACCACTACGGCAGCAGCGTAAATACATGGACGTCGCTTTCGGATATTACGCTTTATCCCGGTTATGTGGATATATTCGTATTCAAGCTTATCACCAATCCCGAGACGTTGAAGCAGGAGTATTCGGTGATGAAGGGCGAGGGCATATCGCTTATGTCCGAAATTACCGTTCCGTCCACCTACAACGGTTTGGCTGTAGGCGAGGTGGCGAGCGGCGCGTTTGAAAGCTGCAGCAATCTGGTGACCGTCAATATTCCCGACACCATTCGTCTTATCGACATGTCGTTAGGCGGAAATCAGACGGGTTCGCCTTTCAAGGGCTGCACAAGGCTTGAAAATGTAAATATTTATTACGTCGAAGGCAATCACGAAAGACTGTACGCTTCGGTAGACGGCGTATTGTTTTACAAAAACACCGTAGCGGGCGGCGTTGAGCTGAAGTATTATCCTTTCGCTCGCACAGGCTCTTATACGATACCTTTCGGAGCTCAGGTTATTTCCGCAAACGTATTCAGAGGCTATACCAAGCTCGATGAGATATATATCCCTGCCAGCGTTTACAAAATCGACGTTGCGGCGTTTCAGGCTTCGACTTCTACCGCTTTGAAGAAAGTCGAATTTCTGTCCGCACCCGAACAGCCGACGGATGAAATCGGACTTTTGGAAGTCGCGGCTGCCGCTGCCGGCGAATTGATAATAACCGGCGACGCGTTCAGAGGGTGCACTGCTCTTACCGAAATTGTTCTGCCCGCGCGCACGTCCTCGTTTGACGTTCTCGCCTTCAACGGCTGCACGTCGCTGGAATCCATAGAGGTTGAAGACGGCTGCACGGCGTATGCCTCGGTGGACGGAATGCTGACCAATGCGGAAAAAACAAAAATAATTTGCTGTCCCGTAGGAAGAAAGGGCGATTTGAGAATTCCCTCCGGAATAAGCACTATAGGCGAGTCGGCATTTGAAAACTGCAAATTGATAACTTCCATAAGCATACCCGGTTATGTGACGCTGATTGAGAAAAACGCGTTCAAGAGCTGCACGGGAGTGAGGTCAATCGTTTTCGAGGGAGTTGCGGAGGACTTCGATTTGGAAATTGCCGAAGGAGCGTTTTACGGCTGCAAGGCGGACACCGCATTGGCAATTACAGAAGTTACGCTGCCCGCCAACCTTACAAAGCTGGGCAAAAACGCTTTCGGCGGTATTTCAACGCTGACAAAGGTTGTGGTCAATTCGATAGGCGAAGTTGAATTCGCTTCCGGAGCTTTTGCAAACACCACCAGCTCCGCCACCGCGGTAGGCACTACTTATGTCACCGATTTGGTTTTGTGCAAGGATATTTACATCGCCGACATCGGCGGAGTGTTCGGTATCAAGGTCGCAAATGTAACGATTGACCCCGAAAATCCTTATTACAAGGCAATCGACAACGTCGTTTACGACGTTGACGTAACGAGAATTATATTTTATCCCACAGGAAAGGAGGGAGCATACACCACGCCCGAAACCGTGACCGTGATAGGCGAAAAGGTGTTCATGCAAAAGACAGGTCTTACAGAGATAACGATAGGTAAAAACGTAATAGAAATAGGCGATTACGCGTTCTCGGGCTGCAAAAATCTCGGCAAGGTTACGTTTGAGGATGGCACTGCGGCGCTGACCATAGGCGCGGAGGCTTTCTCATCCTGCTCCTTGCTGGAGGATGTGTCTTTGCCCACGCGTCTCACCACGATAGGCAGCGGAGCATTCAGGTCGTGCAGCTCGTTGACGGAAATAACCGTCCCAGAGGGAGTCATGACCATAGGTGCGGAGGCGTTCCAGTGGTGCAACAAGTTGATTTCCGTATCGCTGCCTTCGACGCTCGAGTCGATAGGCTACACCCAGGACAACGACGGATTGCAGATGTATCTGTTCCGTTATTGCAACCTGCTCGAAGAAATAAACGTAGCCGACGGCAACGATTACTTCGTGTCGCAGAACGGTATTCTTTACGGAAAGACCGACGGCGAGATAACCGATTTGTATCCCGTTCCCGTCAATAACTCGGGAATAGACGGGGTAGTGGAAGTGCCTTCGACGCTGACAAAGGTCTGGTCGGGAGCCTTCAAGGAAAACGTCGGACTTTTGAAAATCGACTTCGGCAACGTCACCGGCAACGTAGAGTTCGGCAAAGAGGTTTTCTACAACTGCAAAAACCTGAGCGAGGTTGTTTTGCCCGACGGAATTGCCGCGATAGGTCACTATATGTTCTATCAGTGCAATTCGCTGACTGAAATAACCGTTCCAAACACGGTGCAGGTTATGGAAAACCAGGCGTTTTACTATTGCAACAATCTGAGCGTTGTGACGTTTGCTCCCGGAAACGATGCAAACGAGCTTACGCTGACGGGCAGCAACTATGCCACGCAATACGGAACGACATATTATCCCGTTTTCGACCATTGCGACAAGCTCACGACGCTTAATTTTCCCAAGAGACTTAAGGTGCTCGGCGCTTATGCGCTTTGCGCAACAAACATATCCGAAGTGAGCTTCGCGGATGATACCATTCTTTCGGAAATCGGAAACAATGCGTTGTACATGTCCAAAATTTCTTCGCTGGTCATACCCGCAAGCGTCGCACAGATAGGCGACTGGGCATTTTCAAGATGCGCGAGCTTAACTTCCGTTGAGTTCGCGGAGGGCAGCGTTCTCGAAATTCTGAACTCAAACGTTTTCTCCTATACCTCGATTACCGAAGTTGAAATACCCGCTTCCGTGACGAGAATAGGCAACAGCGCTTTCGGATACTCCAAGCTGGAAACCATAACCTTTGCCGACGACAGCAAGCTTACCTCCATAGGCTACGCCGCTTTCAGGGACAGCGCAATCAAGAGCTTCGAGGCTCCCGCTACGCTCGAAACAATCGGAGAAGACATACAAACCGGCTCATATTCGCCGACTCATGGCTACGCTTTCGACGGCTGCAGAAATCTTACCTCCGTCACCTTCAAGACGGGAAGCAAGCTGAGGGCAATTTATACCTATGCTTTCAGAGACACGGCGATAGGCGAATTCAGGCTCCCTTCGACCGAAAACGAAATCGAGCTCGGAAAGCAGCTGTTCTTCGGCTGCAACAATCTGACTTACATTTACGTGTCCGAAAACGTGCTTGCAAATCTTGATCAGGCGCTTATGGGATGTCCCGTGCTGGAAACGGTGGAAATTTCGGCGCAGAACACAAGCTACAGCGTAAACGACGAGCTGCCTATGGTAAGCAATGTTTCCGGCAACTCCATAATCTACTTCTTCACTGCGCTCAACGGCAAAAACTCCGAGGTGGTAATTCCCGACGGCACGCTTTACATCGAAAACAATGCATTCAAGAATCAGGTTTACATCACCAAGGTTACGATACCCGCGTCCGTGATGCAGATAGGACAGGGAGCCTTCCAGAACTGCTTCGCTTTGGAGGAAGTGAACTTTGTGGGCACCAGCGCGCTTCAGTCAATAGGAAACGGAGCCTTTACAAACTGCTTGTCCCTTAAGAGAATCAATCTGCCTTTGGGCGTTACTTCCTATGGAACGTATCTGTTTGCCAACTGCGCTTCGCTTGAAGAAATCACGCTTCCCGCGGATATGAAAACTCTGCCCAACTACACCTTCGACAAGTGTACGTCTTTGTCAAGCGTAATTATGCCGGAAGGTCTCACCACAATCGGACAATACGCTTTCAGAGGCTGCACGTCTCTTTCGAGTATTGATATTTCCAATGTGAGGACAATCAATATTTATGCGTTTACGCAGAGCGGACTTACCTCGATTACCATTCCTACGACGATAACCACGATAGGCAATCAGGTGTTCAACGGCTGCTCCAAGCTGACAACGATAAACTGGCACGAAAATATCACGTCCATAGGCTCCAGCGCGTTCAAGGACTGCGTTTTGTTGAGCAACGTCGTGCTTCCGTCAGGTCTGAAAACGCTGGGCACAAACGCGTTCCAGAATTGCACGTCGCTGACGTCCATTACGATACCCGGCTTGGTTACCACCCTGCCCAACAATCTGTTCGACGGCTGCAGCAATCTCTCGTCCGTGACGCTGCCTGCAAGCGTGACTACCTTCGGCAATTACGTATTTCAGGGCTGCAAGGCTTTGGAGAGCATAGATTTGCCGAGCAACCTTACTTATCTGGGAAGATATACCTTTAAAGACAGCGGTCTTGTAAGCATAGTTATACCCGACGGTATCGAGCACTTAAGCCACAAGGCGGCAACCAAAGCCAATACGGGCAGTTCAACCACCAACGACGTCAGTCTGTTTGAAAATTGCGTCAATCTCCAAAGCGTGGTTCTGCCCGGCAGCCTGCTGACGATAGGTCCCAAGACCTTCATGGGCTGCGTCAATCTCAGCAGCGTAACGTACTCCGGCTATGACGGAAAGGACAGCTTTGCTCTTCCCGATTCCGTTTACGTGCTGGGCGCGTATCTGTTCAGCGGCTGCGTCTCGATTCAGTCCGTTGTTCTGCCTTCGGGCGGAAGCAATACCCTGGCTGCCGGCACATATCTGTTTGACGGCTGTACGGGGCTGGAAAGCGTAATATTCCCCGAAGCGGGCTGGACACAGGCTTATGCCTACATGTTCAGAGACTGCGTTTTGCTTGAAAGCATTGTTTTGCCGGACAGCATAAAAACGCTCGGCACCTATGTTTTTTACGGCTGCACGTCTCTTGAAAGGGTTACGTTGTCTCCCAACATAACCAGCATAAGCGGCAATGCTTTTGCAGGCTGCACTTCTCTCGGTTCCATAAATATACCTGAGGCAGTGACTTCGATAGGCGCTTCGGCGTTTTTCGGAAGCGGTCTCACCTATGTTGTTATTCCGCAGAAGGTCAAAACGATTTCCAACATGGCATTCTCCGAATGCGAATATCTCGAGGAGGTCATTGTAGACGGACTCAACGCCACCTTCAGAAGCGAGGACGGCATAGTTTACAACAGAGTTACCGGCGCGCTTGTGTTCGTGCCCTCCGCCAAAAAGGACTTGAACATCGACGTGGAGGAGCTGCTTCTCAACAACGGAATCACTGCTTACGCCTTCTACGGCGTGACGGGTATAGAGCATATCACCGTGCCCGAAGGCGTGACCTCCATTCCCGCTTACGCGTTTTACGGACTTACGTCTTTGAAGAGCGTCACTCTGCCCGATACGCTTAAATCGATAGGCAACTATGCTTTCGCATACTGCACGTCGCTTGAAAGCATTGTGCTTCCCGACAGCCTGGTAGTGCCCGGCAGTCAGTATGTGGAAGGAACCTACACCAACATACTGGGAACCTATTTGTTCCAGGGCTGCACGTCCCTTTCGTCGGTGACGCTGCCCGAGGGGCTGGATGTGCTGAGCAATTATATGTTCCAGGGCTGCACGTCGCTCACAAACATCGACCTGCCCGAAAGCCTGTCCTTCCTCGGTACCTACACCTTCCAGAACAGCGGTCTGACAAGCGTGACGATACCCGCAAACGTCAAGCATCTGAGTCTCGGCAAGGGGTCGCCCGTAACCACAACCGGAACCTTTAGCGTATTTCTGTTTGACGGCTGCACGTCGCTCACGACGGTTGTTTTCTCCGAGGGCTTGGAGACTATGGGACGGAATATTTTCTCAGGCTGTACGTCGCTCGAGAGCGTGACGCTGCCCAGCTCGCTGTACCTTATGCAGAGAGACAACTTTACGGGAAGCGGACTCAAGTCCATTACGATACCCGCGACCCTTACCGAATGGGATTACGCGTTTAGCGGCTGCACCTCGCTGACCTCGGTTACGTTAGAAGAGGGCGTGACAAACATCGCTTACACAGCGTTTTCCGGCTGCTCAAATCTCACCTCCGTGACAATGCCCGACACCTTGGAGACGATAGAGTACAGCGCGTTTGCAAATTGCACGTCGCTGAGCAATTTCGTTCTGCCTCAGTCGGTCGTAGAAATCGCCGGCAGCGTCTTCTTGAACTGCACTTCTATGAAGAGCATATTGATTTATCCGAACACGGCCATTTCAAGCACGAATACGTTTAGCGGCTGGACCGCCGAGCAGACTATTTATATTATGGAAAGTCAATACGTAGTGAGCAATTATTGGTACGGACCGGTAAACGCGACTTCCACAAGCAATTGGTTTGCAAACTGCAACGCAAAAATAGTTTACGATTACACCCCCGCGCAAGATTAAAATTTCTTGTCACTTGGGAATTGTATTTGTATCATTGCTTTCCCGATAAATTCAGCTTTCTATTAAAAAACTCCCCCGTACAGCGGGGGAGTTTTTATTTGATTAAGGTTACGTTTGATTTTTTGCTGATATGCTTGCGGAAAGCACTGAAGAACTCATCTAACTTCAAAAATACGTGTTAAAGGGCGAATATTCGGAAAAGGCGAGAGAAAAATTATTCCAGCAAATCCTCGTACTCCACGTCTAACACGCGTCTCAGGCGGGAGAGCATGGCGAGCGACGGTTCGCTGTAGCCGGATTCCCAGTGACTGACCGTTTTTACGCTCACGCCCAGTTCGTCGGCAAGCCGGCGTTGACTTAAGCCGGTCATGTGCCTTAAGGTTTTGAGATTGTCTTTAAGCATAATATTATGTTCTCACGTTTTGAGAATTTAATCCTTATATCTCAAAAATTGAGAATTAAACTTTGACTGCTTTACGGAAAAAAGGCTTAAAAAACTTTAAGCTCAAGAGAAATGGAATTGAATAATGACAAAACAATGAAAAAATAAGCCGGTATCGCCTTTTTTGCCTGAGTCGCTTATATTTTTTATATTTTCAGTGCATACGTATTTGCCCAAGTCGGAATTGTATGCTAAAATATTGTCGGGGCGGGGAAGGACGAAATGCAAAGGACGAATATTCTGAATTTGAATATCAGACAGAGCAAGCTGTACGGCTTGGCGAAAAATGCCGTGCTGCTTTTTCTTTTTTTGTTTTTTTCGATGTTCGGAAAGAGCTTCGTTCAGAGCGGAAGCCTGTTTAAAGAGGTTTTCTCAAGAGTTGCTGCGGAAGACCTCGTGTGCGTTTCCCAGTTTGCGATAAACGAGCTGGGACGTTTGTACTTTGCGGTTAAGACGGCGGTTGCGGCTCTGACAATGTGCATGAGCTTTTTTTCCGTTTGCAGGATTGTTTTCTCGGCGTTTCGCAGAAATCGCGGCTTGAGCGTGAGATTTGTCAAAAAGTGCGCTGTCGCGTCGGTTTACGCAACGGAGATTTTTTGCGCCCCTGTTTATTCCTTCTGCCTTAAATATAAAGAGTAGTTTAGCTTCCGCGCCAAGCGCGGAAATTCAGTCCGATTTTTTTCGACGGCTTTGCCTTTTTCTACGCGTTTTCTTATGCGTAGACGCTGCAAGGCTTTTGTAGGGAGAGGTCGGATTTTTTCGTGCCTTCGATTAAAAAAGGGCAGGAAAAAAATGGCTGAGAAAATTCCTGTGAAATATTGTAAAATCAATTTGTTTTAATGTATTTATTATGAGTTACGAAGGAGAGAGGCTTTAAGCTATGACATCGGTTCTGATTGCATCCGGTCTGTTGACGGGCGGCGCGGCGTTTTCCTTTACGCTGTTCTTCAGACGGGGAAAAAATTTATCCGACAAGCGCAGGAGCGTTGCGGCAAAGATACTTTCGCTGGTTTTCGCCGCGTGCTTTGCGCTGCGTCTGGCTATGACCGACGTCTTTTACGATACAGAGGCGCTGGTAGGTATTTTCAGCAAAGGATTGAATTTTGCCCTTGTCGTGCTCAGAGCTTTTACGCAGATGTGCGTTCTTGCGCTCATTCTGGCGCCGTGGTTTAAGTTCCGCAGCGTGAAAAGCATTGTCGCCTATGCCGTCCCCGTAGTTTATTTTATCGACATGGCGCTGTTCCGTCAGAATGTTTACGCTTTTCTCGGAGCGGTCAGTCTGCCCACCTTCGGTTTCCGCGAGGTGCAGTTTGCGGTGGAGTGCGTTCTGGCTTTTTCGATGGGGCTTATTGAGTTGGCAAACAGGATACGCGACAGGGATTTCGATTTTTCCAAAAAAAATATATTGCAAACTCTGGCTCTCGGGACGTTTTATCTGATTTTCGCGGCGCACGGCAGCACGCTTTTCAATCTGTTCGGCGGCAGGCTCGGCTCCGCAAAGAATTTTTCGCCCGCCCACATAGCCATGCTTGCTTTGACGGTCGCTTTGCTGATTGCCGGATTTGCGCTGCTTCGCAAGTGCAGCAAGGAGTTCAATTATTTTATACTGACTTCGGCGGCGGTCGCTTGCTTTATGCATTTCTGGTATTATTACGCCTTTCCGCTTGGCTTTACCAACCTGCCTCTGCACCTGTGTCACGCGGCGGTTACGCTGATGTGCATTTCGTTCATTTTCAAAAACAGGGCGATTTTCGCATTTAATTATCTGGTTAATGTTACCGGCGCGATTTTCGCCTTGATTTTGCCCGATTCGGATGCGCAGCTCACGTCAGAGCTGGGAGTGCATTATTTCAACGGGCATATTTTACTCGTGGTCATACCCATACTTGCCGTTGCGTTGGGAGTTTTTCCCCGTCCCAAAATAAAGGACGTAGGCTACTGCATTGCCGTGTTTACGGGATATTTTCTCGTGGCGGGCATACTCAACGCCTGGCTTGTCAACTACGATCCGTCGGTAAACTATTTTTTCATGAACGGCGACAATCTGGTAAAATACGTGGCGTTTGCCGCACGCTGGAAAAACAATTTTATATGGACATTCAATATCGGGGAATTGACTTTTAAGATATATTACGTGTATTGGATAGCGATGTACGTCGGCTTTATTATTCTTATTTTCCTGCTCTGGTGGATTTATGAAGGCATGTACAAGGTGGCGGATCATCATTATATGCTGCACTGTATTCTTGCAGAGCGGAGGCAAAGGAAAAAACAGTTGAAGGAGCTTTTGAACGGAAGACCGGTTAATGAGCCACTCAATCCGGAGGGAAAAAATATGATAAGCATAAAGCATTTTTCTAAAATTTACAGCGGCAGCAGCGTCAAGTCGGTTGACGACCTGAGCCTTGAAATCAAGGGCGGAGAGGTTTACGGCTTTTTGGGGCACAACGGTGCGGGCAAAAGCACCACGATAAAGTCGCTGGTGGGAATTCAGACGATTACCTCCGGCACGATAGAGGTATGCGGCTACGACATTTCCAAGCAGCCTCTCGAAGCCAAGCTGAACATCGGCTATGTTTCGGACAACCATGCCGTTTACGAGCAGCTCACTGGACGGGAATATATAAATTACGTCGCGGATTTGTATCTCGTGTCCAAAGAGGACAGGGAAAAGCGCATAGACAAATATGTGCGCATGTTCAATCTTGTGGATGCAATAGACAAGGAAATAAAAGGCTATTCCCACGGAATGAAGCAGAAAATCGTGGTTATTGCCTCCTTGATACACAATCCCAAGGTGTGGGTGCTGGACGAGCCGCTGACGGGTCTCGACCCCGCAAGCTCTTATCAGATAAAGGAGTGCATGAGAGAGCACGCCAACAACGGAAACATTGTTTTCTTCTCCAGCCACGTCATAGAGGTTGTGGAAAAAATCTGCGACAAAATCTGCATAATAGCAAAGGGCAGGCTGGTCGGAGAGTGGAAGATTTCCGAGCTGGAAAAGCAGGGCTTGACTCTCGAAGAGCTTTATATGAAGTACGTTTATCTTGCCGCTTCTACGGCAACCGATACCGAAACGGTTGCGGCAGGCGGCGCGTCGGATGCGTCCGACGCAGGGAAAGCCGATTGACGGGAAGGCAAAAATGTTCAACAGATTGAAAACGCTTGTTCTGCTCCAGCTGGACAACAGATACAGGTACAAAAGCAAAAAAGCTTTGATTGGAAAAATTGCCGTCAAGACGGGAGTTTTCGCCGTGTGCGCTCTCGTTATGTTCGGCGTGCTTTATCTGCTCAAATATATCGTAAACCTACCGGTAACGAAGGATTTTCTGCTGTTCGTTCTGGCGCTGTCCCAATTCGTGGGGATTGCAGTCACCACTGCAGGCTTGAAGCGGGCGCTTTACGACAGCAGCGACAACGCGATTTTGTTTGCGTTTCCCGCAAGGCATTCGGAGGTTTTTTACAGCAAGCTTGCGGTGTTTTACATAGGAGAGTTTTCCAAATCGCTGTTTTTCCTGCTGCCGCTGTTTTTGGCTTTCGGATTTCTGACGCCCGTTTCCGCGTGGTTTTTCGTCAATTCGGCGCTGATGATTTTTGTTCTGCCCGCGCTTACCGTGCTGATTTCGGCTTTGCTGTGCATACCCGTAATGTACCTTTCAAAGTTTTTCAGGCGCTTTCCTATTGTTTATGCTGTTTTGCTTGTGGCTGTCGCCGTGCTGCTTTTCTTGGGGCTTACTTCGCTGCTCGTAAAGGTGCCCAAGCCGCTGAGAATTGTCGCCATATACAACACGATAATAAACGGCATTGTCAAAGTAATCGTCAACTCCAACAGGTTTGCGTTGTTCTACACCTTTGTCGCGGACATATTGTTCCTTAAAAATTTGTGGCTCAACTGGCTGTTTTTGCTGCTGCTTATGGCGTTGCTTCTCGTATGCAATTACTTTCTCGCGCGTCCGCTGTTCTTCCGTATGGTTGCGACGAGCAGCGAAAACGCGGTGGAAAAAAAGCACAAAACGGAATATAAAACAAAGGGCGAATTCGGCGCGTTTTTGTTCAAGGAGCTTACTCTCGCCAGACGCAACATAGAAAAGGTGCTTAACAACTACCTCCTTTTGTTCGTCATGCCGTTTCTTATGTACACTGTCAATCATATTTTCGCTTCCATAGAGCTTAGCGGCAGAGGCGACGCGCTTGTTTTCGGCGTCAATATGCTGATCGGGCTTGCGTTTGTAACGGCAAGCAACTCCCACGCGGCGACTGCGCTTTCGGAGGAGGGCGGCGAGTTCGTGCTGCTAAAGACCGCGCCGGGACGCACCTACAAAATAGCGTTTGCGAAGATGGTGTCAAACGTGGTCATTTCCTCGGCGATTATCATAGTCACCTCCGCGCTTATGTTTGCTTTCGGCTCGCTGGCGGCGGAGGACGCGGTATTTTTGGTGCTGTGTTATCTGTTCGTAAACTTCGGCCACATTTTGTGGTCGCTGGAGCTGGATATAAAAAATCCGCAGCTTAGGGAATTCGCTTCGACGGGGCATTTTCAGAACAACAAAAACGTCTCTGCGTCTATCGTAATCGGGCTTGTCACCGCCGTGCTGTTCGGCGGGGCGTCGGCTGTGCTCTATCTGTTTTTGGGAGTGTGGAGCCAGCTTATCACCCTTGCGGCGGCTCTTTGCTTCGTTGCGATTAGGTTTTATCTGTTCAATCTCAATATGAAATGCCTTTTCGAGCGCATAGAATTCTGACGGGAGGAGATTTTATGAGCAAAAAGATAGTTTTGTTTGTTATACTTTTCTTTGCCGTCGCCGGAGTTATTCTGGTAGGTATTTACGGGACGCAGGCGTCGGGCAGCGGCACGGTGCTGGCTACCGAGCTGCGCTTTGACGTCGAGCCGGGCGCGGACGGCAAAAAAATGATGTCTTCTCCCGAAATAGGAGAGGAAGGGTTTGTCACCGTGCTGCTTTCCGACATGATAACTCTGTCCTCCGAAGCCACCTTCGGCAAGGAAAGCCTGTCGTACAGCCTTTCCGTGCCCGATTCGGCAAAGCAGTATGTTACCTTGTCCGCAAACGGCTGGCTTACCTTTTACAAATCCGTCAATGCGATAATTACCGTAAGAACAACCGACGGCTCCAACCTTTCGGACAAGCTGTATTACTTCAACGACCTCGACGGAGACAAGCCGTCCGACGTGGACGGACCGGTGTTCGGTTGAAATACAAGAGCGGTTCAAGCCGCCTTAATATAGATAAAATACAAACAAAAAGGAGATAAGAATGAAAAACAAAAAACTTGCGGCTATATTTATGATTGCCGTTCTGCTTGTTTCCGTTTTCGTTTTTGCCGCATGCGAGGACCCTGCGGTAAAGGTTATTTACAAGGACCTCAATCCCAAGCACGAAACGGACGACAATGCGGAAAAATACATAACTGTGGGCGAGGCGGAAATCAAGCCGGATATGACCTTGCTCGAGCTGTCGAAGGACGGCTTCGTGCTGGAGGCGTGGACGACCGACCAGGCGGGACTCAATGTCTTCGACCCTGCAGGAGCTTACACGCAGAACGTGATTGTTTACGCCAAGTGGCACAAGCTTCCCGCCATGCCCGTCAATCTTGCCTACGACGCCGACACGCACACCATTTCGTGGTCTGCTGTCGCCGGGGCTACGGGCTATCTTATACAGCTTGACAACAATTCGGAGCAGCTTGTCGTCAACACGACCTACAGCCTGCCCGACAATATATTGAACGGCACGCATACCTTCAAGGTGACCGCAAAGGAGAATAAGTATTCTTCCCAGACGGCAAATCTGTCCTTTTCGGTAAACCGCGAACAGCCTAAGCAATATGTCAGCTTTTATGTGGACGAAGAAATTTACAGAATAGTGGAGATAAAAGACGACTGCGTCGTATTGCCGACGGCTCCCGTTGTCAGCGGCTACGCTTTTGCCGGCTGGACGACGGACAGAGAGGGCAACGAAGCTTTCGTCAATTCAAACCTTGAACAAAGCGTGAGCGTTTACGCGCAATTCAAAAAGCTGCCCCAAAAGGTCGCTCCTTCCTACAAGCCGGACACTCAGAGGATAGAGTGGACTTATACGGGAAACGACGCTGCAAGCTTTGTGGTGACTTTTGATGGAACGGAAACGACAATAAATTTTGCGGAAGGACAAAGCAGTTATTATTTCGAGCTGCCCTCGGGGCTGACGGAAAAAACGTCTTATACCGTCGAAATAGTGACCGTTTCGGTAAACGAGATCGGCGGAGAAGCGCTCAAATCCGAAAAAGCGGAATTTGACTTTACTTACGTAGTCATCCGCGAGGACACCTTGACCGTGACCTTTTTTGTGGACGGAGAAAAATATACGACGCAGGTTGTGAGCGACGGCTCTGTGCTGCTGCCGCAGAATCCCGAAAAGACGGGTTACGTCTTTGACAAATGGACAACCGACGAGGCGGGAGAAAAAGAGTTTGTTCCCAACGGCATAACAGAATCGACGACGGTTTACGCGCAGTGGAAGGAGAGACCGCTCGCACCGTCCTCAGTCGATTTCGACGCCGAAACGGCGACAATAAGCTGGGACGCGATAGACGGAATTGACGAATACTGGTTCAAGCTGGACGACTCGCGTAATTTCACGCTTGCAAGCGGCACGAGTTTTGAAGTGCGTTCTCTTTCTAAAGGCAGACATACCGTCACATTTTATACGGTTGCCGGAGGAATACCCTCGGAGGAAACTCCGGTTTATTTCGACGCGGACGTTTTGTACGTCTGGTTCAGAAACACAGACGGCGTCCTGCTTGACGCGGCTGCCGTACAAGAGGGCAGTGTAACGCTTCCCGCAAATCCCGTTAAAAACGATTTTGCTTTCGCCGGCTGGACGGTTGCGGCGGAATACAAGAGCGATTCCTTTGTCAACAGCGCAATCGATTCCTTCGTCAGCGTATACGCGCAGTTTGCAGCTCTGCCCGAAATAGGCGCTTATGAAGTAAACGGAGTGAACTACGTCTGGACGTGGAACGCAGATTCCAATGCAAACTATTACGAGGTCAGATTCGACTCGGCAAACGCTCTGATTTCGCGCGCGGCGGTTGCAGGCGGAGTTGCGACGTACTCTCTCAATTCCACTACGATTATTCTTACGCCCGGCACGCACACGCTTTATGTGACGGCGGTGGACGAGAGGGGCAGAAAGGTCGAGCTGGGACAATTTGCTGTAGATATTGTTTTCGACAGCGAAATGGAATACATCGACAGCGACGGAAAGCTTATACGCGAAACGATAGGGGACAATCCGCAAAACCAGACGACGTATTATATTTTCTTTGTCGGCACCACTTACCGCTTCAGCGACTACGCCTTTACGGATAAAACAGGCGAGTATTATTCCGTGAGCGGAGACAGCGACAACGAGCTTACGGTGCTTAAGGCAACGGATTCCATTACTATACCTACCGATAAAAACGTAGAAATAAACGCCAAGTTCGTTTATTCTGTTTCAACCTTTAAGGTCGGCGACAGCATCGAGGCTTTTAAGAAAAACACAAGCTCAGACAGCGTGTTTCTGAAAAAAGAGGGCGTTTACAACGTGGGCGTCAAGAGCGATTTTGTATTGGATACGGAGCTTATTTCAAAAGGCACGACGCTTAAAGCATCTTCCGTCGAAATAACCTACGAGCTCGAAAGCGCGGACGGAGCGCCTGTCTCGGCGACGGATTATTTCACCATGAGGGTAAACGAGGACGGCAATTATTATCTCGATTGGAAACCCAACGTCGATCTTAGCTCAAAAACAGAACTGATTTTGTCTTTGAGACCTAAATATCTGACTAAGGATCAAAACGAAAACGCAAGCGACTATACCGCCGTTTTCGAGTTCAAACTCAACGACGGCGTAAACGTATACGACAATGCGGGGCTTAAACAGGCTTTTGCCGATGTGAGCGTCCATACAATCAATATCCACGGCGATATTTTCGCCGCTTTGGACGCCGACCAGAAAAACGCCGACGGAACCGCAATCAACTATGCCAATTATCGCAGTCAGCCCGACGGCACTAAGGACGGCAGCGTATATTACAGAGTCGTGAAAAGCAGCGACAGCCTGACGGTAAACGGCAACTTCTTCACGGTAGACGCAAGCAAAACGGATGAAAAGGGCGATATGCTGGTGCCCAGGGTTTACAGACGCAAAGCCAGTCTGAGCTCAGACGGCAACAGCGGTCAGGCGGAGCCGCACGGAATTGCTCCTTATGACGTTCAGAACATTCAGATAGCCTTATTCGTGGTTTACAACGATGCCGCAAGCATAGCGGAGGCCGACGTCAAAACGACGTATAACGATTTGCACATCATAGGCAACAGCGAGTTGAAGGGCGGCACCGAAGACGAAATCGCAATTTACAGCGGCGGCCATGCGGGCATTATGACAAGAGATTCGAGCGCAGAAATAAACAATGTTTACGCGCACAATCTCAACATAGCGTATTATCTGTCCTCATCGACGGTGCAGCGTCAGATAGATATCGTCGACAGCTATGCCGACCAGTGCTGGGCGAACAGCATTTACGGACATACGACGGCAAGGGTGAATATCATAGGCTGCGATTTGAGAGCAAGCAGCGGCGCGGCAATTCATCTCGAGGACAACGGACAGGACGTTTCCGAAGGGCAAAACCCCGAGCTGTATATCGAAAACACCAAAATCAACAACTGGGTGAGAGGAGACGAGGCTTGGTTCACAGCTTGGGGCGTGAGCGGAGTTGCTTCCGCGCTTAAGACGACGGCTCAGTCAAGCATACAAAATTTCGGTTACAGCATGCTCAAAAAGACAAACAACGTCGAAACTCTGAATTTTGCCGTTATGATGAAGCCCATCGACGGGGATTGGAGCGACAAGAGCAATACCTCGCGCTTTAAGTACACCTTCAAGGACGGCGACAAGGTTGTGAGCGGAACAAGGGAATATACCTGGTTTTCCGCAGACCCCAGAGTGCAGAGCGGCTCTTTCCTGTTCCCTATCGGTCAATACAGCCCTGTGGAGGAGTTTGTAAAGCTTTTGAACGGCTCGACCGACCAGGCGGCGATAGGGGCGGCAATGCTCAAGGCGTTTGCCGAAGGCTACGAGCTTGCGGACGGACAGAGATTGTGCGAAATTATTCAAAGCGGTCAGGCTTTGGGCGGCAACGTCAACAGTCTGATGTCTCTGTTTGTGACCTACGGACAGGGCGAGGGCTGGATGTAAAATCTCAACAAAAAAAGACAGGCTTTGAGCCTGTCTTTTTTGATTTGTTCGGATTTAAGCCGCAGCTTGACTTTTAAAATGTTTCTATTTTGTCGGGGATTATCAGCTTTGCCTGAGTCAGTTTCACCACGTTGTCTACGGTCGTGTCTTTGTTTATTTCTTTAAGCACCAGACCGTTTTGCGTTACGTCTATTACCGCAAGCTCGGTGATAATGCGGTTGACCTTTTTGTATGCGGTGAGCGGAAGCGTGCATTTTTCGAGAATTTTGGGAGCGTCGCCCTTGGCGGTGTGCGTCATGACCACGATGACGTTTTTCGCGCCAGCCACGAGATCCATGGCTCCGCCCATGCCGGGCACCATTTTGCCGGGAACGATGTGGCTTGCCAGCGAGCCGTCCTTGTCAACCTGCAGCGCGCCCAGTATGGTTACGTCCACGTGTCCTCCTCTGATGAAGCCGAAGGAGGTAGCCGAGTCGAAAAAGCTTGCGAAGCTGTGCACGGTTACGTGGGAGCCTCCGGCGTTGGTAACGTCGGGGTTGACCTCGTGCGGCTCGGCTGCGCCTTTCATGCCGAGAATTCCGTTTTCCGACTGAAGAATGACTTCTATGTCCGAATCGAGGTAGTCGGTGACGAGAGTGGGCAGTCCTATGCCCAGATTTACTATGTCGCCGTCGTGCAGCTCGCGCGCGGCGCGTCTTGCGATAATTTCCTTGACGTCGCTCATTTTTTCTCTCCCTCCGCAATTATATAGTCGACGAGTATGCCGGGCGTCATGATATGCTCCGGCTCGATTTCTCCCGCTTTGACCAGCTTTTCCGCCTCCACGACCACGATGTCGCACGCCATTGCCACCAGCGGGTTGAAATTGCGGGTTGTGCCCTTGTAATATACGTTTCCGTGCTCGTCAACCACCGAGCCGCGAATAATTCCTATTCTCGCACGGAGAGGAAGCTCCAGAAGATAATCCTTGCCGTTTACGTTTATCACCTGCTTGCCGACAGCCACCTCGGTGCCCACTCCCGTAGGCGTGAGTATGCCGCCCAATCCGAAGCCGCCCGCTCTTATGCGTTCAATGAGGGTGCCCTGCGGCACGAGACATACCTCCAGCGTGCCGGCAGTCATCTGCGCGCCCGTTTCGGGGTTTGTGCCAACGTGCGAGGTTATGACCTTTTTGACCATTTTGCGCTCGATGAGCTTGGCTATTCCCCTGTTGGGGACGGAGGTGTCGTTGCCGATAACCGTTAGGTCTCTTACTCCCTTTCGGACAATGGCGTCCACAACGGAGTCGGGAGTGCCCACTCCCAGAAAGCCGCCGTACATGATTTCGTCGCCGTCGTTTATCAGGGCGGCGAACTCATTTGGCGTTGTGAGTTTGCTTTTCATTTTTTGTCTCCTTTGATTTATTTCATGCCGCGCCTGAGCATTTCGTTCACAGCGAACGAAATCACGTCATCGGCGTATTTGCCCGGTCCGAAGCCCGCGTCGTAGCCCAGCTCCTTGGCAAGCTCGTGAGTGATTCTCGCGCCGCCGCAGCAGAGCACCACCTTGTCGCGCAGATGTTCGGCTTCCATAAGCTCCACAAGGTTTGTTAGGTTTTCGATATGTATTCCTTTCTGCGTGACTGTCTGGCTGACCAGCAGAATATCCGCCTTAAGCTCCTTTGCTTTGGCGATAAATTCCTCGTTGGGCACCTGACTGCCGAGATTTATTGCTTCTATCATGTCGTAGCGCTCGAGACCGTAGTGCCCGGCAAAGCCCTTGCGGTTCATTATGGCGTCTATACCCACAGTGTGCGCGTCTGTGCCGGTGGAGGCGCCGAGTACAACCAGCTTGCGTCCGAAGTTTTCCCGTATAAAATCGTCCGTCTGCTCCATGCTCATGACGTCGTTGTCCACCGTCTGCACGTTTATTGCCGTGTAGTCGACCGAAAAAGCGCATTCTCCGTAAATTATATAAAAGGTAAACTCCTCGTCAAGCGTTTTTGCGCACGCGACGGACGGCTCGTTGAGCCCCATTTTTTTTGCGAGCTGAATAGCCGCCTCCTGCCCCTTGTCGTCGTTTTTTACGGGCAGCGTAAAGCTCATCTGCACCTTTCCGTCGTTCATTGTATCGCCGTAGGGGCGCAGCTCCCTGAGATTTTTCGTTGTGTCGATTTTTTTGTTGGAGGTGTTGTAAAGTCCGCCGCTCATTTATTTTCCTCCTTGCCCGTGTTTTTGTCTTTGAGGAATATTTCGATGAAGGGGTTGAAATAATCCGTTTCCTTAGCCACGACGCCGTCCAGTCCCTTGCCGCCGTCGGGCGGACGCTTTATATCCGCGAAAACGCCGCGCGAGAGAGACGTGAAAAGGGTGTTGCGCTCGATTTCCTCAAGCAGAGACAGCGTTTTGGAAAGCACGCTTTGCGCGCGCTTCTGAATGAAGCCGTCTTTTTTGAACTGAATTTCCTTTCCGAAGTCCGCCATAGTGTAGAAAACATACTGCGCGTTTTCTATCGCCAGCGCGCGGTCGGACATAAAGGGGGTGTGCAGAGCCTCCGTCATCATGCCGAGCAGGTGCAGCTTCTGGTCGGTGGTGATTGTGACGATGTTGAACAGCGCGTCCTGTATGTGCCCGCGAAAGATGTTTCCCGTCATGTATTTTGTGGGGGGCATGTATTTGAGAGGCGCTTTGGGAAAGATTTCGCGCGCCATCTGCGCCTGAGCCAGCTCCATCAGAAAACCGTTTTTGACGGAGGGATCTATTTCAAAGGCGTGTCCCAAGCCCATTTGTTCTTCGGGAATGCCGGCAAAAGCGGCGAACTGCTCGTTGAGAAACTGGGAGGCAAGCACGGTGTGGGCTTCCTTTACCGCGTCTGCGGTTGTCAGGTAGTTGTCCTCGCCCGTGTTGATAATCACTCCGGCATAACCGTTTATCACTCTGGAGAAAAACTGGTCGACTATTGTGCGCTTCATGTTTATGTCGCGGAAAAGAATTCCGTAAAGCGCGTCGTTGAGCATGACGTCCAGTCTTTCGAGAGCACCCATAGCCGCGATTTCCGGCATACACAGTCCCGAGCAGTAGTTGCACAGACGAATATAGCGTTTTTGCTCCGCGCCCACCTCGTCGAGAGCCGCGCGCATGAGACGGAAATTCTCCTGTGTGGCGTAGGTTCCGCCGAAGCCCTCCGTTGTTGCGCCGAAGGGAACGTAGTCCAAAAGGCTTTGCCCCGTGGTTCTTATCACGGCGATTATGTCGGCGCCCTGCTTGGCGGCTGCTTTGGCTTGGACGATGTCCTCGTAAATATTGCCCGTAGCGACGATTATGTAAAGATAAGGACCTTTTTTGTCGCCGTATTCCTTGAGAAATTTTTTGCGCTTTCTTACGTTGCCGTTGATTTTCTTGACCGATTTTATGACGTAAGGCGCAAGAGCCGCGCGCGCCTGTTCAGGTGAAACAAGGGGGATTTTTGCCAGATCCAGTTGACCTGCCGCTATGTCTTCGGCAATTTTTTGCGGAGCCTTGCCGCTGTGCGCAGCTGCGCTGCCCACGGCGATTGCCGCTCCGTGCGCGAGCAGTCCGCGGCTTTTCATGTGGTCGACGACCACGTTTGGCATAGGCACCTCGTTGGCGTCCACGCCGTTTACGCCCAGCAGCCTGAGAACGGTGCGCTCCACCGCGACGGTTGTGTGCAGGTCAATGAAGTTTTGCGTGTCGGCGGCAATATTGTGAGCGAAATGTCTCGCTTTGGCTATGACTGTTTTGTCAAGTCCCAATTTGCTTTTCATTTAAGCCTCCTTGCCGTGTCTGTCGTTTCTTAAAAGACCCGTAGGCTCGAGCGAGAGAGCCTGCCCCTGTTCGAGACCGGCGACGCCTATGAGCTTTTTCTTTTCTTCTGCGGTGCAGTCGGGGCAATGGCAGACGTTGTCATAGTGCTTGGGCTGGCTGTAGGTGGTGATGACTCCCTCGAAGTTTCTCAAAATCACCTTGTCCGGCGACATGGAAATGAGATACTCGGGCATTACGGGTATTTTTCCGCCGCCGCCGGGAGCGTCTACGACAAAGGTGGGCACGGCAAAGCCGCTGGTGTGTCCGCGCAGCCCTTCGATGATTTCAATGCCCTTGGATACGGGCGTGCGGAAGTGCTCCAGCCCCATGCTCAAATCGCATTGATAGATGTAATAAGGTCTGACTCTAATCTTCACCAGCTCGTGAACCAGCCTTTTCATGACGTGAACGCAGTCGTTGACGCCTGCAAGCAGCACGCTCTGGTTGCCGAGAGGGATACCCGCGTCGGCAAGCATTTCGCAGGCGCGGCGGGACTCCGGCGTGATTTCGTCGGGGTGGTTGAAGTGCGTGTTGAGCCAGACGGGGTGATATTTTTTGAGCATTGCGCACAGCTCGGGTGTGATACGCTGCGGCATGACGACGGGGGTGCGGCTGCCGATACGTATGATTTCAACGTGCTCGATTGCGCGCAGACGTCTGATAATGCCCTCGAGCTTTTCGTCGGACAGCAGCAGGGCGTCGCCGCCGGACAGCAGCACGTCTCTGACCTCGGGGTGAGCGGCAACGTATTCGATATATTTGTCAATTCTGTTTGTCTGAACCTCGCAGTCCTTTTGTCCCGCAAAGCGACGGCGCGTGCAATGACGGCAGTACATGGAGCATTGGTCGGTGACCAGCATGAGCACGCGGTCGGGATAACGGTGCGTGAGACCGGGCACGGGGCTGTCGGTGTCCTCGTGCAGCGGGTCGAGCAGGTCGGCGTCGGAGCGGTGCAGCTCTTTTGCGGTGGGCACTGCCTGAAGACGCACGGGGTCGAAGGGGTTGTCGAGGTCAATCAGCGAGAGATAATAGGGGGTTATCGCCATGCGCAGGCTTTCCAGACAGCGGGCGACGCCCTCCTCCTCCTGAGGGGTGAGATTTATGTATTTTTTCAGGTCGTCAAGCGTTTCGATACGGTTGCGAACCTGCCAGCGCCAATCGTTCCAATCCTTTTGGGCAACGTCGGCGAAAAGGTTGTTTTTTGTTTCCATACTTTTTCCGTCCTTGTCAAGCGTAGGTTTTTTCGAAAAGCTCGCGCAGCGCCTTGCTTTCGCGCAGCTCGTTTAAGGTCAGTTCGGCGTGTCCCTTGCAGTAGCCGTTGCCGATAATCATATTTACGTCCTTGCCGACGCCCTCGGCGCCCAGCGCGGATTTGGTGAAGCTGGTTGCCATGGAGAAGAAATAAACCGTGCCGTTTTCCCTTACGGGCAAAATAGCCGCCATTTCGGTGTTGGGCACGTTGACGCAGTTTATGGACAGGTCGAACTCCTTTCCTCCGTTTGCTGCGACGGTTTTTTCGAGAACTTCGACGGGGTTTGCCGCCGACGCGACGATTGCTTTGTCGACAACGCCCAGCTTTTCAACCTTTTGCTTGTCCTCCTCGCAGATAACCACGCCTACCACGTTGCCGTTTTTGCCCGCGCGCTTTTTTGCCTCGTAGCACACAAGCACGCCGGACTTGCCCGCAGCTCCCAGCACCAGCACCGAATCGCCCTCTTTGACAAGCCTCGCCGTCTGAGCGGGTGCGCCTGCGACGTCCAGCGCCGCGAGAGCCAGATTTTCCGGCATGTCGTCGGGCAGCTTCGCGTAAATTCCGCTTTCAAACAGAACTGCTTTGGCAACCACGTCCACGCGGTCGATTTCCGGGTGAACGGCGAGGATTTTTTCTATTTTCAAAGGTGTGAGCGAGAGGGACACCAGCGAAGCTATTTTGTCGCCTGCTTTAAGACCGGTGTTTGTCAGGTCCTTGCCTATATGCGCGACCTTGCCGATAAACATGCCGCCGCTGCCCGTGACCGGGTTTTGCATTTTGCCGCGCTCGGCAACGATTTGCTCGATACGCCTTGCGATTTTGTCCGCGTTGCCGCCGCATTCGTTTTCTATTTGCGTAAAGGACGCGGAGTCAATGTTTAAGCTGGTCACGTCGCACACGATTTCGTTGGAATAGACGGTGTCGAAGCTGTTGTCGATTTTGAGCGCCGCCTGCGTAAGCACTCCCTTAGGCTCGATTACGCGGTGCGTGCCGTATTTGTTTCCTTTGACTTCCATATATTTGTCTCCCTTGATTAAATTTTTTTGGTTATGCCGAGAATTTTGCGCGCCTCGTCGGGCGAAGCGATATCCCTGCCAAGCTCCCTTGCGATTCGGACGATTTTTTCCACCATTTCGCCGTTGCTTTTCAAGAGGACGCCCTTAGAAAGATAAACGTTGTCCTCGAAGCCCACTCTGACGTGACCGCCCAAAAGCACGGACATTGCCGCCATAGACAGCTGGGATCTGCCCGTGCCCGACACGGTAAACGTCGCGTCCGAAGGCAGGCTGTTGACAAGAAACAGCAGATTTGTGTGCGTTGCGGCAATTCCGCCGTTTACGCCCATAACGAAATTGAAGTGGAGAGGGGAGGGGATTATGTTCTTTGCCGCAAGCCTCAGCGCCATATCCACCATGCCCTTGTCGAAAACCTCGCATTCCGGCTTGACGCCTTTTTCCGACATCCGCCTTGCGAAGTTGATAATCGTGTTTTCCGTGTTGACGAAAATGTCGTCTCCGCCGAAGTTGCACGTTCCGCAGTCCAGCGTCGCCATTTCCGGGTTGAGCGCAAGGGGCTGCAGCCGTTCCTCGTCGGTCATGCCCACCGCGCCGCCCGTGGAGGGCTGAATGATGACATGGGGGCACTCTTTTCTGATTGCCTCCATGCACTGCGCAAACCTCTTTGCGCTTTGAGTGGGGGTTCCGTCGTCCTCTCTGACGTGCAGATGTATTATCGCCGCGCCCGCGTCATAGGCGGATTTCGCCTCGCGCGCAATTTCCTCCACGGTGTAGGGCACTGCGGGATTGTGCCGCTTTGTCACCTCCGCTCCGCAGATGGCGGCGGTTAAAATCAATTTTTCCAAATCGGTGACCTCCTTTTCAGTCGGTGTTTTTTCTCTGCTTGTCGGCGGGCACCACGCACGTGCCCGTTGCGCGGCACACGACTACGGGCGTGTCAAGGACGTCGCATGCGGAGTCGTTTAAGTCGGGACGCGGAACAATGACCTTGCGCGCCTCGAACTTCATTTTGCGGGACGTTTTGCCTACGGCGGTGATTTCGCCCTCGGCCTCTATGTAGTCTCCCGCAAACACGGGCGCCAGAAACTCCACGCTGTCGTATGCGCGGAACAGTCCCTCGTCGCCGTCGTGTCTGATAAGCAGCTCCGTCGCCACGTCGCCGAAAAGTCCCAGCATACGCGCCCCGTCCACGAGGCTTCCGCCGTAATGCGCGTCGTGCGCGCTCATCCTCAAACGAATAGTTGCTTTGATGTTGCTCATATTTTTGTCCTCCGTCGGAATAATAATCTGAAAAAAAACGCGCTAAGGAAAACTTACCTTAGCGCATCATAAAAAACTTATGACAGAAGCCGACGACTGACCCCGGCTTCCAAGCCGCGTTGCGGTGGACAAACGCGCTTTCGGCGGCGGCACATTGTTCGGGGCGCATCGACGCCACCGCGTCTCAAGCGCGCGCCCGCTTACCTTGCCGGACCGCTCCTCTAAAATATTCGGTTGTTAATTCTTTTCATTGATATAATACGCTGTTTTGCCGCATTTGTCAACTGCGGCGGCGAAAAAATCGCAAAAAAGTCGGCAACCCTTGACCTCGCAGGCACGGTCGACGTTTCGTATTCGTCTGAGCTATCGGCTGTTTTGCGTTGCCCGAGAGAAAATTTGCTTATGAAATCGGGAGCGTCGCGCGCATTTTTAGTCTCGCGGTCGTCGGATTTTGTGTTCTTTCGGTTTGTATTGTTTAAGGTTAAAAAATAAAAACAGTAAAATCAAAGAAAAAAGCTTGACAATAAAACAGAATTTAAGTATATTTAATGTAAGCTTAAATTCAATATAAATTACGTTGTGTTTTTACACAAAACGCATGTATTTGAAAATAAGCCGAAAAACAAGAATCGGGAGGAAAAAGGATGAAAAGAAGCAGAATAATGCTGGCGCTGCTGCTGGCATTGGCAATGAGTTTGGCGCTCATAGCGTGCGGCGGGACTAAGGAGTACACCGTAAGCTTTTCGGGAGCGGACGTCGCATCGCAGACGGTGAAGAAGGGAGAGACCGCCGCACGTCCTGCAGTGGACCCCAATCTGGTGGGATACGACTTTGTGGGCTGGTTTGCCGACGAGGGGATGACGGAGGAATACGACTTTTCCGCGCCCGTACAAAAGGACACAACGATATACGCCAAATTTCAGATAAAGACGTATACGGTCACGTTTAAGGAAGTGGATTTGCCGGCGGAAAAGGTTGAGTACAACAAGACGATACAGACCGCCGACCCGACGCCGCCTGACGGACAGATATTTGTTGGGTGGTACACCAACGCGGGCAAGACGCAGGCGTTTTTGAAGGACACGAAAATCA